>Ga0154815_120_pt6 | contig 36321 bp, 44 predicted proteins | sample Rifle2008BG16ft_FD_105823 | JGI IMG/M metagenome (GOLD analysis project Ga0154815, IMG submission 105823) | Actinobacteria bacterium RBG_16_64_13
ACCAGCAGAGGATCATTGTCCCGTGCCGAGATGGTTTCTGCCATAATGTCCCCCGTCGTGGGCGGCCGCTCGCCAAGCGCGAGCGCCTTGCAAATCAACTGTGCCTACTCTACGATACTATCAGTATTACTCAATAATATCGAGATATCGTTTTGCCTTTGCGCGGGGGACCATCTCAAAACCTCATGGGAGCTGATGATCGATGGCTGAAAAGGTGTTCACGAACTGCACGAACAGCGGGCCCGTCACGGTCTACGTGAAGGACGGAACGATAGTGCGGATACGGCCATTGGTCGTTGATGAAAAGGACTACAAGCCCTGGGTCATCGAAGCCGGCGGTAAGAGATACTCCCCGCCCAAGAAGGTCACCCTCTCGCCCTGCGTGCATGCGGAACGCCGCCGCATCTATTCCGACGAGCGCATCAAGTACCCCATGAAGCGGGTGGACTTCGATGCCAACGGCGAGCGCAACCCGCAGAACCGCGGCAAATCGCCGTATGTGCGGATCTCCTGGGACGAGGCGGCCACGCTGGTGGCCTCCGAGCTCAAGCGGGTCAAGGAGACCTACGGCGGGTCGGCTATCAGCGGCCTGACCTCATCGCATCACAACTGGGGCATCGTCGGCTACAAGATGGGACCCTTCGCCCGTTTCCTTAACATGGTGGAAGGCACCCCGGTGCTCGACAATCCCGACAGCTGGGAGGGATGGCACTGGGGGGCGACGCACACCTACGGCTTCCAGTGGCGCCTGGGCATGCCGGAGCCCTACGACATGCTGGGCGACGCCCTGCAGAACGCCGAGATGATCGTCTACTGGTCCAACGACCCGGACACCACCAGGGGCACTTACTCCGGCCAGGACTCGGCCCTCTGGCGGCAGTGGCTCAAAGAGAAGGGCGTCAAGATGGTCTTCATCGACCCCTTCCACAACTACACCAACGCCGTTATGGGGGGCAAGTGGATAGCCCCGCGGGCGGGGACCGATGCGGCGATAGCCATGGCTATCGCGTTCGTGTGGATCACTGAAGACACATATAACAAGGACTACGTCCGCGATCGCACCATCGGCTTCGATCAGTTCAAGAAGTACGTCATGGGCGAGACCGACGGGGTACCCAAGACGCCCGAGTGGGCGGCGGAGGAATCCGGCGTCGAAGCCCGGGTCATCCGCACGCTGGCGCGCGAGTGGGCGGCCATGCGCACCATCCTCTCCGGCGGTTCGCGGGGCGGTGAAGGCGGGGCCTGCCGCGAAGCCTACGGTACCGAATGGGCCCGCATGATGGTTCTGCTGCAGGCCATGCAGGGGCTGGGGGCTCCGGGCCGCAGCATCTGGGGCACCACTATGGGCGCCCCCTCCGACCCCACTCGTTGGGTGCCGAGCTACGGCGAGCCGCTGGCCCGTATCTCGATGTCCACCATGGCCTGCGATTACATTCCCGTCAACAACAACCCGCAGCGGCTGTGGCGCCTGACCGTGCCGGAGGCCATCCTCAGCCCGCCGGTGGACTGGTATGGCGAAGGCTTCTGCGGCAAGTCTCTAGAGCAGCAGTTCACCCACTTCACCTATCCGGCCGAAGGCTGCTCCGAGATCAAGCTGTGGTACCGCTACGGCGGCTCCTTCATGGGCACCATGAGCGACACCACCAAGTGGGTGCGCATGTATCAGAGCCCGAAGCTGGAGTTCGTTGTCAACCAAGACGTCTGGTACAACAGCGAGACCCGCATGGCCGACCTCATCCTGCCGGCCTGCACCAACTTCGAGCGCGAAGACATGGGCGAGTGGGCCTCCGTCAACGGCTACACCTGGCACGCCAGCTCGGGCTGCAACTACCGGGTGGTGGTGCGCGAGCAGAAATGCATCGAGCCTCTGTGGGAATCGAAGTCCGACTACGAGATCTTCGCGCTCATCTTCGAGAAGATGGGCCTGCGCGACAAGTACACCGACGGCGGCAAGACCGAGTTCGACTGGGTCAAGAAGTTCTTCGACATCTCCGACCTGCCCAAGGACGTCAGCTGGGAGGAGTTCAACAGCAAGGGCTACCACATCATCAACATCAACGACGACTACAAGCCCACTGTTGGCCTGCGCTGGTTCTACGAGGGCCGGGCGTGCGACACCCCCGACCCGGGCAATTCCAAGCGCCTCACCGAGAAGCGCGGCGAGCTGGGCACGTTCAGCGGCAAGATCGAGTTCGCGTCGGAGAGCCTCAAGCAGTATTTTCCCGACGATGACGAGCGGCCGGTCGTGCCCAACTACATCCGCAGCTGGGAGGGGTATCTCACTCCCGGGCTGTACGACAAGTACCCGCTTCAGCTGATCTCGCCCCACCCGCGCTTCACGTTCCACTGCCACTACGACAAGCACACCGACTGGCTCAACGACATCCCCATCCACCGCATCAAGAAAGATGGCCATGCCTGGTGGCCGGCCCGGATCAACCCCGAAGACGCGGCCGAGCGGGGCATCAACAGCCACGACATCGTCCGGCTCTACAACGACCGGGCCTCGGTGCTCTGCATCGCGGTGGTCACCGGGCGCATCCGTCCCGGCATCATCCACAGCTACGCTTCCTCGGCCCTGTACGATCCGCTGCAGCCGGGCCAAGCGGACTCCATGGACAGGGGCGGATGCGTGGCCATGCTGACCCCCTCGCGCATGACGTCCAAGAATGTGCCGGGCATGACGCCCAATTCCTGCCTCATCGAGATCGAGAAATGGGAGGGCTAGTCAGATGGCACGCCTGAGCCTGCTTATTGACGTGACCAAGTGCAGCGGCTGCCATAACTGCTTCCTTGCCTGCCGCGACGAGTACTACGACAACGACTACAGCCCATATTCAGCGCCTCAGCCGCTCGACGGCCAGTTCTGGATGCAGGTCAAGGAGGTCGAGCGGGGCAGCTATCCCAAGCCCAAACTGGACTACATCCCTACCCCGTGCATGCAATGCGAGAAGGCTCCCTGCATAGCCGTGGCCGCGGACGACGCCGTGTATCGTCGCAAGGACGGCATCGTGCTGATCGACCCGCAGAAGTCCAAAGGTCAAAGGGCGATCGTTAATTCTTGCCCGTATCGCGTGGTCTTTTGGAACGCCGCTCTTGAGATCCCGCAGAAGTGCACGCTGTGTGCCCACCGGCTGGACGAAGGCGCCAAGGAGCCGCGCTGCGTGGAGGCCTGCCCCACCGGGGCGCTGGTCTTCGGCGACCTTGATGATCCCAAGAGCGATATCGCCAAGCTCGCGGCCGCCTCCAAGACCGAGACCCTTCACCCCGAATACAATGCCTCTCCGACGGTCAAGTACGTGGGCATTCCCAAGCGCTTCATCGTGGGTGAAGTCGTCCGGCGGGACGTCCCCGGCGAATGCGCCCAGGGAATCAAGGTCACCTTGGAAGGCGGCGGGCTGAAGCTCGAGACTCGGTCCGACGGCTACGGCGACTTCGAGTTCGAGGGTCTGGAAAAGAACACCGACTACCGCGTCGGCATCGAGCTCGAAGGCTACGCGTCGATGATCGTCGAGGTCTACACACAGACCGACGTCGATTTGGGCGAGATCGTGCTGGAGCCGTTCAAGTAGACGAACCGAAAGAAGCTGTTAGAGCAAGCGATCCGGGAAAGGTCCGATGGAAGAAGTCGTCATCGTCAGTGCCGTGAGAACGGCGGTCGGCAGGCTGGGCGGAGGTCTCAAAGACGTCGAGCCGGAAGACCTCGGGAAACTGGTCATCCAGGAAGCCCTGGCGCGGGCCCAGGTCGAGCCCGAAGCCGTGGACGAGGTGATCCTCGGCCAGACCAAGCAGAGCGCCGACGCCGCCAACCTGGCGCGGGTAGCCATGCTCAAAGCGGGACTGCCCGTCGAGGTGCCCGCGTATACGGTCATGCGACAGTGTGGCTCGGGTCTGACAGCCATTCACAACGCGGTGGCAAGCATCATGATCGGCGAGGCCGATATCGTCGTGGCGGGTGGCGTGGAGAACATGAGCAAGGCTCCATACTATTTGAGAGGCGCCCGCTACGGGTATGGGGCGGGCAACGCAGTCCTTGTCGACTCCAACACCGAGAGCCAGCCTCGCTCGCAGCCCATCGAGATCTATGGTGCCAATCTGACCATGGGTCTCACCGCCGAGAATCTGGCTGTCAAGTACGGCATCAGCCGCGAGGAGCAAGACATCTTCTCCCTGCAGAGCCAGGAGAGGGCCTTCGCCGCCATAGAATCGGGGCGGTTCAAAGACGAGATCGTGCCGGTGGAGATCAAGCAGAGGAAGGGCACGGTCGTCTTCGACACCGACGAGCACCCGCGCAGGAGCACGCTGGAGGGACTGGCGGCGCTGCCTCCGGTCTTCAAGGACTGCGGCACCGTGACCGCCGGGAACGCGTCGGGCCGCAACGACGGCGCCGCCTGCACCGTGGTCATGTCGGCCAAAGAGGCGAGTAGGCGAGGCCTCAAGCCCATGGTGGTCATCAGGGGCATGGCTGTCGCCGGCGTGTCACCGGAGATCATGGGCATCGGCCCGGCGCCGGCTTCGCGGAAAGCGCTCAAAAGAGCCGGTCTGACTCTGGACGACATGGGGCTCATCGAGCTCAACGAGGCCTTCGCCGCCCAGGCGCTTGCCGTGATCAAGGACCTGGATATCGGTCACCGTATGGCCGACCTGAACGTCAACGGCGGCGCGATCGCGCTAGGGCATCCGCTGGGCTGCTCCGGAGCCAGGATCTTCACGACCCTTCTCCATGAGATGAAGAAGCGGGGTACCCGCTATGGCCTTGCCACCTTGTGCATCGCCGGTGGCCAGGGCATCGCGACCGTCGTGGAGGCGGTCTAGCCGCCAACAAGGCGTAGGGCCCACCGCGAAGCACTGCAGGGTACTGCAAAGCTTCGCTGCGAGCCCTACGCCTTGTTGGCGGCTAGGGCGCCAGCGAAATTCGGGGGTTGTCCGCCGTCAGGTAGTCGATGCGGCTGGTCCCGCCGCAGAATCTCTGGATGAGCTCAGCCACCTCGGCACAGGCGGCTGCGATCTCGTCCCGCGTGACCGGGGGTAGGCCGTCCACGTTGAACTCGATGGCCGTGGTGTCGGGGAGGGTCAGGGTGTGATTGCCCTGCCGCCACGTCCAGCGGCGCGTGAGGACTGTATTGCCCTCGACGAAGACGACCTCTCCGGGCAGGGGATGCTCCAACTCCTCAGAGCCGAAGGCCACGAAATCCTCGGCGCCCGTGGCGAAGCGAAGCTCGATGTCACCGTTCAGCAGGTCTATCGCGTGCCCGCCCGCCGGGATCAAGTGGCGCAGTGACATGACGTTGCCGATATCGACAAGCGCGTTGATGGCGGGAAGCTCGTCGCCGCGGAGCGCTCTTCGGGCCATGGCCTCCACCGACGAGCGGAACTCTGAGGGCTTGGCTCCGAAGGCACGGTAGGCCTCGCGCCAGCACTTGATGCGAGGCTCCTCGGCGATCTGGTCCAGGTTCACTCGGGCGCGCACCGACTCCTCGGCTTCGCGCAGCATCTGCACCAGTTCCGCGGGGGAGGGTCCGTTGCCGACTTCATGCGCGATGACCACGCCGCGCACATACCCGGGGAAGCGCGCGAAGATGTCTGGGGAGATGCTGTAGCTAGAATGATCCATGAGAGAAACCCACCTGCGGTCGAAGTGCCCGTTGCTGCGATTCTACCCGAAAACCGGTCTGCCCGGCCCTGGAAGTCGCCGCGAGGCCTCCTGCCCCGAGAGGGCTCTCGCCTCCGGCGGCTTGCCGGGAGAGAGAAGTCTGCGTTAGGCTGAAGAGCGGCGGAACAGCTTCAACGGCAGGACCGCGGCCGCAACCTCCGGCGCGGCCGGGCAGGGAGTCAACGCATGAGGATCGACGTGCCCTGGGGCAAGGGGACCACCCCTGTGGAGGTCGACGCTCGGCGTGTCGCCGCGGTCCTGGGCGCCAAGGCGGAGAAGGCGGAGGATCCGGACGGCATACTGCATGGGGCGATCTCCCGCCCGGGGGCAAGCTTTGAGGGGTTCATCGCGGCGGCTCCTTCGCCACTCCTCGTGGTGGTCAACGACGGCACGAGGCCTACGCCGTCTGCCCATGTTCTTCGAGCCTTGCGGCCCGGCTTGGAGGAGTGGCTGACAGCACCAGGCAGGGAACTCGCCTTCGCGGTCGCCACCGGCACCCACCGGGTCGCGCTGCCCGAAGAGATCGACCATATCTTCGGCTCCGGATTGGCCGAGGCCCACGCCGGCCGGATCTTCTCTCACGACGCAAAGGCTGGCGAGCAGTTGGTTCACTTGGGCGCGACTCGGCGCGGCACCGATGTATGGGTCAACCGGCTCTTGGCCGACGCGCGCGGCGTGATCGTCATCAACTCGGTGGAACCGCACTACTTCGCCGGATACACCGGCGGGCGGAAGTCACTGTTCCCGGGGCTGGCCGGCTACGATACCGTGTGGGCCAACCACAAGCTGTCAATGGAGCCGGGTTCCGAGACCCTGGTCCTGGAGGGCAATCCCGTTCACGAGGATCTCGAGGAAGCCATGGCCGTCGGGGTCACGGGGAAGGAGATCTTCTCCATCCAACTCGTCCTCGATAAGGATCACCAAATAGGCTTCGCGGCGGCCGGTAGCCTGGCGGAGACCTTCAGGCAGGCGGTGGCAGTCGCCGACCGGCAGTTCGTCCTCGGCATCGAGCGGCGTTACGAGGTCGTGGTGGCCGTCGCGCCTCACCCCATGGATTGTAACTTCTACCAGACCAACAAGGCCATCCAGAGCGGCGCCCTGGCTGTCAAGAACGGGGGCGTGCTCATCGTGGTCTCACAGTGTCCCTTCGGCCTCGGCGAGAACCAGACCCTCTTCGACATGCTGGCTGCCGCCGACTCACCGGCGGAGGCGCTCCAGCGTGCCGGCAGGGAGGAGTACAAGCTGGGGGTCCAGCAGGCCACCCGGGTCGCGTCCATCCTGGAAAGGGCCGAGATCTGGGCGGTCACTTCACTCAAAGACGACGATGTGCGGGCCATGTTCATGACTCCTGTCGCCGACGTGCAGACGGCCGTGGACGAGGCGCTGGCGCGGCAGGGTCCGGACGCTCAAGTGCTCTTTCTGAACGAGGCCAGTATCACCGTGCCGCGCGTCCCGATCGGCCTCGACCATTCTTGAAACTGCCTATGCCATTGGGTATCATGCGACTTCGCCTCCGCGCGGGTTCCGCGTGTGGGGGGGTGCCCGAGTGGCCAAAGGGAGCAGACTGTAAATCTGTCGGCGCAGCCTACGGAGGTTCAAATCCTCCCCCCCCCACCACCACGATGCGTCGGCGGCCGGAGCAGCGGTCAGCGACTGTCTGGCTCATGGGCCTCCATAGCTCAGTTGGCAGAGCACTTCCATGGTAAGGAAGGGGTCTTCGGTTCAAATCCGAATGGGGGCTCCATACAACGGGTTGCGAGATGAGGCGGCGTAGCTCAGTCGGTCAGAGCAGCGGAATCATAATCCGCGTGTCAGAGGTTCGAGTCCTCTCGCCGCTATAGGGCTGCTGAAGAACGACGGCCGAGGCTTCGTTTCTCAGCAGTCCCCCAACTCTGTTTGTGGTAGCATGCACGGGCGTAATTGACTAGGAAGCGGTGAAGTAATGCGGGTACGGGTGACGATGGCTTGCCAGGAGTGCAAGCGCCGTAATTACACCAGCATGAAGAACAAGCGCAACGATCCCGAGCGGATTGAATTGCGCAAGTACTGCAAGTGGTGCGATACGGTCACGGTCCACAAAGAGACCAAGTAGTCCAACACCGGAACACGGGTAGGCGTAGGGCAGTAGCTCCAACGGTAGAGCGCCGGTCTCCAAAACCGGATGTTGGGGGTTCGAATCCCTCCTGCCCTGCCAATTCTCCCAAAGGATCGAGCAGAGGCGATGGCAAAGACAGTGATCGACAAGGCAGCAGGCAAAGCCCAGGCCAAACCGGCCGGGAGCCTTAGAGGCGTCCTCGCGCGCTCTTCCTCGCGAGTGTCCGCCACTCGTCCCACCTCCGCGCCGCGGGGGGCGGTGAGCGCCAAACCGCACGGCCGTATCCGCACCTTCTTCCGCGAAGTACGCATCGAGATGAGCAAGGTCACGTGGCTGTCCCGCAAGGACCTCATCCAAGCCACCGCCGTGGTCGTCATCGCGGTCGTCATCGCCGGTGTCTATATCGGTGTGTTCGACTTCATCTGGAACATCATCGTTCGCGCGGTCGGGCTGGGCTGATCCACGGACCCGAGCAGCACATATCCAGGGGCCATCACTTCCATGGATTCCAAGTGGTACGTCATCAACACGTACTCGGGGCACGAGAACAAAGCTCGTGCCAACCTCGAGCACCGCATCCAGTCGATGAACCAGGCGCAGTACTTCGAGGAGATCGTCGTACCCACCGAGCAGGTGGTGGAGACGAAGGGCGGCGAGAAGATCCAACTGGAGAAGCGTATCTTCCCCGGCTACCTTCTGGTCAAGATGATCCTCACCGATGATTCATGGTCGCTGGTCAAGAACACACCGGGCGTTACCGGCTTCGTCGGGTCGGAGAACAAGCCGACTCCGCTCATGCCCTCGGAGGTCGATCGCATTCTGCACACCTCCACAGTGGAGAAACCAAAGGCCAAGGCCGAGTTCGTCGTCGGCGACCAGGTGCGGGTGGTCAGTGGACCGCTTACCGACTTCACCGGTGAGGTGTCCGAGGTCAACGTCGAGCAGAGCAAGCTCAAGGTGATGGTGTCCATCTTCGGGAGGGACACTCCCACGGAGTTGGGCTTCGAGCAAGTCAAGAAGATATAGGTCGGCTGGGTCACAGATCCATTAGATAGAGACGGAGATTCAAGGTGGCGAAGAAGGTACGGGCGATAGTCAAGTTGCAGATCGTTGGGGGCAAAGCAAGTCCGGCCCCCCCGGTGGGCCCTGCTCTGGGTCAACACGGCGTGAACATCATGGAGTTCTGCAAGGCCTACAACGCGGCCACCCAGGATCGCATCGACCAGGTGGTCCCCGTGGAGATCACGGTCTTTGAAGACCGGTCTTTCACCTTCGTCCTCAAGACCGCGCCGGCCGCCGTCCTTATCCGTTTGGCTGCGGGCATCGCCAAAGGGAGCGGCAACCCGCGCAAGGAGAAAGTGGGCAAGATCACCAAGGACCAACTCCGGCAGATCGCCGAGGTGAAGATGCCCGACCTCAACGCTCACGATGTCGAAGCGGCTATGAAGATCATGGCCGGCACGGCGCGCAGCATGGGAGTCACCGTAGTGGAATAAGTCCGCAGCGACGGACATGAAGGTGGGAGGGCCGGGTGGCCCGTCTGACCACCAGGAGGTATCACGATGAGCAAGGATTCCAAGCGCTTCCAAGAGGCCAAGAAAGCAGTCGAGCCTGGCCGGGTCTACACGCCGATGGAGGCCGCCACTCTACTCAAAGGCCTGACGACGGCCAACTTCGACGAGACGGTCGAGGTCCACCTCAAGCTGGGTGTCAACCCCCGCCACGCCGATCAGCAGGTGCGGGGCACGTGCATGCTTCCCCACGGCACCGGCAAAACGGTGCGCGTGGCCGCTTTCGCCAAGGGTGAGAAAGCCACCGAAGCCGAGGCCGCGGGCGCCGATCTGGTAGGCGCGGAAGATCTGGCGGCGCAGATCGAGGGGGGCATGCTCGATTTCGACGCGGCCGTCGCGACTCCGGACATGATGGGCGTGGTGGGGAAACTCGGCCGCGTGCTGGGTCCCCGCGGGCTCATGCCCAACCCGAAGGCCGGCACCGTGACCTTCGACATTGGCAAGGCCGTGGCCGACATGAAGGCCGGCAAGGTGGAGTACCGCACCGACAAGTTCGGCGTCATCCACCTGATCGTCGGCAAGAAGTCGTTCCCCGCCGAACATCTGGTTGCCAACTACGGTGAGGTGCTGGGCGAGATCGTACGCGCGAAGCCTGCGGCCGCCAAGGGCAAGTACCTGCGCACCATCACTATGACCACGACCATGGGCCCCGGTGTCCCCCTGGATACCTCGAAGACCCGCGTTATGGTGGAAGAAGAATCGTAAAGCGCGTCTGCTGCCGCCGGTGGGTGCTATAATCCCCGGCGCTATCCGCCCGAGACAGCTGGTGCCGCCACGGCGGCAGAAGCGGAGAGGCCTGAAGCCGACCCGCCAGCCGAGGCAGAGTGTGACCGACATAGTGGTTCGTGTGAGCCTTTGATGTCATCGTCCGCCTCTGCTACTTGGAGGTGGACGATTTCTTTTCGAAGGAGGTGAACAGTATGCCGAGACCGGACAAGATCGAAGCAGTCAAGGAGATCACCGCAGATCTCAAGGCCACTGACGTCTACTACTTTGTGGACTATCGGGGGCTGACCTTCTCCGAAGCCACGGAATTGCGGGCGCGCCTCGTGAAGGTCGACGCCAGCCTCAAGGTGGTCAAGAACACCCTTGCCAAGATCGCGGCGGCCGATGCGGGTGTGGAGGGACTCACCGAAATGCTGCAAGGCCCCACAGCGATCGTCTACTGCCATGGCGATCCCGTCAAGGTGGCCAAGACTATCCAGGACTTCATCAAGGAGAAAAAGAAGGCCACGCTCCGCGGGGGCAAGCTGCAACGTTCCATGCTTACCGCGTCCGACGTGGAGAAGCTCGCTACCCTACCGAGCCGCGAGCAACTCATCGCCCAATTGGTCGGCGCGATCGCCTCGCCGTTGACCGGACTTGCCAACGTGCTGAGCGGTCCCATCCGCGGACTCGTGGTCGTGTTGGCGCAGATCCAGGAACAGAAGGCATCCGCCGCCTGAGACTCGCGGCGTTTTGTTTGAACGTTATCCACCAGCAAGAAGTGTTCAAGAAGAGATCGGAAGGAGTTGAGCTAAGGTGACCCCCGACAAGCTCATAGAAGAGATCAAGAAGATGTCCGTGCTCGATCTGTCAGCGCTGGTCAAGGCGCTGGAAGAGGAGTTCGGAGTCAGTGCCGCCATGCCTATGGCTATGGCTGCTGCCCCGGCCGGCGCTGCGGCTCCCGCGGAGGAAGTAGAGGAGCAGACGGAGTTCGACGTCATCCTCAAGGCCGCCGGCGAGAAGAAGATCAACGTCATCAAAGTAGTGCGGGCTCTGACCGGACTGGGCCTGAAAGAAGCCAAAGACCTGGTCGATGGCGCCCCCAACCCGGTCAAGCAGGCGATCCCCAAGGCCGAGGCCGAAGACATCAAGAAGCAACTCGAAGAAGTCGGCGCCGAAGTCGAAGTCAAGTAACATATACCATCGGTGGGTGCGGATCGGATCCGTCTCCCGCCGGTGGAACTCAAGCCCGGCCTCGGTGGGTCTCGAGGGACTCATCGGAGTCGGGCTTGCCGCGCGTATCTTGCAGTGATAATATACAAGGTTGCGCGCTGAAACCTGTGCAAAACCCCTGGCATGCGAGGAGTGATCCCCTTTGGGCGAAAGGAAGACTCCCAGAACCCGTAAGTCCTTCTCCAATCTACCGCAGATTCTTGACGTTCCCAACCTGATCGCCGTCCAGACCGAATCGTTCGAGTGGTTCAAGACTCAGGGCCTCAAAGAGACCATCGAGGACATAAACCCGATTGAGGACTACACGGGCAACTATGCCGTGGAGTTCGGGGAGTACGAGTTCAAAGAGCCGGCCCTCACACTCAAGGAGTGCCGGGACAAAGACCAGACATACGCGGCGCCTCTGTTCATCACCGTCCGCTTCGTCAACCGAGAATCGGGGGAGATACGGGAGCAGAGCGTCTTCATGGGCGATTTCCCCATGATGACCGATCAGGGGACCTTCATCATCAACGGCACCGAACGGGTGATAGTCACCCAGCTCGTACGGTCTCCTGGCGCCTACGTGATGGCTGCCAAAGACCCCACGAAACAGGTGTTGGTCGCCAACCTCATGCCGGCCCGCGGGTCCTGGCTGGAATTCGAGATCGACAAGCGGGCGGCCGTGTCGGTGCGCATCGACCGCAAGCGGAAACTCCCGGCGACGGTCTTCCTCCGTGCCTTGGCCGGCATCGACTCCGAGAGGACCAAGGACGAACCCGGCCTCCTTTCCCAGGGTACCGACGAGGAGATCCTCGCTCTGTTCGGCGACAATCCGTTCATCAAGGCCACCCTCGAGAAGGACTCAGTGCGCTCGGTGGACGAGGCTCTGGTCGAACTGTTCAAGAAGCAGCGCCCGGGTGAACCGCCTACGCTCGAGGCCAGCCGCAATCTGCTCTGGAACATCTGCTTCGATCCCAAGCGCTACGATCTGACCCGGGTGGGCCGGCACAAGCTCAACGCCCGGCTTGGTCTCAAGACCGATCTTGACGTCCGGACTCTCACAAAAGCCGACATCATCGCGCTTGTGCGCGAGCTGGTGGCCGTCCCGTTGGCTATCGATGACGAGCATCTCTTGGAGGATGCCCGCGATCTGGCCGAAGTCGCGCCCAGCCTGCCGTGGGACGAAGTGGCCAACCGTTTGGACGAGTACGAGCACTTCGGCAATCGTCGCCTGCGCATGGTGGGCGAACTGGTGCAAGAGGCCTTCCGGGTCGGGCTCTACCGCATGGAGCGGGTCGTGCGCGAGCGCATGACCACTGAGGACGTCGACACCATCACGCCGCAATCCATCATCAATATCCGGCCGGTGGTGGCTGCGCTCAAGGAGTTCTACGGCAGCTCACAGCTGTCGCAGTTCATGGACCAGACCAACTCCCTGGCGGGGCTTACGCATCGCCGCCGGCTCTCCGCTCTGGGGGCGGGGGGGCTGACGCGCGAGCGGGCTCCCATCGAGGTGCGCGACGTGCACCCCACCCACTACGGGCGGATGTGCCCCATCGAGACCCCGGAAGGTCCCAACATCGGGCTTATCGGCTCGTTGTCCAGCTACGCCACCGTCAATGAGTTCGGGTTCATCCAGACGCCCTACCTCAAAGTGAACGGCGGCAAGGTTTCCGACGAGATCTACCGGCTCACGGCCTACGAAGAAGAGAAGTATACGATCGCTCAGGCCAACGCGCCGGTGAACCCCAAGACCAAAGCCTTCGTTGAAGACACGGTGTTGGCCCGCGCCCCCGGGGGCGAGTATGTCAGCGCCCGGCGCGAGGACGTGGACTACATGGACGTCTCCCCGCAGCAGATCGTGTCGGTGGCGACCGCCCTCGTGCCCTTCCTGGAGCACAACGACGCCAACCGCGCCCTGATGGGGTCCAACATGCAGCGTCAGGCGGTCCCGCTTCTTGAGGCGGAGGCCCCGCTGATCGGCACGGGCATGGAATTCCGCTCGGCGGTCGACACTGGTGACGTCCTGCTGGCCAAGAAGGCCGGCAAGGTACGGGGCGTGTCGGCCGACCGCATCCTCATAGAGAGCGAAGAGGGCGAGTTGGAATCGCACAGCCTGCTCAAGTTCGAGCGCTCGAACCAGGGCACGTTCATCCACCAGAAACCGGTAGTCGACGTGGGCCATACGGTCGTACCGGGCCAAGTCCTCGCGGACGGCGCGTCGACCAAGGACGGGGAGCTGGCCCTGGGTCGCAACCTGCTCGTCGCATTCATGAGCTGGGAGGGCTACAACTTCGAGGACTCCATCGTCATCAGCGAACGGCTCGTCAAGGACGATGTCCTCACCTCGGTCCACATCGAGGAGTATGAGGTCGAAGCCCGCTCCACCAAGCTGGGCGACGAGGAGATCACCCGAGACATCCCCAACCGCTCCGAGGAGTCCCTCGCGGATCTCGATGAAGACGGCGTCGTCCGCATCGGTGCCGAGGTAGCCTCGGGCGACCTGCTGGTAGGCAAGATCACGCCCAAGGGCGAGACCGAGCTCACCGCTGAAGAGAAGCTCATCCGCGCCATCTTCAAAGAGAAGGCCCGCGAGGTGCGAGACACTTCGCTCAAGGTGCCGCACGGCGAAAAAGGCGTGGTGATCGACGTCAAGGAGTTCTCCCGCGAAGCCGGCGACGACCTCTCTCCGGGCGTCAACCGTCTGGTGCGGGTCTACGTGGCCAAGAAGCGCAAGATCGCTGAGGGCGACAAGCTGGCCGGCCGCCACGGGAACAAGGGGGTCATCTCCAAGATCGTCCCCGAAGAGGACATGCCCTTCCTGGAAGACGGGACCCCGGTGGACATCATCCTGAACCCGTTGGGCGTGCCCTCGCGTATGAACATCGGCCAGGTGATGGAGACGCATCTGGGCTGGGCCGCTCACCACGGCTTCTTCCAGCTCAAGCGGAACAAGAAGAGTCTGGAAGGGGAACCATTGCTGGCGGGCGGCGACCTGACCGCCGAACAAGAGATCAAGCTGGCCCGCAAGTACTATGACTTGGTGGACGAGTCCACGGCTCAAGGTCCGACGCCCATAGCGACGCCGGTGTTCGACGGCGCAAGCCAGGTGGACGTCGACGAGGCTCTGATGGGGTGGGTACTTGCTCACGAGGCCGACGTCGCGGATCCACTCAAGGTCAAGATGTCCATAAGTCTGGACAACAACCCGGGCACCCACGTCGCCGGTAAGGTGAGATTGTTCAACGGCCGCCTTGGCGAGCCCTACGACCAGAGCATCACCGTCGGCTACATGTACATGCTGAAGCTCCACCACCTGGTGGACGACAAGATCCACGCTCGCTCGACGGGCCCCTACTCACTCGTCACCCAGCAGCCTCTGGGCGGCAAGGCGCAGTTCGGGGGGCAGCGATTCGGGGAGATGGAAGTGTGGGCGCTGGAAGCTTATGGAGCTGCCTACACCCTGCAGGAGATGCTCACTATCAAGTCCGACGACACCCAGGGACGGGTCAAGGCTTATGAAGCTATCGTCAAAGGCGAGAACATCGCTCGTCCGGGAGTGCCCGAGTCGTTCAAGGTGCTGCTCAAAGAGATGCAGTCCCTTGCCCTTGACATCCAGGTCATGAGCGAGGAAGGCGGTTCTCTGGAAGTGGCCGAGGAAGAGGACGACCTGCTCCGTGCCGCCGAAGAGCTCGGCATCGACCTCTCCGCCCGGTATCGGGCCGAGGAGAGGGCGATCGAGGCTCAGTCAGCTTTGGTGCCTACGCACACGGGGTCGGAATTGGACGAGGAGCCTGACGACGAGGAAGAATCCGACGAGTTTGAGGGAGCGCCCGAGATTGAGACGTTCGAGATCGACATGGACACCGACTTGGGTGACGTTTCACTTTCTTCCTTCGCCGACGACGCGGAATAGGAGTTTTCCGTGATAGACATAAATGAGTTCGACGCAATCAGGATAGGTCTGGCCTCGCCGGAACAGATCCGAGCCTGGTCGTCAGGCGAGGTGACCAAGCCCGAGACCATCAACTACCGGACGCTCAAGCCTGAGAAAGACGGCTTGTTCTGTGAGCGCATCTTCGGTCCCACCAAGGACTGGGAATGCTACTGCGGCAAGTACAAGCGCGTCCGCTACAAGGGCATCATCTGCGAGCGCTGCGGAGTCGAGGTAACGCGGGCCAAAGTCCGCCGCGAGCGCATGGGCCACATCGACCTGGCCGCGCCCGTCAGCCATATCTGGTACTTCAAAGGCGTGCCCAGCCGCATGGGCTACCTGCTCGACATCTCGCCCAAGCAGTTGGAGCGGGTCCTCTATTTCTCGGCCTCCATCGTCACTTTCGTTGACGATGACAAGCGCCAACGCGACGCGGGCAAGCTGGAAGATCTGGTGCAGGCCGACATCGACAACACCTTCGCCTCGCGCGACGAGCAGAAGGTGAAGATCATGGCCGAGCGTGACAAACGCGTGGCCGTGCTGTTGGGCAACTCCACGCCCGACGAGGACGACGAGATCGCTCTGGGCTTCGACCAGACCCCGCTCAGCGAATGGACCCAGGCGGAGATGGAGAAGCGTGCGAGCGAGCTCCGCATCGATGCCGATACCCGCCTGCGCGACCTCGAACGGTACGCCGATCAGCAGGCCGCCCGGTTCCGGGAGCTATGGGCCGCGTTCAAGGGCATCAAGAAGGGTGACATCATCACGGACGAGACCCTGTTCCGGGAGATGAAGGAGAAGTACGGCAGCCCCTTCGGCTACGGCGTGTACTTCCGGGGCGGTATGGGCGCCGAAGCCATCCGCGAGCTCTTGGCGGCGGTCGATCTCGAGACTGAGGCCAAGTCCCTGCGCGAGACCATCAAGACCTCGAAGGGGCAGAAGCTCTCCCGCGCGGTCAAGAGGCTCAAAGTGGTCGAGGGCTTCCTGCGTTCCGACAATCGCCCGGAATGGATGATCCTGCAATCGATCCCGGTCATCCCGCCGGAACTGCGTCCAATGGTACAGCTCGATGGCGGCCGCTTCGCCACCTCAGACCTCAACGATCTATATCGCCGTGTCATCAACCGCAACAACCGTCTGAAGCGTCTTCTGGACCTCGGGGCGCCGGAGATCATCGTCAACAACGAGAAGCGGATGCTGCAAGAAGCGGTGGACGCTCTCTTCGACAACGGCCGCCGCGGCCGGGCCGTCACCGGCCCAGGCAACCGCCCCTTGAAGTCGCTCTCGGACATGCTCAAGGGCAAGCAAGGCCGCTTCCGCCAGAACCTGCTGGGTAAGAGGGTCGATTACTCGGGCCGCTCGGTCATCGTGGCCGGCCCTGAGCTGAAGCTACACCAGTGCGGCATCCCCAAGACCATGGCCCTGGAGCTCTTCAAGCCCTTCGTCATGAGCCGTTTGGTGGAGCGCAAGCAGGTGCAGAACATCAAAGCCGCCAAGAAGTTGGTCGAGAGCGAATTCCCCGAAGTGTGGGACATCCTCGACGAGGTCATCACGGAGCACCCGGTCATGCTCAACCGAGCGCCGACGCTGCACCGTCTGGGCATCCAGGCCTTCGAGCCGGTGCTCATCGAGGGCAAGGCCATCCAGCTCCATCCGCTGGTCTGCACGGCATTCAACGCCGACTTCGACGGCGACCAGATGGCCGTTCACCTGCCGCTCTCGGTCGAGGCGCAGGCGGAGGCCCGTATTCTCATGCTGTCCTCCAACAACATCCTGTCTCCGGCGCACGGCCGGCCTATCGCCGTCCCCACGCAGGACATGATCTTGGGCTGCTACTACATGACCTACTTCGAAGACCCTAAGGACCCCAAGATCGACCTCGCCAAGATGGACCCCCTCGACAGCAAGGCTCTGGGGACCTTGTCCATCAAGCCTCGTCCTTTCGGCTCCGTATCGGAGCTGGAGCACGCCTACGCCGAAAAACGCATCGAGATCCAGGATCCCGTCCTCTTCCGCTGGGAGGGGAGGCGCTTGCTGACCACTGTCGGCCGGGCGCTCTTCAACTCCGCGGTCGTGGCCTCTCTCAAGGAGTACTTCGGCGAGAAATGGGAGCAGGAAGGGTCCGAGGGGACCATCCGCAGAGATGACTACGAGTTCCAGAACAAGGTCTTCACCAAGAACGAGATGTCGTCCTTCGTCAGTGACTTGGTCGAATACTACGGCGCCATCGCGGTCGCTCATCTTCTTGACGTTCTCAAAGACATGGGCTTCAAGTACGCGAGCGTGGCCGGGGTCACCATCTCCAAGAACGACATCGTGGTGCCGCCAGACAAGGAGGAGATCCTCCAGGGCTACGAGATCAAGGTGAAGCATATCCAGGATGAGTACAACCGCGGCAATCTCACCGACTCGGAACGGCGCGAGCGCGTCACCGAGCAGTGGACCGAGGCCACCGAGAAAGTGGCCGACGCCATGGAGCAGAACTTCCGCCGCCTGAACCCGGTGTACATGATGGCCAACTCCGGAGCCCGGGGCTCCTTCAAGCAGATCCGGCAGCTCGCTGGGATGCGGGGTCTGATGGCCTCGCCGAAAGGCGAGATCATCGAGCGGCCCATCAAGGCCAACTTCATGGAAGGCCTGGGAGTGCTCGAGTACTTCATCTCCACCCATGGGGCTCGCAAAGGTCTGGCCGACACCGCTCTGCGGACCGCCGACTCCGGGTATCTCACTCGGCGTCTGGTCGACGTAGCTCAGGAAGTGGTCATCCGCGAACGCGACTGCACGACCACCAAGTACATCGAGATGGCGCTACGCAAGAACGACCGGCTGAATGAGCTTCTCCTCGGCCGGGTGCTTGCCGTGGATGTCCCTGACCCCGAGACCGGCGAGGTCGTCTACGAGCGCAACGAGTTGCTCAACAAGCGCATACTCCAGAGGTTGCTCTCCCTCTATCCGGCTGCCGCCCACGCCGGCTTGAAGCTCAAAGTCCGCTCGGTGCTTGGTTGCCAGAGCGAGATCGGCGTCTGCCAATACTGCTACGGCCGCTCCCTGGCTGCCAACGATCTGGTCGCCATCGGCGAAGCGGTGGGGCATATCGCCGCCCAGTCCATCGGGGAGCCGGGCACCCAGCTGACCATGAGGACCTTCCACACCGGTGGTGTGGCGGGCGCCGACATAACCCACGGTCTGCCGCGGGTAGTGGAGCTGTTCGAAGCCCGCAAGCCCAAGGGGCAGGCGAAGATCACCCAGTTCGCCGGGACGGTTCACATCGAAGAGTCGGACAAGGCCAAGAAGGTCGTCATCCTCGACGATACCGGCGAGGAATTGCACAGCTACGCCATCAGCCGGCGGGCCGACCTGATGATCGAGGATGGTCAGCACGTGGAGGCCGGCGACCAACTGTATGACGGCTCTCTTAACCCGCACGAGCTGCTTAAGTACCGGGGGGCCCTGGCGACCGCCCGCTACATCGTCGGCGAGGTGCAGGACGTCTACCACAAGCAAGGCGTGCAGATCGACGACAAGCACGTGGAGCTCATCGTCCGCCAGATGACCAAGAAGGTCCTGGTGGAGACACCGGGCGATACCAGCTTCCTGCCCGGCCGCATGGTGGACAAGCTCATCTTCGACCACGAGAACGAGCGTGTGGTAGCTGAGGGCGGCGAACCCGCCACTTATGAGGAGATCATCCTCGGCATCACCAAGGCCTCGCTGGCCACGGAGAGCTTCCTCTCGGCAGCCTCCTTCCAGGAGACCACCAAGGTGCTCACCGACGCCGCTCTCGAGGGCAAGATCGACGAGCTCCGCGGTCTCAAGGAGAACGTCATCATAGGCAAGCTCATCCCTGCCGCCACGGGACTTCGCTCGTACCGCAACATCGAGTTGACCACCACCGGCATACCGGCCGAGATGGACATCTTCGGCGACGTGATGGCGGCGCGGCCCGAAGCCGGCCTCGCCCTCACCCCGGAGCAGCAGTGGGCTCAGTTGACGGGGCTGTCGCAGAACACCGAAGCCTATAGCATGCTGGTGGACGATCTCGATCTGCCCACCTATGTTCACTCTGTTCTCAGCCGGGCGGGGGTCGAGCGGGTCAGCGACTTGCTGGCTTACACCACCAAAGACCTAATGGCCGTACCCGGGCTGGGACAGAAGAGTCTGGAGGAGATCCGGGTCAAGCTTGCCGAGAAGGGTTGGGCTCTGAGCGGCGACGAGACGGCCGATGACGACGGAGAGATCCTTCTGGGCGGAACCGGCGACGTGTTGGAAGAAACGGAAACGGCCCTGCTGGGGGGAGACTTCCCGGCAGAAGACGGCTAGTAGTGCTTATTGCTAAGCCGACGGGGGCTTCTTGCAGGCCCCCCGAGGCTTTGCTATACTTCGCGGCCGCTACGCGTCCGGACGCGTCATAGACGCGTGCTTGTGCAGCGATCGCTGAGCATCGGGAATTGATAGACGAGGAGTTCGTGTGCCGACGATCAACCAGTTGATCCGGAAGGGCCGCCAGCAACAGTCCAAGAGGACTACGACCCCGGCCCTCAAAGGCGCCCCGCAGAAGCGCGGCGTGTGCACGCGCGTGTATACCACCACGCCCAAGAAGCCTAACTCGGCCCTGCGGAAAGTGGCGCGCGTTCGGTTGGTCAACGGGATGGAAGTGACTGCTTACATTCCCGGCATCGGGCACAACCTGCAGGAGCACTCAGTGGTCCTCATCCGGGGCGGAAGGGTAAGAGACCTCCCCGGCGTCCGTTACAAGATAATCCGCGCGGCCCTCGACTCGGCCGGAGTGGCTAACCGCAAGCGCGGCCGCTCCAAGTACGGCGCCAAGATGGGCAAGTAGGCTAAGGAAGGCATACTAGAACCATGGCAAGAAGAGTAAAAGCAGCTAAGCGGGACATCCAGCCCGATCCCATCTACAGAAGCCGTCTGGTCACCCAGATCGTCAATCGCTTGATGTTGGACGGAAAGAAGTCCACCTCCGAGCGCATCATGTACGACGCGATGAACATCCTTCGCGAGCGCACCAGCAACGACCCTGCCGGCGTCCTCAAGGAAGCTGTGGAGAACGTACGGCCCGCCCTTGAAGTGCGGTCCCGCCGGGTAGGCGGCGCCAACTATCAGGTGCCGGTAGAAGTCCCCACCCGCCGGTCGTACACGTTGGCGGTCCGGTGGATCATCATCCACAGCCGCGCCCGGCGCGAGCACACCATGGCCGAGCGGCTGGCCGGCGAGCTTCTCGATGGATACAACCGCACCGGCGTGACCATGAAGAAGAAAGAAGATCTCCTGCGGATGGCCGAAGCCAACAGGGCTTTCGCCCATTACCGCTGGTAGCCGGCAAGCCGGGTAGGAGTTAGGAAAGCAGCAAGTGGCACAAGCGACAGCACACAAACCGGATACCAAGTCGGCCCAGCGGCACCCGCTGGCGATGGTCCGCAACATCGGCATCATGGCTCACATCGATGCCGGCAAGACGACCACGACCGAGAGGATCCTCTACTACACCGGCCGCACCTACAAGATCGGCGAAGTGCACGACGGCGCCGCGGTGATGGACTGGATGGCCCAGGAGCAGGAGCGGGGCATCACCATCACGTCGGCGGCTACGACGTGCGAATGGCACGATCATCGCATCAACATAATAGACACGCCCGGGCACGTGGATTTCACTATGGAAGTGGAGCGGTCGCTAAGGGTGTTGGACGGAGCCATCGCTCTCTTCTGCTCTGTTGCCGGGGTAGAGCCCCAATCCGAGACGGTTTGGCGGCAGGCCGACAAGTACCAGGTTCCTCGCATCGCGTTCATCAATAAGATGGACCGGGTGGGCGCCGACTTCACGCGTGGCGTGCAGACCATGGTCGATCGACTCCATGCGCGGCCGCTGGTTCTCCAGCTGCCCGTCGGGCACGAAGACCAGTTCCGCGGCGTCGTCGATCTCGTGCGCATGGTGGCGTACTTGTTCGAGGACGACATGGGGGTGGATTGGCTGGAGGCTCCCATCCCCGAGAACATGCTCGAAGAGGCTGAGGCGGCTCGCGTTCATCTGCTCGAGGCCTTGGCCGACCGGGACGACCATCTCATGATGGACTATCTCGAGGGGCGCAAGATATCGGAAGAACGGGTGAAGGCGGCCATCAGGCAGGCCACACTGGACATCGAGCTGACCCCGGTGCTCTGTGGTTCGTCCTTCAAGAACAAGGGCGTGCAGATGCTCCTCGACGCGGTGGTGGACTATCTGCCCTCGCCGCTCGACATCCCTCCGGTGGAGGGCATCAATCCCCACAACGGGCAGAGCGTCCTCCGGCACGCAGATGACCACGAGCCATTCTCCGCTATCGCTTTCAAGATCATGTCCGATCCCTTCGTAGGCAAGCTCACGTACTTCCGGGTGTATTCGGGCACGCTCAAGGCGGGCTCGTATGTTTTCAACGCCAGCAAAGACAAGAAGGAGCGCGTAGGCCGCATCCTTCAGATGCACGCTAACCACCGCGACGATATTACCGAGGTGTTCGCCGGCGACATCGCCGCGGCTGTGGGTCTCAAAGGCACCACGACCGGCGACACGCTCTGCGACGCCGGCGGAGCCGTGGTTCTCGAGGCGATCGAATTCCCCGACCCGGTCATCTTCGTGGCCATCGAACCGAAGACCAAGGCCGATCAGGACCGTCTTTCCGACAGCCTGATGAGGCTCGCCGAAGAAGACCCCACCTTCCGGGTGCGCACCGACGACGAGACGGGTCAAACCATCATCGCCGGCATGGGCGAACTGCACCTGGAGATCATCGTCGACCGGTTGCTCCGCGAGTTCCGGGTCGATGCGAACGTCGGCCGGCCGCAAGTCGCCTACCGCGAGGGCATCACCAAGGCGGTGCCCAAGATGGAAGGCCGTTTTGTTCGGCAGACGGGCGGGCGCGGCCAATACGGCCATGTGGTCATCAAGATGGAGCCGAACGAGTACGGTGCCGGCTTCACGTTCGAGAACAAGATCGTGGGCGGCGCGATCCCCAAGGAATACGTGCCGGCCGTGCAGGCCGGGATGGTCGAAGCCATGGAGACCGGTATTCTCGCCGGGTTCCCGGTGGAGGACGTGAAGGTCCAGCTCATCGACGGCTCGTATCACGAGGTCGACTCGTCCGAGATGGCCTTCAAGATCGCGGGTTCCATGGCTTTCCGGGACGCCGCCAAGAAGGCGCACCCGGTCCTGCTCGAGCCGATAGAAGACGTCGAAGTGGTGGTGCCCGAAGAGTACATGGGCGACGTGATGGGCGATCTCAACTCGCGTCGCGGCCACATCGGCGGCATGGAGCTCAGGGCGGGCGCCCAGGTGATCAGGGCCGCGGTGCCGCTAGCCCAGATGTTCGGGTATGCCACCGATCTCCGCTCCATGAGCCAGGGGCGGGCGGTGTACACAATGCAGTTCAGTCACTACGCTGAGGTGCCGAGCACCATCGCGCAAGAGATAATCGCCCAACAGGGCGGCAAAGGAATAAACGACTGATGGCTCGATTCATTGTGAATCGAACGAAGTAACCAAGGGAAATCGGCTGCTGGGCTGCGGCGGCCGCCTGAGCGACTCAGGTAGAAAGGGAGGAATCAATGGCGAAGAAGAAGTTTGCGAGGACCAAGACTCACGTCAACGTGGGCACCATCGGTCACGTCGACCACGGCAAGACCACCTTGACCGCGGCCATCACCAAGTGTCTTGCGAACCTGAACCCGGACATCGAGTTCCGCAGCTTCGACTCCATCGACAACGCTCCGGAAGAGCGTGAGCGCGGTATCACCATCGCCACCGCCCACGTCGAGTACGAGACCGACAAGCGACACTACGCGCACGTCGATTGCCCGGGCCACGCCGACTACATCAAGAACATGATCACCGGCGCCGCCCAGATGGACGGGGCGGTCCTCGTCGTGTCGGCCGCAGACGGTCCCATGCCCCAGACTCGTGAGCACATCCTGCTCGCCCGTCAGGTGGGCGTGCCCTACATCGTCGTTTACCTCAACAAAGCCGACATGGTGGACGATCCCGAACTGCTCGAACTGGTCGAGATGGAAGTGCGCGAACTACTCACCGAATACGAATTCCCCGGCGACGAGCTCCCCGTCATCACCGGCTCGGCCCTCAAAGCCCTCGAGCATGGCTGCGGCGATCGCGAGTGCGAGTCGTGCAAGTCGATATTCGAGCTGACCGACGCCCTCGACACCTACATTCCCGATCCCGAGAGGGCCATCGACAAGCCCTTCCTCATGCCGATTGAAGACGTATTCAGCATCCAGGGCCGTGGCACCGTCGTCACCGGCCGTGTTGAGCGCGGCATCGTCAAGGTCGGCGACAACGTCGAGATGGTGGGTCTGCATCCCGAGCCTACCAAGACCGTCGCCACCGGCGTGGAGATGTTCCGCAAGCTGCTCGATGAGGGGCGCGCCGGCGACAACATCGGCGTTCTGCTGCGCGGCACCAAGCGCGAGGAAGTGGAGCGCGGCATGGTTCTCGCCAAACCGGGCAGCATCACTCCGCACACCGAGTTCGAGGCCCAGATCTACGTACTGTCCCGCGAAGAGGGCGGCCGCCACACTCCGTTTTTCAATGGCTACCGTCCGCAGTTTTACTTCCGGACGACCGACGTTACCGGCGACGTGACCCTTGACGAGGGTATCGAGATGGTCATGCCGGGCGACCACACCACTATAAAAGCCAAACTGATCACCCCCATCGCCATGGACGAAGGTCTTCGCTTCGCCATCCGCGAGGGTGGCCGTACGGTCGGTGCCGGCGCTGTGACCAAGATCGCCAAGTAGGAGTTGCTCGGTGGCGCAACAGAAGATACGTATCAGGCTTAAAGCCTACGACCACGAGCTTGTAGACAAGAGCGCGCGGGCTATCGTCGAAACGGCTGAGCGCACGGGCGCTACCATTTCGGGCCCGGTGCCGCTGCCAACTGAGAAGAACGTCTACTGCGTGATCCGTAGCCCGTTCAAGGACAAGGATTCGCGGGAGCATTTCGAGATCAGGACGCATAAACGCCTGATCGACATCCATCAACCCACCCCCAAGACGGTGGACTCGTTGATGCGCATGGATCTGCCCGCGGGCGTGGACATAGAGATCAAACTGTGATGAAGACGCTCTTAGGGACAAAGCTGGGTATGACCCAGTTCTTCAACGAGGACGGCACGGTCGTCCGCTGTACTGTGATCGAGGCTGGGCCCTGCTTGGTCACTCAGAAGAAGACCGTCGAGACCGACGGCTACGCCGCCACCCAGATAGCCTTTGGAGACGTCAAGGCGAAGAGGCTGAACAAGCCTCTGCTCGGACACCTCAAGAAGGCCGGCATCTCACCCAAGCGTCACCTCGTCGAGGTGCGGGGTGAGGACGCGTTGGCGGTAGGCGAAGCGGTCACGGTCGAGGTCTTCAAGCCGGGTGACGAGGTCAAAGTGACCGGAGTCAGCAAGGGCAAGGGCTTCCAAGGCGTGATCAAGCGGCACGGGTTCGCTGGTGGTCCCGGCTATCACGGTTCCCACTCCCACCGCGTCCCCGGTTCCATCGGCTCTTCGGCCGACCCGTCCCGGGTGTACCCGGGCACGCGGCTGCCCGGCCAGATGGGTAATGTGCGTGTCACGCAAACGGGTCTCACCGTGGTCAAGACCGACCCGGACAAGAACCTGGTGCTGGTCAAAGGTGCGATCCCGGGGAGCAAAGGTTCCCTGGTCGTGATCAGAGGTTAGGCCTATGTCATCCATCGATAGAATCGACGAGAACGGCGCGGTCGTCGGCCAACATGAATTGGCCGACGCGCTCCTGGCCGACCAGATCAACGTCGGTCTCCTCCACCAGGTGGTGACGGCCGAACTGGCCGGGCACCGCCAGGGTACCGCCGCCGCCAAGAGCAGAAGCCAGGTGGCCGGAACGGGTGCGAAACAGTGGCGCCAGAAGGGCACCGGCCGGGCTCGCGTGGGCTCAGGCAAGGTGTCGCAGTTTACCGGCGGGGGCGTTGCTTTCCCGCCGATTCCCCGCAGTTACTCCATGAAGGTCAACAAGAAGGCCAAGGCCTTGGCGTTTCGGATGGCACTGGCCGATCTCGTGGCCGGGGGCACTGTCCGTGTTCTCTCGGGCACCACTTTCGATGAGCCGTCCGCCAAGCGGGCCGCGGGTATCCTCGGCAAGATCGAACTGGAGAAGCCGTTGCTTGTCCTGGTCGGCGGCGAAGAGGTGGCGGCGCTGAAGAGCTTCCGCAATCTGGCCGGCACTAGGGTCCTCACCATCGGTGAAGCCGAGGTGCAAGACTACATCTGGGCCAAGAGCCTGCTGTTCACAGATGCCGCCGTAGCCTTCCTCGAGCGAGGCTTGAACGTGGGCGGTGACTCGTAGTGGACGCACGGCAGATCATCATCCGTCCGATCATCTCGGAGAAGAGCTACCGGGCCATCGATACCAACCGGTACTCGTTCGAAGTCAATTATCGGGCCACCAAGCCTCACATACGCGCCGCTGTGGAAGAGATCTTCAATGTGAAGGTCATCGGTGTGCAGACTATCAACGTTAAGCCGAAACCCAAGCGCAGGGGCGCCCATGCGGGAGTCACCAAGCGGTGGAAGAAGGCAGTGGTCGAGCTTGCTCCGGGCAATCGGATCGAGTTCTTCGGCGCGACCTAGAGGGGTTAGAGAGACATGGCCATAAAGAGTTACAAGCCGACATCTCCCGGACGCAGGTTCGCGACTACGCCTGCCTTCGATGAAATCACGAAGACCGAGCCGGAGAAGTCGCTCACCCGCCCGGTGAAGCGCAACGGTGGGCGCAACAACAACGGTCGCATCACCACCCGGCACCAAGGCGGCGGGCATAAGCGCCTGTATAGGATCATCGACTTCAAGCGCGACAAAGACGGCGTGCCCGGCCGGGTCGACTCCATCGAGTACGATCCCAATCGCAACGCCCGCATCGCGCTGGTAGTGTACGCGGACGGCGACAAGCGCTACATCCTTGCGCCCAATAAGCTGGGCGTGGGCTCGATGGTCGAAGCGGGCCCCGGGGCCGACATCCGGGTGGGCTGTGCCCTCCCGATGCGAAACATCCCGGTGGGCACCGTGGTGCACAACATCGAGATGCGCAAAGGTGGCGGCGGCCAGATCGCGCGTTCGGCCGGCACGTCGGCCCAGATGATGGCCAAAGAAGGCGACTACGCCATCCTTCGGCTACCCTCGGGCGAGATGCGCATGATCCATCTGGAATGCAGGGCGACTGTGGGCGAGATCGGCAATGCCGAGCACGAGAACCTCGTGACCGGTAAGGCGGGACGCAAGCGCTGGATGGGCGTCAGGCCCGGCGTGCGCGGCACCACCATGAACCCGGTCGATCACCCGCACGGCGGCGGCGAGGGGTCAACGCCTCCGGGTCGCAACCCGGTGACGCCGTGGGGAGTCCCCACACTTGGCCACAAGACCCGCAAGGCCAAGAAGCTTTCGAACAAATACATCGTCAGACGGCGAGGAAAAGGGAGGTAGTAGAGCATCGTGGCACGTTCAAGCAAGAAAGCTCCCTTCGTCGAAGAGCGACTCATGTCGCGTGTCGAGGCGATGAACCAGACCGGCGAGAAGCGCATGCTGAAGACCTGGTCGAGGGCGTCAACCATCTATCCCGAGATGATCGGGCACACGATCGCCGTCCATGACGGCCGCAAACACGTGCCCATCTACGTGACGGAAAGCATGGTCGGCCACCGGCTGGGCGAATTCGCGCTGACCCGTACCTTCCGCGGCCACGGCGGCAACAAAGAGCGCCGTATGAAGAGGAAGTGAGAAGCATGGTCAACGCAACCGCCAAATACGTGCGGGTCTCCCCGCGCAAAGCCGGTGATGTGGCCCGGCTCATCCGGGGCAAGAGAGTGGCCGAAGCCAAGGCCATCTTGTCGCTCAGCCCACGAGCTGCCGCCAAGCTGGTAGGCAAGGTCCTCGCCTCCGCGGTGGCCAACGCCGAGAACAATCATGACCTCGACGCCGACGACCTGTATGTGGTCTCGGCATTCGTGGACGGTGGTCCCACCCTCAAGCGGTTCAAGCCGCGTGCAATGGGGCGGGCCAGCCGCATAAACAAGAGGACGAGTCACATCACCGTATGCGTCGACGAGAAAAAGGAGTCGTAGCAGGTGGGTCAGAAAGTTCATCCCGGAGGCATGCGGCTTGGCATCATCCATGACTGGAAGGCTCACTGGTACACCGAGAGGCAGTTTGCCAGTTTTCTCCACGAGGATCTGGCCATCCGCAAGCACATCCAGCGAAAGATGGGGCATGCCGGCCTGTCCGCCATCATCATCCGCAAGGATACGAACAAGCTGGTCGTCGACATCAACACGGCGCGGCCCGGCATAGTCATAGGCAAGTCGGGCTCCGAAGTGGATTCGCTCAGGCGTGACCTCCACGACATGACGGGCAAGACAGTGCACGTCAACATCGTCGAGATCAAACGGCCCGAGCTCGATGCCAACCTGGTCGCCCAGTCCATCGCCGAGCAGCTCGCCAATCGGGTGAGTTTTCGCCGGGCGATGAAGCGGGCGATCACTTCGGCAATGCGTTCCGGCGCCGTGGGCATCAAAGTGAAGTCCGGCGGACGTCTGGGCGGGGCCGAGATGGCGCGCATCGAGGGTTACAGTGAGGGGCGCGTGCCTCTGCATACCCTGCGGGCCGACATCGACTACGGTTTTTGCGAGGCCGACACGACGTTCGGCAAGATCGGCGTGAAGGTTTGGATAAACAAGGGTGAGATCATGCCCGAGGGATTCGATCTGGGGTCCCGGGGGCAGTCGGAAGCCCGTCTAGGTTGACGGTCGCGGATCTGGGTCCGTCGAACGAAGAACGAGGATAAGACATGCTACTACCAAAACGGGTTAAGCACCGCAAACAGCACCGGGGCCGCATGGCCGGGATGGCGAAAGGCCAAAACACAGTCCATTTCGGCGAATACGGTCTTCAGGCGCTGGAGCCGGGCTGGGTTACCAGCCGGCAGATTGAAGCTGCTCGTATCGCCATGACCCGGAAGATCAAGCGCGGCGGCAAGGTGTGGATCAACATCTTCCCGCAGAAGCCCATCACCAAGAAGCCCGCCGAAACCCGTATGGGCTCCGGCAAGGGTTCTCCTGACCAGTGGGTGGCCGTGGTGAAACCGGGCCGCGTGATGTTCGAGTTGGCGGGGGTCTCCGAGGAATTGGCCAAGGAAGCCATCCGCGTGGCGGCGCACAAACTTCCTGTCAAATGCAGATTCGCGACCAGGGAGGACGGGGGCATTGAAGGTTAAGGACATAGTCGAGCTTGCTGACGAAGAACTGGCCCAGCGTCTCAAGCAGTCGCGCGAGGAGCTGTTCAACCTGCGGTTCCAGCATGCGGCCGGCCAACTGGAGAACACCAGCCGCCTCCGCCAAGTGCGCCAGGACATCGCCAGGATCATGACGGTGCAGTCTGTTAGAGAACGGGCAGGGGAGCTTTGATGGCCGAGAAGCGAGCCACAGCGCAGAGGGAGCGGCAGGGCGTGGTCGTCTCCGACAAGATGGAAAAGACGATAGTCGTGCAGGTGAGCGCGGTGAAGCCTCACGCCCAGTACCAGAAGGTTATCCGCACGACCGATCGCTTGAAGGCTCATGACGAGCAGAACGAGGCTCGGGTCGGGGACACCGTGTTGGTGCGCGAATGCCGGCCGCTTTCACGGGACAAGACCTGGCGCCTGATCAAGGTGCTCGAACGGGCCGAGTAGCCCGCCGGCGGGAGATGGGTGACAAACGATGATACAGGTGGAAACAAGACTGAGGGTCGCCGACAACACCGGCGCGCGTGAGCTTTTGTGCATCCGCATCAAGGGCGGGTCGCAGCGGCGCTACGCCGGCGTGGGCGACATCATAGTGGGGGCGGTCAAAGAGGCCACCCCGGGCGGCGCCGTCAAAAAAGGCGACGTGGTGCAGGCGGTCGTCGTGCGGGTGAAGAAGGCATACGGCCGCCGGGACGGCACATACATCGGGTTCGACGAGAACGCGGCCGTGCTTATCGACCGGCAGATGAACCCGCGGGGCACGAGGATCTTCGGCCCTGTGGGGCGTGAACTTCGTGAGAAGAACTTCGCGAAGATCATCTCGCTGGCCCCGGAGGTGCTGTGATGGCCACCGCGACCGCCAGGCACACCAAGAAGTTCCGCATCAAGAAGGGTGACACCGTCGAGGTCGTGCAAGGCAAGGAGAACGCCAAGCGGGGCAAGGTCCTCCACGTTCTGGAGGCCGAAGAACGTATCGTGGTGGAACGGGTCAACTTCATCAAGCGGCACATCCGGCCGTCGAAAAAGACCCCGCAGGGCGGAGTCATCGAGCGCGAAGCCAGCATGCACATCAGCAACGTGAAGTTGGTCTGCCCCAGCTGCAACAACGCCGTCCGCGTGGGCGTGCGTATGGAGGGCGAGGACAAGATCCGCTACTGCAAGAAGTGCAACGTCCAGGTGGATAAGGGTTAGCGATGGCAGTTCCCAGACTTAAAGAGAGATACCATACCGACATCGTGCCGGCCATGCGAGATCGGTTCGGCTACGCGAACGTCATGCAGGTTCCCAAGGTCACCAAGCTGACTCTGAACATGGGCATCGGCGAGGGCACGCACGACGCCAAGGTGCTGGAAGAGGCGGCTACACAGCTGGGCCAGATTACCGGCCAGAAGGCGCAGATTCGGCGAGCGCGCAAGTCGGTGGCCAACTTCAAGCTTCGGGCCGGCATGCCGTAGGCCTGCGTGTCACTCTGCGCGGCGACCGCATGTACGAGATGCTCGACCGGCTGATGAGCATCGCTCTGCCCCGCATCCGCGACTTCCGTGGCGTAGCCCCCAGCGGTTTCGATGGCCAGGGCAACTACAACATGGGCATCAAAGAGCAGATCATCTTCCCGGAGATCGACTACGACAAGATCGACAAGCTCCGGGGTCTTGATATCGCCATCACTACCACGGCCAAAACCGACGACGAGGGACGGGCACTCCTCAAGTTCATGGGCATGCCTTTCCGCGAGAGCTGAAGGATAGGAGCATCAGCGCATGGCAAAGAAATCAATGATCGCAAAGGCACGGCGGCCGCAGAAATATGCGGTCCGGGCCCACAACCGTTGCCTCCGCTGCGGCCGGCCCCGTGGTTATCTCCGCCGTTTCGGCCTGTGTCGTATTTGTCTTCGTGAGCTGGCCCACCAGGGATTCATCCCTGGGGTCACCAAGTCAAGCTGGTAGGAGGGGTCATGTCGCAAACCGATCCCATCGCCGACATGCTGACCCGTGTGCGGAACGCCAACAAGGCGCTGCACGCCCAGGTCGAGATGCCGGCCTCTGCCCAAAAGGTGGAGTTGGCCCGCCTTCTCAAAGACGAGGGCTATATCGCCGGCTACTCGATAGTCAAAGAAGGGAGCTTCGACAAGCTGGTGGTCGAGCTCAAGTACACTGACGGCCGTCGCCGCGTCATCTCGCAGGTGAAGAGGGTCAGTAAGCCGGGCCGCCGCATCTACGCCAAGAAGGACAACCTTCCCAGAGTCCTCGGGGGCTTGGGCACGGCCGTCATCTCCACTTCACGTGGCTTGATGACCGCTCGGGAAGCGCAACGGCTGGGTGTTGGCGGCGAAGTCGTCTGCTTCGTCTGGTAATGCTATGTCAAGAATAGGTAGAGCACCCATATCAGTCCCGGCCGGCGTGGATATCGTTATCGCCGGGAACAACGTCGCGGTCAAGGGCCCCAAGGGGCATTTGTCGCTGGACGTTCACCCTAGCATGAGCGTGGCGCTGGACAACGGCGTCATGACCGTCACGAGGCCCGACGATTCGGGACCCAACCGGTCCCTTCACGGCCTTACGCGCACTCTTATTTCCAACATGGTCACCGGGGTGACGGCTGGATTCGAGAAGAAGCTCGAGATCCAGGGCGTCGGTTATCGCGCCTCCAAGAAAGGCGCCGACCTGGAGATCCTGGTCGGGTACTCCCACCCCGTGGTCGTGCCGCCCCCGGAGAATATCGAGTTCGAGGTGCCTGTGCCCACGCAGATCGTGGTCAGGGGCATCGACAAGCAACGTGTCGGCCAGGTTGCCGCCGAGATCCGCTCCATCCGGAAGCCCGAGCCCTACAAGGGCAAAGGCATCCGCTACGAGGGCGAAGTGGTGCGGCGCAAGGTCGGCAAGCGGGCGTAGGGAGCGACACGAAATGAAGACACGCCAACAGGCCGCGATGGACGCGGGCGAGGCAAGGACGCAAAGAGTGCTCGTAGCAGCGCTACGGGCGCGACCGAGGACGATGCATCGCACTGTCCAGTGCGGACTCGGTGGCCGCGATTTCGTTTCGCGTCGCGACCACAACAGGAAGAGGAGAGCATGAGCATTCAGGATAGTCACAACGCGATGCGGGCGCGACGCGCAGTCCGTGTGCGCAGCAAGGTGCGCGGCACGGCCGACCGTCCCCGTCTTTCCGTCTTCCGGTCCAACCGGGCCGTCTGGGCGCAGGTCATCGATGATGGCACTGGTCGCACTCTGGCCAGCGCCGGCAGCGTCCATGTGACCGAGAAAGGCCTGTCGAAGAAGGATCAAGCCGCGAAAGTCGGCGAGCTTCTGGCCCAACGGGCCAAAGCGGCCGGTGTGGAGCGGGTAGTGTTCGACAGGGGTCCGTACCTGTATCACGGTCGAGTAAGAGCTCTGGCGGACGGTGCTCGCCAGGCCGGCCTGGACTTCTGAAGGAGAGTGAGGTAGCACTTTGGCACAGATCAAGGCAGATACGCTTAACCTTCAGGAGAGCGTGATCCACATCAACCGCGTGGCGAAGGTCGTCAAGGGCGGCCGGCGCTTCTCGTTCACGGCTCTGGTAGCAGTGGGAGACGGCGAGAGTACGGTTGGCATCGGCTACGGCAAGGCAAAAGAGGTTCCCCTTGCCATCCAGAAGGCCATCGAGGACGCTCGCAAGAACCTGTTTGTGGTGCCCAAGCATGGGACCACCATCACGCATGAGGTGCTCGGTCACTACGGGGCGGGCCGCGTGATAATGCGGCCGGCTTCTGCAGGGACGGGCGTCATAGCGGGCGGTGGGGTTCGGGCTCTGCTCGAACTGGGAGGGGTCCGCGACGTCCTCACCAAGAGTCTGGGCACGACCAACCCTATCAACATGGTGCGCGCGGCCGAGCAGGGGCTTCGCGCCCTGCGCCGGCCCGAGGATATCGCCATGCAGCGCGGTAAGACGGTGCGAGAGATCGTAGGTATGCGTCCGGTCGAGGCACCGGCGCCTGCAGCGGCAGCCCCGGCCGGGGAGTGACGAGATGTTGAAGATCACTCAGGTCAAGAGCCGCATCAATCGCAAGAAGGACCACAAGGCCACACTTGACGCGCTGGGCATCAGCCGCATGTGGCAGACGGTCTACCACGAAGACACGCCGGTCATCCGGGGCATGGTGCGGAAGATCCGCTACATGGTCCAGGTGGACGAGGTCGAAATCAAGGACAAAGGATAGAGATGGCAGACATCTTCCTGCACAATCTGCAGCCCGACCCCGGGGCCCGGCACAGCAAGAAACGCGTGGGCCGGGGAGAGGGTTCAGGCGTGGGCAAGACGTCGGGCCGGGGCCACAAGGGTTCCAAGCAACGGTCAGGCGGCCAGATCTCGCCCCGGTACGAGGGCGGTCAGATGCCCTTGCACATGAGGCTGCCCAAACTGCGCGGTCCGCTGGCCAAGACGGCTATGCCGATAGGTCCGTTCCGCACTTATATGACGCCCATCAACCTCTCCCGGCTCGCGGTGTTCGCGGCGGGCGAGGTCGTGTCTCCGGAAGCACTGCTGGAGAAGGGCATCATCAAGAAGCTTGACGAGAGGGTCAAGATCCTGGCGACGGGTGAACTGACGCAGCCTCTTACCATCAAAGCTCACGGCTTCAGCGCTTCGGCTCTGGCCAAGATCGAGGCTGCCGGCGGCACGGCGGAAGTGATCTAGTAGGATGCGGACCCTCGACGTGCGGACCATAGGGGTGAGAACCTGATGTTCCAGTCTTTGCTCAACGCCTGGCGGCTCCCGGATCTTCGGAAGAAGCTCCTGTTCACGGCCATGATCATCGCGATCTACCGGCTTGGCTGCTACATCCCGGTGCCGGGCGTCAGCGTTTCCTCCATCAAGGAGATGTTCAACACCGGAGGAGTGTTCGACTTCTACGATCTCTTCAGCGGCGGCGGTCTGCAACGGGTGGCCATCTTCGCCATGGGCATCATGCCCTATATCACCGCGTCGATCATCATGCAGTTGCTGACCATGGTGAGCCCTCGCCTCGAAGCGCTCATGAAGGAAGGGCCGGCTGGACAGAAGAAGGTCAACCAGTACACCCGGTATTTCACCGTCGTCTTGGCGCTGATCGAGGCCGTCGGCTTCGTCTTCCTATTCCAGAAGTATGGCGCTTTCCCGCCTGAAGCTCCGCTTACGGCGCTGCGCTTCTTCCTCATCGTGCTCACCCTCACGGTCGGCACTGCTCTGGTCATGTGGCTCGGTGAGCTCATCACCCAGAGGGGTATCGGCAACGGCATCTCACTGATGATCTTCACCAGCATCGTGTCGCGGCTGCCAAGCGGTCTGCAGATGCTGTTCACCATGAACCCGGCCTACTGGGTGGCCATGGGTGTCATCGCCCTGCTCGTTGTCGCCGCCGTCATCTTCGTGACCCAGGGACAGCGGCGCATCCCTGTGCAGTACGCCAAGCGGGTAGTGGGGCGAAAGGTCTACGGTGGGCAGAGTACCTATCTGCCTCTGCGCGTCAATATGGCCGGGGTCATCCCGGTGATCTTCGCCTCGTCGGTGCTCCTATTCCCGGTGACGCTGGCGCAGATGGTCCCCTGGGGCTGGACGCAGAAGTTGGCCGAATGGGTGGGCCCAAACACGTGGTGGTACGTTGCGGTCGAGGTCATTCTGATCGTCCTCTTCACCTACTTCTATACGGCTGTCCAGTTCAACCCCATCGACCAGGCGGACAACCTCAAGAAATACGGGGGCTTTGTCCCGGGCATCCGCCCAGGCCGGCCGACCGCGGCCTATCTCGACCGGGTTCTGACCCGCATCACTTTTCCCGGCGCCCTGTTCTTGGCCGCCATCGTGTTGCTCCCCACCGCGCTGATCAAGGGTATGAGCGTTCCCTTCTACTTCGGAGGTACCTCCATCTTGATCGTCGTGGGCGTGGCGCTCGACACCATGCAGCAGATGGAATCGCAGTTACTCATGCGGCACTACGAGGGCTTTCTCAAGTAGCCCGGGCCAAGTGAAAGGATAAGCAACGTGAGTCAATTCAACCTCATCCTGCTCGGACCGCCCGGCGCGGGTAAAGGCACCCAAGCCGGCCGCATCGTGGCCGAGTACGGTATCCCTCACATCTCCACGGGGGATATCCTGCGCTCGGCCGTGAAGAACCAGACGCAGATGGGGCTCGAGGCCAAGAAGTACATGGACGCCGGTGAGTTGGTGCCCGACAGCGTGGTGATCGGCATCGTCAAGGATCGTTTGCAGGAGCCGGACACGGCCAAGGGCTTCCTGATGGACGGTTTCCCGCGCACCATCCCCCAGGCCCAAGCCCTGGACGCGGGGTTGGACGATCTCGGCCGCGCCGTCACCAAAACTCTGGTCCTCCTCGCCGATGAGGAGTTGCTCGTGGCGCGGCTGACCGGGCGCCGCATCTGCCGCTCGTGCCAGGCTCCATTCCATGTGCTGTTCAACCTTCCCAAGGCCGAGGGCGTGTGCGACGTGTGTGACGGCGAGCTGTATCAACGCGATGACGACACCGAAGCTACGGTGCGCAACCGGCTGGAGGTCTACCGCAACCAGACCGAGCCGCTCATCGGCTACTACGACGAGGCCGGGGTGGTGGCCCGTATCGACGGCACCCAGGCGCCGGAGAAGACGTACGAGGACATTCGCATGGCCTTGGGCCCGGCCGGCGCGTGATCTCGCTGATGATGGAGTGGCGGGGGTAGTAGTCGCGCTGTGATCATCCGGAAGTCACAGGCCGAGATAGAAAAGATGGCCCGAGCGGGAGCGGTGGTCTGGGGGTGCCTAGACCTTCTGGGACGCAAGATAGAACCGGGCATCACGACGAAAGAGTTGGATCGTTTGGCGGAGAAGTACATAAGAGACAAGGGCGGAGTGCCGACCTTCAAGGGCTACCGGGGTTTCCCGGGGTCTATCTGCGCGTCTCCTAACGACATGGTGGTCCACGGCATCCCGGGCAAGGTCCGGCTTCGCGAAGGCGACGTGCTCGGGGTCGATGTGGGTGTCACCATGGACGGGTACATCGCCGACGGGGCTACCACGTTCCCCGTGGGAGAGATCTCGGCGAAAGCGCACGAGCTGCTTCGGGTCACCGAGGAGTCGCTGTCCAAGGGGATCGCTCAGTGCCGGATAGGCAATCGTGTGGGCGATATCTCTCACGCCGTCCAGACCCACGCGGAGGCCCACGGGTTTTCCGTGGTCGAGAGCATGGTCGGCCATGGAGTTGGCCGCGAGATGCACGAGGATCCGCAGGTCCCCAACTTTGGTCCGGCGGGCCAGGGACCGGAACTCCGCGAAGGCATGGTGCTCGCCATCGAGCCGATGGTGAATTTTGGTGGCTTCGAAGTGGAGATGGGAGACGATTCGTGGGCCATCTACACCAAAGATGGCGGTCTGTCGGCTCATTTCGAGCACACCGTGGCCATCACCAAGCACGGGCCGCGCATCCTTACCACGGCTGAAGTAGCGGGAGGCTAGCAGGATGAGGCCTTGTGCTAAGATAGACGGCCGGCTGCGGCTTCGCTGGGAAGCGAGATCCAAGTGGGTGGCGAACTGTGTCTCCTAAGGAAGAAGCCATAGAGCTCGAGGGCGAGGTCGTAGAAGCCCTGCCCAACACGATGTTCAGGGTGAAGCTCGACAACGAGCTGGAGATACTGGCGCATATATCCGGCAAGATGCGCATGAACTACATACGGATACTGCCCGGAGATAGAGTCAAAGTGGAGTTATCGCCTTATGATCTGACCCGGGGTCGGATCACGTATCGGTTCAAGTAGAGGAAGGGCGCTAAATGAAAGTCAGAGCGTCGGTAAAACCGATGTGCGAAAAGTGCAAGATAGTGCGGCGGCGGGGCGTGGTTCTGGTCATCTG
>Ga0154815_104_pt8 | contig 31262 bp, 27 predicted proteins | sample Rifle2008BG16ft_FD_105823 | JGI IMG/M metagenome (GOLD analysis project Ga0154815, IMG submission 105823) | Actinobacteria bacterium RBG_16_64_13
GTCCTGCGTCGCGGTGGCTTCGACCACGGTTTGGCCCTCGACAGCGCCGGAGCCGGGATCGACCACCAGGGAGATATCGTAGTGAGTCACGTCGTAGCCGCCGTTGCCGGCCGAAGTGAAGTAGGGGTCGCCGATGCCCTCCGCGCCGGCGAGAGGGTCACCGCACGCGGCGCCGGCAAGAGCCATGACCGCAAGCAAGACAGCGGCAGGCACTGCACATCTGAAAACTGGAAACCGGCCGCCGCGCCGACTGCGCATGTTCCCTCCTGGCCGCGGCTTGCATCTGCGCGATGCAACCAGCTTACCCCGCTCCCCTGCCTTTCTCCAGGTCACAACTCTGCCTCACCATTCACCGTCGCGGTCGACCGGCGGGCGTAGATCGAACCCACGGCCACCCCTGCGGCACATAGACCGGCCATGACCAGAACGGTGGTCCTCACCCCCAGTCGCTCGGCCAGTTGGCCGGTCAGATAGCTGCCGACGGGCGTGGTGCCAATGAAGAGAAGCACGTACATCCCCATCACCCGGCCGCGCAGATGATCCGGTGCGAGGAGCTGCAAGCGAGTGTTCGCCGCGGTCATGAAGAGGACACCCACGAAACCCGTCGCGAAAAGCAGACCGGCCGTCACTGCGCGCCAATCGGACAGCCCGACCGCCGCCAGCAACACCACGAAGCAGCTTGCGGCGACCAGAAGGAGGCGCTGGCTGGGCCTCCCGCGGTAGGCCGCCACCAGCCCGGCGACGACCGACCCGGCGCCCATCGAAGTGGTGAGGAGCGCCAGAGTCGACGCCCCCGCATGGAGCACGTACTTGGTGACCAGGGGAAGCAGGGTCTGGAAGTTGTAGCCGAAGGCTCCAAGCGCGCCCATCACGATCAGGATCACGACCACCTCGGGAGTGTGACGGGCGTAGCGCAATCCTTCGCGAAGCTGGCGCAGGGAACGGTCGCGAGGCGGACGGGGCAAGGCGTGCAATTCTCCGGGCCGCATGGCGAGCAACGCCACGATCACAGCCAAGAAGCTGACCGCGTTCACGTAGAAACAGGTGGCGATGCTGAAGGCAGTGAAGACCGCCGCCGCGATGGCGGGACCGACCATGCGGGCGCCGTTGAACAGCGTGGAGTTGAGGGCCACGGCGTTGGAGACTTCCTCTCTCTCTACCATCTCGGGCACGAACGACTGCCTTGTGGGACCCTCCACCGCGTCCACGAGGCCGCGCAGGCCGGCGAGGACGTAGATGAGCGTCACGGTTATCAGCTCAGTCGAGGTGAGCAGCGCCAGAGAGAGTGCGATCACAAGGTGCATCACCTCGGAGATGATGATCGTCTGCCGCTTGGGCAGGCGGTCTGCCAGAACCCCCCCGTACAGCGAGAACAAGAGCGCGGGGAGGAAGCGGATGGCCATGGCCAGACCAAGGGCAAGCGGGGAATCGGTGAGGCTGAGAACCAGCCAGCCGAGGGCAACATCCTGCATCCACGTGCCTGTGAGTGACACGAGTTGTCCCGACCACCACAGCGCGTAGTTCCGGTTGCGGAGAGACCGGAAGGCGTGGACGAGATTCGCCCGAGGCTGCATCACGTCCGGCTCAGACGGGACACCTCGTCTCGCGAGAAGCTGGGCCATTCGGCCGGCTGTCCCTCCCTGAACGCCTCGATCCCCTCGCCACGCCCGAGGACCTCACCGATCTCGCTCGCCTCTATCCCCGCCTCAGCGACGGCAGCCAACAGACGCCCCGAATCGGCCGGGGAGCAGGTGATGAGCAGGCTACCAGACCCGATCAAGCCAAGAGGGTCAAGATCGAGGGCCGCGCAGAGGCGCCGAGTCAAGGGATAGACCGGGATCTTGTCCAGGTGGAGGCGCAGCCGGCGGCCGCCGGCTGCGCCCAGCTCCATGGCCGCGGTCGCCAGACCGCCCTCGGTAACGTCGTGCATAGCGGTGACCCCGGCGAACGAACAGGCGATCCGCGCCTCTTCGAGTATCCCGATGCGCTCCAAGAACTCGTCCGCCTCGGCGATCTCGCCCACCGTTACTCCCGCCTCCAGCAAGCGTGGAGCGTACTCGCGAGCGATCAGGCCGGTGCCTTCGACAGCCACGCCCTTGGTCAGCAGTATGCGGTCACCCTGCTTCATCTGCCGTTTGTCAACCAGCCCGTCTCTTGCCGCCGTCCCTGCCATCGTCCCCACCACGAGCGGCCGCGCGACCGCGTCGGAGATCTCTGTGTGGCCTCCGCAAAGTGAGATACCGCAGGACGTACAGACCTTCTGTATGTCACGCGTCATCGCCAACACTTCCGACGCAGTCGAACCCGGGGGGAACAGAAGCGTGCAAAGAAGCCATCGCGGAGTGGCCCCGCTGGCAGCGACATCGTTGGCGTTGACCAAGACCGAATAGCGAGCCATGGAATCGGCCGCCAGGGTCACCGGGTCCGAGGCCAACACAAGGATCTGAGCGTCGGAGATGTCGATGGCGGCGGCATCCTCGCCAATAGCCGCGCCCACGATCACAGCGGGATCGCGCGCTTCGATGCCGGCAAGACTCTGCCTCAACAGATCGGCGGGGAACTTGCCCACTGGAAGGGGAAGGCCGTAGCGGATGACCTCACCGGCTTCTTCCAGGGTGCTCACCACGAAATCCGCACCGCCCGATTCTTCGGGATCCTGCGCGCCGTTTCTCAGGAACATGGTCAGCGCCCGCGCTCGTTTCCCGGCTTCAATGTCGAAGGAGTGATCCCCGATGACCAGCAGACCGCCCACGTCTACACCCAGATCGCCGGCGGCGAACAACACGCCGGCGGGAGAGGGCTTGGGGCGGAGCGGCAAGTCCCGGGTCACCACCACGGCGAAAGCGGCCGGATCGATCTCGGGCAGATTTGCAAAGGCCAGATCCACCGCTTCCCGGCTGTTCCGTGTGATGATGGCCAGAGGGATCCGGCTCCGGCGCAGCAAAGCCACCAGTTCGGCCGCACCTTCGTTGACCTTGCAGCGTCTTGCCGCTTCAGCCTCGGCCGCGCTCAAGATGGCCTCCTTGCGCTGCCTCTCCTCGGCGTCGCCGATGTCGCTCAGGAACTCGAGCAGACCGGTACCCCGGGGACAACCGACGGCCTCGCGGATGGCGGCAAAGTCGATGGCGCCCGGCTTTGTCAGCGTCCCGTCGAAATCGAAGACGACCCCGGACACGCGGAAGGGCCTCCCGTCGGGCAGAAAAGGCGAGCGATCGGTGCGCGTGGCGCAGTCTGTCACTACCGTGGATCTCCCTCTAGGTCAGATAGTAGAGCAGCGCCGGGATAACCGCCACGCTCACGAGTGTGGTGGCTAGAACGATGGAAGCTACGAGCTCCGCCTCGTTGTTGTACTTGGTGCACAGCACTGAGACCACGACAGCGCTGGGCATCGCTGCCTCGAACAACACTATCGCCCTCGGCAGCCCGGTAAGACCCAGTAGCCACACCGCCAGCAAGCCGACAGCGAACCCTCCGCCCATCCGGATCGCACCCGCCGTCAGGGTCAGCGGAACCTGTTTGAAACGGATGTGCCCGATAGTCATACCCAGCACGAGCAGTATCAGGGGCACTGCGGCTTGTCCCATGAACTTGACCGATGTCAGCACGACTTCGGGCAGAGGCACTCCCGCCAGATTGAGGGCCAGTCCAAGGACGGCGGCGTAGATCAGCGGGGTGCGCAAGATGGCCTTGAGTCCCTGCCTCAGCCCCTTCTGACCAGAGGCCAAGTAGATGCCGAGTGAATAGATCAGGAGACCGTTTGGGATGTAGAAAAGTACCGCTTTGGCCACTCCCTCGTTGCCGAAAGCGAGGTAGATGATAGGCAAGGGGATGTTGATCGTGTTGGCAAAGACGATGGGTAGATACAGTCCCGAACGCCGTTTGCCCGTCAGGCCGAACGCCAGCCACGCGATCACGAAGGTGCCGCCCATGATGAGGAGACATGATGCCCACAGCCGCATCGCCTCGCTCATGTAGATGGTGCTCGAGTACATGGAGCTGAAGACGAGGCAGGGTGTCGCGATGAACATCGCCACGTCGATGAGCACCGAGACGCTCGCGCGGTTCATCTTGCCGAACAGGTAGCCCAGCGCCACAACGAAGAACGTGGGCCCGATGATGTTGATGATCTGTTGCACCTGGTCAGGGTACATGGGGCCGGCGGCGCGCGCCAAGGCGCGCCAGGTGATATAAGTTCGGTCCATGAACGAGATAACCGTCTACCATTGGCTGGTGATCGCCTGGATGGCGCTCGCGGCGGTCACCTTCGTCGCGCTTCTCTTCGTGACGGCCCCTTACGGGCGCTTCACCCGGAGCGGTTGGGGGCCACGGATCAGCGCCCGTTGGGGCTGGATTCTCATGGAGACTCCCGTGCTTGCGACCTTCCTTGTCCTCTACGGGCTGAGCGATCGGAAGTCAAACCCCGCCAGCCTGGTGCTGCTCGCCTTCTGGGCGGCCCACTACGTCCACCGCTCCCTCGTCTATCCTTTCCGCCTTCGTAGCAGCCGCCCGACTATCACGGTCGCGGTCGTCGCCATGGGGGCCGCTTTCAACGTAGGGAACGGATACCTCAACGGGCGCTACCTCTTCTCTCTGGGACCCGAACTGCCGGCTTCCTGGTTGCTCGATCCGCGCTTTGTGGCCGGCGCGCTTCTGTTTTGGGGCGGATATCTGCTCAACCAGCATTCAGACCATGTACTTATCGGGCTCCGGAGCGGAGGCGAGACCGGATACAAGATCCCTTACGGAGGAGGCTACCGGTTCGTGAGCTGTCCCAACTATCTGGGCGAGATGATGGAATGGGGTGGATGGGCTCTGGCCTGTTGGAATCTGGGGGCACTGGCCTTCTTGGTATGGACGGTCGCCAACCTGGCCCCCCGCGCTCTCAAGACCCACCGCTGGTATCGTGACACCTTCCCCGACTACCCGCGCGAGCGCAAAGCGTTGCTGCCCTTCATCGTTTGAGAGTGCCCGCGGCCGATGGCCCGCCTCTACCGAGCGCGGTAGAATGACGAAGGCACAGCTTTCGACAATCGATCGCGAGGGGCTGAGGACCGAGTGAGAGTAGGCACGAGCCGGGCAAGAGCGACAGCCCCTATCGCCCGCAGCGTCTTCTGGCTGCTGATGTCGCTGTTGGCATGGGAGCTCTTCCAGGGCCTACGGGCCGGAGCCGCGATACCAGAGGGTTCCTGGGCCATCGCGCCCGTCGACCTGGTCTTTCTGGTGCTGTTGCCGGCCTTGTGCGCCTTCGCCTTCACCCGGCTGTTCCTCGTCGTCAGTCAGACCGCCCGCGGGACGCTCAACGTCTACTCGACCATCTCCAGCCCGTTCGCCTGGGCATTCTGGGTGGGCATCGCCGTAGGCATGATCGGGCACGGCATCCACATCGCCGGTCACATGATCAACCGGGCATTGCCGGACATCTTTATCCAAGGCGAGTTCGCGGCTAAGATCGCCTTTCTCGACACCAAAGCCGGATACCTTCTGCTCGGAGCCGGTTTCTTCCTTTCCAGCCTCGCCTTGCTCCTCATGGGCCAGGGAGCGGGCCAGCGCATCTCGGGTCCGGAAAGGCTGCTCTTTGTGCTGGGATCCCTTGGCACGTACGGAGTCGTGTTCATCTACATGGGGGTCGGTGGTGGCCAGATAATCCCCGCCATCACAGCGAGCGTCGCTCTCAGCGCGGTCAGCCTGTGGACACTCCCGCCTTCGGAGGTCACCCGCGATCCAATCGGGGCCCTCATCGTCCCGGGCGCCTTCTTGGCGGGGGTGACGCTGATCATCTGGACGGTCGTGGTAGGCGGGCAGCCCACCTGGCCATAATGCGCCCCGGCCGCGAAGCATCATTCTGGAGCCACCTCGTGGGTTATAATCGCGCCTTGCTCGAAGCCTGATGCGCCGCGCGGAGTGGTGTCCGAGTTGGCTTAAGGAGCACGACTGGAAATGGTGTAGGCGGGGGTAACTCGTCTCGAGGGTTCGAATCCCTCCCACTCCGCCACCTATCGGGCAAGCTGACCCGGAGGAGATCGCTGTGAATGGACGCAAATCCGAGCGCAGAGCGCTCATGTTCTGTCTGCTGCTACTACTGCTGGTGGCTTTGACCGTCGTGGCCGGCTGCGGTTCGGACCCATCCGGAGACACCACGACGACGACCGCAAGCACTGCCAGCAGCGCCAGTACAACCACGACCGCTCCCATACGGCTCTCGAAATGGGACAAGGAATTGGCGAAGACGGCTTCACTACAGGCCGAACTCGTCGAACTACTCGTTGAGGAGAAGGCGCCCGGCGACGACCCCCGCATGGGGATCGTGTATGGACTGCGCGCCCGCACCGTGGCGATCGCCTGCCGCCAAGCGATTGATCGAAACGACTCGGCGCTGGCTGATTCGGCCATGCTCCAAGTTCACTACACTCTCAATGAGAGCCGGGACATCGCTACGGGAGCAGTCGAGCAAACCCTCGCCAAGGCGCGAGCCATAGTCGATGATCTCGGGGCGCCCTCGGCGCAGCCTACTGAAGCCGCCGCGCTCCTCGACGAGTTGATCACGACTCTCGCGCCCATGCTGGATGCGGCGAACGCGGTCTTCTCCACCACGACCACGGTCGGCCCCACCACGACCACCACGTAGCCCGTGGGTCTGCGGCCTGCTGTATACTCCCTGGCGACCGTGCTAGGTGGGGAGCCAGCGGTGCCCTGTACCCGCAATCCGCTTTAGCGGGGCTGAATTCCCACCCTAGGAGCGGGTCTGTGAGGTCTGACACTGGTGTGTGGTGTTGACGGCCAGGTCCTGCGCAATGGAAATCCGTGAACCGGGTCAGGACCGGGAGGTAGCAGCCCTAAGCGGAATCTTTCATGTGCCGCGGGGTAGCTTGGCCTGAGCCGGCTGCCGGTGGGCGCTCGGAGGTCTGCCTTCGAAGGTGGGTGCACGGTCCTTTGGTTCTCTCCAGCGAGGGCGAAGGAGTCACCCCGCGCATGTCAGTCTCCCTCTATCGCAAGTACCGGCCGGCGCGCTTCGAGGACATCATCGGGCAGGATCACGTGGCCCGCACGCTCGTCAACGCCATCAAGCACGACCGGGTGAGCCATGCCTATCTCTTCGCCGGGCCGCGCGGCACGGGCAAGACTTCCACGGCCAAGATCCTGGCCATGGCCCTCAACTGCGATGCCGGCGAGGGCAAGGCGACGCCGACCCCCGACGGGACCTGCCCCCATTGCGAAGCCATCCGCCGGGGGAGCGCCATGGACGTGGTGGAGATGGACGCGGCTTCCAACCGCGGCATCGACGACATCCGCGATCTGCGCGACAAGGTGCATTTCTCTCCGGTAGAAGGGCGCATGAAGGTCTACATCGTGGACGAGGTCCACATGCTCACCCCAGAAGCCTTCAACGCCCTGCTCAAGACCTTGGAGGAGCCGCCGGTGCACGCGGTCTTCGTCCTTGCCACGACCGAGCCCCACAAAGTACCGGCTACCATCCTCTCACGGTGCCAGCGCTTCGATTTCCGCCGGCCCTCCATTTCCGAGGTCGTGAGTGTGCTGAAGGGCGTCGCCGCGCAGGAAGGCATCGAGGTCGCCGAGATATCACTCACGGTCATCGCTCGCGCGGCCGGCGGCAGTTTCCGCGACGCGATAGGCATCCTCGATCAATTGGCCACCTATTCGGGAGGCAAGATCTCCCTCGAGGAGACGCTCGACATCTTGGGCATAGTGCAGCACGATCTGCTGTTCGAACTTGTCGACCTCGCACAGGAGCACGATACGCGGGGAGCTCTGCTCTTCGTGGAGCGCCTTAACCAGGGCGGCACGGACTACGCTCAGTTCATCAAGGACCTCCTCGGCCACCTGCGCGATCTGTACGTGATCAAGCACACCGCCGACATGCCACCCAGCATCGCCGCTACAGAGGAGCAACTGGACCGGCTCCGCAGCCAGGCCGCGCGTGTTTCCACGATCCTGGCCGTGACCTTCATCGACCTTCTGGGCGAGGCCCTCAGGTCCATCCGCCAGGGATCGGATCCCAGATTGGAACTCGAACTGGTGCTCATCAAGATGACGGCTTTGGGAGCCGGTGGTATTCCGCAGCACGCGCCGGAGCCGGCGACCTCAGAAGCGCCCGCACCGACGGGAACCCGGACGCCGACCGCCACCGCCGCCCCGCAGGCCCCGGCCGCCACTGCCGCCCCGCAGGCCCCGGCCACCAAACCCGCCCTGGTGCAAAAGAAGCTCGTCACGGCCGCGGAGACCTTGGCGGTTTCCGCCCCCGAAGCAGAAGCCCCGGCCGGCCCCCCACCTCCGGCCGAAGCCGAGCAGCCCGCCTCTTCGGCAACGGTCCGCCCCGACATCGACCATCTCAAGAGGGCCTGGCCCCTGGTGCTCGAGGCCGTGAAGAAGCGGCAGGCCGGTCTCTCCGCTGTGCTCGGCGAGGGACAGCCCGAGAGCCTCGAGGGAGATGAACTCGTCATCAAGTTTCCGGCAGGCTACAGCTTCCAGGCGAACCAGGTCGCGCGCAACGACAACCCGCGGGTGATCACTGAAGCCCTTCGCGACATCACGGGCAAAGAGCTGAGGATCACCACCAGACTGGCGAATGAACCCATTCCCCCGCCGGCTGACGGGGAGGAAGATGCTAGAATCCTGAGCAAGGACGACTTGATACGGGCGCTCGAGCGGGAGTTCGGCGCCCGGGTCATGGATGACGGGCCCACGCTCTAGACGAGCCGAGGAGACGCCGGTGAACCCGAACTACCAGAAGATGATGAAACAGGTCCAGAAGATGCAGGCCGACATGGCCAAGATGCAGGAAGACCTGGGGAACGAGATCGTCGAGGCGTCTGCCGGCGGGGGGATGGTCACGGTCCAGGTGACCGGCTCCATCGAGCTGAAGAGCCTCAAGATCGACCCGACCGCGATCGACCCCGAGGACGTGGAGATGCTCGAGGACATGATCATGGCTGCCACCAACGAGGCTCTGCGTTCGGCTCAAGAACTCGCCAACAAGAAGCTGGGCGGCATCACCTCGGGCCTCAACATCCCCGGTCTGCCCTTCTGACCCGCGCAGCCGGCCACCCCTGTTTCGTACCTCGGGTGACAAGGTAGCCGACCCATGTACAGCCCCGCCGTCCAGAAGCTTATCGACGAGCTGAGCAAGCTGCCCGGGGTGGGCCCGAAAACGGCCCAGCGCCTTGCCTACCATCTCCTGAAACTGTCTCCCGAAGAAGCGCTTCCTCTCGCTCAAGCGCTCATCGACGTCAAGGACACGGTGCACTTCTGCACTTCGTGCTTCAACCTCACCGAGCAAGAGCTGTGCTCCATCTGCCAGGACGCCGGCCGTGACTCCACCGCCATATGCGTGGTCGAGGAGCCGGGGGACATCATCAGCATCGAGCGGACACACGAATACCGGGGGCTCTATCACGTCCTGGGCGGAGCGCTCTCTCCTCTCGACGGGATCGGCCCGCAGAAGCTCCGCCTGGCCGAGCTCTTCCAGCGCGTGCGCGCGGCAGATGTCCGTGAAGTGATCGTGGCCACCAACCCGAACATGGCCGGGGAGGCCACCGCCCTCTACATCGCCGAGGAACTGCGTCCCTCGACCGCCTCCGGAACGCTTCGCATCACCCGGCCGGCGGCCGGCCTACCCATGGGCGGGGACCTTGAATACGCTGATGAAGTAACCCTCGGCCGGGCGCTCACCGGACGGCGAGACCTCTGAGAGTTCGTCTCGGAATCTTCGAAATCCGCTAGAATTCATCGACCTGAAACTACTTCGATGCGGAGCACTGATCCAGGTGGATGACGAAGACCGATCCATGCAGGGCCAAGTCCCTCAGACCGAGGACGCGGTCGGCTCGCAATACGTGGTCATAGGCGGGCCCGAACGCAAGGCTGAGCGGACCAACATCATCGTCATGAAGTTCGGGGGTACCTCGGTGGCCGACGCCACCTGCATCAAGCGGGTGGCCAACCGGATCGTCGACGCCCGCAAAGCCGGACACCCCGTGGTAGCCGTCGTATCCGCCAGGGGCGACACCACCGACGAGCTCATCGAGTTGGCCAAGGAGATATCCGAGAACCCGCCGGCGCGGGAAATGGACATGCTCCTCTCCACGGGCGAACGTATCTCGGCCGCACTTGTGGCCATGGCCATCCACGAACTGGGCTACGACGCCATCTCGCTCACGGGCTCTCAAGCCGGCATCGTCACCGATACCGTGCATACAAAGGCCAAGATCCTCGACATCAGGCCCCAGCGAATCTCCCGGGCGCTCGAGGAGGACAAGATCGTTCTGGTGGCCGGCTTCCAGGGAGTCTCGACCAACCAGGACGTGACCACGCTGGGCCGTGGCGGCTCCGACACCACAGCCGTGGCTCTGGCGGCGGCTCTGGGCGCCGAAGCCTGCATGATCTTCACCGACGTCGACGGCATCTACACCACCGACCCCCGCATAGTCCCCGAGGCCCGCAAACTCGATTTCATCTCCAACGACGAGATGCTGGAACTCACCGCAAGCGGCGCCAAAGTCATGATGCTGCGCAGCATCGAAGTGGCCCGCCGTTTCGACGTGCCCCTGTGGGTGCGCTCGAGCTTCACCGATGCTCCCGGAACACTGATAGGACAGGAAGAGAAAGGCATGGAACAAGCCATCGTCTCCGGTGTGACCTACGCCCTCGGCGACGCCAAGGTCACCATTCACGATCTGCCCGACCGAGTGGGGGTGGCCGCCAAGGTCTTCACGACTCTGGCCAGGGCGAACGTCAACGTCGACGTGATCATCCAGAACGTCTCCGCGGGGGGTGCTGCCGACATCTCCTTCACTGCCGACGAGAACGACCTTCCCAAGATCACAGCCGTCCTTGACGGCCTCAAGGGTGAGCTCGGCTTCTCGTCTTTCGACCTCGACAAGGAGGTAGCCAAGGTCACCTTGGTGGGTGCGGGGATGAAGACATACCCGGGCATCGCCGCCAAGATGTTCGAGACGCTCGCGGAGAACAACATCAACATCGAGATGATCTCCACCAGCTCGATCAAGATCAGCTGCGTGATCCGCAAGGCGCAAGTCGAGACAGCGGTCAAAGCCTTGCACGCGGCTTTCAAGCTCCACGAAGACATGGTTAGCCGCGAAGAGATCTTCAGCTAGGAGGGCGCTTTGGAAGCGATCGTGGTCGAAGGACTCCGCAAGCAGTTCGACCCGCCCAAAGGCCCGGTCGCGGTAGACACTGTCTCGTTCCAGATCGGCGAAGGCGAGATCTTCAGCCTCCTGGGCCCCAACGGTGCCGGCAAGACGACCACGATCTCGATACTCTCCTGCTTGCTCAGACCCGACGGGGGCGATGCGAGGGTAGGCGGGTTCTCAGTCACACGCGAGCCCGAGAAGGTCAAGGCCCTCATCGGGGTCGTCCCGCAGGACATAGCCCTCTACGAAGACATGAGCGGGCGGGAGAACCTCCTTTTCTGGGGCCGCATGTACGGCATGAGCGGCGCCGCCCTCAACAAGCGGGTCGATGAGGTCCTCGAATTGATCGGCCTCGTCGATCGGCAAAAAGACCGCGTGGACAAGTACTCGGGCGGCATGAAGCGGCGCGTGAACATCGGCGCCGCCCTGCTGCACAACCCGCGCTTCCTTTACTTCGACGAACCCACCGTGGGCATCGACCCACAGAGCCGGCGCTCCATCCTGGACGGGGTGAAAGACCTCAACGCGTCGGGGGTCACCGTGCTCTACACCACGCACTATATGGAAGAAGCGCAAGAGCTCTCCCATCGCATCGGGATCATGGACAAGGGCGCGATGATCGCCACGGGCACTCAGGACGAGCTGGTCCGCTTGGTGGGTGAACGCACCCGCATCGACCTCACCTTGGACAGGGAAGCGGAGACTCTCGCCGCTAGATGGCGCGAGCTACCCGGCGTATCGAGCGTATCGGCGCCCGACGATGGAAGCATGTGGCTCAGCGTGCAAGACGCGAACGTCCTGATGCCCAAGCTCTTCGACGGCGCTCGTGCCGTCGGCGCCCGCATAATCGAGATCAGCCTGGCCGAGCCGAACTTGGAGATGGTGTTCTTACATCTCACCGGACGAGCCCTCAGAGACTGACAGGCAGAGAGGGCACGACATGCGGGCGCTCAGCATCGCCTGGAAGGACACTCGTCACGTCTACCGGAACATCGCCGGCCTGGCGCTGATGCTGGTGGCCCCGCTGCTCCTGGCGACCGCCCTGGGGGCGGCTTTCGGCTCCGGGGACAACTTCTCCATCGCGGCTGTGAAGACGGTTGTGGCCGACCTGGACGTGGGCGCCGAGGCGGGTGCCCCCGCCGCCGGCGCCACCATCGCCGGGGCTCTCGACAACCCCGACATGGCCGATCTCCTCGACGTCACCAAGGTGGACACCGCCGTAACAGCCAAGGCTACGGTCGACGCCGGGGACGCCGAAGTGGCGGTCATCATTCCCTCGGGCCTGAGCGCGGCCCTCATGGCCTCGGACTCCGCCGGCAGTGAGGTGCAGATCTATAGGGACCCCGCGCTCAGCGTCGGCCCGGCCATCGCCACCGCGGTAGTGTCGTCGGTGGTGCAATCGCTCAACGGCGCGCGAGCCGCCGCGGCGGCGTCGGTGCACCTGGCGGTGTCGCTCGGCGTCACCGAGGACTCCGAGCTCGCCGACCTTGCCTCCAAGTCCGCGGAGGCCTTTTCCGGCCTGGCGCAGAGCGAACCACCCGTCACCCTCGAGGAGCGTGCTCCTCTGGTGCCCGGCCTTGAACAGCAGAAACGCCCCAACGTCGCCAGCCAGGTGCTCGTGGGCATGATGCTTTTCTTCATGCTCTTCGGGGCGGCAACGCCTTCCCGGAGCATCCTCGACGAACACCGGGAGGGCACACTCGCGCGCCTTTTCACCACCCCGACGCCCAGAAGCGTCATTCTTGGCGGCAAGTACATAGCCGTCTTCCTGGTGGTCCTGGTCCAAGCGATCATTCTACTGCTGGCGGGATGGCTGCTGCTGGGGGCCCACTGGGGCGCGCTGGGGCCGGTGGTGGTCCTCACTCTGTGCGGCGCCGTGGTGGCTGCGTCTCTGGGGCTTGTCACAGTGTCGTTTGCCAAGACTCCCGCCCAGGCCGGTGCCGTCAGCTCGGCCATCTTCGTCTTCATCGGCCTGATCAGCGGCAGCTTCACGGGCGGGGCGAACATCGGCGGGGCCTTCGCGATCGTCCGGCGCGTGAGCCCGCTCGGCTGGCTGCTCGAAGGGTGGAACGGCGTCCTCTTCGGCGGCTCCTGGCAGAGCATCGCTTTGCCGGTGGTCGCGGCTTTGGCCTTTGCACTGGCGTTCTTCGGCATCGCCACGTTCTTCTTCCGGAGACGCTACGCATGAGGCACGCCTGGCACATCACGGCCAAGGAACTGCTCCAGAACCGGCGCGATGGGCTCGCCGCCCTCTTCACACTGGTGCTCCCGGTGATCTTCACCGTGTTCCTGGGCATCATCTTCGGCGGTATCGAAAGCAGCACTCTTCCCCTCGCCATCGCCGATGCCGACGGGTCGGCGGCAGCGCAACAGCTGGTTCAGCAACTTGAAGAGTCGCCCCTCCTCGAACTGGAAGTCGCGGAACCGGGCGATATCGACAAAGATGTGCGAGACCAGAAGGTCGCCGGTGGACTCGTCATCCCCGCGGGATTCGGAGCAGCCCTGGACGAGGGCCGGCCGATCTCTCTGACTTATATACGGGTAGAGACGTCGAGCGGGGCACAGTCGGTCTGGCAGGCGGTGGAGGTGGTGGTCTCCAGGTCGAACGCCAGGCTGCTGGCGGCCCGGGCGGCCGCCGAACAGGTGTCTATCAAGACAGGACGCCCCCTGGACGACGCCCTGCTTGCATCGGCCGCCTCCGTGACCGACGCACAATTGGCGGCCCCGGCTATCACGGTCGAGATGACCGACTCCGGCAGCTCGAGTGCGACCATGGCGGCGGGGTTCGATCAATCCTCCTCCGGCTCTATGGTCAACTGGGTCCTGTTCAGCCTTCTCGGGATCGCTGCCGGAGTGGTCTGGGAACGCCGTCGAGGATTGCTCCAACGGCTGAGCATCGCCGGGGTCAAGGGGCGAGAGATCGTCGGTGGCAAGATGCTGGCGATGGTGATCATCACTTTCCTGCAGCAACTGCTTCTCGTCCTCGTGGGTCAACTGGTCTTCGGAGTCGACTACTTCAACAGCCCCCTGGCGCTGCTACTCACCATGGTTTCCCTCTCGATGCTCGCCGCGTCGTTCGGGCTGCTTATCTCGGCCGTCTTCCGTTCGGAGCAGGCCGTCATCGCGACCACCGTCATCTCCGCCCAACTGCTGGCCGCGCTTGGGGGGGCCTGGTTCCCCCTCGAGATCACCGGCGCCTCCTTTTCCAGGGCGGCCCACTTTCTCCCTTCCGCCTGGGTAATGGACTCACTGCACGGGATCATCCTGAGAGACTGGGGGTTGACGCGCGTTCTCTACCCCATGGGCATCGTCTGGATCTGGATCGCGGCGCTCTTTGTGCTCGCGGTGTGGCGCTTCCGTCCGGACTAGATACAATCAAGACATGAACGAGGTGCAAGAACTGACCAAGATCCTCGAGGGGCTCAGCCAGGCTGGGTCGTTCCAGAGCGCGGCTAATCGGCTGACCCGCTGGGCTCGAGCCTTCACGGGATGCAACGCCGCGATTCTGCGCCTCATCGAGGATGACGGCCACGGGCCCTGGCTTGCCGGTTATGTTGCGGACGGCGCCGATGCCGCCTTCTTCCGCGACGAGATGATGGTCCACGAGACCGAGTGCATCTGCGGCCGCGTCGCGACCGGTGCGATCGATCGCTCTTTGCCGTGCTACACCGATGGCGGCTCGTTCATCTGGGACAGGTTGAGCACGCTCACTTCCGATCTCGGCCAAGAGCGGATAGGCCCCTTACGTGGACGGTGCATCAAAGAGAACTACGAATCGGTCGCCGTGTTTCCGGTACGCGCCGCAGGACGAAGCGTCGGGTCGCTTCATCTGGCCGACAGTCGCCGGAACTGGTTCAGCGCTTCTGTCGGGGTGGTAGAGGCGGCCTGTAGGCTCGCGGGCGACACGCTGCTTCGTTTCAAAGCCAGGGAGCGCGAACAGGCCCTGCTGAAGACGATCGAGACGGCCCTTCTGCCCGGTGTTCCCCCGGTCGTCGAAGGTCTAGAGGTCGGAGTCAGCTTCACGTCCGCCACGGAGATGGCGCACGTGGGAGGCGACTTCTATGACGTGCTCGACTTGGGCGAGACGGGTGCGCTCGTGCTGGTGGGGGATGTTTGCGGCAGAGGGGTGGAGGCCGCCGGCACTGCGGCCAGGGCCCGATATGCGCTCGAGACGCAAGCTTCTTTGACCCCTGATCCGGCGGAGTTCATGCGTGCGGCAAACGATTCGCTCACCCGTCTCTTACCAGCAGACCGCTTCGTCGCCGCGGCGGCCTGTCTCATCGACCGCCGGTCCGGGTCGATCACCACGTGTCTCGCCGGGCATCCGTCCCCTCTTCTTCTCACATCCTCCGGAATCGTCGAGGTCAAGGCGCCGCACAATCCTCCCCTGGGTCTCTTCGCGGGTCTTCAGTTCTCCGAGGGCACCCAGGAGATGCCGGCGCAGGACACCCTCCTCATGTACACGGACGGCGTGACCGACTCCCGCAATCGCGACGTCCGGTTCGGAGAGGAAGGGATAGCCCGGGTGGTGGCGGGACTTCCGGACCACGACCCGAGACGGATCGCCCGCTCGGTGTGCGACGAAGCCACCGGATTCCACGACGCGGCGTATCCTGGCGATGATCGCCTGGTACTGGCGATCCGCCGTGGCGCCCGCTGAGAAAGCTGCCATGTCGCCGGCGGACGAGAACGGCCTCGAGATAGCCATACCGGGCATCGAACCGGGGATGAACTTCATCTCGGTCGATTTCGATCTGGTCATGGTCAATCGCACGAGCGAGCGTCTGTACGCGAAACCAGTGGCGGCCCTTCTGGGCAAGAAGTGCTACCGGGAGTTCGAGAAGCGCGAGGAGCCGTGTCCGCACTGCCCCGGCCGCCTTGCCTTGGCCACAGGTCAGACGCACGAGACCGAGGCGATAGCGCTGCATGACGACGGCACCAGGCTCTATGCCCGCATCCGCGCGCATCCGGTCGTAGGACCCGGCAACCGCCCTGCCGGCTTCATCGAGGTGGTGGAGGACATCTCCGAACAGAAGCGCGCGGAGAGCCTGGCTTACATCGAAGCCGACCTCCAGGCTGCGCTTGTGTCGGCTAAGAACGCGCAGAAGGCCCTCCGCGAGACTGTGGAAGCGGCCCTCCGAATCGAGGGCCTCGATTGGGGTTGCGTCTTCCTGATCGACCGCCGTACCGGAAAACAGGAGCTCGTGCTCCAGCGCGGCGTCTCCCCCGAGCACCTGGAGGTCCTGGCAGCCGTGAGCCGAGGCGAGCCAGACGCTTGGAAGCAACGAGGGCAGATCACGCAGTCGCTGCCCGAAGTCGTGCCCATCCTCTATCGGGGCAGTGTCGTCGCCACGCTCATGGCGGGTGCGGCAGTCGGCAGCGAGGTCCTGCCTACGACAAGAGCCGGCCTTCGCGGTCTCGGATCTCTGGCGGGCAACACGATCGCCCGCATCTGGGCGGAGCAGTCGCGAGGCGACGCGGTCGCCGATCTGGAGGCGTTTATCGCCATAGCGCCCGTAGCGACCTGGGTGATCGACCTTAAGGGCCGGGTCACCATGTGGAACAAGGCCGCCGAGGGGCTGTTCGGCTGGCAGTCCGCGGAAGTGGTCGGGCGCACCCCACCCTTCGGGCCCGTTCAGGTGGACCAAGGAACCACCACTGTAGCCGACAAAGAGGGGAGACCGGTCGCCATCCATGTGATGACCATGCCGTTCCGGGACGTTGTCGGAGACTCCTCCACCACACTGGTGATTGCCGAGAGTCTTACAGCGACGGCTTCGCAACGGGGCGGCGACGAGCCCGCGGGAACCCCGGCCCGGGACGAGGCGAAGGAGGGCCCCGGACACGCACAAGCAGGCCCTGACGCCCACGGCTCCGGTGTTCTCGTGCTCGACGCGGGCGAAACCTGGGGCCTACCTTTGGCGCGTATCCTCTCGGACCAGGGATACGTGGTCACCAGATGCCGATCGTCCTTCGAGGCGGGCGCACTGCTCGCCGGCTCGGAAGCAGAGGGTCAGTCGATCGCGCTTGCGGTGGTGGGCATGATCTCCGGGAGCGGCTTGAGCGGGCTGGACGAGAAAGCCGCGCTACGCGCCTTGGGACTGGATGCGCAGGTGATCGTCTGCTCCGATTCCGACGTCCGGGGCTACGAACAGCACGGCATCGCCGGGGTCATCAAACAGCCCTTTGATGAAGAAGCGGTGATCTCAGCCGTCCGAACCGTACTGGGACGCTCGGGCTGACGATCCCCGCAGGAAGTGCGCAAACAGCCCGCGCGGTCCGCAGCGCAGACGGGGCGGGATGTCCCGATCGGTGTCGTTGCAGACGATCTCAAGATCGTACTTGTACTGGCCCTTGCCCTTGACCCAGTGGTCCACGCCTCGAACTGGCCCGAAGAAGCATATCGAACAGGATGACAACGCGGGACGGTAGACGTCAGATGGTAGAATCTCTGCTCCATCAGCAGGGCAAGGAGGAGTCGTGAGCAAGGAGTATCGGGTAGCCGTGGCGGGCGCTACCGGCGCCGTCGGAAGAGCGATGCGGAGCATCCTGGCTGAGCGGGATTTCCCCGTCAAGGAGCTTGTCGCCCTGGCTACGGCTAAGTCGGCGGGCATGCACCTGGATTACCGCGGCGAAGAGGTCATCTGCCAGGAACTGACTCCCGAGAGCTTCAGAGGCATCGACCTCGCCCTCTTCTCCGCGGGCGGCGGCACCTCCCTGAAGTATGCTCCTATGGCCCGCGAAGCGGGCTGTGTGGTGGTGGACAACTCGTCCGCGTGGCGCATGGAACCCGACGTCCCCCTGGTCGTCCCCGAAGTCAACCCCGACGATGTGAACTGGCACAAGGGGATCATCGCCAATCCCAACTGCTCCACCATTCAGATGGTGGTGGTCATGAAACCCCTGCACGATGAGGCCAAGATCACACGCGTGGTGGTATCCACCTACCAAGCGGTCTCGGGCACCGGAGCCAAGGCCATCAACGAACTGATGCAGCAGACCGGTAGACTTCTCGCGGGAGATGCCCCCGAGATCAACGTCTACCCTCACCAGATCGCGTTCAACTGTCTCCCCCAGATCGATGTGTTCCTCGAGGACGGTTACACCAAAGAGGAACAGAAGATGGTAGATGAAACCAAGAAGATCATGGGCGACAACAGCATCGCGGTATCGGCCACCTGCGTGCGCGTTCCCGTGCAGAACGGCCACTCCGAGGCGATCAACCTTCAGTTCGCCCGCCCGCTGAGTGTCGAGCGGGCTCGCGAGTTGCTGGCCGAGGCGCCCGGCGTCAAGGTCGTCGATGATCCCGCGAACAAGGTCTACCCGATGCCCATCGAGGCTTCGGGGCAAGATGACACCTACGTGGGACGTATCCGGCGCGACCCCACAGCCGAGAACGCGCTGAACCTGTGGGTCGTCGCCGACAACCTCCGCAAGGGCGCCGCGCTGAACGCGGTGCAGATCGCCGAGCTTCTGGTGCAGCGCGACCTCATTCGCGTACCTCGCTAGACTGAGCCAAGAAGGGAACGACCGACCATCCCCGCGATGACCAGGCGGCGTTGGAAAGGGTGGAGGCTGCCCGCGCTCGCCGTCCTCCTGGTGCTCGTGTGTTTCGGTGCGTACGGATTCGCCGAGACCTACCGGGTCGAGGTGAAGGAGTACACATTCGCCAGCCCTGATCTGCCACCGGACTTCGAAGGCACACGCGTCGTCCTGATCACCGATGTCCACCGCGGCCCGTTCTTCTCGCAGAACCGGGTTGCTGGACTTGTCGCGCGGGTCAATGCCCTGCAGCCGGACGTAGTCGTCTTAGGCGGCGACTACGTCTACCTCGGCACCGACTACGCTGCTAGTTGCTTCGCCGAACTGGCGAAACTGCAGGCGCCGCTGGGCCGGTTCGCGGTCCTCGGTAACCACGACTACGACGATGACCACGGTCGCGATGATCCCGAGACCGCCATCGCAGCCATAGAAGAGGCGGACATAACTCTCCTTCTAGACCAAGGAGTGTGGGTCGAGAAAGGTGAGAGCCGCATCCGCCTGGGCGGGGTGAGCGACTTTCAAATGGGCCAGCCGCGGCTAGCCCCGGTCACAGATGGGACTCAACCGAGCGACTTCATCGTTCTGATTTCTCACCATCCCGACTTCGCCGAGACCCTCCCGGCCGGCGCCGTCGACCTCGTCCTGTCGGGGCATACTCACGGGGGTCAAGTGACCTTCTTCGGCCTCTGGGCGTTCCACGTGCCCTCCGACTACGGTCAGAAATACCGCACCGGCCAAGTGACCAACGGAGCGACCACCGTGATCATCTCAAACGGCATTGGCACCAGCACGATCCCGCCCGTGCGCCTCTTCGCACGGCCACAGATCGTCGTGATCACGCTGGAACGCGGCAGTCCACGACTTTAGTCGCATGGTCGCACCGACCCAAAGCCGTTACTCTCCCACAGCCGACACCAGAAACAGGACCGAAGGCGGGCACCGGGAGTGGTTGCGATCTTTTCGAGGCGGGCGCGAATGAACCGGGAGCTGTTCGATCTACTCTCCCCCGACCGATTCGCTCAAGTCGAGGCGCAGACTGTGCTGCCCGGGCGTTCCGGCAAACCGGCCCCCATCCCAGGTGACCTCCACCTTCAACTCGCCGACGCCCTCGCCGCGCAAGGCATCACACAACTGTGGACGCATCAAGCCGAGTGTTGGCAGACTTTCAAGCAGAACGCGCATTTCATGGTCACCACAGGCACGGCGTCAGGAAAGAGCTTGTGCTTCAATCTACCTGTGCTGGACGGCCTTCTTCGCGCGCCACACGCCAGGGCCATCTACCTGTATCCGACAAAAGCGCTGGCCCAGGACCAGTTGCGCCGTCTCCGGCTACTTGCGGGTAGGCAGGTGGAGATCGCCACATACGACGGCGACACTCCCACCGCCGCGAGGTCTACAGCCCGACAGAAGGCTCGGGTGCTGCTTACCAACCCCGACATGATCCACCTCAGCCTCCTCCCCCACCACGAGCGTTGGGACGACTTCTGGTTCAACCTGCAGTACGTCGTCATCGACGAGGCTCATACGTACCGGGGTGTGTTCGGCAGCAATGTGGCCAACGTGCTGCGGCGATTGAGAAGGGTGGCGTCCTTCTACGGGGCCGAACCACGCTTCATCCTCGCCTCCGCCACCATCCGGAACGCGCGCGAACATGCCGAGCACCTCACGGGGCTGGAGGTCGCGCACATCAGCGGCGACGGCGCCCCTCTGGGGGCGCGCAAGGTAGTGTTCTGGCAGCCGCCTCTTGTCGAAGACAAGCTGAACCTGCGGCGGAGCGCAAACAACGAGGCCGCCGACCTTCTCGCCGAGCTCATCCGTGGCGGCATCCGGTCCATCTGCTTCACGAAGTCCCGGCGTAGCGCCGAGCTCATCTACCAGCAAACGGTCGACCGCCTCAAGGAGACGGATCCTCGACTGGCCGAGCAAGTCTCCCCCTATCGGGCCGGCTACACCCCCGAACAGCGCAGGGGCATCGAGACGCTGTTGTTCGGCGGCCAACTGCTCGCCGTTGTGAGCACGAGCGCCCTTGAGCTGGGGATCGACATCGGTGCGCTGGACGCCGCCATTACCGTGGGCTACCCGGGCACCATGGCCAGTTTGTGGCAGCAATGGGGACGGGCCGGCCGGGGCAAGGGCGAGAGCTTGGCGATCTTCGTCGCGGGCAACGACGCCCTCGAGCAGTTCTTCGTCAAACACCCGGGAGAGCTTCTCGGACGTGAGGTCGAGGCAGCCACCGTCGATTTCGCCAACCCATACATCCATCTGCGCCACCTGGCCGCGGCCGCCTTTGAAGGCCCTCTTATGGCCGACGATCGCAGGTTCTTTGGACCCCAGTTGCTCGAGGCCGCGGAACGTGGCGCCGCGGAAGGCCTGCTTCATCACAAGAGCGGGGCTTGGTTCTCCGCCGACACCGTGTTCCCGGCAGGCAAGATAGGCCTCCGTTCGACCGCCGGAGAGCAGTACACCATCGTCGAGGAGGGTACGGGCGACATCGTCGGCACGGAGGGTTCGGAGACGGCCTTCTCCGCTCTACACCCCGGCGCCGTCTACCTGCACATGGGAGACACCTACCTGGTCACTGAGCTCGACCTCGAGAACCACGTCGCCTTGGTGAGGCCGTTTAGAGACACCTATCACACGCTCCCTCGCAGGGAGACCGACACGCGGATCATCAGTGAGCATCTGCAGGCCTCCCACGGACCGCTATCGCTCCACCTCGGCGAGATAGCGGTGAGCACCCAGGTAGTGGCCTTTCAGAAGAAGAGGGCGGGCAGTGACGAGGTGCTCGGCACCGAGGAACTCGATCTGCCCATGCGGCAGTTCGTCACCGAGGCCCTCTGGTTCACCATACCGCCCGAGCTCTTCCCATCCCAGGAAGATCTTCTACGCCTCCCAGGGGCCATCCACGCCGTCGAGCATGCCCTCATCGCCCTGCTGCCGCTGTTCGCCATGTGCGACCGCTGGGATATCGGCGGGCTCTCCACGCCGGTACATAGCCAGACGGAGCAGCCCACCATCTTCGTGTACGACGGTCACGCCGGCGGCGTCGGCATCTCCCGTCAAGGCTTCGAGCGCTTCCCGGAGTGGGCGCGAGATGCCCGCGACCTGGTAAGGGACTGCCCGTGCGAGAGCGGCTGCCCGTCCTGCATACAGTCGCCAAAGTGCGGCAACTGGAACGAGCCCCTGGACAAGCACTTTGGGCTGAGGCTATTAGAGGCGATGCAATAGGTCGATGCTATCCTAGCCCTATGAAACCGATGTACATCTCGGTGATCGGCGCAGGCCGCTGTGGAGCCGCCGAAACTGCTCTCGCCGAGGAGGTTGGGCGACTGACTGCCTTGAGAGGAGCCATTCTCGTCTGCGGCGGTCTCGCTGGGGTCATGGAAGCGGCCGCCCGGGGCGCTAAAGAAGCCGGCGGTACCACCATAGGTATCCTGCCCGGACACGACCGCGAGCTCGCCAACCCCCACATAGATCATGTCATCACAACAGGCATCGGTCATGCCCGTAACCTTGCCGTGGTCAGTACCGGCGACGCCGTCATCGCGGTGGGAGGAGGCTACGGAACCCTCTCAGAAATAGGCCTGGCCGCGAAGATCGGCCGGCCGGTGGTGGTAGTCGCCGGTTGGCGGCTGCAGAGCGACGCGGGCGTTGAAGGCGTGTACTACGCCGCGTCGGCCGCTGAAGCGATGCAACTTGTCGATCGCGCCCTGGCCCTTGAGACCGGCTCGGTAGACACGCGGAGGGTCTCCGACCTATGACAAGACCGCCCACGCGTGACCAAGAGACCCGAGAACTCATCCAGCGCTTTCGGGCCAAGCGCGACCGCCGGAGGAAGCAACGTTTGGTCCTTGGCGGCACCGCCGCGGCCATCGTCCTCGCGCTTGTCGTGGCGGCAGTGGTCCTGCTTGTCCGTGGTCCCGCCGACCGGGCCGGCGCGATCTCGACCACGGTGCAGACGTCGTTGGGCTCCATGGCCTCGGCGACGTCGTCTACCAGCGTCGGCTCCGAGAATGGTGGAGGCGCCACCACGGTCAGCGCGACCCTGACGACCAGCACTACCATGTCTGAAAGCACCGCCACGACCGTCATGGCCACAACCACGTCTCGCGCCACCACAACGTCAGGGGCTACCACCTCCACGTCGGTCCTTTCCACCACCTCCACCAGTGCGCCGCACGCCGGAGGTCTTGTCGTGGTCATCGACCCAGGGCACCAAGCCAAGGGCGATTCAACCTTGGAGCCGATCGGCCCCGGATCCACCGAGAAGAAGGCAAAGGTCAGCAGCGGCACGTCGGGGGTTATCACGGGCACTCCGGAGAGTGAGCTGGTCCTCGCCGTCTCGCTCAAGCTCCGCGACTCGCTGGCAGCTCAGGGCATCGAGGTCCTCATGACCAGGACCACCCAGGACGTCACCCTGTCCAACGTCCAGAGGGCTCAGATGGCCAATGAGGCCGGCGCTGATCTCTTCGTCCGCATCCATGCCGATGGGTCCACCGACGCCGGCACCCGCGGCATCCACGTGCTGTATCCAGCTTCCATCGCCGGCTGGACCGACGACATCGCCGCGAGTTCAAAGAAGGCGGCGACTCTGGCCCTACAGGAGCTGATCGCCGCCACCGGCGCCAAAGACCGCGGCCTTGACGCCAGGAGCGACATGACCGGCTTCAACTGGTCGGACGTGCCGGTGATCCTTCCCGAGATCGGATTCATGACCAACCCCGACGAAGACAGGTCCCTCGCCACCGCCGCCTATCAGGACAAGATCGTCAAGGGCCTCACACGGGCGATCCTTAGGTTTCTGGGAGTAGGCTAGACTATGCGCCGTGTTACCGCGCACCACACCGACGAAACGCCGAGGAGGACATTCGCGTGACTAGACTCACCGTGGTCGGGGCAGGTTACGTGGGATTGGTCACGGTCGCATGTATGGCTGAGCTTGGCCACGACGTGGTCGCGATGGACATCGACGCGAGCAAGATCGGCTTGCTCCGCGACGGCGGGGTCCCGATCTACGAGCCGGGACTGGCCGAGTCGATAGCCGCCAACCGCGAACGCATCGAATTCACGACCGATCCAGCCTACGCCTACAAGTCGGGCAACTTCGTCTTCGTCTGCGTGGACACCCCTCCCATGCCCTCCGGCGATGCCGATCTCTCACGCATCTGGCAGGCCATCGACAACATCCCCGCGGACGAGGGCACGCACGTGCTCATCGTCAAGTCGACAGTACCGGTGGGGACCGGGGCGCTGGTCCGGGCCGAGCTGGCCCAGCGCGGCCATCGTCACATCCGCTACGCCTCGAACCCGGAGTTCCTGCGCGAGGGAACGGCTCTGGAGGACTTCATGCACGCTGATCGGGTGGTTGTGGGAGCTGACGACCCCGGCATAGCTGAACAGGTGGCCCAGCTCTACCAGGGCATCGAAAGCCCGGTGCTTCTCACCGACGTCGCCTCCGCCGAGATGATCAAGTACGCCTGCAACGCCTTCTTGGCCACCAAGATCAGCTTCATCAACGAGATAGCCAACGTTTGTGAGGCTACGGGGGCCGACGTGACCGTCGTTGCCCGCGGCATGGGCATGGACAAGCGCATAGGGCCGCATTTTCTGCAGGCCGGGATAGGCTATGGCGGCAGTTGCTTCCCCAAGGATGTCTCGGCGCTCAAACAGATCGCCGGCAACTCCGGTTACCACTTCCAACTATTGAACGCCGTTATCGAAGTCAACGAACTCCAAAAACGCCGGGTGATCGGAAAGCTCAAGAGGCACTTGGGCGACCAACTGCGCGGCAAACGGATCGCCTTGCTCGGCCTCTCGTTCAAACCGAACACGGATGACATCCGGCAGGCCTCGTCGATCATCCTGGCCAGTCGTCTGCTCGCTGAAGGCGCCGAGGTGAGAGGATACGACCCGTTGGCCATGGAAAGCATGCGGACCATCTTGCCGGCGATGACCTATGTGCCATCGGCGACGGCCGCCCTCGAGGGAGCCGATGCCTGCGTGTTGGTGACGGAGTGGAGCGAGTTCCTCGAACTCGATTGGGCGCTGGCGAAAGAGTCCATGGCCAGGCCCATCGTCATCGATGGAAGAAACGCGTTAGATGCAGCAGCGCTGGTCGATATGGGGTTCGTGTACGACGGCGTGGGGACGCGAGTGAAGCTGGAGTGACCAGGCGCTGGCTTCTGGGCGGCCTTCTCGGCTTTGTGGTCGTTCTGTCTTTCGCTACATTTCGGGATGCCTGGGTTGTGAACCAGGCTGGCGTCTTGGTGAACCGTGCCATCGTCGCAAGAACCGCCGCCGACGAGCCCGGCCGGCGGGCATCGGCGGCCTCGACCGCGACGGTCACGAGCACCGGGAATCTCACCCGGGCAATGGCCCTGATGGAGACAACCGCGCTTCGCGCTCCGCACACATCCGGCCGCGAGGTCCCCATCTGGCGTACCTATGGCGCCGCGGCGGCTTTGGCCCCGTCGGAACACGCCTTCCAATTGCTCTTGGATGCTCGGGACAAGAACCGGCTTGACCGCGTGGGCGAGTTGTGGCTGGGCGAAGTAGCCTCGGCGACCGAGCACTGGGATCAGGCGGCCGAAGCATACCGCCGCGTCGATGCGAGCAACGTCCTCATCTCGCGGGCCGACGCCCACTTGCAGGCGGGAGAGAAGACGCTGGCCGTCCGCCAGTACAACCTGGCCAGGATCAGTCTGGAGGCTGCCATCGAGCGTGACACCGCCGAACGGCTGCTCAGCGGAGGCGGCGGGGGCGCGGGGTCGACGACTGCCCGCTTCCTCACTTCCGACGCCGAGCGAGTGACGGCCCTCTATCGCATTGGACGGGGGCTTCTCGCGGGTGGCCAACCTCGCCAAGCCGTCCCGGTCCTGGAACAAGCGATGGAGAGGGCGGCTACGGCCTCCCCGGGTGCGGTGGTTGAGCAGTCGCTCAACCTCAATCTGGCCTTTGCCTTGGCTCAGACCCTACCCGCTCCACCGCCGCGAGCGACAGCATCGACACGCCACTCCTACTATCTCGACCCGCCGACTGAGATCTATGTCAGCGCGCTGGTTCGGGTGCGCACGCTGGTCCTCCGTGGCACCGGGTCGGACCGGACGGCCTCGGTATGTGTCCAGGCGGCTCGCTCTCTTCTACTAATAGGCGACGACGACCAGGCGGTCTCCCTTCTGCACGCCGCTCTCGACCTCGACCCGCTGCTACCCGACACCTACCTTGTTTTGGGCAGCTGGTACGAGACCAAAGGGATGAAGGTCCTGCCTTTCGAGCTATATAAGAAGGGGGCCGAGCAGATCCCCGCTAATCTCCAGATCGCGGTGGCATACGCCCTGGCCTCATACAAGGCCCTACCTCCAGACAAGGCGCTCCCCGTGCTGGAACGCACCGCGCGCACAGAAACCAAGGATCCCTACTTGTTCGCCTTCCTGGGTGATTGCTACCTGGACATGGGCATGAGCACCGAGGCTCGCGCGGCATACGAGGAAGGCCTCCGCCGAGCCCCCCTCGCCGAGCCGCTCCTCCAGCGTTTGGCTGCGCTTGACGAGGGCGTGGAGACTGCCCCATGACCGCCGAGTCTGCCGTTCCGGGACGTTCCGCGCTCCTAGCGGTGCGGATTGGCGCGGGTCTGATGGGCATCGCCTTGCTCTGCTCGTTCTGGGCGTCTCCCGACCGAACGGTAAGCCTGCCTTGGTTCGCTCTCCACATGGTGGGCGTGAGTATTGTCCTCGTGGTCACCGGTCCCTTCCTCAACGCGACGGCTCGCCGGATCAAGGCAGGCCACATGCTGTGGTTCTTCCTTGCCTCCGGCTACGTCACGCTTGCCGCCACGCTCTTCACCAGCCGCTGGCCGGTCTACAAGTTGTCATGGCTCAACGACATCTATGCCGCGCTGCCTTCGATCCGCTCGCTACCGTGGTGGTGGACTCAGCAGGGCCTACAGCCAAACCAAACCGGCGGCATGTTGGCCGTCTGCACGGCCTTTGCATTTGCCGTAGCCACGCATGGGTCGGTGCAAGCCAGGCATCGTTGGCCGGCCGCGTTCCTGACCGTGGCTGGGTCTGTCGGCGTCTTCATGACTGGTTCACGAGCTGCCCTGGCGGGGCTCGCGCTGGCCGTTCTGCTTGTTCTCATCGTGCGCACTGTTCGCTGGCTGTGGGCATGGGGCGCGGGTCTCCTGCTGCTCGTCACGGCATTGCTCGCGTCCGGGCAACTGGCGCGTATCATCGACTTCTTCATACATGACGAGACTCTTGATACCAAGCTCGTGGCACGGTTGGATATCTGGACATCGGCGATCTATGGAGTCCAGGACCATTTCTTCACAGGCATCGGGCTCGGCGTTTTCAACGAGGTGATGCCTATCCGCTACCCTTACCAAACAGTCGGCCTCACCTACCCGGTGTCTCAGGCCCATAACCTGGTGTTGGACACCGCTCTTGCCATCGGCATTCCTGGAGCTCTGGGACTTGTTCTGCTTGTAGTAGGATTGCTTCTCCTGTCGGTGCCGGGGATCAGGGAGTGTCGATCGTTCGGTGCGGTACCTCTTGGGATCCTCGCTTCGCTTGTCGTCTTTCTCATCTTCGGGGTCACCGATTCCATCAGCCTCTCCATCCCTACCAGTTTCATCATCTGGCTATGGGTGTGCGCTCTGGCTGTGCTCCATAGAGCTCTTGCCCCAGGGGAGGGACACGGCCAGAGAGGGGATTCGAATATCTAGCCTGACGGTATTCTCCCTGCCGTGAAGATGTTCATTTGAAAGTGAGGTCGCTCATGGCCAAGAGCAAAGGTTATGAACTGGTGCCAAAGCGCATTCCGCTCAGGCAGCGCTCAAGCTTCTACAAGGAGATCATTGCCGAGTTCCTAAGCAGTGGACAGCAAAGTGTGCTGATCGCTGGGACCGAGCGCAAGCCGGCCACACTCATCCAGGGTCTCCGCAAAGTGATCCAAGTGGAAGGCACCATGGGCGTGAAAGTGCTTCAGCGTTCGCAGGAAGTGTATCTGGCAAAGGATTGAGACGCGCGAGCGTAGCGATGGACTCAGCGATAGCGTCAACCATGCGGAGAAAGACAAAGGGCCGTCATGGAGACGGCCCTTGCTTCTGTCCTACGAGTCGGTCGCCGACGGCGACTTACCCTAGTTCTTGTCGCGGATGCGGAGAACCGTGGCCATGAGCTCGAAAAACACGCGGCTCAGGAAGAACCAGAGAACCGCCGCACACAGCGATATGAAGAACGAGATGACCGCGTATCTACCCCCGATCATTGCGACCAAGATGATGTTGAACAGCACATACAGCCCGATGAGGCCGAGGACGATGATGTACAACATCTTCAGCGACGAGGGTGTTACGAAGCCCTGGAACGAGAAGTCGAAGAGCCGGCCCCATGGCCCGCTCTCTTTCACGTACCCATACTGAGGCGCCCCCGGCGGGGCCGCGCCGTACTGAGGTTGGCCTGCGTAGGGAGGCTGCGGGGCCGCCGGCGCAGGTGCGGGCGGACGAGCCGCCGTGTAGGCCGCTGCAGCCCCGCCGGCGGCGGCAGCAGCCGGCATACGTGTCCCACATTTCTCACAGAAATCGCCGGTCGCCTGAGAGTTGCCACAGTTTGCACATATCCTTGCGACATCAGCCACGGCGCCTCCTCTGTCGGGGTCATCTCACTTTTACACGGTACGTTGCCTGACCTGTGCTGTCAATGTTCCAATGCTCTAGGGAAGACCGGCAAAGGCCAATCACAGGAACGCGCTCACGAGTAAGGGGTGATACGCCGATAACCCATGCACCATGTGTTTAAATCATTGCAGTAATGAGCTATCTTCTCGACAATGGCGAAAATGTTGCGCCGGCGTGATTGTCATGGGCCAGGGTAGACTCGATGCCATTGTGTGGCTCTATACGCGTCCCCTGGACAAGGTGTCTTAATGGGTACCAGAGCGCTATCTCGACCGCGGATGCATCACCTCTTGGCGATGGCGATAGACGTCGTGATCGTCCTTCTCTTGTACTACCTAGTGCTCAACTTCCGCTTTGCCGGGAGCTTTGCCGACTGGGAGACATGGACCGACAACTTCGCCATTTTCGCGGGGATGGCGGTATTCGTTCACCTGGTCATCAACTGGTTCACCGGCGTCTATTCGATCGTCGGCCGCTACATGAGCCTGGCCCAAGCGGTGCGCGTGGGCGAGGCCGGCATCCTGGCCCTCGCGGTTCTTTTCTGCATCGTGGTGGCCTGGCCGCTGTTCACACACGACGCGGGCTACCTTATCCCCCGTTCGGTGATCATCGGTGGAGGACTGGCTGTGATCATCCTTATGATCGGAATCCGCTTTTCCCGGCGGCTCGTTTTCGAGGTCACGCAACAGCCCGAGAACACGACCCAACGTCTGTTGTTGGTAGGGGCCGGGCAAGCAGCCGACATGCTTGCCCGGGAGATCAAGCGTACGCCGTCGCTCAACACCAAAGTGGTGGCGCTCGTCGACGACCGCCGCGACCTGCTCAACATGAGCATCCAGGGCTTCCCGGTTTTGGGCTCCGTCGCCGACGCGCCGGCACTAGTCGAGAAGCTGGGAGTCACCCAGATCATCGTGGCCATTCCCTCGGCCACCGCTGAAGAGATCGTCTCCATCTATCGCGTCTGCAAGACCGCTGGGGTCCCGATCAAGATCCTGCCGAGCTTAGCTGATCTCGTGTCGGGCGTGGTAAGCCTCAGGGACGCTCGTGATCTCGACATCAAAGACCTTCTGGGCCGCCCCAACATCGAGACGAACGTCGGCGCCATCTCCGAGTATATCCAGGGTCACACAGTCCTCGTGACCGGCGCGGGGGGTTCCATCGGCTCGGAATTGTGCCTGCAGATAGCGCGATTCAGCCCCCGGCGCTTGGTAGTCATCGACCACGACGAGTCTTCCCTCTACGCTCTACACGAAAGTTTGCAGAACGTGGGTTTCCGCCAGTATGTGCTCTACCCGGCCAGCATCCTCCAACAGGAAAAGCTCGACAAGATCTTCGCTCTTCACAGGCCCCGCCTGGTCTTCCACGCTGCGGCGTACAAGCACGTCCCCCTCATGGAGCTGAGCCCCGACGAAGCCGTGCTCAACAACATCAAGGGCACCAGGCTTGTCGCCAAGATGGCGGCGCACTACGGGGCGGAGCGGTTCGTCAACATATCCACCGACAAGGCCGTCGAACCGGTCAACGTCATGGGCGCGACCAAGCGGGCGGGAGAACTGATAATCCGCATGCTCGCCGAGAGATATCCGCAGACGCAGTTCGCGTCGGTACGGTTTGGCAACGTGCTGGGCAGCCAGGGCAGCGTCATCCCTATCTTCAGGAGCCAGATCGAGACCGGTGGCCCGGTCACAATCACCCACCCGGACATGACCCGCTACTTCATGCTCATTGAAGAGGCGGTCCAGCTGGTATTGCAGGCGGCCATCATGCTCGACGAGAACGAAGTGGACCAGGAGCGCGGGCTCAATACCTTCATCCTCGAAATGGGCAATCCAGTATCCATCGTCGACTTGGCTCAGAGGATGATCGACTTCTACTGGAAAGACGAAGCACGCTCCCTTGGGGTAGAGTTCTCGGGCCTGAGACCAGGGGAGAAGCTCGACGAGCGGTTGACCTACCCGTACGAGGAAGCGCTGCCGACGAGCCACGCGCTGGTGAAGAGGGTCTGCGCTAAGTCGGAAGCCACGGCACACAACGGGACGACAGATGACTTCGAGCGCTCGCTAGAAGAACTTGTCCATATCGCCGAGGGTCATGGCGAGCGCCGCGCTATCATTGGTGCTCTCATGACTTGTGTGCCAGATTATGCTCCATTGGAAGGACTTCCTCTTGAGAAACCTGTAGCTCTAGTTTAGACTCTGGGTAGATTCGATACACCAATTTGCGGTGTCATCTGCACAAAACGAGAGAGAACCGCCGGTCTGGCGATTCGCGTCGGCCATAGGAGGGAGATAGGGGTATGGTTAGAAGAGTCACATTTCTGATACTTGGGACGTTGATCTTCGCTCTCGTCGTGAGCGGGGTCGCGGTGGCCGGTTATACGCCGCAAGATATCTACGACGATTTTGCCGCCGACGGCGACCTGGACCGTAACTACTCGGACGCCGAACTCAACGCATACCTGAACGACGCTCAGATCCACGAATACGGCGACAACAGCATCACCGACCGGCTGGATGACAAGGTGCTTGACCTCGTGTCGAGAGAAACCTTCCCGTTCACCGGGTTCCAGTTGCTGATGGCGGGTATCGTAGTGGTGGTTCTGATAGGCGGAGGGATAGCGCTCCGTCGGCTTTCCCGGCCATCCAGGCCTTCTGAGTCTTCAAAAGAGTCCTGACCCCAAAGCTTCCGGGGTCGGTGATCGAGCTTGTCGTCCTCAGGCAGCGCCGTTCCTGAGAGCGGGAGCCGCCTTCGTACTGCAGACCTGTGGGGAGCGCCGCTAGCCATACTGTTCGCGGTATGGCTGTGGCTTGCTTTCTCGTCGGGGGGCTTTGTCGCGCGCCTCTGGTTGCTGCCGAGTCTCGCGCTCGGCCTTTTCG
>Ga0154815_156_pt5 | contig 24281 bp, 20 predicted proteins | sample Rifle2008BG16ft_FD_105823 | JGI IMG/M metagenome (GOLD analysis project Ga0154815, IMG submission 105823) | Actinobacteria bacterium RBG_16_64_13
CTGGGGAACTCATTATCACCCGGCGCTTGGGCCGGGAGGGCCGGAATCGCTGCTACATCAACGAGACCGTGGTGACTCTCAATGCATTGGGAGCCGCGGTGGGGGGACTGCTGTCGTTCGCGGGACAGCACGAGTATCGGAGGCTTTTGGACCCCGGTTATCAGCTGAGCGTCCTCGACGAATGGGCCGGAACCGACGTCGTGGCTCTAGGCCAGGAGTTTCGCGACGCATACGAGCGCGCCCGCGTGGCCACTCGACGCTTGGAGGAAGGACGGCGGGGAGAGGACTCGCGCGCGCGGGAACTCGACCGGCTACGCTACGAAATCGCTGAGTTGGGTGAGGCGCGGCTCTCTCTGGAAGAAGAAGAAACCCTGGTGGGTGAGCAGCGACTCTTGTCCAGGGCGGAAGAGATACTGACCAGCGCCGGGCTCGCAGCCGACGGGCTAACCAGCGTTGGAGAAGACCAGGATGCGACTGGCTTGGTCGCTCGGGCTGCGGCGCATCTGTCGTCGGTGGTCGGTGTCGACGCCGTTCTAGACGGCATAGCGGCCGGACTGAGCGAGGTCCAGTATCAGTTGGCGGATCTCGCCCGAGAGCTTCACGGATACGTAGGTCGGATCTCGGTGGATCCTGGTCGTCTCGAGATCCTCAACGAGCGTCTGCGGCTGTACACCGATCTTGGCCGCAAGTATGGCGGCTCGACCGAGGCGGCTGTTGCCCACCTGGCCGGGTCGTTGGAGCGCCTGGAGGCTCTGGAACATGTCGAGGGCGATCTGGCGCGCTTGGAGGAGGAGCGTGCCGCGCATGCTGCACGCGCGGTCGAATCAGCGTCGCTGCTCACCAACAGAAGACGGCTGGCGACGCCGCTGTTAGAGAAGGCGGTGGATGCTCAACTCGCAGATCTCGGTCTGCTCTCGGCCGCCCTGAGCATCGATTTGCGCACGGCACCAGAATGGGAAGACCTGCGCGACTCGGGGGCGGATTCTGCGGAGTTCTTGCTCGTGGCGAATCCGGGGCAGCAGCCGAGAAGCTTGGCTCGCACGGCTTCGGGGGGAGAACTTTCGCGGGTCCTCTTGGCCGTCAAGTGCGCTCTGGCAGGGGCGGGTGGAAACGAGACCCTCGTCTTCGACGAGATCGACGCCGGTATTGGTGGACGGACGGCCGTGGCTGTGGGGAACAAACTCCGCGAATTGGCGGACCGGGCGCAACTGATAGTCGTGACGCACTTGGCCCAGGTAGCGGCATTGGCCTCGCGGCACTACTTGATCGACAAAGTAAGCGACCCGGGAGTGACGGTCACCCGTCTATCCCGGCTGGCCGAAGAGGACGTGGTGGGGGAGCTGTGCCGAATGCTGGGTGGACGGGCCGATGATGTGGAAGCTATGGCTCACGCGCGCGAGTTGCGCGACAGGGCGGCGGGCGGGCTGCTAGACTAGGTAAGGCGCGGGCTCGGACAGCCATGCGCCGCCGGATCATTGACCAGCGCGGCAGAGGTGAGCATGGCTAAGCACGTATTCATCACGGGTGGCGTCGTATCATCCCTCGGCAAGGGCATCACGGCGGCCTCGCTCGGGTGTCTCCTCAAGAGCCGCGGCCTTCGCGTGATCATCCAGAAATTCGATCCCTATCTCAATGTCGACCCTGGGACCATGAGCCCTTTCCAGCACGGCGAGGTCTTCGTGACCGACGACGGGGCAGAGACCGATCTCGACCTGGGCCACTACGAGCGATTCGTGGACGAGAGCCTGACTCGCGACTCCAACGTGACCTCTGGGTCGGTCTACTACAACGTCATCCGGAAGGAACGCAAGGGCGACTATCTTGGTGGAACGGTGCAAGTCATTCCGCACGTCACCAACGAGATCAAAGAACGGGTAGCACGCGTGGCGCGGAACCCCGAGGTGGACGTAGTGATCACCGAGATCGGGGGGACGGTGGGCGACATCGAAAGCCTACCCTTCCTGGAAGCCATCAGGCAGTTCCGCAACGACGTAGGGCGCAGGAACGTGATCTACATACATGTGACCCTCATTCCGTTCATCAGCACCTCCGGCGAACTGAAGACCAAACCCACCCAGCACAGCGTGAACGAGCTGCGTAGCATCGGTATCCAGCCTGACATCATCGTGTGCCGTTCCGATCGAACCATCAGCCCGGAACTCAAGGAGAAGATCGCGCTCTTCACCGACGTGGAACCGCGGGCGGTCATAAGTTGCATCGACGCGCCTCATCTGTACTTCGTCCCCTTGAATCTCCGCGATGAAGGCCTGGACAAGTTGGTGGTGGAGCAACTCGGCCTCGAAACCGAGCCTCCGCAACTTGACGAGTGGATAGCGCTCGTAGAGCGGCTGAAGTCGGCGAACGCCACTGTGCGGGTCGCCCTGGTCGGCAAGTACGTGCAGCTGCGGGACGCGTATTTGAGCGTGGTGGAGGCGTTGCGCCATGCGGCCACCCACCACGGCCGGAATCTGGAGATCATTTGGGTGGATGCGGAGACCCTCCGGCAGGAGGAGATCACCTCGCGCCTCGAGTCGGCCGATGGGATCCTGGTGCCGGGTGGTTTCGGAGTGCGGGGCATCGAAGGGAAGATCATGTCGGCCTGCTATGCGCGGGAAAACCAGGTTCCGTTCCTCGGGCTCTGTCTCGGACTTCAGGTGGCTGTGGCGGAGTTCGCGCGCCACATGGCTGGTATGGAGGGAGCCAACTCTTCCGAGTTCGACCCCAGCACGAAGTACCCGGTCATCGACCTGCTCCCCGAGCAGAACGGGGTCTCGGACATGGGGGGCACGATGCGACTCGGAGCTTCTGCCACCAAGGTCGCTGCGGGAACCAAAGCGCACTTGGCATATGGTGCGGATATGATCAGCGAGCGGCACCGTCACCGCTATGAGGTAAACAACACCTACCGGCAGAGGCTGGTGGATGCAGGTCTCGTGATAAGTGGCGCGACTCCCGATGACCACCTGGTAGAGATAGTCGAGCTTACCGAGCATCCCTGGTTCGTCGCCTGCCAATTCCATCCTGAGTTCAAGAGTCGTCCCACCCGACCTCACCCGTTGTTTCGTGACTTCATCGGGGCCGCGATCGCCTGCCAGGGAGACAAGTGCGCCACGGCGCCCCGGGTTGCGTGTGGGGAGGGTGAGGGCGCGCCTTCATGAGCGAAGTCCCGAGGCCTTCGCGGGAACGGCTCACCGAGCTGTTCTTGATGCTGACGAGAGTATCCAGCCCCTCGCGAAGCGAGCGGGCTGTGGCGGACGTGGTGAGATCTTGCTTGGCGTCGTGCGGCGTCGAGATCCACGAAGATCACACGGGTGACGTGATCGGCGGGGATTGCGGAAACCTGTGGTGTGTCGTCCGAGGAGAAGGCTCAGGGCCGCACCTGGCCTTGGGGGCGCATCTGGACACCGTGCCGGCGACCGACTCGCTAGAACCGGTTCTTGATGAAGCCGGCGTGTTTCGTAACTCGCGCCCGGCGATATTGGGAGCCGACGACAAGGCTGCCATCGCGGCCATGTTGCACGCCACGGAGTTGCTTAAGGCCTCCGGAGAACCCTTTCCCTCGTACGAGCTGTTGTTCACGGTATCCGAGGAGACGGGACTCGTCGGCGTTAAGCATCTGGCCGAGGATGTGCTCGAAAGCCCCCTTGCTGCTGTGCTTGACTCGTCCGGACCGGTGGGGGGCGTCGTAGTCAAAGCCCCGAGCATGGTGAACCTACGGGCCACGTTCAGGGGCCGAGCCGCTCACGCGGGTGTGGAGCCGGAGAGGGGCCGCAGCGCCGTACAGGCGGCAGCAAAGGCTATCGCCAGCATGCACCTCGGCAGGCTGGACAGAGAAACCAGCGCCAATGTGGGCGTCATCCACGGCGGGGTAGCCACCAACGTCGTTCCTGATCTTTGCGAGATTCTGGGGGAGTGCCGCGGCCATGACGAGGACCGGTTGGCCGCCGTGTCCGCGGAAATGGTCGATGCGGTTCAGCGTGCCGCGGTCGAGGCCGGCGTCGACGTAGACGTGGAGTTGGTGCACGAGTTCCATGCGTTCGCTCTGTCGGCTCGATCGCCGGTGGTCCGCCTGGCCAAGGCTGCTATCGTCGCTCTTGGGCGCGAACCATCCATGCTGACGGCCGGTGGTGGGTCGGACGCGAATGTTCTTAACGGACGCGGGCTGCCGACGATCAACCTGGACACCGGGATGATGCGGGTCCACAGCCCGGAGGAGCACCTGTCCTTGGACCAGCTCGAGCAGCTCTGCCTTCTTGTGCTGCACCTCATTCGCTTGGCTCCGGACCACATACCCCGCGCCGGTTCGGTCGTCGGAGGGTTGTGAAAAGCCCATGAACGACCTCGTGGCCGGACAGGGCGAAGTGGAAGACCTCCCCGAGGTTGTAAGCTCGCGAACGATCTACCGTGGTCGCGTGGTGAACATGAGGGTGGACGAGATCGCCTTGCCCGACGGCGCGACCGCGGTGAGGGAAGTGGTGGATCATCCAGGCGCCGTGGTCATCGCCGCTCTCGACGCCGACGCGTCTGTCTACCTCGTCCGGCAATACAGACATCCGATCGGCCGTCATCTTCTCGAGTTTCCAGCAGGCGGGATCGAGCCGGGCGAGGGGCCCTTGGCGGCCGCAAAGCGGGAGCTGCGTGAGGAGGTGGGGCTCCAGGCCCGAGAATGGACGGAACTAGGTTCTTTCTACTCGTCTCCGGGCTTTGCCAACGAGCATCTGCACGCGTTCCTGGCTCAGGGACTGGAGGCCGTGGAAAGCCGGCCTGATGACGACGAATATCTCTCCGTGGTACGGTACCCGTTGGCGGAGTTGCTGGCCGACCTGGAGATGGTGCCAGACGCCAAGACGCTCGCGACTTTGTGTCATTTGAGGGAGACGATGAGCAGCCACCGGGAACAGACGGCCTCAGGTGCAGCTGAGATGCGAGTAGGCGTGCCCACGGAGATCCGAGAGGAAGAGTACCGCGTGGCACTCACGCCGGCGGGAACCAAGGAGCTCACGAGCCGGGGTCACGAAGTGCTTGTCCAGCACGGGGCGGGGGAGGGATCGTTCTTCCCCGATGAGGCCTACGTGGCAGCCGGCGCCCGCATCGTGCCCGACGCCGAAGCGCTGTTCGCGCAGGCCGACCTCATAGTGAAGGTCAAGGAGCCGCTGCGCGAGGAATACCTCAGGCTGACACCGCGGCATGTCCTTTTCACCTACCTCCATTTGGCGCCCGACCCCGAGCTCACCAAGGCCCTCGTCGACGGTGGAGCTACCTGCCTGGCCTACGAGACTGTGGAAACCGTGGAGGGTCGCAAGCCTTTGTTGGCGCCCATGAGTGAGATCGCCGGCCGGCTGGCTACCCAAGTGGGCGCATACTTCCTCGAACGCATGAGCGGCGGCAAGGGCAAGCTGCTTGGGGGCGTGACCGGTGTCAAGGCGGCAAGCGTGGTGATCCTCGGGGCGGGCATCGCCGGGACAAATGCCGCCGCCATCGCGGTGGGGATGGGCGCATGTACCAACGTGCTTGACATCGACATGGACGCCCTCGGGGTCTTGCGAAAACAGCTGCCGGGTGTACAGACCCTCCATAGCGATCAACTCACCATCGAAGAACAGGTGGCGAAGGCCGACCTGGTCATCGGGGCCATTCTGGTTTCGGGGGCCAGAACGCCCGTGCTGGTGACGGAGGACACGGTGCGGGCCATGCAGCCAGGGTCGGTCATTGTGGACCTTAGCGTAGACCAGGGAGGGTGTGTCGCTACCTCGCGAACAACGAGCCACCGGGAGCCGACCTTCGTCAAGCATGGGGTGATCCACTACTGCGTCGATAACATGGCCGGAGTCGTGCCGATCACGTCAACGTTGGCGCTGACTAATGTGACGCTACCTTACATACTGGAAGTGGCCGAGAAGGGCGCCGTCGGCGCCGCGCGCTCGGATCCCTCGCTCGCGCGGGGGGTCAACGTGATGGAGGGCAAAGTGACCCATCGCGAGGTCGCGGAAGCGACCGGAAACCCGTATTTCCCGCTCGAATACGTGTTGCCAATCGAATACACCTAGCGGCGTAGGGTGCTCCGCATGACCGTTACGCCCGCCCCAGATCCGGCTCTCTCAGCATACGTGCGCGCCCTGCGACTGGAACAGGGCCTGGCGGAGGCGTCCGTTGAATCGTACAGGCGAGATCTTGCGCAACTAGTCTTGTTCTTGGAGGGCCGGGGAATCGCCCTGCTGAGCGCGACTACCGAGGACATCCGTGAGTTTCTGGCGAGCGGAGTCTGGCGGCCGTCGACCCGGGCGCGCAAGACGGCCGCGATACGGTCGTTCTACGGGCGTTGCCTACTTGAAAGCCAGATCGCAGCGGATCCTACGAAGGGCTTGGGCGGAACGCGCCCCGAATCAGGCTTACCGAGGACTCTGACGGTGTCCGAGGTCGAAGGCTTGCTTGCCGGCCCCAAGACCGATCCGGCGGGACTTCGGGACCGAGCCCTCTTGGAGACCCTGTATGGAGCCGGCTTGAGGGCGTCCGAGGCCGTGGGGTTGCGCCTCCAGGACATCGACCTGGACGTCGGGTTCGTCCGCACAGTGGGCAAGGGTGACAAAGAACGGGTGGTGCCGGTGGGGCGCAAAGCCGTAGAGGCTTTGCGCACCTACTACCAGCGGGGCCGTCCCTTTCTGGGAGGGGCTGGTACTCTCAAGGCGCCCGAGTTGTTTCTCAACAACCGTGGGCGTCGTCTGTCCAGGCAGGGTCTGCACCTCATCGTCAAGCGATACGCCCGCCAGGCCGGACTGCCTGAAGACGTTTCTGCGCACACCTTGCGCCACTCCTTCGCCACACATCTCCTCGAGGGGGGCGCCGATCTTCGCGCAGTGCAAGAGATGCTTGGCCATGCGGACCTGTCGACGACGCAGATCTACACGCATGTGTCCGCCGCCCACCTGCAGAAGGTCTATCGGGACGCTCATCCTCGGGCCAAGTCGGGCTGACCCTTGGCGGGCCGCTTCCTTTTCATCATCCTGGATGGAGTGGGCGTGGGCGCCCTTCCCGACGCGGCCGCATATGGGGATGCCGGGTCGGACACTCTGGGCAATCTAAGCCGGACGGTCGATCTCCGGCTTCCTTTTCTGGAGCGCATGGGCCTTGGCAACATCCTTCCCATCAAAGGAGTCCCGCCGGTGGACGCGCCTCTGTGCCTGCCGGGCAGGCTAGCCCCGCTCTCGGCCGGAAAAGACACGACCGTGGGGCACTGGGAGCACATGGGACTGGTGACGCCCGAGCCGTTTCCGACCTATCCCGCGGGATTTCCGGAGGAGATCATCGGCCCCTTCTCGGAACTCATCGGACGCAAAGTACTCGCCAACAAGCCCGCCTCCGGAACGGCCATCATCGCCGAACTGGGCGAGGAGCACATGGCCACGGGACTGCCGATCGTCTATACATCGGGAGATAGCGTCTTCCAGATAGCGGCGCACGTGGACGTGGTGCCCCTGGAGCAACTCTATGTGTGGTGCCAGGTCGCTAGGGGGCTTCTCAAGGGCCCTCACGCCGTGGCGAGAGTCATCGCCCGGCCTTTTTCAGGCAGGCCCGGGGCGTTCGCCAGGACAAGGGACAGGCGGGATTTCTCCCTCGAGCCGACGGGACCGACCTACCTCGACGTGCTGCACTCCCGGGGGATCCCGGTATGCGCGCTGGGAAAGATCAGCGAGGTCTTCACCGGCAGGGGCGTGTCGACCACCCTGAAGGTCGGGTCGAACGCCGAGAACCTCGCCCTGGTCACCGATCTCATGTGGGGGCGGTCCGTCCTTGCCGCCTTCTCTGAAGGGCTCTTGATGACTAACCTGGTGGATTTCGACATGGTCTGGGGGCACCGCAACGACGTTGACGGGTTCGCCCGGGGCCTGGAGGACGTGGACGCCGCGCTGCCGGAGATCTTGGAAGCGATGTGCCCTGACGACCGTCTGATAATAAGCGCCGACCATGGCGTGGACCCAACGACCCCCAGCACCGACCACAGCAGGGAGTACGTGCCACTCCTCCTATATCCCCGGCCAATTGCCGCGCCGACGGCGGTATATGAGGGCATGCTAGCCGATACTGGGGCGACGCTTTGCGCACATCTCTCGGGGACGACAGGCGGACTCGCGGGGAGGAGCATTCTTGAGATGCGGCCGCAACGCGGATGGAGGCGCCACACGCCTGTGCGGTGGTCCTCGTCCGGCGCTTCAATCGCGTTACCTATGCGCGTCGGGGCTGAGGAGGCCGGCATCGCCGCGCGCTGGCTGAACGAGAACGTGGGTCCGGCACCGGATCTGGCCGTGGTGCTTGGGTCGGGACTCTCGCCCGAAACGCGGGGCAGCGCCGCCAGGGAGGTGGCCTATAGCGCCATCCCTCAGTGGGTGTGCGGGTCGGTGCAGGGACACCCTCAGTCCTTGCTCCTGAGCGAGATCGACGGGCGACGGGCGGTCTTTCTCAAAGGGAGACCTCACGAGTACGAGGGCTACGACCTGAGCGAGGTACAACTGCCCGTGCGAACCCTTGCCACCTGGGGCGTGAGGAAGTTGATCCTGACCACCGCAAGCGGAGGAGTCGCCCGCGATTTGATACCTGGGAGCATCGTGATGGTCACAGAGGTGCTCGACCTGCAATATTCGGCCGCCGACGGTGGGCCGGCTCGACTGTGCGCGACCGAGATAGGACTGGCCGAGGCGCTGGAGCGGGGCGGAGCGGGGCTGCGCAAAGGCGCTCATGCGTCCCTGCCCGGGCCACAGTACGAAACGCCTGCCGAATTGGCCGTTCTGCTGGCGCTCGCAGCCAGTACGGTGAGCATGTCCCCCGCCGCGGAGTTGCGCGCGGCACGAGATGAGTGTTTGGACGTGGCCGTCATTGCCGTTGTGGTCAACTCCGGCGACACGACTCACGCGGACGTGCTCGAGGGTTCCGCGCGAGCCAGCGATTCGCTCAGGCAAACCCTGGCAGCCGTCGCCGCCGCTTGGGAGACTGCCTCGCTATACTAGAGGGTATGACTGCTCCACCTTCCTTGTTTCAGATCTCCACGGTCATCACGACCCACCAGAACGCTGATTTCGACGCCTTGGCTGCGGCGGTCGGCGCAGCCTTGCTCTATCCCGAGGCACGCATAGTCTTTGCCGGTTCCCTCAATCCGAACGTGAGAGAGTTCGTCTCGCTTCATGGGGAGAGCCTGCCCATCCTCAGTCTGCGGCTCATCGACCAGAGCAAGATACGGCAGCTGATCGTGGTCGACACGGCAGACCCGGAGAGGATCGGCGATTTGGGCCGGCTGTGCGGGCGCAAAGATGTCGAGACCGTGGTCTTCGACCATCACCAGGCGGAGAACCCGAGCCGCCCTCCCTACGTGAAGGGGGAGAACTGGGTCCTCTCCGAAGACGGCTCGGAAGCCACCTCCATGCTGCACTTGCTGCTCGAGCGCGGAGTCGACGTGCCGCGGCTCGAGGCCACCATCTTCGCCCTTGGCATCCACGAGGACACCGGTTCCCTGACCTATCCGCGGACAACGATCCGCGATGCCGAGATGCTTGCGGTCTGTATGCGCCTGGGAGCTTCCCAGGCTTTGATCGAACGCTACCTACACAGCGCTCTCACCAAGGAGCAGCGCGAGGTTCTCATGCGCCTTGTGGACGTGGTAAGGGTCGAGCGAGTCAGGGGGCTCGACGTACACGTGGCTGCATTGGAGGTCCCGGGGTATGTGGACGCTCTGAGCGTCATCGCCCACAAACTCATGGAGCTGATCAACGCCGAGATCCTTCTTCAGGCAGTGGGCATGGAAGAGCGCGTCTTCGTCACAGCTCGTTCTCGCGCCGGCTCTGTGGACGTGGGAGTGCTGCTGCACTCGGTCGGAGGAGGCGGCCATGCCCAGGCTGCTTCCGCCGTGTCCCGCGATCGCTCCCCGAACGAAGTGATCGTCACCCTCTTGAACGCCTTGGCGCAGAGCAGCCTTGGCGTTCCGACGGCTGCGGAGATCATGAGCCGTCCCGTCCGTTTCATCGATGCCGATACGCCGGTCACCGAGGCTCTGGTCACAGCTCAGCGCTACGGTCATTCAGGCATCTGCGTTCGCGCCGACGGCCGCGTTGTGGGCATCGTGGCCCGGCGCGACTTGGACAAAGCCATTCGCCATGGTCTCGGACACGCCCCGGTTAAGGGGGTCATGACGCGGAACATCTCATTCGCGCGCGCCTCTACGGGAGTCGACGAGCTCAGGCGGATCATGGTGGAAGGCAATGTCGGCCGAGTACCTGTGGTCGTAGACGAGGTCTACGAGGACGCAGCGGCAAACCAGAACGCTCGTGTCGGCGACGTGATAGGCATAGTCACTAGGACCGACGTGCTCGGAGCGTACCAGGGGAGGTGGGAGCAGGAGCAGGCTCAAGCCGCGGCGCCCCAGGTGTACGCCATGCAGGCGCTGGCCGATCATCCGTTTCTCGGGAGTCTCTTCAGGGCCTGCTCCGCGCTTTCGGAGGATTTCGCGGGAGTCTACCTGGTTGGCGGCTTCGTCCGCGATCTGTTGCTGGAACAGCCCAACGTCGACGTCGATATCGCCGTCGAAGGCGATGGCATCCACTTCGGAACGCGGCTTGCCGCTCAGCTTGGGGGCCGCGTGCGGGCGCATCGCAAGTTCAAGACCGCGGTAGTGCTGCTCCCCCCGGCGATCCTGGGGGACGCCCCGGCCTGGTTGCGCCCGGCGGGTGAGCCTTTCCATGTCGACGTAGCCACGACCCGCACCGAGTTCTATGATTATCCCGCGGCTCTGCCGAGGGTCGAGCACGCGTCTATCCGCCAGGATCTCTTCCGGCGCGATTTCACCATCAACGCCATGGCGATCTCACTCATGGGCCTCGACTTTGGCACCGTGATCGACTTCTTCGGCGGATACCGAGACCTTCGTGAGGGCGTGATCCGGGTGCTGCACAACCTCAGTTTCATCGAGGACCCGACCCGGATATTCCGAGCCGTGCGCTATGAGAATCGGTATGGGTTCCGGATGGACGAGCAGACGAAGAACTTCGCCAAGAGCTGTGTCGACATGCACCTGGTCGGCGATCTCTCGAGCGTGCGCCTCCGCGACGAATTGGTGGCTTTGCTGAGTGAGGACGACGTGGAATGGACACTGGGCCGCCTATTCGAACTGGGGGTGGCTCGTGAGGTGCATCCGAAATTGGCCACAGGCAAGAAGACAGCCACTCTCGTCAAGCGCATGGATGCTTTGGTGAAGAAGCTGGGAGTATCCGACGAGGTGATAAGCTGGCGTCTGAGACTGACGGCCATCACGCGAAACATGACGCACGACGAGTTGTACTTGTGGCTGGAGCAGCTGAAGCTCAAGCGGTCGGACAGCGGCGTGGTCCGCGCTGGGGTAGTCATCGCCCCGGCGCTGGTGTCGATGTTGGCGCGCGACGACATGAGCGATTGGGACATCTACCGCTCGTTGCGGCATGAGCCGGTAGAAGCCTTGGTTTTCGCCTTGGCGGGGATGGAGGCGGGGCCGGCGGAGGGCCGCTTGCGGCGGTACATCGGCGATCTTCGCTATCGCACGCTGAGCATCGGCGGGGACGATCTCTTGGCGCTGGGCTTGAAGAGAGGCCCGGCTGTGGGAAGGCTACTTGAACGACTGAGGGAGTTGCGGGTGAAGCAGATGATCGACGGACGGGAGTCCGAGCTGCAAGCAGCTCGGACGATGTTGGAGAAACGGCGATGAGCGGAGGCGGGATGAACCTCCTCATGCTGGGCTTCGGCGATGTTGACTGGGTCAACCTCATCATCTTGATCCCGATACTGGTGGTGTCGCTGTCCGCGCATGAACTGATGCACGGTGTGATCGCGTACCGTCTTGGCGACCCGACTGCCAAGCGCGCAGGAAGGCTGACGCTCAATCCGCTCAAGCACCTCGACCCTATCGGCACGGCGATGTTCTTCATCACCTACATCGTCGGTGGACGAGTGTTCGGTTGGGCCAAGCCGATCCCGGTTTCTCCCTACTATTTCAAGAACCGCCAGCGGGGGATGGCTATCGTAGGAGCTGCGGGGCCGATCACCAACTTCGTCCTCGCGATCATACTGATCCTCGTTCTGAACTGGATCCACCCTGGGAGCGACGGCAGGCTCTTCCACGTCCTGCTGTTGGCTTTTGAGGTGAATATCGTGTTGGGTCTCTTCAATCTCATCCCTATTCCTCCGCTCGACGGCTCCCGAGTTTTCGGAGCCTTCCTCCCGCGGAACGCCTACGAGAAATGGGTGGCGGTCGATCGGTACGGATTCCTCCTCGTCATAGCCCTTATCATTCTCTTCGAGAACCAGTTCTTCCGGCTTATCTCTTGGGTCATGCTGAGCTTGGCCGACGTGTTCCTCACTAACTACACGATCATTTCCTGACCGGCTGGGCGAAGCGAGCACCACGCTGAGAGCTCTCGAACTCGAACTCGACGTCTATCAAGGTCCTTTCGACCTTCTGCTGTCCCTGGTGTTGAAGGAGGAGATCGACCTCCTGGAGGTGCCACTCTTCGAGGTGATCACCGCCTATCTCGAAGAGATGGACGCGGCCGGCGCTGCCGGATACTGGGACGAGATGACGGAGTTTCTGCTCCGCATGAGCCTTCTGGTGGAGGTGAAGTCCCGGCTGCTGCTGCCCGGGGCCTACCAGGAGATCGAGGACGAGCTGACACCCGAGGAGGCCCGCGACCAGCTCCTCGCACGGCTCTTCGACTACAGCAAGTTCAGGGCGGCGTCGGCGCAGCTTCGGGAGCGAGGCGAGGCTAGCGCTTCGTCGGTCTACCGGGATCCGCTCTCCCAAGCAAGGAGGCGCCTGGCTCCGTTGGAGAGCGTAGCCGGAACTGAGGACGCAATGGACCTGCGGGATTGCCTCGTGCGACTTCTGGAAAGCAAGAGTCCCCCCGACACCTCGCACATCACACAGATCAAGGTGGAACTGCCGCGCCAGATCCGCATTATCCGCGGGGTTCTGGCCAAACGCGGGCATTTCTCTTTCAATCGCATCTTTGGAGGAGAGCAGCCGCTCGTGCAGGCCCTCTCGGTCTTCGCACTGCTCGATCTGCTTGCCCGCGGGGAGATACGCGTTTCCCAGAGGGAGGCTTTCGGGGATATCCACGTCAGCACCCGTGAAGTCGAGAGCCGTCCCGAGGCCCGGTCATGAACGATCTAGACACAACCGCACTCAAGCAGAATGTCGAGGCGTTGTTGTTCGCGGCCGGGGAGCCGCTTTCGCTGGACGTCTTGCTCCAGGCCCTGTCTCTGCCGGACCCTTTGGGCCGCGCCCTGGTAGAAGAGGTCCTCAAGTCGCTCGAGATCGAATTCGCGCCAGAGGGGCCGAGAGGATTCGAGTTGGTACGTCTTGCCGGGGGGTGGGCCTTCCGCACCAACCCTTCATGCCGGACCGCCGTCTCTGCGCTCTTCGAGTTGCCGGAAGATGTCTCGCGCCTATCCTCGGCGGCCATGGAGTGCTTGACCATCGTCGCGTACCTCCAACCGGTGTCGAGGCCGCAGATAGCCGAGATCCGCGGGGTCAACTCCGATTCGCCCATGCGGACTCTGCAGGAAAGGGAACTCGTCACAGAGGTGGGGCGGGTACAGGGGGGCGGAGGGGCCTTGCTATACGGCACGACACCCCGTTTTGAGGCGATGTTCGGGCTGTCAGGGCTGGAAGAGCTGCCGGCGCTCGAGGGCTTTGCCCTCAGTGACGAACAAAGGGAAGAACTGCGCCGGCGTCTGGGTCTGATGGCGGTGGCGGAATGAGCGTGAGGCTGCAGAAGTACCTGGCGGAAGCCGGCGTGGCTTCGCGCAGAAAGTGCGAGGATCTCATCCGAGCAGGCCGGATCACGGTGGACGGGGTCACCGCCGAGCTCGGCGTGTCCGTAGAACCGGAGATTCAGACCATCGCCCTCGATGGGCGCCCGGTCGTCCGGGAGGACAAGGAATACTGGTTGCTCAACAAAGCCGCGGGAGTGTTGACGGCTTCGTCGGACTCGCGTGGCCGACCCACTGTCGTGGAATCGGTGCCTTCCCGCGTGCGCTTGTTCCCGGTGGGCAGGCTCGACTTGGACAGCACTGGCGTACTGCTGCTCACCAATGACGGTGAGTTGGCGGCGCGTCTTCTCCACCCTCGATATCACGTGGAGAAGGAATATGTGGTCACTGTGCTGGGAGTGGTATCGGAAAAGACGTTGGAGAAGCTGCGTCGCGGCGTCGAACTCGAGGACGGACCAACAGCTCCCGCCAAGGCCGAGATCATGGGGGACGCGGGTCTGGCCGGCCGCGGCACGACGAGCACAGTCCGCGTCACCATTCACGAGGGGCGCAAGCGTCAGGTGCGGCGCATGTTCGAGGTAGTCGGCTACAGGGTGGTAGCGCTGCATCGCGCGCGCTTCGGCGGGCTCAGCGACGAGGGCCTGGCACCCGGAGAGGCGCGCCCGCTCTCCGCCGGCGAGGTGGACCAGTTGCGCCGTGCGGCATTCGTGCGTTGACCCATCCTGCTCTATACTGAGAGGTCGCGCCGCGGCCCTGGGCTTTTCCGGGGGTCGCAGGCAGCCCGCGGCGATCTACGGCGACCTATCGGCGGAGCAAACATGAGATTCAATCCCGTCCTGGACAAGCTGACGGCGTATCGTGCGGGTCCTCCCATCTCCGAGATACGGAGGCGGTTCGACTTGGACAAGATCGCCATGCTTTCGGCCAACGAGGTCCCTTGGGGACCCTTTCCGGAGGTCGTGGAGGCGATGAAGGCGGCCTTGGACGGTCTCAATAGGTATCCCGACGGCGCGTGCGACGAACTGCGCAGGCTGGTGGCCGGCCGTCGGGGCGTCGCCGAAGACTATTTGGTCTTCGGCAACGGCTCGTGCGAACTCTTGATGCTGCTGGGGCAGGCCTTGCTGAGCCCGGAGAACCACACCGTCTTTCCGCATCCGTCGTTCGTGATGTATCAGATCATCGCCGTCTCTCATGAGGCCCCCTACTCCGCGGTGCCTCTCACAGGTCTGGACTACGATCTCGAGGCCATGCTGGCGGCGGTACAGGACAACACGAGCCTTCTTATCATATGCAATCCCAACAACCCCACCGGCAGCTACCTGCAACCGGCGGTTGTCAAACGGTTTCTCGAGAGGGTACCGAGCGACACGGTCGTGGTCCTGGACGAGGCTTACGGTGAATTCGTGACTTCCCCGGGGCCCGATTCGGCAGCCTGGCTTGCGGAACACCCGAACCTGGTCATTCTGCACACGTTTTCCAAGATCTATGGCCTCGCCGGCTTGCGCATAGGCTATGGGATAGCCCATCCGCAGATCGTCCAGGCGTTGGACAAGATCCGGCAGCCGTTCAACGTCGATTCCCTGGCGCAAGTCGCCGCCATCGAGTCGCTCCGCCGTCCGGAAAGAGTGGAGGAGCGGAGGAACCGCATCGCCGCCGAGAGATCGCGGCTGGCCCACCGTCTTTTCGAGATGGGTGTCCCGTGCCACCCCAGCGAGGCCAACTTCCTGCTGGTGGACGTCACGGGTCTAGGGATACCGGGTCCGGAGGTCGCCCAGGCGTTGTTGGAACGAGGGGTCCTGACGCGTTCGGGCTATGCTATGGGTTGTCCAGGGTGGATTCGGGTTACCATAGGTGAAGCCGAGGAGGGGGAGCTGTTCTTGTCCGCGATGGCCGATCTGCGCGAGACCCCGTCGAAAGTCGCGCTCGCGCACGCCATGGATGATTTGGATGCTGACGCTTTGAGCCTGGAGAGTTGAGATGGAACTGGGTAGCACAGAGATGATGATCGTGATGGAGGAGAAGGCGACAGCGGAAGACGTGGGTCGCATCCTGGAATTGCTGGAGAGCGCCGGTGCCCGGGGTCATGTGTCGACGAGCGACGTGGTCACGGTCATCGGCGTCATGGGGGAGAGAGACGTTGTCGCGGGGCTACCTTTGGAGGCTTACCCCGGCGTGGACAAGGTCTTGCCCATCCTCCGGCCTTACAAGCTCGTAAGCCGCGAGTTCAGGCGCACCGACACGGTGATAACCGTTGGAGGGACGAGCCTGGGCGGAGGCCATGTTGCCCTCATCGCCGGGCCGTGCTCCGTGGAGAGCAGGGAGCAGCTACTCGAAGCGGCCGCCATAGCAAAGCGCGGCGGAGCGACCATGCTCCGCGGGGGAGCATTCAAGCCGCGCACTTCTCCGTATGCGTTCCAGGGCTTGGGCATAGAAGGACTGGAGATCCTGGCCGAAGCCCGGGAAAGTAGCGGCCTTCCCATCGTCACGGAGCTGATGGACCCCCGCCACCTGGAGGCCGTGGCCAAGTACTCCGACATCATCCAGATCGGAGCGCGGAACATGCAGAACTTCCAGCTCTTGTCTGCGGTGGGTGAGGTCGATCGGCCCATCCTGCTCAAGCGAGGACTGGCAGCCACCATTGACGAGCTGCTGATGGCCGCGGAATACATCGTCAAAGAAGGCAACAGCAAGGTCATCCTGTGCGAACGGGGCATCCGCACCTTCGAGACCGCCACCCGGAACACGTTGGACATTTCCGCCGTGCCGATCATCAAGCAGCGGAGCCATCTGCCCGTGGTGGTCGATCCGAGCCACGCCGCCGGCAAGGTCGATCTGGTGGAGCCGCTGTCGTTGGCCGCCATCGTGGCGGGGGCAGACGGGGTCATGATCGAGATGCACCCCACCCCGGAAACCGCCCTCTCAGACGGGGCCCAATCGCTTGACCCAGGTCAGTTCGCGACAGTCGCGGCCCGCATCAGGGACGTCGTAGCCTGGGCCGGCAAGACGATGGGCTAGCACACATGGCGGCGGAAGCTCGTGCTCACAGCGGTGTCCACCGTCTTGCCGTGATCGGAGTGGGCATGATGGGCGGAAGTCTTGCTCTGGCCGCGCAAGGCAGGGCGGGCGTCGACGAAGTCGTCGGTTTCGACACCGATCCGCGGGCACTCGAGGAGGCCCTTGCCCTCGGCGTCATCGCCGAAACCGCTGCAAGCGCCGCTGAAGCAGCGGCATACGCGGACCTGGTGGTTGTCTCCACCCCGGTGCGCAGCATCCCGGCGCTGGTTGAGGAGTGCGCGACGGCCGAACCGCGACCCCGAGTGATAACCGATATGGGTAGCACGAAGTCGGCCATCATGGCGGCCCTGTCGCCGCTGGCGAGATCCCTCTTCATCGGAGGCCATCCCATGTGCGGGGCGGCCGACTCGGGAGTGCGCTACGCGCGGGCCGACCTTTTCGACAGGGCTCCTTATTTTCTGTGTACCACAGGGGCAGCTTTCCCCAAGCTCTACGCCATGCTGCAGCAGTTCGTCACCGATCTCGGCGCCCGGCCGACCCATATCGATCCGGCGGCGCACGACCAGATAATGGCCGTCATCAGTCACCTGCCGCATGTTCTGGCGAACGTGCTGATGGAACACGCCGGGGGCATCAACGCGGGAGGCAAGCGCGCCCTGCAGTTGGTGGGAGCGAGTTTCACCGATCTCACGCGGGTGGCGGGTGCGAATCCACCGATGTGGCGAGACATCTTCCTCGAGAATCGCCGGGCTCTGTCCGAGTCGATCCGTAGTATCTCCGAGCAATTGCACCGCTTTGCCCTCTCGCTCGACGAGGGCGACGAAACAAGTGTCGCTCAGGCGATAGACGCGGCCGCCACCTATCGCGAAGAGATGCTGGAGTATGCCGACATTACCCCGGAGACCCTCTACAAGGTCACGGTGCGGGTCCCGGACGAACCCGGGTCCATCTCCCGCGTGATGACAACGCTGGGCGACGCCAAGATCAATGTGGAAGACCTAACCCTCCACCACATGAGCAGGAGCGTCGGCGGCGACTTGGTGGTGTTCGTCAACGGCAAGGACGTCGCGGAAACGGCCGCCACGCTGCTGAATGGCCTGGGTTATCCCTCCAGCGTGGGCTTCATGGGTGACGGCGGTGAGTGAGGGCGCCCCTGCGGGTCTCTTCCTGGCCGCCAAGCACGGTCTGCGAGGAGCCATCAGGGTGCCCGGAGACAAGTCGGTGTCGCACCGGGCGGTGCTGCTGGGTGCGGTGAACGACGGCCCTGTTGCGGTCAAGGGCTTTCTGCGCTCGGCCGACACCCTGGCTACCGTAGCCGCGGCGCGGGCCCTGGGCGTTCAGGTGGACGAGCAAGATGATTCACTTGTCGTCCACGGCCGCGGCTGGGATGGCCTGCGCGAGCCGGAGAACGTCATCGACGTCGCAAACTCGGGCACACTCATCCGTTTACTCCCGGGGCTGATCGCTTCCCGGGACATGCTATGCGTGCTGACCGGCGACGCAAGCATCAGACGGAGGCCCATGGCCCGAGTCCTTGAACCGTTGACGGCCATGGGCGCGACGGTGGCCGGCCGGCGAGGGAATACTCTGCCGCCAGTCGCGGTGCGGGGCGGTGCTCTGCGAGGCATCTCACACACCCTGGCGGTGGCTTCGGCGCAGGTGAAGTCCTGTATCCTGCTCGCGGGATTGAGGGCTGCCGGTGAGACGGTGGTGACCGAGCCGGCGCCGTCTCGAGACCACACCGAGCGCATGATCAGGTTCGCTGGAGGCCGCGTCGAGCGCGAGGAGATCGCGGCTGGAGCCGGAGTTATCCGTGTTTGGCCGGTGGACTCGTTGCTGATGGGTATGCTGGCGGTCCCTGGAGATTTCAGCTCGGCGGCCTTCTTCGTGGTGGCCGCCATTCTGGTGCCGGATTCGGAGATATCGATCACAGACGTGGGCCTCAATCCTACACGCACGGGTCTCCTCAAGGTGCTTGAACGCATGGGCGCCGCAGTCGAGGTCAAGATGGGCGGCGAGGCAGGGCCCGAACCGGTCGGCAGCGTTACCTCCCGTACCTGCGAGCTGAGCGCTACCGACGTTGACGCGACAGAGGTGCCGAGCCTGATCGACGAGTTGCCTCTCTTCCTGTTGGCCGCCGCGAAGGCGAAAGGCGTCTCCCGGCTTCGGGGGGCGGCCGAGTTGCGTGCCAAAGAGAGCGACCGGCTGCGGTCTATGGCGGCCTTGCTGCGAGCCCTCGGCGGCAAAGTCGTCGAGTATCCCGACGGCATGGATGTCGAGGGCGACCCTCGCGGCTGGGATGGAGGCTCCATCGTGGCGGAAGCGGATCACCGGCTCGCGATGGTGGGAGCGATCGCCGGCGCCGCCAGCCGGGACGGGGTGCTCGTCGACGACGTGGGCTGCATGACCGTGTCATACCCGGGGTTCACCAAGACCGTGGTGGAGCTTGGCGGCTCGTGGAATGCAGTCTCGGCTACCGGCGGCCGTCCCGCGGCGGCGTCATGATCATCGCCATCGACGGTCCGGCGGGCTCCGGCAAAAGCACCATCGCCAGAGAGGTGGCCAAGCGCCTGGGTATGCGCTATCTGGACACAGGCGCCATGTACCGCACCATAACTCTCCTCGCCCTGGAAGCCGGGCTTGTGCCCGAGAGCCTGCCTGCGGCCGCGGCTTTGGCCGCGGCCACGCCTCTGAGGTTCGAAGCGCGTTCGGATGATCTCACGCGGGTCTTCGTAGGCGAGCGAGAGGTCACCGACGAGATCAGGGGCCGCGTGGTCTCGCAGCACGTCTCTGCCGTATCGGCAGAGCCGGGAGTGAGGACCGTTCTTAGTCAGAAGCAGCGGGAGGAGGCGGCCCGGGGTGACGTGGTGCTCGAAGGCCGGGACATTGGGACGGTGGTGGTGCCCGGCGCCGACGTGAAGGTGTTTCTCACCGCCTCCATCGAAGAGCGGGCCAGGCGGCGCCGCTTGCAGCTAGAAGCGCAAGGAATCGCGCAGCCCCTTGATGAGTTGGTCGCCGACATAGCCGCCCGCGACGCCCATGACTCCGGGAGAGCGGTCGCACCGCTGCGAAAGGCCGAGGACGCTGTCGAGATCGACACGACGGGCATGTCCATCGAGCAGGTCATAGGGGTCGTGAGCGCGCTTGCGGAAGAGAAGCGGGCGGCGGCCGTTCTCGCTGTCACTCGCCCTGCGGCCGAGGCCCCACCTGGCAAATGGCCGATAAGCCGGCTCGTACGCAGCCCGCTCGACAACTGGCTATATCGTCTGGCCTACGGGATCATCCCGCCGCTTTGTCGCGTTGCGTTTCGCATGAAGATCGTCGGCGTGGAGCACTTTCCGCCGACCGGTGCGGTGGTGGTGGCATGCAACCACCGCTCCAACCTGGATCCGTTCTTCCTCGGCTCGGCATGCCCCAGAGAGATCCATTTCATGGCCAAGGCGGAGTTGTGGAAGTTCAAGCCTGTGGGGTGGTTGGTGAGCATGGTGGGGACATTCCCGGTGAATCGGGGAGAAGCTGATCGCCGGGCGGTCAAGCGAGCCCTGGAGATATTGAGCGGCGGTGCGATACTCGGCCTATTTCCGGAAGGCCACCGCCAACGCGAGCGCGAATTGGGCGACATACGGCCTGGGGTGACCCTCTTCTCGCTGCGAGAGGGAGTGGTGACTATCCCGGTCGTCCTTGAGAACACCGACCAGGTGGTGAGAAACCATTTCCTCCGGCTTCCTCGCGTCGTCGTTCGCTTCGGGCCGCCTCTTGAGGTTCCACATCGGCACCTTCCTCATGCCGAGAGGGCTCTCGTGGCCAGCGAGCGGCTTGTCGAAGCCATGGGCAACTTGTTGCACGCCTCCGCGGAGAGCTCATGAGTCCGTCGGTGGTGCGGATATCCGACTGCGCCGGTTTCTGCTGGGGCGTGGAGCGAGCCTTGGAAGTGACCCTCCGCGCGGCGGACGAGGCCACCGCGCCGGTCAACACTCTGGGCCCGCTCATCCATAACCCCAGTGTGATCGCCGATCTGGAGGCACGTGGGGTAGGAGTTATCGCCGACCCGAGCGAGGCGCACGCGGGGACCGTCATATTGCGGTCGCACGGAGTGCCGAAGCATATGCGGGAACAGTTGTCGGCGGCCGATGTGACGGTGGTCGATGCGACATGTCCGTTCGTCACCGCGGCCCAGGAGAAGGCCGCTCGCCTGAAGGAGCATGGTTATCTGGTGGTCATCCTGGGGGAGAGAGAGCACCCCGAAGTCTTGGGGCTGCGCTCCTATGCCGGGGGTGATTCCCTCGTGGTGGAGTCTCCCGAGGATCTGCCGCCCAAGCTGCCCAGCAAGCGGATCGGAGTGGTCGTGCAGACCACGCAGTCGCAGGAACGCCTCTCCGAACTTGTTTCTCACCTGGCTCCGCTCGCGCGCGAACTGCTTGTTCACAACACGATCTGCAACGCCACCGAGCAGCGCCAGTCGGCCGCGAGAGCCATGGCTTCGGAGGTCGACGTAGTCATCGTGGTAGGGGGGAGGAACTCTGGGAACACCCGGCGGCTGGCCGAACTGTGCTTGGTCCAGCAGCCGAGGACATACCATGTGGAATCTCCGGCGGAGATCGATCCTGAGTGGGTGCGCGGCGCGCGCGTCGTGGGCATCACCGCGGGAGCTTCTACTCCGCCCGAGCAGATCGAGGCCGTCGCCGCGGCTGTACGGGGGATGAAGCCATGAACGCATCGAGCCATCGGGTGGCCATCATCGGCTACCCCAACGTGGGCAAGTCGACCCTCTTCAACCGCATTACCGGCACGCGTGAGGCGGTAGTGGCACCCCAGTCGGGGGTCACGCGGGATCGCAAAGAAGGTGAGGCGGACTGGAACGGCCGCACGTTCGTGGTGGTCGACACCGGAGGCATAGATCTGCAGAGCGACGAAGCGCTGGGCGACGACGTGCGCCGGCAGGCGCGAGTCGCGGTCGAAGAGGCGGCGGTCACCATCTTTCTTGTGGATGGGCGCATGGGGATGGCTCCGCAAGACCACGAGATCGCCGCTCTGCTGCGGAAAAGCGGTGTGCCAGTAGTGCTCGCAGTCAACAAGCAAGACATCAAAGCCGCGCAGGGCAACCTGAACGAGTTCTGGGAGCTTGGCTTGGGTGAGCCGATCGGGGTGTCCGCCGAGCACGGTCTGGGAGTCGGAGACCTGCTCGATGCGGTGGTGAAAGCCCTCCCTGGCGACATCGAGGTGCCCGAGGTAATCGCGCCTGTGCGGGTAGCCATAGTGGGGCGCCCGAACGTCGGCAAGAGCTCCTTGCTCAACGCCATGCTCGGTGACCAGCGGACGATCGTGTCGGCCACACCGGGCACAACTCGAGACGCCATCGACACCGACCTTGTCTTCGAAGGCACGCCGATGACGCTCGTCGACACGGCCGGCCTGCGGCGGCCGGGCAAGCGCACCAGCACCGATGTGGAGTACTACAGCGGGCTCCGGGCCTTGCGAGCCCTGGAACGTAGCGACGTGGCGCTGGTGGTAGTCGATGCCTCCGAAGGACTCGTCGATCTCGACCTCCAGATCGCCTACGAGGCGCAGCGGGCCAAATGCGCTACCGCGATGCTGTTCAACAAGTGGGATATCTCCACGATGGACCTCGAGAAGGCCACCGAACGTGTGAAGGCCAAGGTGCAGATGAAGCCGCGTTGGCTGACCGTCTCTGCTCTCAGCGGCCGTGGCGTCGATCGCATCCTTCCACTTGCGCGAGAGCTCTACGAGCAGTACAGCAACCGCATTCCCACCGCCGAACTCAATCGCTGGGTGGAGGATGTGCGCTCGCGCCGTCCGCCGGCCGCGAAAGGCGGCAAGTCCATCAAGATCTTTTACATGGTTCAGTACGAAGCCAGCCCGCCGCGGTTCAAGGTGATGGTGAACTCGCGTGCTCTGGTGAACAAGTCCTTTGCCTACTACCTGGAAAACCGTCTGCGCGAGGACTACGACCTTTGGGGCATACCTCTCGTTATAGACTTTGAAGGGAAGGAAGAGAGGTACTCGTGAGCACGGGCTCCTGGCTGTTAGCGGTCGCGCTGGTAGTCTTCGGCTACCTCATGGGCTCGATCTCGCCCAGCGTATTCCTGGGCAAGATCTTCAAAGGGCTCGACGTCCGCAAGCAGGGTAGCGGGAACGCGGGCACCACCAACGCCTTCCGGGTGCTGGGAATACGGTTGGGGTTGGCCGTGCTCATCGCTGATTTCCTCAAGGGCGTGATCCCCGTCGTCCTGGCCCGGTACCTGAGCGCTCCGTTGGTGACCGTGATCGTGGCGTTTGCGTGCGTAACGGGTCACAACTACTCCATCTTCTTGCGCGGACGCGGTGGCAAGGGGGTCGCGACGGGTGCGGGAGCCGCGGTGGGAATGATGCCCTTGCCGATGGCTTTCTTGATCGCCATCTTCGCGATACTCGTGTTCACGACTCGAATCGTGGCCATCGCCTCGATCACCTGCACGATCTTGCTCCCGGTGATGGCCGTCGTCTTTCACCAGCCGCTCCCGTACATCGTCGTCTGCTGCCTGATGTCGATCGTGGTGCTGTGGGCCCACAGGGCCAACATGCTGAGGCTGTGGGAGCGTCGAGAGCGGCGCGTGGTCTTTCCCTGGAACAAGCGGATTCAGACGCCCGTGGAGACGGGACCGGCCGCGGCCATTGAAGCCGATGGAGGGGTCGGTGACCCACGTCCTGCCGACCCCGGGGCGGCCGGCTCGTAGAGCCCCGGCGGGCGCCACGTCGCCGTGCGGCTGCGCCTTTGCGGCCGCGGGTCCAGGCCGCGGAGGCCAAGGTAGTCCGTCCCAGCAGCGCGCGCTATACTGGAGCCTCGCATCGGGACGTGGCGTAGTTTGGTAGCGCATCCGGCTGGGGGCCGGAAGGTCGCCGGTTCAAATCCGGCCGTCCCGACCTCATCCCCTCCCGGCAGCCCCCGCCGCGCGCCTCGCATCCGGCGGACCCGCCATGTTAGGATTCGGGTGGTAGACCCCCGAAGCGATCGGTAGGAGGGCCGCATGAAAGCTGTGGTGATGGCTGGCGGTCAGGGCACACGTCTCCGGCCGCTTACCTCCAACCAGCCGAAGCCGATGGTCTCGGTGGTCAACAAACCGACCATCCAGCACATCCTCGAACTAGTGCAGCGGCACGGCATCAACGAGGTGGTATTGACCCTCGCCTTTCTACCCAGGCTCATCCGCAACTACTTCGGCGATGGCAGCAGCCTGGGAATGCGCATCGACTACACGGTGGAGGAGACTCCGGCGGGTACCGCGGGATCTATCCGTCTCGCCAAGGATCTCCTCGAGGAGACGTTTCTCGTGATCAGTGGCGACGCCCTGACGGATTTCGATCTCACCAGGGTCGTCGACTTTCACAAGGACCGGCAGGCTCTCATCACGATAGCCCTCAAGAGTGTCGCGAACCCCCTCGAGTTCGGGGTGGTCATCGTCGACGAGGAGGGTCGTATCCAGCGG
>Ga0154815_139_pt3 | contig 23834 bp, 21 predicted proteins | sample Rifle2008BG16ft_FD_105823 | JGI IMG/M metagenome (GOLD analysis project Ga0154815, IMG submission 105823) | Actinobacteria bacterium RBG_16_64_13
CCCGCCTCGCGAGCCGCCTGCTCGGACGTTTTCGGCCGCCCGTCGCTTAACACATCGATGAGGCCGGAGCGGAGTGCGCCCACCAGCAAGAGCAGCCTCTCCACGGAGTGCCGGTCCACCAGGGAAGTCTTCAATTCGCCTCCATTGTCGCTCGCGTCATTATCCCATTCCGTTGGACTTCGGATACCGCGAAGACTATATTTGGCCCTGTCCGGCGTCCGCGAAAGTACGCCCGCGCCGGTAGGGCGCGGCCCCCGGGGAGGGGAAGCCATGCACGACTATGCGGAAGAGATCATCGCCCTGGTCGAGGCAAAGAACCCGGCCGAGCCCGAGTTCCACCAGGCAGTCCGCGAGGTGGTGGAGTCCACCAGTAGGGTGATCGAGCGTCACCCCGAGTATCGCGCCGCCAAGATCATGGAACGCATGGTGGAACCGGAGCGCGTGATCATCTTCCGAGTCCCCTGGGTCGACGACCAGGGCGGCATCCAGATCAACCGAGGCTTCCGCATCCAGATGAACTCCGCCATCGGCCCCTTCAAAGGGGGCCTGCGGTTCCACCCCTCGGTGAACCTGGGCATCCTCAAGTTCCTCGCCTTCGAGCAGGTGTTCAAGAACGCCCTCACGACGCTCCCCATGGGCGGCGGCAAGGGGGGTTCCGACTTCGATCCCAAGGGCAAGAGCGACGGCGAGGTCATGCGCTTCTGCCAGAGCTTCATGTGCGAGCTCTATCGCCACATTGGTGCCGACACCGACGTGCCCGCGGGCGACATAGGCGTGGGCGGCCGTGAGATCGGATACCTCTTCGGCATGTACAAGCGGCTGAAGGGCGAATTCACGGGTGTCCTCACCGGCAAGGGGCTCAACTGGGGAGGCTCCCTCATCCGGCCCGAGGCGACCGGGTACGGATGCGTCTACTTCGCCTCCGAGATGCTCGCTACCAGGGCCGACACCCTCGCCGGGAAGAAGTGTCTGATCTCGGGCAGCGGCAACGTGGCCCAGTACGCGCTGCAGAAGATCATCGAGCTGGGGGGCATACCGGTCTCGGTCTCCGACTCGAGCGGCTTCATCTACGACGAGGCTGGGATCGACCCTGAGAAGCTCGCTTGCATCATGGATCTCAAAAACGTGCGCCGCGGCCGCATCAAAGAGTACGTCGAAGAACACCCGAGCGCCGTCTACGAACCCTGCGAGCAGACGGGAGAGGGCTCCCCTCAGTGGAACCTCAAGGCGGATTGCGCCTTTCCCTGCGCCACTCAGAACGAGATCACCGAGACCGACGCACGCAATCTCATCAAGAACGGCGTGTACCTGGTGGCCGAAGGCGCCAACATGCCCACCACGCCCGCCGGCGTGGACGTCTTCCTCGACGCGGGCATCTTGTACGCACCGGGCAAAGCCGCCAATGCGGGCGGAGTGGCCACCTCAGGTCTGGAGATGAGCCAGGACAGCATGCGTCTCAGCTGGCCGCGCGAGGAAGTCGACTCGCGCCTGCGCCACATCATGAAGAACATCCACCAGGCCTGCGTGGACTCCGCGGCCGCGTACGGGACTCCCGGCAATTACGTCAACGGCGCCAATATCGCCGGCTTCCTCAAGGTCGCCAACGCCATGATGGATCAGGGGCTCGTATAGAGCCTATGCCCGACGGCCCGAGATCCACGCCGCTGGAATGGTCGCACGTGTACGACTTCCAGCACCTCATGGCCCGGCGGGTCGAGAACATCATCCTGGTGTCGAGCGCCTACGACACCTTCATCCTTCAGGAGGACGGCCTGCTGAGCGAACTCATGCTGGGCGAATTCCTCAACCTCCATCTGCACCACACCACAGGGCTGACACACGTATCGTCGGGGGCCGAGGCCATCGCTCTCGCCACCGCGGAGAGCCGCTTCAACCTCATCGTCGCCGCGATCAACCTGGGCGACATGAACGCCGCTGAACTGGCCCGCAAGGTCAAGGAGACCGGCCTTGCGGTCCCAGTGGTCCTCCTGGCCTTCGACGGCGGTGAACTGGCCGAATTCGCAGCCCGTCACGATATCTCCGAGCTGGAGCGCATCTTCCTCTGGCAGGGCGATCCACGCATCCTGCTCGCCATCACCAAGTACGTGGAAGATAAGTTGAACGCGGCCTACGACGTGGGAGCGGCTGGAGTCCAGGCTATCCTCCTCATCGAGGACAACATCCGCTATTACTCCTCGTTTCTCCCCGTGATCTACACCGAGATAATCAACCACTCACAGCGGCTTATCGCCGGGGACATGAGCGTGGCCCACAGGATCCTCGCCATGAGAGCACGTCCCAAGATCCTGCTCTGCGCCAACTTCGAAGAGGCCTGGGACTACTTCACCGCATATCAGGAGAACGTGCTGGGTCTGATCTCCGACGTGGAGTTCCCCCAAGGAGGCGAGCTCAGGCCGGACGCCGGCGTGGAGTTCACGCGCCGTGTGAAGCAAGCCTGGCCGGACATCCCCGTCCTCCTCCAATCGAGCCGTCCGGAGAGTGAGGCGCTCGCCCGGGAGGTGGGAGCGGACTTTCTTCTCAAGGGCTCCCCCACACTCCTCGACGATCTGCGCAAGTTCATGATCGACAACTTCGCGTTCGGCGATTTTGTCTTCCAACTCCCCGACGGCACCCAGGTGGGACGGGCGAAGAACATGAACAGCCTGCTGGAGATGCTTCGGACCGTGCCCTTGGAATCCGTCACGTACCACGCGGAGCGCAACGACTTCTCCCGCTGGCTCAAGGCCCGCACCGAATTCCATCTTGCCCACCACCTCCGCCCCCACACCGCCGCCGATTACGACACGGCCGAGAGCCGACGTGACTACCTCATCGGAGAGTTGAACGCGTACCGGCACGAACAGGCACGCGGATCGGTGAGCGATTTCGACCCCAACACCTTCGACCCCGACAACAGTTTCGCCCGCATCGGCGAGGGGTCATTGGGCGGCAAGGCCAGGGCGCTGGCCTTCATGCGCCACCTTCTGCGCGACTACGACGTGACCGACCAGTTCCCGGGCATCCGGATAACCGTTCCGCCTTGCGTCGTTCTCACCACCGACGTGTTCGACGCTTTTCTCGAAGAGAACGACCTCCATGCGTTCGCGATCCGCTCGAACGACGACAAAGAGATCGAGGAGCGCTTCCTCGCCGGCGTCTTCTCCCCCGAAGTCGAGCGATCCCTGGCCGCCTACCTGGACCTGGTCGACTACCCCCTGGCCGTGCGCTCGTCCAGCCTGCTGGAGGATTCCCAGTATCAGCCTCTGGCCGGCGTGTACGACACCTACCTCATACCCAACAACGACCCCAGCAGCGCGACCAGGCTGCACCAGCTCGTGCGCGCCGCGAAGCGCGTCTTCGCCTCCACCTTTCTCACGTACGCCAAGAACTGCTTCAAGGTGACGCCGTATCGTCTGGAAGAAGAGAAGATGGCCGTGATCGTCCAGAGGCTCGTCGGCACACAGCATGGGACCCGTTTCTATCCGGACTTCGCGGGCGTCGGCCGCTCCTACAACTTCTATCCCTCGGGTCCTCTCCGGGCAGAAGACGGCATAGTGACGGTCGCACTCGGTTTGGGACGCACGGTGGTCAATGGTGAGCTTGCCCTGTCATTCGCCCCCAAGCACCCTCAGCACCTCGTGCAGTTCTCCACGGTGGAAGACATGCTGGCCAACTCCCAGCGGGGATTCGTCGCCCTCGAGTTGGACGGAGAGGACGAGATCAGCGAACGGAGTTTCCCGCTCGAGGTCGCCGAGAGCGACGGTACTCTGGCCGCCGTCGCTTCCACCTACTCGCCGGAGAACGACGCCGTGTACGATGGCGTCTCCAGGCCGGGAATCCGCCTCGTCAGCTTCGCCCCCATCCTCAAACAGCGCTCGTTCCCACTGCCGGCGGCGCTCGACCGCCTGATGGAGCTGGGCCGCAAGGGCATGAACAGCGAGATCGAGATCGAGTTCGCCGTGCGGCTCCCTCACTCGGCCCACGATGCCACGGACTTCGGGTTCGTCCAGATGCGCCCCATGCTCTTGTCCCGCGAGCTCGAAGATCTCGACGTCGACGGCCTGGATCCGGCCGACCTTCTGGCGCGCTCGGCGCGAGTGCTCGGCAACGGAAAGATGGCCGACATCCAGGATGTGCTGGTGGTGGACCCGACCCGTTTCGACCGGGCCAAAAGCCGGGAGATCGCCACCGAAGTCGCCCGCCTCAACAGCTCCATGGTGACCGAGGGCGTACCCTACATCCTCATCGGGCTCGGGCGCTGGGGTTCCGCCGATCCGTGGCTGGGCATCCCGGTCACCTGGGAGCAGATCTCCGGAGCAAGGGTGATCGTGGAGTCGGGGCTCAAGGACATTCAAGTCGCTCCCTCCCAAGGCAGCCACTTCTTCCAGAATCTCACTTCTTTCCGAGTGGGCTATTTCACCGTGGATGAGGCCGGCAAGGAAGGATTCCTGGACTGGGAGTGGCTGGCCGCTCAACCTGCCGTTCAGGAGGGGACGTACGTGCGCCGGCTGCATTTCCCGGAGCCACTGGTGGTGGCCATCAACGGCAAACGCCAGAGGGGGGCGATCCTCAAGCCTGGAACCGCCCTGCCCTAGCCGCGAAGGCCGCCGCCGGGGTGGCCGCTCCGCTCGCTAGCCAGGAGCGGCGATCAGTCGTTGGCCCGCAGGGTGTTGTACGGATCGACGGGCGATCCCCCGCCGGGATGTATCTGGAAGTGCAGGTGGTTTACGCTGCCGGCGTTACCCGTGGAGCCCACGTACCCGATGACCTGCCCCGCGCTCACGCTCACTCCGCTGCGGATGCCGGCGGCCAAGCCGTTCAGATGCGCGTAGTAGTAGCTGCTGCCGTTGTTGCCTCGCAACCAGAGGGTGACGCCACCGAGCCCGGTGTCCTTCGGATTGGTCCGCGAGATCGTCCCGCTCACGCAAGCCACCACCGGTGTGCCCTGCGGGGCCATGATGTCGGTGCCCTTGTGTGTGCGCCCGCCCGAGCGAGCCGCGCCCCAGGAGTCGGCGTAGCTATGGGGGCCTTGCACGGGGAAGACGAACGAGCCCGACTGGAGCCTGCCACCGCCGCTGTTGGCCTTCGCCGCGTTGGCTTTCGCCGCGTTGGCAGCGGCCGCGGCCGCTGCTGCTGCGGCCGCAGCGGCCTCCTCGGCCTTGCGTACCTCTTCCCTCAGCTTGAGCACCTGACCCTTCAGGCGCTGATAGTCACCCTTGGAATCGTTGAACTTCGCGTCCAACTCGGCCAGCAGAGTCTCCATCTCTTGCATATGCGCGGTCTGCGCCTGCTTCTTCGCGCTGAGGTCGGCGTCGCGGGCCTGTTTCTGTTCGAGATAGCTCCCGACCTGATCGAACAATCGCTGGTCTTGGTCGGCCATCTTGCCCAGAAGAGAGAAGCGATCGAGCACGGTGCCCAGATTCGCCTCGCCGAATAGGATGTCCAAGTACTTCGGCGCGGAAGAGAAGCCGTCTTTGTAGATGTCGACCAGTCGTTCGGCCAATTGCGCTTGAGCGACGCGCATATCGTCTTGCGCCCCGGCGATCTGCTTCTCGACGACGGCGATCTTGTCATCGATGTCGGCCATCTTGACCTCGGCCGAGTTGTACCTCGCGGCCAGTACGTTGAGCTGGTCTTGGAACTTGTTGTACTCGGCGTAAGCCGCGTTCAACTCCGCCTGTTTTTGCGCCAGTTTCTCTTTGAGCGTCACGCCGGACGCTGGTGAGAAGAGTGGCGATGCGAAGAGAAGAATCAGCAGCAAGACGGCGGCGAACAGAGGAGAAGCCCACCTCCCGATCCGCCCCGTGCGCGCTTCCGGTGTCCCGAAAAAGCTCATCGAGGCCAGATTTTACCAAAGTCGGGACGTTCCCGACCACCATCCGGCGGCTATGGGTTAGACAAGAAGTAGATGGCGGCGATCACCACCGCGGCGATGGCGATGATGATGAGTGTCCTTTCCCAGGCGGGGCGGGCCTCCCACCAGTTCGGCCGGTCGTGCTCGTGGAGGACCGGCTTATCCCCGTGCTGAAGACCGCAGTGAGGGCAGAACTTGCCTTCGGGCCCCACGATCATCCCACACTGCGGGCAGGTTTCCTCGGCCATGCGCTCCCCTTTGTATCGTCCTAGTGGCCGTCGCGGGCGGCGCTTCATCTGCCGCCTGCTTCACGAAGGAGATACTACCCAGGACGACCCGGGCCGGAACCAACAGCGGATCGGGACCCTCGCGCGAGGTCTTGTCAGAGCCGAACGGGTATCCCTTTGGCGGCCAGATACTCTTTGGCCTCCCGGATTGTGTACTCGCCGTAGTGAAAGATGGAAGCGGCCAAGACAGCGTCGGCGCCGCCGGAATGAATGACCTCAGCCAGGTGTTCCAGCGTGCCCGCCCCGCCGCTGGCGATGACAGGCACGTTCACCGCCGCGGCCACCGCCCGAGTGAGCTCGAGGTCGTAGCCGTCCTTGGTGCCGTCCCGATCCATGGAGGTAAGAAGGATCTCGCCCGCTCCGAGAGCCACCGCCTGGGCGGCCCACTCCACGGCGTCCAGACCTGTGGCTACGCGCCCTCCGTTGAGATACGCCTCCCAGCGCAGAGGCCGCGCGCCTTCGTCAGAGCCGGTGCCGCCGCCCGGGATCCCCACGCGCTTGGCATCGATGGCGATGACCACGCACTGCGAACCGAACCTGCGGGCGCAGGCGGCGATCAGACCGGGGTCCTTGATGGCGGCCGAGTTGAGCGAGACCTTGTCGGCGCCCGCTCCCAGAAGAGCGCGGACGTCGTCCTCGCTGCGGATGCCGCCCCCTATGGTGAACGGGATGAATAACTCCTCGGCGCAATGCCGCGCCAACTCCACGATGGTGTCTCTCTTCTCGTGCGACGCCGTGATGTCGAGAAAGACCACTTCGTCGGCCCCTTCGCGGTCATAGCGCGAGGCCAGCTCCACCGGGTCGCCGGCGTCACGGATGTCCACGAAGTTGGTGCCTTTGACCACGCGTCCCCGATCGACATCCAGGCAGGGGATGATCCTCTTGAGAAGCATCAGCTGTCACTCCGTGGGGCGCCGGTCGCGCGGGGCGGGACCACGCCGCCTGGCGCCGCGTCCAAGACCGCGAGCGCCTCAGCCACCGTGAACCGTTCTTCGTAGAGCGCCCGTCCGGCGATGACCCCGGTCACGCCGAGCGGCGCCAATTCCCTCAAGGCCCGCAGATCGTCCAGGCTCGTCACGCCTCCGGACGCGATGATCTCGAGCCCGCTGTTCTCGGCCAGTTCCCTGATACCGGTAAGGTCGACGCTCTGCATCATGCCGTCACGGCTGATATCGGTATAGAGGATCTCGCGCACCCCGAGCTCCCTCAGCCGCAGGGCCAGGTCGGGTACCCGCACCCCGCTGCGCTCCTGCCAGCCCTTGGTCTTGACGAATCCGTCCTCGGCATCCACAGCCACGACCAGTCTCGCCGGCCCGAGCACCGCGAGCGCCCGCTCGAGAAAGGACTCGTCGTCCACGGCGCTCGTCCCCAGCACGGCTTTGGCCACGCGGCTTCCGGCGACAAGCTGCAGCGCGACCTCGCTGCGAATGCCCCCGCCCGTCTCCACCGGAACGGCGACCGCCTCCGCGACGGCCTGAATCAGCGCGAAGTTGCGCGGCACGCCCTCCCGTGCGCCATCCAGGTCGACCACGTGCAAGAAACGGGCTCCCTCTCGCACCCAGCGCTCGGCCATGGCCACCGGATCGTCCCCGAACACGGTCTCGTCGGCGAAATCGCCCTTGCGCAGACGGACGCACTTCCCGCCTCTGATGTCGATGGCCGGGATAAGCCTCATGACCGGTCTGCCAGACCCGCCCGGCGGGCGAAATTGCGGTAGAAGCGAAGCCCCATGGTGCTCGACTTCTCCGGATGGAACTGGACGCCCACCACGTTGTCCGCCTCGACCGCCGAGACGAAGGTCACGCCGGCATAATCGGTCATGGCAAGGACGTCCCCCGGCGACCGCGGCACCACCGCGTAGCCATGGACGAAGTAGAAGGCGGTACCCTCCGGGATATCGTCGAAGAGGTCGGAGCAGGCGCACACCTCCGCCTGGTTCCAGCCGATATGCGGCACCTTCACCGTGGCAGGCAAAGCCCGAACGTCCCCTTGGACCAGACCGAAGCCGCGGACCCCGGGGTCTTCCTCACTCTGTTCGAAGAGCACCTGCAGGCCCAGGCAGACCCCGAGGAAAGGCACCCCGGCCTCGATCCGCGAGAGTAAGGATTCGACAAGTCCTTTGCTGTTTAATTGCTCCATGGCCGCGCCGAAGGCCCCCACGCCGGGTAGCACCAGCCCCGGAGCGTTCGCGATGGCTCGAGGATCACAGCCGACGACGGCCTCCACCCCTACATGCTCGAACGCTTTCTGGACAGAACGCAGATTGCCGGCGCCATAGTCGACGATGTAGAGCGCTCGGGACGAGCTCACAGAACCCCTTTGGTAGAGGGCACACCGGCCACTCGGGGATCGAGGGAGACGGCTTGGCGCAAAGCCTTGCCGAATCCTTTGAAGACCGCTTCGATGGTGTGGTGGACGTCACCGCCCGAGAGCACGCGCACGTGCATGGTCAGGCGTGCGTGGTTGACCACCGCTCGCAAGAACTCCGCCACCAGGCCGGAGTCGAAACCGGCCACGCTCTCTCCCGATGGGCCCCCGTCGTAGGCGAAGTAGGGCCGCCCGCTCAGGTCGAGGGCCACCAGCACCAACGACTCGTCCATGGGCGTGAGCATGCCGCCGTAACGATTGACGCCCCGCTTGTCGCCCACCGCTTCGGCCAGGGCCGAGCCCAGACAGATGCCCACGTCTTCCACCGTGTGATGCCCACCGGTGTGGAGGTCGCCGGTTGCCTGCACCGTGAGATCGAAGAGTCCGTGGCCGGCGAACAGCTCGAGCATGTGATCGAAGAAGCCCAGCCCGGTACCGACCGACGCTTGCCCGGAGCCGTCCAGATCGAGCCGCACCATGACCTTGGTCTCGCGGGTCTCCCGCTCCATAGTGGCGGTGCGATGAGTGAGATCAGAAGGCTGTGGAGAGCTTTCGAGCCGCACTGTCTCCTCCGTGTTAGAATGGCATTGGTCCCGGTGTGCGCGGCGCTTGCCGGGTTTTCTACCGGGCTCGGGAGCGACTTCAGGAGGATAGCACAGAGCCTGACGCGCCTCCGCTGTCTGGCTCGGATATTCCCCTCAAGGTTTCGCGCCATTCTGCCGATGGTTCTCCGTGGTTTTTCTATTCAGTGGTGCCTGAGAACCAGGCACGAACCTAGGGAGGATCCACGGGAGCGGTGAAGTGACACGGCGCAGCCTGCTTCTGGGCAGTTCCGCCCTGATCGCGTCGGTCGTCGCGTACGCGGTCGCGTGCGCATTCCTTCCTCAGGACTCGATGGCCCAACTGGTCGTCTCGGACCTCGGGTTCGTTGTAGTGGAACTGGCCGCGCTGGTCCTTTGTTGCCTAGCTTTCCGGTGGACCCCGGAGCGCGGCGCGCGATTGGTCTGGGCCTTCGCCATAGCCTGGGTGGCATTCAATCTCTTCGGTGACTCGGTCTGGTCGTATTACGAAGTGGTGCGGCAGGTCGAGGTGCCGTATCCCGGATTGGCCGACGTCGGCTACCTGGCCTGCTACCCGGCGGCGATCGCGGCCGTGTTGGTGGCAGCTTGGAGGTCCATCGGACGGTTGCGGATGGTCGAAACCCTGCTCGACGCCGCCATGGTCACCATCGGCGCCGCCGGCCTCAGCTGGCCCCTCCTGCTCAGGCCACTGCTTGACACCGCCGATCCCGGCTTGGGCTACTGGTTCACCCTTGCCTACCCGCTTGGTGATCTACTCATCCTGTTCGCGTTCGCTTCGTTTCTGATCAGCTCAGTGAGCTCGACAAGGACCTGGCCACGTCCGTATCTTGTGATCCTCTGCCTAGCCTTCTCCAGCCAGATAATCTCTGACTCTGGGTATTTCGTGCTCACCGCGGCGGACGTCCCTTACGAGCTCGGTAGCTGGCTCGATCCCGTCTGGCTGCTGTCCTTCGCTCTGGCGGGCATCGCCGCCCTCGTCGAGATACGCGCCGGCAAGACGATCCCGAGCGCTCGGAGAGGTGTCAACGCGCGGCAGGAACCAGCGGTACGGCGTAGCCTCACGGCCAGCTACTGGAGGATCGCCATCCCCTACGTGGCGCTGCCCATCGTCGCCGCCATGGTCGTGCTGCAATTGCATTCCCGGGGCTGGAACTGGGGCACCGACACCCAGGTCCTCGCCTATCTGGGCTTCGCCCTGGTGGCGCTTCTGCTGATCAGGCAGTACGTGACCCTGGCGCAGAACAGAAAGCTCAACTCCAGTCTCTGCAAGACGTCTTTCGAGCTGGAAGAGAAACTCGGCGATCTGGCCGACATCAACGATCGTCTCGAGTTGCTGACCAGCCAGTCGGACCACCTCAATTCTCTGCGTGCATTAGGAGAAGTAGCCGACGCGGGTCTGGAGCTTGCGTGCGCTTTCGCTAAATCCCCGGGGGGTTGGATCAGTCTGAGGGACGAGCAGGGAACAGAGTCGGCGACTGTCACTCGCGGCATGGTCGCGCTCCACCGTCCGGGCGACCTCAAGTTCAACGCGGTAGAGATCGCGAAAGGCATCGTCCTGCCGGTCCCCCTCGATGTCCGCGAAGAGCGGCTCGGGACCATCTGGCTGGTGCGACCGGAGGGCAACGGCAAGGGGCCCAACCTGCTGCCTGTGATCGCCGCCCACGTCGCCACGGCCATCGACAACGCCCGGCGCTATGAGGAGGCGGTGCACCAGGCCGAGAGGGACCCGCTGACCGGGCTCTTCAACCACCGGGGCATACACAAGCGCCTCGCGGGTGAAAGCATCCGGGCTCAGCAGAACGACTCGGAACTCTCCCTCATCATGATGGACCTCGACGACTTCAAGCTTCTCAACGACACCTACGGACACCCCGCCGGCGACTCCGTGCTAAGACAAGTGAGCGAGGCCATCAAGAGCGTGCTCAGGCACGCCGACCTGGCAGGCCGTGTCGGTGGAGACGAGATCCTGCTCGTACTCCCCAACACTGGGGCGGAAGGGGCTCTGCAACTGAGCGAGCGGCTTCGGGACACCCTGATGTCGCGGCCCGTCGTGACTTCGGGGGGTCACTCCATCACTGTGCGGGTCAGCCTCGGCGTGGCCACCTTCCCAGGCGACGCCCAATCACTTGGACAGCTGATCGAGACCGCGGACTCCAACCTCTACGCTTCGAAACAACGGGGCGGAAACACCATAACCGGCCGGACGAGTGAGGAGACCCAGCCGCTCGACACCCAGGGACTCCTAGGCATCGCGGGCAAGCTCCTCGACGTCGTGGGCGCAAGGGACCACTACACCCGACGGCACTCCGAGCACGTGACCGTATACGCGCTGGCGCTCGGAGAGGCGCTCGGGCTATCCGAGGAAGACATGAGCACCCTGCACGTTGCGGCTATGCTGCACGACGTCGGCAAGATCGGGGTCTCCGGGGACCTTCTCCGCAGACCCACGACGCTCGACGCCGCGGAGCACGACCTGGTACGCCGTCATGTGGAGATGAGCGCGGCAGTCATCGGCGACATGCCGAGACTGGCCAGGGTCGTGGAGGCCGTCCATGCGCATCACGAGCACCACGATGGCTGCGGCTACCCCGCGGAATCCGCAGGCGACGGCATTCCACTTCTGGGGCGCGTCCTGGCGGTGGCCGACGCGTTCTCAGCCATGACCCTCGAGCGGCCTTACCGCAGAAGCATGACCCGCGAGCAGGCCCGAGCCGAGATGATGAAAGCCGCCGGCTCCCAACTCGACCCGGACCTGGTGGCCAAGTTCATAGAGATCGTCGACGCCAAGGGGCCGTAGGGGCCTCTGCGAAGCACTGCGGAGTACCGCAAAGCTTCGCCTCGACCCCTATGGCCCCTTGGCTGCACTGTTAGGGGCTTAACCCCCGGCCATTAGGTCGCCCTCAACTCCGCTGACATCCGGTGGTAGGCGAAGCCCTCGCTGTCGGCCAGCCTGGCCAGATGCCCCGTCAGCAGATGGACGGCTTCGTCGGTCATCTCCAGGTACGAGGACTTGCGCCTGAACGTGTCCACCGAAAGCGGCGACGAGAACCGGGCGGAGCCTCCGGTGGGCAGCACGTGGTTGGTCCCGGCTATGTAGTCACCAAAAGCGGTCGGCGTCCGGTGCCCGATGAACACGGCTCCCGCGGAGCGCGCATGAGGTAGGAAGCTGCGCGAGTCGATAAGGTGGATCTCCAGGTGCTCGGGAGCGTAGGCGTTCGCCATCGCCGCCGCCAACTCGAGGAAATCCTCGCCCGGAGCCGGGTAGAAGCCGGTCAAGAGGGAGTCCGAACCTCGCGGACGATACCTGCGAAGGACGTCCTGTACCGCATTGCACATGTTCTGCGACTCGGCCACCAGGACCGCCGTCGCTCCACTCCCGTGTTCCTCTTGGGCTTGCATGTCGGCGGCGATCCATTCGGCGACGGCGCTGACATCGGCCACGATCATCACCTCGCTCGGCCCTGCCAGACTGTCGATACCGACCGACCCGTAGACCTGCCGTTTAGCCTCGACCACGTAGGCATTGCCCGGACCGCAGATGACGTCGACTCGAGGGATGCTCTCCGTCCCGTAGGCCATGGCGGCGATCGCCTGCGCCCCGCCCACGCGGAACACGTTCCAGATGCCCATAAGACGCGCCGCGGCCAGAACCGACCGGTTCACCGTGCCGTCGCGGCCCGGGGGCGTGCAGATGATCAGCTCCTCCACCCCGGCGACGACGGCCGGGACGGCGTTCATGATGACCGTCGAGGCGTACGAGCCCAGCCCGCCAGGAACATACAGGCCGGCCCGGCTCACGGGCAGGTGGCGGATGCCCAGTCGCTGCCCCTGCGCCCCCGTCCCTTCCCAGTCCGGCGTCAACTCGTGGCGGTGGAAGAACGTGCAGTTCTCGCGGGCGGTTTGCAGCGCCATGATGATCCCCGGATCGACCTCGCGCACGGCGGCATCGAGTTCTCGTGGGGGCACGGCAAGGTCCGCTACGCCGGCTCCCGGCCAGTCGAGCTTGGCCGATGCATCCACCACAGCCGCGTCACCGCGGGCGCGCACATCCGCCAGCAGCCGGGCGACCACGTCGGCGACTTCGCGGCCGACCGATTCGGGGGGCCGAAGCAACGCCACCTCGGAGGCCACGGACGCCGCACTCAAAGGCCTGATCTTCATGATGCGCCCCCTGGCTGTTCGCTATTTGGCCGCCCCGTTAAACTGGACGCCGTTGCCCTGGCACACACAGCTCTCGCCCAGTAACTCTTTCAATTCGGCGAAAAGGCTTGCCTGGGGATCGACGCGGAAGCCATCGCCCAGCCGCAGGCGCCGGGCGCTCTCACCAGCGCGCACGTACATATCGACCGAGCACTGGCCCGGGAACCGCGCCAGGATGCTCTTGAGGTCGTCGATGACGGTGCTGGGGAAGCGGTCGCCGTCGACCGACAAGGCCAGAGGCTCGAGGCCGGTCTTGGGGGCAAAGACTTCGATGGCCAGGGGGATGAATTTCGTCTCGGTCTCGTCCTTGTGATCCACGCGGCCCTTGATCTTTACCACCCTGTCCTCCACCAGGATCTCCTTGTTCTCTTGGTAGATAGCCGGGAAGCAGACGATCTCGATCGAGCCCTCGAGACCCTCGATGGTGGCAAAGGCCATGAGCTCGCCGGTCTTCTTGGTGGTGATCCTCTTGACCGAGCTGACCATGCCCACGATGGTGGTGATGGTGCCGTCGGCCACTTCGCCGAGGTGCGATATCAAGTGCCCGGCCTCCCGCCGTACCTGGTGCCGGATGTCTTTGAGGGGATGCGAGCTCACGTAGAGGCCCAACGTCTCCTTCTCCAACGCCAAGAGTTCTTCCCTGCTGAAGTCATCGAGTGGGATATGCACAGTCGGGGTCCCGTTCCCCCGCTTGCCGCCGGCAGACGGGCCATGGCCGGCAGCCCCGGTGTCCCCACCGGGCTCACCCACCGAGGGCGTCGGCTCCATCATGAGGTCGAAGATCGAGCCTTGCCCGCAGTCGGCATCGGCGCGACTCTTCTTGCCATGCGCCATGGCCTGGGGCATCACAAAGAGCATCCCGCGACGAGACGGTCCGACGGAGTCCATGGCCCCCGACTTGATCAGGCTTTCGATGGCCCTCCCGTTGACCACGCCCATATCGACCCGCTCGCAGAAGTCGAACAGGTCGTGGAAGGGCCCGCCGCGCGCCCTCGCATCGAGGATGTTGCGGATGGCCGTCTCGCCCACGTTCTTCACGGCGTTCAGACCGAAGCGGATACGCCCCTCCACCCCGCGGAAGTCCAACACCGACTCGTTGATGTCGGGCGGGAGCACCTCGATGCCCATCTCGTTGGCCAGTGTCACGTAGAAGGGGACCTTGTCCTTGGTGTCCATGACGCTGGATATGAGGGCGGCCATGTACTGCACCGGGTAGTTGGCTTTGAGATACGCGGTGCGGTAGGAGATGAGCGCGTAGCAGGCGGCGTGGGACTTGTTGAACGAGTAGTCGCCGGCTTTTTCCATGAGCGACCAGAGGTGGTCGATAACCCGGGGTGCGCTGCCCGACGCGGCGGCGCCCTCACGGAATTTCGGTTGGAGTTGGTCCATTCTGACCTTGTCCTTCTTGCCGATGGCCTTGCGCAGGTCGTCGGCCTGCGAGGGCGTGAAACCCCCGATCCTCTTGGAGATCTCCATCAACTGCTCTTGGTAGATAGCCACCCCATACGTGGGGCTGAGGATGGGCTCGAGCCTGTCGTCCTCGTACTTGATCCTGCTCGGATCGCGCTTGTTGCGCGCATACTCGGAGATGAACTCCATCGGGCCCGGCCGGTAGAGCGCCACCAGGGCGATGAGATCGTCCAGCCGGCTGGGTTGGATGTCGCGCAGCGCTTCGCGCATGCCGCTGGATTCGAACTGGAATACGCCCACGGAGTCGCCCTTGGCAAGCATGCGGTAGGTGGGCGCGTTGTCCAGAAGGATGGTCTCCACGTCGAAATCCGGATGCCCGGCGGCCCGGATGATACCGACGGCGGCCTCGATGACATCCAGGTTGCGGAGCCCCAAGAAGTCCATCTTGAGCAGGCCCAGCTTCTCGACATCGTTCATGGACACCTGAGTGACCACCTCGGCGTCGCCCTTCTGCATCAACGGCAGGTGCTCGGTGAGCGGCCCCTTGGAGATGACCACGCCCGCGGCATGGATGGAATCTTGACGGATGAGCCCTTCGAGAGGCTTGGCCATGTCAACGACTTCGCGCACCTGCTGGTCGCTGTCGTAGGCGGCCCGGAGCTCGCCCTTGGAGTCGGCCAAACAGGCGTCCAGCGTGATGTTGAGCACCTCGGGCACCAGCTTGGCGATGCGGTCGGCCTGGCCGTAAGGCACGTCCATGACCCGGGCCGCGTCGCGGATGGCCTGGCGGGCCTTGATGGTGCCGAACGTGGCGATCTGGGCCACCCGGTCGCGGCCGTACTTGTTGGCCACGTAGTCGATCACCTTCTCCCGGCCGGTCACCGAGAAGTCGATGTCGATGTCGGGCATGCTGATGCGGTCGGGGTTGAGAAAGCGCTCGAACAAGAGATCGTACGCGATTGGATCGAGATCGGTGATGCCCAGCAGGTACGACACCAGCGAGCCGGCGGCCGAGCCCCGGCCCGGGCCCACGGGGATGCCGGACTCTTTGGCGAATCTCACGAAGTCCCACACGATGAGGAAGTAGGGCGGGAAGCCCATCTTCTCCACCACGGCCAACTCGGTCTCGAGCCTGTCACGGACCACCGGCGCCACGGTGCCGTCCCCGTATCGCCGCACCAGCCCCTTCTCGCACTGCTCGCGCAGGTAGGAGGCCTCGTCGTAGCCCTCGGGCACCGGGAAGTGCGGAATCAGCATCTCCTCGAGCTTGATCTCGACGTTGCAGCGCTCCGCCACCTCGAGAGTGTTGGCCACAGCTTCCGGGTGGTCGGCGAAGGCGGCGAGCATCTCCTGCTCGTCCTTGAGGAAGAACTCCTCGGAGTTGAAGCGCATGCGGTTCTCCTCCGAGAGGCGGGAACCGGTCTGGATGCAGAGCAGTACGTCGTGCGCGACGGCGTTCTCCTCGCGCAGGTAGTGGACGTCGTTGGTGGCCACCAGTTTGAGTCCGGTGCGCGTCGCCAACTCGGCCAGGCGGGGGTTGATCTCGGCCAGCTCGCGGATGCCTGTCTCCTGCATCTCCAGGTAGACATTGCCTTCCCCGAAGATGTCGAGCAGGCGCTTGACCTCGACGTCGGCGGCGGCGGTCTGCCCGTTCTGCAGGGCGCGGGAAAGCCGACCACTGGCGCATCCGGTCAGGCAGATGAGGCCCTCGGCGTGCTGCTTGAGCACCCCGTAGTCCATGCGCGGCTTGTAGTAGTAGCCCTCGAGGAAGGCCAGGCTGCCGAGCTTGAGCAGGTTGCGGTACCCGGTGTCATCGCGCGCGAGCAGGGTGAGGTGCCAGCGGTCCTCGTTCTGCCCCTCTTTGCGGAAGCGGTCTTCGACTATGTAGGCTTCCAGCCCGATGATGGGCTTGATGCCGGCCTTGTTGCACTGCTGATAGAACTGGATGACGCCCGAGAGCACCCCGTGATCGGTGATGGCCAGGGCGGGCATGCCCAGCTCCACAGCGCGGGCGACCAAGTCGTCCACCTTGCAGGCTCCATCGAGCGCGGAGTAGTGGGTATGAACGTGGAGGTGGCAGAAGGCCGAGGCCGGCCGGGTGGCCGGAGGCTCGGAAACCTCCGATTCTGGGCGGTCAGGCGCCGGCTCCATGCGGTCCTCTACAACGTGCTCGGGGGGAGCTGACAAGATGACTGGTCTCCCTGGAAAGGCGTCACGGCAGGTGCCCTACTCTCGCTCGATTCTACCGGAAGGGGCACTCCCCCTCAAGCGGTCTCGTCGGCTGTGAGTGAACAATATCCGCTCCTAGCGGGATTCGGGGACCGCGGGGCCCTGGGCGAAGCAAATGCTCTCTGCACGGTGTACCGTGTCGCAACACTTCGCCCAGGGCCCCGCGGTCCCCTCATCTGGTGGCTTGGGTTCCAATAGGGCAACCTTCTTGCTCGCCGCTTTGCGGCGTCGCTCCGGTTCCGCACCGCCGCGCTTCGTAGTCACCCCTTGGAAATAGCGGTCGGCCTTGATACAGCCGACAGCCGGGGTGGAGCCTCAAGGGCAAGGCGCGCTCCAAGCGGAGGAGAAGCACGCGGGACTGAGCGAAGCTTGACCCTGTTTGAAGCGAGCTATACAGTCTAGCCAACACCGATGCGCTGGCCGAGGCAATACGGAGTGTCCCGCCGGGAGAGCGGCGGTCGGCCGATTCCGGCAGGCGCCGCCGCCGGTGTTATGCAGACACCCCGGTGCCGCGTCGGTTGAGTTCGACAGACTGGATAATGCTTGTTAGGCCGACAGGAGGTGTGGCACCGATGATGGTTCGACAGCTTTCGATGCAAGAATACGTGAGGCTTAGCGCGGAAGTTCACGACCTTGCCAGAGCCGGTCGCCATCAAGAGGCGTTGGCCGGTTGTCGGACCCTGATTGAGGGAGACGATAGCCCGGCTGCCCGCGCGACCGCGTACTGTACCCGGGGCGTGATCCTCTGGCAGGATCTCCATAGCGCTGACGAAGCCATAGCCGACTTCTCGCGTGCAATGGAGCTGGACCGGAAGAGTATCCACCCGCTTCTGTGGAGGGCCAAGTGCTACGAGCAATCTGGGCATCACGACGCCGCGGCCGCCGACTGGAGGGAAATCACTCAACGAGACGTTGGTGAAGAGCTTTGGTTCGAAGCTTGCGATGCACTGCGACGGCTCGGTCAGCTGTCGCTCGAAGAAGAGGAACTTGCCAAAAGGCGAGCGGAGGAAGTAGCGGCGCGAGAGGACCGGAAGCTGAAGCAGCTGGAAGCGGAAAGAGCTCGGCAAACAGCAGAATTCGAGAAGCGTCGAAGCGTGCAGGCCACGCGCAGGTCGTTGGGACACTGCTACTTGTGTGGAGAGAGGCTGAGTATCTTCCAGAAGTTGCTCAGAAAAGACAGTCACCGTAGATGCTGGGGCTACAGGGAATAGCGGCCCAACACGCCGGTGCAGTCGACCGGCGTAGCCGGCGGCTGACCGGCTGAATCGTTAGGCTCAACCCCTTGACGTGGCCTATGTGTAGGCGTACGCTATATCGTACGTTACAGGAGGTACCTACATGACAAGCATAACCGCCACCGAGGCCCGCAAGCGTCTCTACTCGCTGCTGGATGACGTGGCTTCTTCGCACGAGCCCATCGAGATCACCGGTCGCCGCACCAGTGCTGTGCTCATATCAGAAGACGACTGGCGTGCTGTCCAGGAGACTTTGCACCTGCTCTCCATACCCGGCATGCGGGAGTCCATCCTGGAGGGTATTGGGACGCCTATCGCTGATCTCGAGCAGGAACTCGACTGGTGAGTTGGCGCCTGCTCTACACAAAGCAGGCGCAGAAGGACGCCCAGCGGCTGGCTGCTGCAGGTCTGAAGGGGAAGACCCAGGAACTCCTGACTATCATCGCCGACGACCCCTTCCACACTCCTCCGCCGTTTGAGAAGTTGGTCGGTGACTTGCGTGGTGCCTATTCGCGGCGCATCAACATCCAGCACCGCTTGGTCTACCAGGTTCTTGCGGAAGAACGCGTCGTGAAGGTGCTCAGGATGTGGACGCACTATGATGGGTAGGCCGAACAAGCCGGTGCAGTCGGACGACCTCCGGTCGCTGCTGACCAACTGAACGTTGGGCTTCCGCGAGACATGGTCGGAGCCTCTTTGGTGAAGCTGGACATGCTCAACGACGCGGCCGCGATGCTTGACCTGACATCGCCACCGGGCAATCGACTTGAGGCTCTGCGGGGTGACCTGCACGGCCTCTATTCGATGCGCGTCAACGACCAATGGCGGATCGTTTTCCGCTGGGAGGCAATAACGCCCACGACGTCCGGCTGACGGACTACCACAAGTAGGAGGTGCGGCCATGATCCCGGAAAACCGCATACCCACGCATCCCGGCGTGATTCTGAGCCAAGAGTTCCTCACTCCTCTCGGCATCTCTCAGGTCGCCTTCGCCGCACATCTGAGCGTACCCGTGCAGCGCATCAACGAGCTCATCCGCGGCAAGCGCGGCATTACACCCCAGACCGCGTGGCTGCTCTCTGAGGCGCTCAATACGACGCCTGAGTTCTGGATCAACCTCCAAGCCGCGTACGACCTAGCTCGGAGCCGACCTTCTGAGCCGGTGCAACGTCTCGCGGCAGTCGGCTGAGTCGGCAAAGCTGGTCGTCGAGCCGCGATCCCCTCGGCCGCCCTTGAATCACGTCAGGGCTTTGATCACCGCCCGCGCTTGAGGGAACTGTCGCAGCAGCGTCTTCCGGTCGGCCAGTTCGAAATCCTCGTATTCGAATCCTGGGCTGACCACGCAGCTCACCAGCGTCCAATGCAGCTCGGGGGCCGCGCGGCGATCGGCCGTCCAGCGACGCTCCGGCGCCCTTCCCGTCCCCCAGTCCGTCTGATCCTCGGTGAGCACTCGCGCGGCGGCCCAGTAGTACGCCGGCACAACGGCCTGGGGACGGTCCAGGCCTATCACCTGCGTGGTGAACGGCTGCGGATCGAGGCCCGCCCCGGGGGCCGCCGGCGCGTCTTCGATCCGCTTGACCAGAGGGGGCGCCAGCAGCACCAACTCCGCCGGAGCACCGGCGTGGTAGAACCAGAGCTCGTCCCGACGCAAACGGTGTAGGCGGCTGGGATCGGACTGGGTCAGGAGATAAAGGATGGCGGTCGAAACCGGCCTTGGGCCGGCGTCGGTCGCCACCTCGACCGGGGAGCGATAGGTCTCGCGGAAGTACCCTCCCTCGCGATGGGGCTTCAGGGCCAGCCGTTGGGCCACCTCGTACGCGGGCACCTCTTCGAGGCTGCGGAAGTCGACCGCGGGCACACCGCAGTCCGGAGGATGGTCATCGCCGCTCGGTGCGGCCGCCCCGCGCTTCGCGCCGGGGTCCGCGACGCCGGAGATCATTGTTTCTCCAGAGTGACCGGGTTGCGGAGGTAGCCGACACCGTCGATCTCGACCTCCACCACATCGCCTGAATGGAGTTCACCCACGCCCGACGGGGTGCCGAGCATGATCATGTCTCCCCGGTTGAGGGTCATGGCCTGGCTCACGATCGCTATGATCTCGAACGGGTCGCGGATCATGTCGCTCAGTTGGGCTTCTTGGCGCACCTCGCCGTTCACGCGCGTGCGGAGCCACGCGTCCTCACCCGGGTACTCCGTTTCCAGAAAAGGCCCGGCGGCGGCGAAGGTGTCGTAGCCCTTGGCCCGCCACCACTGCTTGTCCAGTCCTTGCTGGTGGCGCTCGGTGACGTCATTGGCGCAGGTCCAGCCCAGGACCGCTCTCTTGGCCTCCTCGGGAGTCACCCTCCGGGTATCCCGGGAGATGACCACGGCCAACTCGCCTTCGTACTCCACCCTGGTGGCGTCGAACGGGTAGACGATCTCATCGTTGTGGCCGATGAGGCTGGAGGCAGGCTTTAGAAAGAGAAGCGGATGGGGCAGCTCTTTGAGCCGCTCCTCGTCGACCTCCACTCCCGGAGACCGGTCGACCATCTCCCGGATGTGCTCGCGGAAGTTCCAACCCACGCCCAGAATCTTGCCGGGGGCGGCCGGAGGGAGCAACCGGACCTCGTCTTCACCGGCGGTGGTCCCGGCCAATGGGGCCGGACTCTCGATGAGATACCCACTGCAGGTCACGGTGGCCTCGCACACCTCGCCCTGGTACTCGATCCTGGCCAGCTTCATCGCGCCTCCCGGTCAATGGTCATTCCGCGGAGCAGCCCGTAGGAGATGGAGTCCACCAGCGCCTGCCACGAGGCCTCCACCAGGTTCACCCCCACTCCCACGCTGCCCCAATTGTCGCGCCCATCCGACGAGTCGATCAGCACCCTGGTCGTCGCCGCGGTGCCCCTGTCTTCGTCGAGGATGCGCACGCTGTAGTTGACGAGATGGATGTCGTGCACCTCCGGGAACTTCCGCTCGATCGCCCTGCGCAAGGCCGTGTCGAGCGCGTTCACCGGGCCGTTGCCCTCGGCCGTCTCGACGAAGCGTTCGCCGTCGACGAAGACTTTGACGGTAGCCTCGCTCAGGATGTCGCCGTCTTCTCTCTTCTCCACGATGATGCGGAAGCTCTCGAGACTGAAGAGCTCCACCTTGAGACCCAGCTCGGCCCGCAGCAGTAGGTCGAAGGAGGCGTCGGCGGCCTCGTAGTGATACCCGACGTGCTCCTTGTCTTTGACCCGCTTGAGCACGCGGTCGGCCAGCTCCTGGTCGTCCTCGAGTGAGTAGCCCAGCTCGCGGACCCGCTGCTTGACGGTCGCCCTGCCTGACAGCTCCGACAGCAGTACGTGGGGCGAATTCCCCACCAATGCCGGGTCGATATGCTCGAACGTCGAGGGATCCCGCTCGACCGCGGCCACATGCATGCCGCCCTTGTGGGCGAAGGCATTGTGGCCCACGTAGGGCTGGTGCGGGTCGGGCGACACGTTGCAGAGTTCGGCCACGAAGCGCGCCGTGTCGGTGAGCTTGGCCAGGTCTTCGCCGGACACGCAGTCGACGGCCATCTTGAGCTTGAGCCCCGGGATGATGGCGCAGAGGTCGGCGTTGCCGCAGCGCTCGCCGTAGCCGTTGATGGTCCCCTGCACCACGTCGGCGCCACGGTCGACCGCCACCAGGGAGTTGGCCACGGCGCAGCCCGCGTCGTTGTGCGCGTGGATACCCACGCGGCAGCTCGCGCCGAGCAGTGCCGCGACGCGCTCCACGACGTCGGCTACCTGCATGGGCAGGGCGGCGCCGTTGGTGTCGCACAGGCAAACCGCTTCGGCCCCCGCTTCGGCGGCGGCCCTGAGACAGGCCAGCGCATATTCGGCATCGGCGGCATAGCCGTCGAAGAAGTGCTCGGCGTCGTAGAAGACGAGCTTGCCTTGCCCGCGTAGGAATTCCACCGATTGCGAGATCATGCGCAGGTTCTCGTCACGGTCCACGCGGAGCACCTTCTGTACGTGCAGGTCCCAGGTCTTGCCGACCACGCACGCCACCGGCGCCCAACATTCGGCAAGTGCCCGTAGCTGTGCGTCTTTACCGGCCGTCGTGCCCCGGCCCCGAGTCATGCCAAAGGCGGCCACCACCGCGTCGCCCAGCGGTTCCCTCTGCAGCTTGCGGAAGAACTCCTCGTCCTTGGGGTTGGAGCCGGGGAAGCCTCCCTCGATGACGTGCACACCCAGGTCGGCGATGCGGGCCGCGATGCGCACCTTCTCGTCCACGGACACGCTGAGACCCTCGCGCTGCATCCCGTCACGCAGCGTGGTGTCGTAGAGCACGAGAGAGCGCGCCGGGGCCACCATTCTCCTTACTTGTACACCGGGGTGCCGGTGTTCTTGGCGTAGTCGTGGAAGCGGGTGATGATGTCCTTGGTGATAGGGCCGGGCACGCCGGCGCCTATCGGACGCCGGTCGAGCTCGACCACGGGACCGACTTCCGCGGCGGTCCCGGTCAGAAAAGCCTCGTCGGCGTTGTACACGTCGTAGAGGGTGTAAAAGCCTTCCTCCAGCTCCATCCCCACGCCCGCGGCCAGCCTCATGACCACGGCCCGGGTTATGCCGGGGAGTGCCCCCAGAGCGGGACTCGGGGTCATCAGCTTGTTACCCTTGATCAAGAAGACGTTGTCGGCCGTGCACTCGCACACGTAGCCCGAAGTGGTGAGGAACAGGCCCTCGTTCACGTCGACACCCCGCAACTCCAGCGAGCCCATGACGTTGTTCAGATAGTTGAGGCTCTTGATTGCCGGGTTGACCGCCTGAGGATCGTTGCGCCGGGTCGACAAGGTCTTGACCTTGAAGCCCCTCTCGTAGACCTCGGCCGGGTACAGCGTGATGTTCCCGACGATGCAGAACACCGTGGCCTTCGGGCACTTGCTGGGGTTGAGCCCCAGATCGCCCACACCACGTGTCACCACCAGCCGGATGTAGTCGTTCTCGCCTTCGTTTCGCCGGATGGTCTCCATCATGGCTTCCACCAGCTCTTCCCGCGAGAGCGGGATCTCCAGGGCGATGACCTTCGCCGACGCGTACAGCCGGTCGATGTGCGGGTCGAGCTCGAATACGCGGCCTCCGTAATTGCGGATGCCCTCGAACACGCCATCCCCGTACAATAGGCCGTGGTCGAAGACGCTGACCTTCGCATCTTCCTTGCTGTAGAACTCGCCGTCGATGTAGATCTGCATGGGACCCTCCCTGAGCCTCGCCCCGGCTCGGACCAATGGACACCGCGAGTATACAAAATCTGGCCCGCTCCCGGTCGGGATGCGTACCAGGCTGCATTGTGCCGCCCAGTGCGTTCTGGTGGCCGCGTGTCGCCGGGTGGCGAGGACTTCGTTTTTCAGCAGCCTTCTAGCCCCTTACTGGAGAAGCGACCCCACTTGGTAGATGAGGATGCCCAAGAACGAAGCCACGAACAGCATCAGAGCCAGACTGGCTCCGGTCCACCGCCAGGAACGCGACTCCTGCCGGATGGCGGCCACGGTGGCCACGCAGGGAATGAACGTCATCTGGAACACCAGGAAGGCTGCCGCGGCCGCGGGGGTGAGAACCGTGGCCACCTTCGCCGCCAAGCCGACCCCGGCCGCGCCGGCAACGCCCAGCCCCCCCGACTGGCCGAAGAGGATCCCCAGAGTGGCCACGCTGTTCTCTTTGGCCAC
>Ga0154815_117_pt16 | contig 23764 bp, 26 predicted proteins | sample Rifle2008BG16ft_FD_105823 | JGI IMG/M metagenome (GOLD analysis project Ga0154815, IMG submission 105823) | Actinobacteria bacterium RBG_16_64_13
GCCGGCGTTCTTCTCGACGCCGGCGCGCCGTAGCGCGCCGGCTACTCGGCGCATCTCGTCCGCTACTTGGCCTTGCCAAACAGCTTCCTGCGGACAGCCGCCTTCTTGAGCCACTGGATCCCCTCCGTGGGGTTCAGCTCTTTCGGGCAGGCTTCCACGCAGTTCATGATGGTGTGGCAACGGTAGACTCCGCGCTCGTTGCTCCAGCGCGCCATACGTTCTTTCCCAGCTTCGTCGCGTGAGTCGACTTCGAACCGATGAGCCTTGAGTAGCGCCGCCGGGCCGAGGTAGTTCTCCTCACCCCAGGCCGACGGACAACTCGAGTAGCAGCACCCGCACAAGATGCAGTCCACCGGCATGTCGATCTTCTTGCGGTCTTTGGGCGACTGGATTATCTCCTTCTCAGGATCGGGGGAGTTCCGGATCAGCCAAGGCATGACGTACTCATACTTGGAGAAGAAGGCGTCCATATCGACGACCATGTCTTTCACCAGCGGGAGGTGCGGCATGGGAGAGACCGTTATCAAGTCCGTGTCGAGATGCTTGATGTTGGTCTGGCAGGCCAGCCGGTAGGCGCCGTTGATGTACATGGCGCAACTGCCGCAGATGGAAGCCCGGCAGCAGTAGCGGAACGAAAGGCTTCCGTCGAACTTCTCCTGGATAGAGAAGAGCCCTTCGAGCACGGTGAGGTTCTCACCGTCATAGGTGACCGTGTACTCCTCCCAGCGGGCCTCGGGGTTCTTCTTGCTATGGGGATCTTGACGCTTGAGGCGAAACTTGATGTCAGGCATCAGTACTTCCGCTCCTGTAGCTCGAAGGGGCCGAGGGTCACCGGCTTGCTGTCCAGGCGCGGCCCCGCCGCATCAGGCTGGTAGTAAGCCAGGGTGTGCTGGAGCCAGTTCACGTCGTCACGCGTGTTGTAGTCGGTGCGGTAGTGGGCCCCGCGGGATTCCTGCCGGGCGACTGCTCCCATTCCAACGGTCAGCGCCAGATCGACCATTCCCTCGAATTCCACCGTGCGGATCATGTCGACGTTGAAGACGCTTCCCGTCCAGCGGAGGCCGATGCCCTTCACCCGCTCCTTGATGGAAAGGAGCTTCTCTACCCCCGCTTTCATGGTGGGCTCATCCCGGAACAGACCGAAGTGCTCTCTCATTGCCACCGTCATCTCGGCGCGTAACGCGTAGGCGTCCTGGCTACCGGTCTTGGCGCCGAGCTCCTCCACCTTCTGCTCCATGAGCTGAGCCGCGGTGAACGCCGTACGGGCGTTGGGCCGCTTCTCGGTGAGCCCCTCCAGGTAGCGCGCCGCCTCGGCCCCGGCGCGCCGGCCGAAAACGATGGTCTCCAAGAGCGAGTTGCCACCCAAGCGGTTGGCTCCGTGCACCGACACGCATGCGCACTCGCCGGCTGCGAACAGCCCCGGCATGGATGTCGCTCCGTCTACGTTGGTGTCGATGCCTCCCATCCAGTAGTGCTGGCTGGGAACTACAGGGATCGGGGCCTCGATGGGATCCACTCCTTCGAAGTGGATGGCCAGGTCGCGGATACCCGGGAGGCGTTCTAAGATCTTTTCCGCTCCCAGGTGCCGGAGGTCCAGATAGACATAGCCTCCGCCTCCGATCCCTCGGCCTTCGTTGATCTCGGTCTGGATCGAGCGGGCCGTGATGTCACGAGGCGCCAACTCCATGAACTTGGGGGCGTATTTCTCCATGAGACGCTCGCCCAAGCCATTGATCAGGTAGCCGCCCTCGCCCCGGGCGCCCTCGGTCATGAGGATGTAGGTGGTAAAGAGGCCGGTGGGGTGGAACTGGACGAACTCCATGTCTTTCAGCGGCACCCCGGCGTGATAGGCCATGAACATGCCGCTGCCGGTGCTGATGACAGCGTTAGTGGAGTTGCTGTACGTGCGACCGGCGCCGCCGGTCGCCATGATCACAGCGTTGGCCGTGAAGGCCTCGAAGCCGCCGTGGATCATGTCATAAGCCACGACCCCTTGGCACACGCCTTCATGGACTATCAGCCTGGCGACGTACTGCTCCACATAGATCTTGACCTGGAGCTTGTAGGCCTGCTCCACGAGCGTGTGCAGCAGGTAGTGGCCGGTCTTGTCGGCCCCGTAGCAGCAGCGCGGAAAACCGGCGCCGCCAAACGGCCTCTGGGCGATGCGCCCGTCCTCGAACCGGCTGAACGGGCAGCCCCAGTGGTCCATCTCGTAGATGACCCTGGGAGCATCCTTGGCCATCTGGATGGCACAATCCTGATCGACCAGGTAGTCGCCGCCCTTGGTGGTGTCGAACGCGTGCTTTTCCCAGGTGTCGTCGTGGCCGTCGGGATGGTTGCCGAGCGCGGCGTTGATGCCGCCCTGCGCAGCGCCCGAATGGCTGCGGCCGGGATGAACCTGGGAGAGAATGGCCACGTCGACGCCGGCCCGCTTGGCTTCGATCGCGGCACGGAGACCGGAAAGGCCCCCGCCTACAACGATCACGTCATGATGGATCATATCTTGCTCACCTTACCTAACTGATCCAGGGCCAGAGGGCCCAGGTTCCGTAACCCATGAACGCGAGACCCACTACCCACAAGCCTATGGTGAGCGTCAAGGCACGCTTACGGGAGGTGAACCAGTAGTCCATGAGCACCATGCGCAGACCGTTGAGGGCATGGTAGATGCCGGCTGCAAGCAGGATGATGTCCACGGCGGTGAGCCCGGCATGGGCCAAGCGATCACCGATGTTGATGTAGTCGAGTTCACCGATGCTGAGGATGTGCGTGAAGATCAGGTGGATCGCCAGGCACACGATAAGAAGAACGGCCGTGATCCGTTGGAACAACCAGGACCACATGCCTCCTCTGTAGGTGGAGACGGTTGCGGCTTTCAACTCGTCACCCCCTCACCCGTGACGATGTACGTGAGGGCGACCCAGGCAAAGATGGCAAAACAGATGACTACCACGGCCATAGCGCTCCAGAAGATGATCTTGTGCCGCTGGACCCCGACACCGAAGTCCATCAGGATGATCCGCACGCCGTTCAGGGCATGGTAGAGGACCGCCACTACGAGGGCCAGGTCGAGAAGCACGGCTACGGGATGGTCAAAGGTCTTCATGAAACCGTTCAGCGCCTCACCGTCCGCGCCAAACTGCCCGGTGGATATGATGATGATGTGGGCACCGAGATAGAAGACGAGGACGAGGCCGCTGATCCTGAAAAGCAGCCAGGCCCACATGCCTGTCGCCTTCCAGAGACCGGCCCCCACATTGGCCGTCTCGCGAGGTTTTCCGCTCAAGAATCCCCCTTCCTTTCGTACTTCTTGCGCCCTTCGATGTAGAGGTCGCCTCCGTACATGTCGTTAATGACCACAACCGGGAAGTCCTTGACTTCGAGCTCCCGGATGGCTTCGGGACCCAGGTCGTCGTAAGCCACCACTTTGGCCGAGACGATCCGCTGAGAAAGCAGCGCGCCGGCACCTCCGGTCGCGCCCAGATATACAGCCTTATCGCGTTTCAGGGCTTCTTTGACCGCGTCGTTCCGCGATCCCTTGCCGATCATGCCCTTGAGTCCGAGGGCCGTGAGCTTGGGCGAATACGCGTCCATGCGGCCGGACGTGGTCGGACCGGCGGAACCGATGGCTTCGCCCGGCTTGGGCGGGGTGGGACCGACGAAATAGATGATCTGCCCTTTGATGTCGATGGGCAGCGGCTCGCCCTTGTCGATGAGATCCACGAGCCTCTTGTGGGCGGCGTCGCGGCCCGTATAGACGATGCCTGTGATCAGCAGCCGGTCACCAGCGTGCAGAGTCGCGACGACCTCGTCGGTGAGCGGAGTGGTGACCTTTCGGTCCATCAAAGCACCACCTCCTTGTGCCGGGCGGAGTGGCACTGGATGTTAACCGCCACCGGCATGCTCGCGATGTGCGCCGGCAACTCCTCTATGAAGACGTCGATAACCGAAACGGTGCCGCCTAGGCCGGCGGGGCCGATGCCCAGATCGTTGCAGCGTTTCTCCAGCTCGTCTTCGAGTTCAGCGAGCCGCGGTTCGGGGTTCGTCGAGCCGACTTCCCTGAGCAGCGCGTGCTTGGCCATGTATGCAGCCTTCTCGAACGTCCCCCCCAGGCCCACGCCTACGATGATGGGCGGACAGGGGTTGGGCCCGGCCTTGCTGACCGTATCCACTATGAAGTCGACCGCGCCTTGGCGGCCCTGGGAGGGCTTCAACATGCCCAGCGCGCTCATATTCTCGGCGCCCCCGCCCTTCGTGGCGACGATGATCCGCACCTTGTCGCCGGGGACTATCCGGGTATGCAGCATGGCCGGCGTGTTGTCGCCGGTGTTCTTCCGGGCCCCGATCGGGTCGGCCACGGCCGACTTGCGCAGGTATCCCTCCGTATAGCCCTTGCTCACCCCCGCGTTGACGGCATCTTCAAGACTGCCGCCCACCAGATGCACGTCTTGGCCGACCTCCAAGAACACGACCGCGAGACCTGTATCCTGACAGAGCGGCCGGTGCGTGTCCTTTGCCAGGTTGGCGTTCTCCAGGAGCTGGGCGAGGACGTCCCTTCCCGTGTCCGATTGCTCCCGGTCTATCGCCTTCTCGAAGAAGGCCACTATGTCGTCGCCAAGGTAGTTGCAGGCGTCGATGGCCAGCTTGGCCACCGCGTCTGCCACCCGGGCAACGTCCAACTCCCTCACGGCATCCCTCCTCGGCTCGGCGTGAGCCTCCAAAGCGCGGCCAATCGTGCGCGCGGTCTTTCTTGATATATGTATATCAAAAACGCGCGGCTCGCGTACGGCGCCGCGGGTGATCAGGTCCTCCGAGATCTACCTTGTGCGGGTCAGTGGCGGCCCCTATCTGGCTCCGCTACACTAAGAAACGGCCGAGTCCCTGAAATCGCGACCCTGGGAACATCATGCGCATCCTCTCCGGCATACAGCCTTCGGGCAGACCTCATGTGGGCAACTACTTCGGCGCACTCCGCCAGTACATCACCCTGCAGGCGGGCAACGAGCCCTTCTACTTCATCGCGAGCTACCATGCCCTGACCGCGGTTCAGGACGCCCCGCTCCTGCGGGAGTACACCGTGGGAGTGGCTCTCGACTTCCTGGCGCTGGGTCTCGACCCCCAGCATGCGGCGCTTTTTGCCCAGCAGGACGTCCCCGAGGTCACCGAGCTCGCGTGGATCTTGTCCTGCGTGACCCCCATGGGCCTGCTCGAGCGTGCGGTGAGCTACAAAGACAAGGTCGCTCAGGGATTGATCCCCAACCATGGCTTGTTCGCCTATCCGGTGCTTCAGGCCGCCGACATCCTCGTATATCTGTCCGATCTCGTGCCGGTCGGCCAAGACCAGAAGCAGCACCTGGAGATGACCCGGGACATCGCCGGCAAGTTCAATCAGCAGTTCGGAGAGGTCTTCGTGATCCCAGAGCCTTACATTCTGGATTCAACCGCGGTGGTGCCGGGTATTGATGGACGCAAGATGTCCAAGAGCTACGGCAACGAGATCGGCATCTTCGACGAGGGGAGCGCCCTCAAGAAGAAGGTCATGTCAATAGTCACCGACTCCGCCCCGGTGGAGGCACCGAAGGACCCTGCCGAATCCACGCCCTTCCTTCTCTTGAGCATGATCGCATCCGAAGAAGAGACGGCGGAGTGGGAGGCGCGCTACAAGGCGGGAGGTATGGGGTACGGGGAAGTCAAGAAACGCCTGCTCGAGTTGATCGACGGATATTTCGCCCCCTTCAGGGAACGTCGCCGCGAACTGGAGAAGGATCCGGCTTACGTGTTGGACGTTCTCAGGGAGGGGGGCATGCGGGCTCGGGCCGTGGCCCAGCAAGTCATGCGGAGAGTAAGAGAGGCGACCGGCCTGCCCACCACCTACTGAGCGACCAGGAGGCCTCGATGAAAGACCAAAAAGCGAACCAGCCGGAATGCGACCAACCCTGGACCGGCGACCTCAACTAGGCCAGAGCCTCGCCCCACGAACGGTGCTGGAAATCGCCGGGGTCCCGTGGAATTCTTCGATCTGACAGTCCGAGTATCTTCCGGCATGCCGGTGCACCCGGGCGATCCCCGGGTGGCGTTCACTCGAGTGCGCACTCACGAGAGAGATGGATACGAAGTCGCTCAGCTATGCCTGGGAACGCACTCGGGCACCCACGTGGACGCTCCAAGACATTTCTTCCCCGAGGGAGCGACTCTCGACCTGTACCCTCTGGACAGGCTGGCGGGACCAGCGGTCGTGATCGACTGCCGGCCCGCTCCCGGCGCCGCGCCGATCGTCGAAGCAGCGTTTCTGCGCGAGCGCCTCTACACCTACCCCGTCGCAGCCGGTGGCATCGTCCTGCTCTGGACCGAGGGAGCGACCCTCACGGCCGAGGCGGCCCAATTGCTCGTCGAGAGCGGCGTGGGCCTAGTGGGCACCGACGCTCCCGGTGTGGATGTAGAGCCCTACCCGGCTCACCGACTGCTCTTGGGCCATGGCATCCTCTTGGCCGAGAACCTGTGCGGACTGGACCGTTTGGGCCCGGGACCGGTGAATTGCGCGCTCTTACCCCTCGCGGCTGTGGGGACCGACGGAGCACCCTTACGGGCGATCGCCTGGCGCTAGCAGCCGGCGTGCCTGGTGGCCAGGGCTTCGGTCTGCAGCAGCCTTGCTAGGTCGTCGTGGTCGTGGTGGTCTCGGGCTGAGGACTGACCCTGATCACGCCGTCGTACCAGGCCGGGCTGTACAAGAGTATCGGCTGAAAGCCCGCGGGCCCCTCGAAGGTGAGCAGGAGGTCGATGGACGTGTTCTTGAGAAGACTGCGCGCCAGAGGTCCCGAGCGAGTGGGCTCGATGCCGACCACCGCTTCGCCGACGGCGCACGCAAAGTCCGCCGGATCGATGCGCAACGGAGTCACTCCCGTGTTCTCGACCCGGACGTAGGCCTGGTAGAACGACTCGCCTGCCGCGGGAGCGCTCGGTGTCGCCTCGCTGAGCCGCTGTTCAGGCATCGCGGGCTGGAAGGTGCTCTCGAGAGCCCTGACCGTGACGACCGCCACGCCCACCTTGATCTCGGCGCCCAGACGGCCCTCGATGTCGCCCGAATCGGAACTCCCGGCCGCCGTGGTTGTGGTCTGTTCGCCGTCTGTCCCTGCGTCGCCCAAGTCGCATGCGGTGATCCACGTTTGGCACAGCATGAAGAGCAGGGCCAACGATATGGAAGATTTCAAGCCTGGCTTGTACACCGCACAATCATACCTCAGAGAACTTCAGGGTTGACCGCATGGGGCACGGGCTCTCCCCGGACCGCGGCGATGGCGTTCCGCACGGCCAGTTCCGACATGCGCCCCCTGGTCTCCACCGTGGCGCTGCCCAGATGGGGGAGGAGGACGACGTTCGGAAGCTCGGCCAGTCCGACCGCAAGTCGCGGCTCGCGCTCGTACACGTCCAGAGCCGCGCCGCCCAGGTGCCCACTCCTCAGAGACGCGACCAGGGCTGCTTCGTCAACCACCGGTCCGCGCGAGGCGTTCACAAGAAACGACCCTGGCTTCATTAGGCCCAACTCCCGCGCCGCGATCAGGTGGTGAGTGCCTGGGTCCAACGGGACATGGAGGCTGACGAAGTCCGACTCCTGGAGCACGTCAGCGACCGTGGCGCGATACTGCCATCGGGCTCCAGCCGGCACTTGGCCGGCGGCCAGCGGGCCACTGATCCGTGTGTAGACCACCCGCATATCCCAGCCAAGCGCCCGCCGGGCGACAGCTTGCCCTATCCGGCCCATCCCCACGATCCCCAGACAGGCGCCGGCCACCGCCCGACCGAGCAGCAAGAAGGGGCTCCACAGCTGAAAACCGCCCTCTCGCACCATGCGGTCTCCTTCGACCACTCGCCGGGCGACGCTGAGCATGAGGGCCCAGGTCAGGTCGGCTGTCGCATCGGTGAGCACATCGGGGGTATTGGTGACGAGGATGCCGCGCTTGGTAGCCGCGGCAACGTCGATGTTGTCGAAGCCCACGGCCATGTTGGAGATGACCCGCAGCCGGCTCCCGGCTGCGGCCATGACAGCGTCGTCGATCGCCTCGGTGAGGAGGCTGATCACCGCTTCCGCGCCCGCCACCCCGTGCAAGAGCGGTTCCCGGGCCAGCGGTTCGTCCCTTTCGCCCCCCGTCACCGAGAACGCTTCTTGCGCGAAGGAGTAACCCGGCTCGGGGATGCGCCGAGTGAGGAAGAGCCGCGGTTTTCCGCTCGTGTCGCTCGCTGAGGCGGTCATGGCCGGTCCAGTATATCCTTAGCCTATGTTTGGACGCGTTCGAGTGGGCACCTGCTCCTGGACCGACCCGACGATGGTGCGGGCCTGGTATCCGCCGGCTGTCCGCAGCGCGGCCGATCGATTGCGCTACTATGCCACCCAGTTCGGCACGGTGGAAGTCGATTCAAGCTTCTACGGCCTGCCCACGTCCTCCACGGCTAGGCTGTGGGCGGAGAGGACGCCGGCGGATTTCATCTTCCATATCAAGGCCTTTGGCATGCTGACCAGGCACGGGGTTCGGCCGGATCGCCTTCCGGCGTCGCTGCGCGAGGCGCATCCGTTCGAGCTAGACAGCCAGGGCCGCATCCTGCGCCCTTCCAGGGAGTTACGCGAAGAGGTGTTTGCGCTGTTCAGCGAAGCCTTGGAGCCCCTCCGCTCCGAGGGCAAGCTGGGCCTCATCCTCATGCAGTTCCCTCCCTACTTCGTGGCAAACAAGAGCAACCGCGACTACATCGCCTACAGCGCCGCATTGCTGGCCCCAGACGGGATCGCGGTCGAGTTCAGGCATTCCTCCTGGGTAGAGCCGGACGAGCTGGGCCCCACCCTGGAGCTGCTCACGGCCCTCGATGCTGCGTTCGTGTGTGTCGACGAACCGAGACTTCCGGGTCCCACGGTGCTGCCGCCCTTGTCCGCGGTGACCTCTGATGTGGCCTATGTGCGCTTTCACGGCCGGAACGCCGCCACGTGGAACGCCCGCGTGGGTTCGGCGGCTGAGCGCTTCAAGTACTCGTATTCGTTGGAGGAGCTGACCGAGTGGGTGGAGCCCGTGCAGACCCTCCGGGCCGAAGCCGGCACGACCCATCTCATGTTCAACAACTGCTATGCCGACTACGCTCCCCGCAACGCCAAGCAGATGATGTCGCTCTTCGACGTGCCCGCGGGCACTGAGACGCCCCCGCTCGGGAGCTAGCGGGACTGGGGAAAAGAAAAAGGCGGCGCCCTTCGGGGCGCCGCCACAGAAATCACCGACCGGAAACGCGCTCAGACCTTGGGCAAGTTCTTCATCGCCTCTTTGATCTTCTCTTCCGGATACGCGTAGTCCTCGAGCTTGCCGTCGAGGTAGTTGTCGTAGGCGGCCATATCGAAGTGGCCGTGTCCGCTCAGATTGAACAGGATGGTCTTGGCATCGCCGGACTGCTTGCACTCTTCGGCCAGCTTGCTGACCATGGCGAGGGCGTGATTGCTTTCGGGCGCCGGTATGATCCCCTCCGACCTGGCGAAGCTGACGCCTGCCGAGAAGGCTTCGGTCTGCATGACCGACTCCGCCTCCACCAAGCCCAAGTGAAAGGCGTGAGACAGCATGGGAGCCATACCGTGATAGCGCAGACCGCCTGCATGGATGCCCGGCGGGATGAAGTCGTGACCGAGGGTGTCCATCTTGACCAGCGGGGTGAGCTTGGCGGTGTCGCCATAGTCGAAGCAGTAGACCCCTTTGGTCATGCTGGGGCAGGCCGCCGGCTCAACGGCGATGAGGCGGGTCTTCTTGCCCTTCTTGATGTTCTGTCCTAAGAACGGGAAGGCGATGCCCGCGAAGTTCGACCCGCCGCCGACACAGCCGACGACGAAGTCCGGATACGCGTCGGCCAGTTCCATCTGCTCTATGGCTTCCTGACCGATGACGGTCTGGTGGAGAAGGACGTGATTCAGCACGGATCCGAGCGAGTAGTGCGTGTCGTCACGGTGAGCGGCCACTTCCACGGCTTCGCTGATCGCTATGCCCAGACTGCCCATGGAGTCCGGGTCCTGCGCGAGAATGGCCCGGCCGGAAGCGGTGGTGTCGGAGGGGCTCGGGATCACTTCCGCGCCCCAGACCCGGATCATGCTCCGCCGGTAGGGCTTCTGGAAGTACGAGACCTTCACCATGTAGACCAGGCACTCCATGCCCATCAGGTTGCAGGCCAGGGAAAGGGCGCTCCCCCATTGGCCCGCGCCGGTCTCTGTGGTCAGCTTGGTGATGCCCTCTTGCTTGTTGTACCAAGCCTGGGCGACGGCGGTGTTGGGTTTGTGGGAGCCCGCGGGGCTCACGCCTTCGTACTTGAAATAGATCTTGGCGGGAGTACCGAGGACCTTCTCCCATCGCGCGGCTCGCAGGAGAGGAGTGGGACGCCACAGCCGATAGATCTCCCGGACTTCATCAGGGATCTCGATCGTTGGCTCCGCCGACATCTCCTGCATGATGAGTCCCATCGGGAACAGAGGGGCCAGGTCGCCTGGACCGGCCGGTTGCAGTGTTCCCGGGTGGAGGGGCGGCGGCGGGGGCGCGGGAAGATCAGCCGCGACGTTGTACCACGACGTCGGGATCCGGTCTTCCGGTAGTAAGAACTTGATCGCCATGCCTTTCTGCCTTTCCATCCTATTAGGGGCGTACAGGCATGCAAAGTAACACAACGCACTGAATCATGCATCAGGGCCGTAGAACGAGGGTATGCTAAAGCCTACAGAACGCGACCGGCAGAGCTACGGAGGCAGCATGGTCACCCTTCCCGTTTTGACGCCGCAAACCTTGGACTTCGTGCTGCTTTCCTTCGAAGGGCCCGATCAATACGCCATGGCCGGCGGACTTGGCGTCCGGATGAAGGAGCTCTCCCTCGAGCTCGCCCGGCAGGGATTCCATACGCACCTGGTGTTCGTCGGTGACCCGGATCTCCCGGCCGAAGAGTCGCCGGTCCCCAATCTCACCCTCCACCGGTGGTCTCAGTGGCTGTCGGCACACTATCCCGCTGGGGTGTACCACGGTGAAGAGGCGAAGCTCGTCGACTGGAACGAGCAACTGCCCGGCTTCGTCGCCTCGCATCTCGTGGGCCCGGCGGCCCGTGAGGGACGCCTCACAGCCATCCTGGCCGAGGAATGGCACACGGCCTACGCTACCTGCCAGATCTCCGACCGTCTCTGGGCGGAAGATCTGCGCGACAAGGCCATCATCCTTTGGAACGCCAACAACGTGATGGGTTTCGACCGGGTCGATTGGAGGCGGCTGGACTTCTGTTCGCAGATAACCACCGTGTCGCGCTACATGAAGCACGTCATGTGGGATCGGGGGGTCAATCCTCTCATCATCCCCAACGGCATCCCCGGCGAGCGCGTACGAGATGCCGACCCGGGCCTCGTCGAGCGCCTGCGCGGCGCCCTTCCGGGCCGCGAGCTGGTCTTCAAGATAGGGCGTTTCAGCCCCGACAAGCGCTGGCACATGGCCGTGGACGCCCTGGCCGAAGAGAAGAGGCGTGGACGGGATATCGCGGCGGTGATCCGGGGAGGAGTAGAGCCGCACGGGATGGAAGTCCTCGCGAGCGCCCGCGCCCAAGGACTGTTCGTGTTGGACATGCCGGTCCCGAAGGACCCTCTTGAAGCCGTCGCCGCGCTGACCGACGCTCCTCCAGCGGACGTCTACAACATCACCAGTTTCATGAGCGACGAGCTTGTATCTCTGTTCTACTCCTCTGCCGACGCGGTGCTGGCCAACTCCGGGCACGAACCCTTCGGCCTTGTTGGTTTGGAGGTCATGGCGGCAGGCGGTGTCGCCTTTGTAGGCTCCACCGGCGAGGACTACGCGGTCCCCTTCCTCAACTCGGTGGTTCTGGACACCGATGATCCCGCGGAGATCACCATCGCGCTCGACTTCCTTCGTGCGCACCCCGAGCAAGTCAAGCGGCTCCGTTCGGACGCGCAGGAGACGGCGCGCAGCTTCAGCTGGGAGAACGTCGTCATCGGTAACCTCAGCGGGAAGTTGGAGTACGTGTCCTCGCGGCAACTGGTCACCCCTCCGCGGCAAAGCGCGCCCACCGAGGAGGTTTCCGCCGGAGGCGAGGTGAGCCTGAGCGCGCCGGTCGCTCCCGCCGGAGCCGGCGCCGCACCCGAGTCCATGGCCTACGGAGGGGAAGCGGCGCCTCGGCGCCTGTCGGTGAAGCCACAGCATCGCGGCGACCGTAAACCGGCGCGCTAGGAGGCAACGTGGCCGAGAATCTCGTCACCTACTGCGTGGTCCACCAACCACGGCGCGTCAGGTTGCCTGCTCAGGTCATCCCTCCAGGGATCCAGCCCGGAGCCATGGCACCCTATCTGTTCGACGACCACATGAACCAGCGCTACTTCGAAAAGGTGGCGCGCTGGTGCTACTACCCGGCCACCGAGATGTTCGCGGAGATGCTGGACGACGGTTTCAAGCTTGGCTTGGGCTTTTCCGTGAGCTTCTTGTGGCAGTTGCGCCGCTGGGACCGCGCGCTGGCCGAACGATTCCGCAAGGTCGTCAGTCACCCTAACTGCGAACTGGTCGGCGTGGAGCCGTACCACAGCTTCGCCTTTGCCATCGACATCAAGCTCTTCCAGAGGGAGATGCTTCGGGGCAAGACTTACGCCGAGGAGTTCTTCGACAGAGAGATCCGTGTCACCGACACCACCGAGATGGTTATGAACAACGAGGTCTACTACGCCCTTCTTCAATCCGGCTACTCCGCGGGCATGCTCGACGGAAGGCCGTGGGTCATGGAATGGCGCGAACCGACCCATCTCTACCGCCACGCCGAGCGCGAACTGGCGCTATTCTGCCGCCACCACGAGCTTTCTGACGACGTCGGGTATCGGTTCAGCAATCGAACCTGGGCCGGCTATCCGCTCCATGCCGATACCTACGCGTCTAATCTCCGGAAGGCCTGGGGCGATCTTGTGTTCATCGGCTGGGATTTCGAGACTTTTGGCGAGCACCACAACCTTGACACCGGGATCTTTGAGTTCATGCGCGCCTTGCCGGAGCAACTCCGCAAGCGGGGCGTGAGCCCGCTTCTCCCAAGCGAAGCGGTGCGGCGGTTCGGCACGACCTCTCTCCCCGACCTCCCCCTGCCGGAGTTCGGCACCACGTGGGCCGGCTCGGGTGGGATGGAGTTCTTTCTCGGCAACGCTTCTCAACAGGCGATCTTTCGGTTGATGCATTCTGTGCTGCACAAGGCCCGCTTGACCGGCTCACGGACTCTGACCGATTTGGCCCTCTGGCTGCTTCAATCCGACAATCTGCATCTCATCCAGTGGGCAGGACGCTCCGGCTCGGAGGCGGAGGTCTCGGCGTACTTCACCCCTGACGAATGGTGGGATCTCGGTCCGGACCGGATTCTCACCGAACAGCAGCGTGTGTACACCAATTTCGTCCGGGCGATGGATGCCTACGCCTGAGCCTCTTCACGTCGCCTTCGTCTGGCACATGCACCAGCCGTACTATCGTTCGGCGCGGACCGGTGCGTTCGAGATGCCCTGGGCCCGCATGCACGCCCTCAAGGACTACCTCGATATGGTGGACATACTCGCTGACTACCCAGACCTTCACCAGACCTTCAACCTCGTGCCTTCACTCGTCGAACAGCTGGAGGACTACGCGTCAGGCGACTTCACCGACACCTACTGGGAACACACACTCAAGCCCGCGGCCGATCTGGATCCCGGCGAGCGGGCCTTCATTGTCGAGCGCATGTGCGAACGCGCGGACCATCCCCGAGCCCGGTCGTATCCCCGCTACCTGGAGCTTGCTCACAAGAGGGAGGCGCATGCTTCCCGAGGCCGGCAAGCATGCGCCGACGCGTTCACTGTGCCCGAACTTCGCGACCTGCAGATATGGTTCAACCTGGCCTGGTTCGACCCGCGGGCGCTCGAGTCGGGAGCGCTGCACGAACTGGTGAGCCAGGGCCGGGATTTCCGCGAACAGGACAAGTTCATCCTCGCTGAGACTCAGGCCGCGATTCTGGCCCGCACCCTTCCGGCCTACCGCGACGCGGCCGCGCGCGGTCAGGCGGAACTGTCGACTTCACCCTACTTTCATCCCATCTTGCCCCTGCTGGCCAACAGCGACTCGGCGCGCATCGCCGCGCCCGGGACGCTGTTGCCGTCCAGGCGCTTCGCGCACCCCGAGGATGCCGCCGAGCATGTGAGCAACGCCGTCGCGAAGCACCAACTCGTCTTTGGAGAGCTACCCCGTGGCATGTGGTGCTCCGAACAAGCCGTCGGCGAGGACGTCATTCCGCTCTTGCTGGATGCGGGGTTGGCCTGGACCATCTCCGACGAGACGGTCCTTGCTCTTTCGCTGTCGGGCGTGATTGCTTCAGACAGCCCTGGCCAGACAAGCCGGGGGGCCGAGCGCACGGCGTCCGTGCGCCTCGACCCTGAGGACCTCTACCGAGCATACCGGCTCGAGCGAGAGGACAAGGAACTCGCGATCGTCTTTCGAGACCACACGCTGTCCGACCTCGTCGGATTCGCGTATCAGTCCTGGAACTCCCGCGACGCGGCCGCCGACTTTCTGCGGCGCCTGGGCGAGCTCCGCAACACAGGTCAGCCCGAGCTTGTGACCATCGCCCTCGACGGCGAGAACGCCTGGGAATACTATCCGAGAGACGGCCGCGATTTCCTGGAGTATCTCTACGAGGGTCTGTCCACCGACCCCTCTTTCCGTTGTGTCACAGTCTCAGAGCACCTGCGGCAGTCGCCCCCGGCACGCTCCCTTGGCTGGCTCCACACGGGCTCGTGGATCGGAGGCGACCTGCGTACGTGGAGTGGAGACCACGGTCATCAGGCAGCCTGGGATCTGCTTCATGATGCCCGCGATGTTGCCGCGCCCCGGCGCCGCTTCTCTGGCGATCCCAAGGTCGAAGCCGCCTGGCGCCACATCCTGGTCGCGGAGGGGAGCGACTGGTTCTGGTGGTTCGGAGACCACCACCATACCGACCTTGATCACGTTTGGGATCTCGACTTCCGAACACGTTTGCAGACCGTCTACCAATTGCTTGGAGAGCCGATCCCTGTGGAGCTGTTTCTTCCCATCCTGGAGCACTTGCCCTCTGAGCAGCCGGCCCCGCCCCAGGGCCCGCTGGCGCCCGAGATCGACGGCCTGATATCCCATCCCGATGAGTGGCGGCTTGCAGGCTATCTCGCTTCTGTCCCGGCCTCTACCATGCAACCAGCCGAGACCGCAGCGATCGCCGAGGTCCGCTTCGGCTGGAATCGCGGGGGTCTCTGCCTCCTGGTCGTTCCGAGCCCCTCAACAAGTCTTCTCGGGCTCGAGATCGAGATCCGCTTTGCTCGATCGGGCGAAGGGAACGAACCGGTCGCGAGCCTCCTTCTGGAAGAACAGGGGCAAGTGGCGGTAAGCTGCACGAGGGGCGCACTTCTTGCGGGGGCCGCCGTGGCGGCTTGGAAGGAGGTTCTGGAGGCGTCCTTGCCCATTCGCCTGTCCGCACTGGCCACTGACGGCGCAGTCGGTCTCGTTGTACACATCGGCCGTGGTGGACTGACGGAACACGTGTTCCATTCGGCAAGCCTTGGTTCACTTGGGTGAGGAGAAGGATGAACGGAACCGATATCATCGTCTGCGATTCGCAGGGTCAGGCGGCACTGGTCCTCAAGTCTGCACGCGCCGCGAAACTCCTGTCGGTGCGCAGGGGGATGAAGATGCGGCCAGGGGCCACCGCGCCAGGTCTTGCCTCGGGAGCGTCCGAGTGACCGCAAAGCCAAGCGCTCGCCGAAGTGGCGCCAAGAGCCCACCCTCCCCCTCGCGCTCCTACGGGGGTCAGCGTCCGTCTTCCGGGCGCGCCAAGCCCAGCCAGCCACAAACGCGCAGGCCGAAAACGCACGTGCCAACCAGTCCTCCGGCACCGCCCGCGACGCCACAGTCGCTCCTGACCCTCTACCGTCCCGACATCTCGCAGATGCTGGACGCGACGGGATCTCCGCCATACCGCCGAGCCCAGATTCTCGAGCACCTCGTGCGCAGGCCGCTGCAGCCGTTTTCACAGGCCACCGCCTTGCCCGCCGACGTGCGGGAGGCCCTCGAACCGCTTGGAGTCACTACTCTCGAACTCGCGGGGACCCGCACCGCTCCGGACGGCACGAACAAGCTGCTCCTCCGCGGCCGCGACGGGGCGACCATCGAGACCGTGATTATGCGCTATCGCGACCGCGTCACGGTCTGCATTTCTTCCCAGGTGGGTTGCCCTGTGGGATGCGCATTCTGCGCGACTGGAGGCATGGGCCTACGCCGCAATCTCACCGCCGCCGAGATGACCGACCAAGTTCGGACTGCCGTGGTCGTCGCGGCCGAAGATGGCCGACGGGTCTCCAATCTCGTTTACATGGGGATGGGGGAGCCTCTGCTCAACCTACAAGCCGTCCTTGACTCCATCCGTGTCTTGACCGACCCGCACGGTTTGGGCTTGTCGCACCGCGCGGTCTCTGTCTCCACGATCGGCGTTCCCGGGGGCATGATCCGGCTTGGACACGCCGAGCCCCAGGTGAACCTCGCCCTTTCTTTGCACGCGACCGACGACGCGACTCGCGCCCTCCTCGTCCCCAGCCGCTTCCGTCACCCGATCTCGGAATTGCTCGAGGCGGCCTGGGAGCACTTCTCTATCACCCACCGCAAGCTGTTGATCGAATATGTGCTTCTCAGGGGCGTAAATGACTCCCTGGACGATGCTCGTCGCCTCGCTGCTTTGCTGCGCGGCCACGTGGTGACCGTGAACCTGCTCGAGTGGAACCCTGTGTCGCAACGGGCACTACCGGGCGGCGAAAGCTTCCCGGCTTCGTTTCGCCCGTCGCTCATGGCTAGTGTTGTCGCCTTCCGGGAGACCCTTCTGGCGTCGCACGTCGAGGCCGTGGTCCGAAGAAGCAAGGGCGCCGGCATTCAGGCTGCGTGCGGGCAACTAGCTGGCAGGGCGGCAGAATGGACGGATGGTAAGACCTAGTATTCGATGCCTCGCCTGGCGGGCACGCCTTGCGTGAAGGCGTGCTTGATGCAGCGCATCTCGGTGACAGTATCCGCCGCGTCGATCAGTTCGGCTGTTGCTCCGCGGCCCGTGATGATGACAGAGAGCCGTTGGGGCTTCTCGACAAGTAGGCCCACGACCTCTTCAGGGGCGACGTAGCCCTCAGCCACCGCGCAATTCAACTCGTCCAGCACCAGCAGATCGTATCGGTCGGAGAGCGCTAGTTCTCTCGCCAGTTGCCACGCCTCGCGGGCGAGTCTACGCGGCTCGGCGGGGTCCTCGGCCAACCAGGTGAAGCCCGACCCCACCCGGGTGAGCTCGACGTTCGGGCAGGCCGCCAATGCCCGCACTTCGCCGTAGTCCCAGTTGCCCTTGATGAACTGCAGCACGGCGACCTTGTGCCCGTGCCCAGCCGCGCGGAGGGCAGCGCCGAAGGCGGCGGTCGTCTTGCCCTTGCCGTCCCCGGTATGAACGATGATCCGGCCTTGCCCCAGCATCCGTTGGGTCACCTCCCTCGTCGGCGCGAGCCGGTCGGGTTGACCGTGCCCGGGCGCCGCGGATGTCCGCACACAGACAGCTTACAATGATTCGCCGTCCGTCGCGAAACGCACATGGAGGTCGAGGGAAGAAGATCCCCGGCGGGGCAGGGGTTTCAGTGCTAGCTGGCAGGCACCTGGCCCGTTGGGCTCTCCACGCGCCGGCCTGGTGTGAGGTTGCCCGACAGTGCCCCAAGCGAGCCGGCAGTGGCCACGAGTGCGAGCATCACGTCGGAGGCGAATGGTGCCAGTACGACCGTGAGCTTGTCGAACTCGATCCTCATCGTGTCGAGAAAACCCGCCTGCACCTGCAGCCCGAAGCGCTGGACCGTCGCCACGGTGTCGATGGCCAGCGCGGCGATGCTGGCCGTGTCGACACCGTCATGCGCAACACTACTGATCATCAGACCTTGGTCCGAAACAAGGATCGCCGCTTTCATGCCCGGGATCATGAGGTAGTCGGCGAGTGCGTCTCGGAGCGGATCGATCTGTTCCGAGTCCTTGTGTCGGTCCACTCAAGTCTCCTGTTCGATCCCGATCTGCGCGAACTGCATTCGCAGAAGAGCCGCCGTCCGTTCGGCCTGGGCTTGCTCTCGATAGCGGATGTCAAGACCTGAGGGGCGCGCGGCCACCTCCGAAACAAACATCCCGCTACGCTCCAACCTGGGGTCACCGGTCGCCGACGGCTCAAGACCCTCCACCGGCCACGAAACCATCGCATCGCCGGAGAGGAACAGACTGCTGCTCTCCGCACGGCTCAGGGTGACCCGCACCGTGACCACCCATGGACCCGACCCCGGCTCGCTGGTGATGACGGCTGAGTAACCCATGGCTCCATCATATAGCAACGGAGCCCGGGGAACGAGGCCGCCTCAGAGCAATGCCCGGCCTCAGCGCTTCAGCGTGTAAGTCACTGTGATCGTGGCGGTGACGTCCAGCGTTGCGGGGCTGATCGGAGTCTCAGCAACCTTCCCCAAACCCGCACCCGCCGCGTCGTAATACCCCGCGTAGATCGGGACGACCGGTTGCTCGATAGAACCCTCGTTCATCATGACAACGTCGCCGACCTCTATGCCTTGCGCATCGGCAAGAGCTCGCGCCTTGTCCCGCGCGTTTGCGACCGCTTCGCTCAATGCCTGGACGACAGCGGCACTGTCATTCTTGAGCCTCCACACGGGTCCCGAGACGTTCGTTACGCCGGACTCGACCGCGGCCGACAGCACTTTGCCGACCACGGCCGCGTCCGTCAATGTGACGGTGACGGTGTTCTGCGACCGGTAGCCGGTCAGAGTCTCTTGCCCGGTCTGCGGGTTGTACGTACGAATCGCCATCACGGTCACGTTCGCGGTCTCGATATTGGCGCTGTCCACGCCTTCCGCCTTCAGGCGCTCCAGTACCTTGGCGACCGCGGCTGAGTTGGCATTCATAGACGCAGCCGGATCGCTGCCGTCGCTTTCGACCGCGAGCGTGAGGATGGCCTCGTCAGGGGCGCTGCTGACCGTCGCCTTCCCCTGGACTGTGATCGTGTTCACTGCTGTCACTGCTCCCCCTATCGTGACATCGTCTCCGAAGGACCCCCCGCATCCGCTCACGAGCAGCGAGAGAGCCAACAGTCCCACCAACACGACACACACGGCGAATATCGGCCGCCCGCGCTCACGCATGTTCTTGAAACTACCCACTTCGTTCCCCTTCCTTGGTCCCTTGCTGATTGTCGCGTTCACAGCACACGCTGGGACGCGGCGCGTGACGATCCCGGTTCCGGGCTGAGCGAGATCGACTTACTCGTCGCGAAGCCGCCTTAGCAGTTTCCGTAGGTCTTCGGCGTTCTTGAAGGGCAACTCGATCACCCCGCCGGCAGCCCTTCCCCTCACTCGCGGGGTCACCCCCAGAAGTCCAAAGAACGCGTCGCGGATCTCATCCAGCATGTCGGGATCGAACGCGGACTTCGTCTGCGCGCTGCCGCTCTTCGGAGCCTCGGCGAGGCGACGTACTTCGTCCTCCACTTGACGCACCGACAGGCCCTTGTCAATCGCCCGGCGGGCCAACTGGAGCTGTTTTCCACGCTCAGGCAGACCTAGGAGAGCGCGACCGTGCCCTTCGGACAGCGATCCGTCTGAAAGTGACTCCTGCACCGTGGCCGGCAGGTCGAGAAGGCGGATCTTGTTCGCAATCGCCGACCGGCTCTTGCCCACACGCGCTGCCAAGTTCTCTTGCGTCACGCCAAGGTCCTCCAGCAACACCTTGAGAGCGTAGGCTTCGTCCACCGGATTGAGCTGCTGGCGGACTACATTTTCAATCAGGGCAAGCTCTAGGCTCTCGACGTCAGACGCGGTCCGCACGATCGCCGGAACCACGGTGAAGCCTGCCTTCTGAGCCGCCCGCCACCGCCGCTCACCTGCGATGAGTTCGTAGCCTTGATCGACTTGCCGCACAATGACCGGCTGAACGACCCCCACCGCGGCGATAGATGTCGCCAATTCGTCGAGAGCCGCGGAATCGAATGCCCGCCGGGGCTGCCGGGGATTGCGTCGTTTCGAATCGACGGCCAGGTCGACGACACCGACGACACCGGTCGCTGTCGGGGCGGCAGTCTCTCCTGGCGCGAACGGCGCTCCTTCCTCGGCATCCTCTCCGAGAAGCGCGGCCAGTCCTCTCCCAAGACCGGTCTTCTTAGCCATGGTCGACAACCTCCACTGCGAGATCGAAATACGCATCGGAACCGGCGCAATGCGGGTCCAGCATCGAGACCGGGACTCCGTGGCTAGGCGCTTCGGCAAGGCGCACGTTTCGCGGCACGACGGTCCTGAAACTCAGCTCAGGGAAGTGCTTCCGAACCTCCTCCTCCACCTGGCGGGCGAGGGTGGTCCTGGGATCCATCATGGTCAACACCAGACCTGCGACCTTAAGGGAAGGGTTCAGACGGTCCCTGACCGCAGCGATCGTCGACATCAGTTGGGCCAACCCTTCCAGGGCGTAGTATTCGGCCTGCACAGGGATGAGTACCTTATCCGCCGCGACCAGAGCGTTCACCGTCAGCAACCCCAGCGAAGGCGGGCAATCGATGAAGATGTACGTGTAGCCCGAGGCCACGATATCTGGTCCTAGAAGAGCCTGGCGAAGCCGGAACTCTCGTTTCTCCAGCGATGGGAGAAGCACGCTGGCTCCGGCCATGTCGGCGGACGACGGGACCACGTCCAACCGGGGCACAGGGGAGGGCTTGATCACCGAGCTCAGGTTCCGCTCGCCGAGAAGCACTTCCATGATGGCCGGCTCGCCCTTGGCGACGCGTATGCCCAGTCCGTGGGAAGCGTTGGCCTGCGCGTCCATGTCGACGAGCAAGACTCGCTCCCCTGATTGGGCCAGGTTGGCCGCCAGGTTGATGGCGGTAGTGGTCTTGCCCACCCCGCCCTTCTGATTGGCGATAGCGTAGATCAGAGCCGTACCTCTTCCTTTCGTTCTTCCCTACCCAAGCGGCCTTTTTGCCGGAACGCCGGGGCGGCGCGGGAACTCTGCGGGTGTCGCGCGGATCTTCTCCGCCCGATACGCCCAGCGGTTGTCCGACCCCTCGAACGGGTCCAAGCGCATCGCGGAGAGCTCACCGCCCCCAAGTATACCGAGAGCGTTCGTGGCTTGAGTATGCTCTTGGTCGGAGACCGCTCCCTTCATGGCGATCATCACTCCGCCGATCCGGAGGAGGGGCAGCGAGTACTCAGCCACCACGGGGAGAGCGGCCAGCGCTCTGGAAACCACGACGTCGTGGGCCTCGCGACCTGCCGAGCGCCCATACTCCTCGGCGCGCATGCACCGCACCACCACGTTCTCCAGCCCGAGGGTCTCGGCCGCTCGTTCGATGTAGCCGCACTTCTTGCGGACCGATTCGATCGCCGTGACTCGCGTGGTCGGAAGCGCCAGCGCGAGGATCAGCGCCGGCAGCCCGGCGCCGGAACCTATGTCGGCTAGCTCCGCCGAGGACGCGACAGGCGGGACCGCCAGAAGGGACAACGAGTCCAAGAAATGGCGTTCCTCGATCGCCTCGGGATCGCTCAGCCCGGTGACATTGAACTCCGCGCCCAGAAGCAGGTCGCCCAGCGCTGCCAGCTTGCGCTGTACATTCGGGCCCAGACCATGGGCTTCGTATGCGGCTGTGCGGACCAGCCTCAAAGCCGGCGCCCCATCAGTCGTCGACAGAGGTGGCTGGGACGCCGGGATGTCCTCGCGCCCCGACTTCCTGCGCCCCCGCGACTCGATGAAGGTGGACCAACAGCACCGAGATGTCCGCTGGTGACACGCCGGGCACTCGAGAAGCTTGCCCCAAGGTCGCGGGCCGCAGCCGTCCCAGCTTGTCCTTGGCCTCGTAGGTCAAGCCTTCCAATTGAGAGTAGTCGAAGTCGGTCGGGATGGACATCGTTTCCGTCGCCCGGTGCCGCCTGACCTCCGCGTGCTGCCGCCTGATATAGCCTTCATAGCGCGCTTGGATGTCCAACTGCTCGATGACTTCGAGCGGGGCCGAGGAGATCCGCTCCCGATCCGCGACGGAGACCAGCTCCAGAAGGTCCGAGAACGCGACCTGCGGCCGACGGAGAACCTTGGCCGCGGTTTGCGTTTCCTCCAGAGGGACGGTGCCCAATGACTCCAGGAATTGGTCATTGGACTCACCGCCTTGTACCTGGACCGCCTCGAGCAACTCCGCATACTCCGCAATACGCCGCTTCTTCTCCTCAACACGAGCCAACTGCTCCGAGGTGACGAGCCCAAGGGCGTGCCCTAGGTGCGAGAGCCTTTCCGAGGCGTTGTCGTGGCGAAGCAGGAGCCGATACTCCGCGCGGGACGTGAACATGCGGTAGGGTTCATCCACACCCTTGGTGACGAGGTCGTCGATCAAGACCCCGATGTAGGCCTCGTCCCTCCGCAGGATGAACGGCGGGTCGTCCCGCACGTAGAGAGCCGCGTTGATGCCGGCCATGATGCCTTGGGCGGCAGCCTCCTCATATCCGGAGGTGCCGTTGATCTGCCCCGCGGCGAAGAGCCCTTTCACAGCCTTGTACTGCAGTCCGAGGGTAAGCTGTTGGGGCGGCAGGTAATCGTATTCCACGGCGTATCCTGGGCGGACCAGCCGCGCTCTCTCGAGACCTGGCGTGGCGCGTATGATCATCTCCTGCACAAAGACGGGAAGACTCGTGGTCAGCCCCTGGAGGTACATCTCCCGGGTGGTCACCCCCTCGGGCTCGACAAACACTGGGTGCTGTTCCCTCTCGGGGAAGTTGATCAGCTTGCGATCGATCGACGGGCAGTACCTCGGACCCTTTCCGCTCACCGACCCGCTTCGCAAGGGGCTCAGGTGTAGATGCCTGGACACGACCTCATGTGTCGACGGAGTGGTGTGAGTGAGGTAACAGGGCACCTGCCTGCGCGCCGCCGGAGTCGCCCAGTGTGAGAACGATAGCGGAACGGGGTCACCTTCCTGGAGCAGCATTCGGCTTGCGTCGATGGTGGCGCCGTCGATGCGCGGCGGTGTCGCTGATTGGAAGCGGTCGAGCTCCAGACCGGCTGCAAGCAGGCTTGCCGACAGTCGTTGCGCCGGCAATTCGCCCACTCGACCCGCGGCGTAGCTGCGGTCGCCTATCACCACCTTTGCCCTTAGAAAGGTCCCGGTGGCCAGAACCAGCGAGCGACAGCGCAAGCGCCGCCCATCCGCCAGCTCGACACCCTCGATTGTTTCACGTGAAACAAGTAGGGCCGCCGCCTCCCCTTGGACGATGTCAAGGTTAGGCGTGCGGCTGACGATCACTTTCATCCAGTCCTCGTAAAGCCGTTTGTCGGCTTGCGCCCGCAGCGCTCTTACCGCGGGCCCCTTGGACGTGTTCAGCATCTTCATCTGAATGAACGCTCGGTCGGTGTTGCGGCCCTGCTCGCCCCCAAGAGCGTCTACCTCCCGGGTCAACTGGCCCTTGCCTACACCGCCCACCGCCGGATTGCACGGCATCAGAGCGATATTGTCTACGTGCAGGGTCAGCATCGCCGTCCGGCAACCCATCCGCGCGGCCGCGAGTGCAGCCTCGCACCCGGCGTGCCCTCCGCCCACAACGAGCACATCGTAGGTCGATGGACTCCCTCCTGCCGTTGCGCCATCCCCCCGCGATCTCATGTCTCCACCCGTTCCGACGTACAGCGCCCCCCGGAGACCATCCGCCTCACAGCCG
>Ga0154815_171_pt11 | contig 22711 bp, 21 predicted proteins | sample Rifle2008BG16ft_FD_105823 | JGI IMG/M metagenome (GOLD analysis project Ga0154815, IMG submission 105823) | Actinobacteria bacterium RBG_16_64_13
GGTTCGGATCGTCTTGCCACTGCCAGAAGTAGTCCACGAATCCTGAACCGCTATCACGCACCGCGTCGACCGAAGCGACAAACAGCTTCTTCCCGCCCTGGTCCTCGTAGTCAGTCAGGTCCTGGCCGTCCAATTCGGGCAGGTATGGGTGCATGATCATAGTGGGATGCATGTCGGTGATCCAGAAGTAGTCCTTACCCTGGTCCCCGTACCTGAGGAGCTTGATGCGGGCAATCGCCTCGCTTTGAGCCTGCACTTCAGTCAAGCGTCCGGCCGCCTGTTCGTCGTAGTACTCGTTGAGAATGCTGACAGCCGCCCGAGTCAACTCCTGTGTCGTCTCTTTCTTGCCCTCGAGTAGCTCGTCCTCGAAGGAGGGGATCAACACCAAGAAGATGACCAGAATGAACAGGATCACCGCCAGGACCGCCGGGAGGACGATCCTGAAGATGAAGCTTGACCACCTACGCGATAGCGGTCTGTCGAAAAAGCGTTTGCTAGTACCCAACTCGCCCCCTTGGCATGGTCGGCCGGTCAGAGTAGTCGGAGGCCGGGCCTTGTCCTGACCCGAGCCCGAGCGCTGCCACAAAACGGTTCCAGTGTACCAAGGGCATGTCGACCCCGGGACTGGCGCCATCGGAGTGATGCAGCCCATGGAAATCGCTCCCCCCTACGGTCAGCAGGTCGCGCCGTTCCGCGATCTCCAACAATCGACGGCGGACCGTCTCTGGATACTGGCTATGGAAAGCTTCGATACCGTCCAGGCCTTCCGACTGAAGCAAGTCCAGGACTTTTTCCAAGCGTTCGATGGTACGCACGCCGGCAAGTGGATGAGCCAAGAAGACCCGGCCTCCGGCACTGTGGACCAAGCAGATGACCTCGGCGGAGCCGGGAGGGCGGTGCGGCGAGGGGTCCTCTCCCGGTGGGCTGCAGGGTCGCTCGGTACCGGGCGGGCGCCCAGTCAGGGAGCGCGCTCGATACATCCAGTGTCTCGCCGACGATCGCCATGGCTCGCGGATCGTACGGAGCGATTGGAGCAGCGGCTCGTTGTCGGGATGAAACGAGTAGGCCAGTAGATGCACGGGCACAGCCTGTGACCGAGTAGCGATCTCCAGCCCGAGTATGGAGTTGACACCTCTTCTTTCCAAGGCGGCGCGAAAGGCCTCTTGGCCATCTATGGTGTTGTGATCGGTGAGCGCCGCCCAGACGACGCCGACAGCGGCGACAGAATGAGCAACGTAGGCAGGCGAATGATCCCCGTCGCTCGCGGACGAATGACAGTGTAGGTCAACCCTGATGGTGTCGGTCACAAGATCCTCTACAGGCACCGTAAAACGCGCAGGTCATTCTACAAGAAATGCGCGCTGGGAGTGGACAATCCCGCCTAGAGACCGGTATAGTGTCCGCCGGTTTCGACCGGGCTGAGGTGGAGACACCGGCCCGATACCCATCAGGACCTCATCAATGATCGGGTACGACAGGAAGGAACAGCATATGGCGAATTCGATCACTTCAAACGAGACAGTGACAAAACTGCTGGACACCAATGCCAACCCCGCCCCGCTAGGGCTCATGGGGTTCGGCCTGACTACGATCCTCCTGAATATCCACAACGCGGGGTTCTACGATCTCAACGCGATGATACTGGCCATGGGCATCTTCTACGGCGGGGTCGCTCAGATCATCGCCGGGGTCATGGAGTGGAGGAAGAACAACACGTTCGGAACGCTCGCGTTCACGTCGTATGGCCTATTCTGGCTGACGCTCGCGGGTATCTGGCTCCTACCTGCCATATTCCCCAACACAAAGCTTGCGGGCAGCCCGAGTGAACTGGCCCTCGCTTGGTACTTCGTCGCCTGGGGAGTCTTCACCGGTTACATGTTCTTGGGCACCCTGAAGCTGAACCGCGCGCTGCAGGTGGTCTTCGCTCTACTGACCATCCTCTTCTTTCTTCTTGCCGTCCGTGACTTCGGCGGAGGAGCCATCTTTGGCAAGATCGCCGGCTGGGAAGGCATCCTGACTGGGCTCTCGGCCTTGTACGCCGCGGCTGCGCAGATTCTCAACGAAACCTACAGAAGGGTAGTCCTGCCGCTGGGCCCCATCAGTCAGCTGCCCCGGGGCTTTGTCACGGAACATGGGGAAGAGATCGCCACCATGTGGCTCCAGGACCTCCGGCGGAGTCCGCAGACGCCGTCGTACGGCGTGGTGTCCGATGCCGAACTGGTCAACGCGAGCGAGTTCGCCCTGGTACAAGTGGACGAGTATTTCGGCGGCAACCCTGCCGATTCAGAGATCGGCGCCTTCTTCCACAAGCTCGGAGCGACCCGGGCCGCTCAAGGTCTGCCTCTGGCTGAGTTGATCAGCGCCATTCTGCTCCTGAAACGGGAGATATGGATGTCGGCCCGTACCCACGGCATATGGGAGTCGGCCATGGACCTGCAAAGGGCCGTGGACCTCAACCGCGAACTGGGACGTTTCTTCGACAGAGCCGTCTACTACGCGACCGCTGGCTACACAGGTCTGCCTCTGCCGGCGAAGGACGTCTTCTAGAACGACGACTCTGCACGGACGACTCGACGAAGAAAACGCCGCCGGATGCACGTCTGCATCCGGCGGCGTTCTTCGTGCGCCTTGAGGCCGGCTTTACTCGGCCGGGGCCGCCTCCGCCACGGCAGGTTGCGGAGCGGGATTCGCCCTGGAGTCGGCAAATGCTTGGTCCGACATCATGTCGGGCTTGGTGAGTTTCGACACCACGTAGATCACGACGAAGCTTAGGGGGATGGAAATGATCCCCGGGTTCTTCATCTGGATGGGCGCGTCGGTCGCAACAAGGCCGTATAGTTCCCAGGCGGTCGGCGAGAACAAGATGATGCCCACCGAGGACACGATCCCCACGATCATCGAGGCGACCATGCCCTTCGAGGTAGTCCGCTTCCAGAACAGCATCATGATGATGCAGGGCAGGTTGGCCGACGCGGCGACCGCGAAGGCCAAGCCCACCAGGAAGGAGACGTTGACGCCCTGGAAAGCGATTCCCAGAAGAATGGCGATGGCGCCCACAACGAAGGCGGCGACGCGGCCCGCGAGAACCTTCTGCCTCTCGTTCTTGATGAGGCCGCCGAACCGGTCCATGAGGTCGTGAGCGACCGCACCGGACGCGGCGATGATAAGACCGCTCACAGTGCCGAGGACGGTCGCGAACGCAATGGCAGAGATCATGGCGAACAGAAACGTCCCGAAAGACTCCGCCAGGAGCGGCGCCGACATGTTGTTGTCGAGGACGTTCACCGTGGAGCTCGTCATGGCCCCCAGGCCCAGGAACAGTGTGAGTATGTAGAAGAACCCGATGGCGGCGATGGCGACCACAGTCGACTTACGAGCCGCCCGCTGACTGGGCACGGTGTAGTAGCGGATGAGGATGTGCGGTAGCGCCGCGGTACCCAAGAAAAGCGCGATCATGAGGGACACGAAGTCCACCCGATCGACCCAGGAGCCCGCCACTTTGAATTGCTGGCCCGGCTTGACGACGGTGTCGCCCGCGACCGGGACCGAATAGAAGACCGAGACGTTATCCGTGCCTTCGGTGAACTTGACGGTCTTCCACAGATTGATCGTCGTGTCGGGATCACCTATCAGAGACAGGAACTTGAACGGGTTCACCGGGCCGGTGGTCGTGTCCATCTCGCCGGCGATCGAACTCACGTTACCGACCAGTCGCAGTTTGTTGTCGGCGGATTCGGGGGCTCCGTTGACAAGCTTGGTGCCGTCCTCTTGCGTGACCAGCTGCTGCGTCTCATGGAGCGTGACGCCCGCAGAATCGGAGTCGAGCTTCCACCAAGTGGTGATGTCGCCGCTCTTGATCTTGACGAAGGTGAGGGTCTTGTCCTTGACCTTGACGTCGTGCTGGCCTACGACCTGGTACGCCGGATCGTTGGGGGTTATCGCCCCGTCGGTCTGGGTGGCCGTGATGGTCTTGTAGTTGTAGAAGGGGACTCTGCCTCCCTGGTCCGGTTCGGTCGAGAGACCGCGCACCGTCAGGGCGATGACTATCACCAGGGCAAAGACGATCAGCAGCGAGCCCTTGATGAACTGGACGTATGTGGTGGAGGTCATACCCGCGGTGGCCACGATCGTTATGACGATGGCGCCCACGAGAACCACACCCACCCAGTGAGGGAAGCCGAGCAGTGGCTCGATGAGGACTCCCGCGCCCACCATCTGCGGGATGAGGTAGAAGATCGACACGACGAGCGTGGCTATGGCTGCCATGAGCTTGACGCTGCGCTTGTTGAACTTGGCGTCGAGCCCATCGGTGAAGGTGTAGCGACCCAGGCGCCTTAACGGCTCAGCCACGACGAAGAGCGCGACCACCCATCCGGCGAGGTAGCCGATGGAATAGAGGAACCCGTCATAGCCGGAGACGGCGATCATTCCGCAGATGCCGAGGAACGACGCCGCGGACAGATAGTCGCCGGCGAAGGCTATGCCGTTCACTCCCCAGTGAATCCGTCCACCGGCCGCGTAGTAGCCGTGGGCGGAGCGCGCCTTGCGCGCCGTGAAGAACGAGACGAACAGGACCAGCGCAACGATGACTACAAAGATGACGATGGCGAGAGTCTTGACTTCACCCATGTCAGGCCTTCTTCTCGCGCTCGAAGTACTTTTCGTGCCTGGTGCAAGCCCAGTTGTAGACTACGGCAAGCACGAAGGCGATGATGATGAGCGCGAAACCGTAGATGATGGCGAGGTTCAGACCCCCGACCACGATCGTGCCCATGACTTTCGGCCACGCCACGTTGATGACGATGAAGATGATGTAGATCACCCCATAGACGAGCAACATCTTCAGCCCGAGGCGTTTCTTGTAACCGGCCGCCTCGTCGATACCAGATACAGCTGCGGGTTCGTGTAGCATTCGCATCCCTCAAATCTCTTCGTAATGACAACTATTGGACACCGACTCTCGCTTCCGCACGGCGCAGAGATGGCTTCCGGTATTGTGGGTGCTGGATGCATTGGCTGTCAAGCCCCCGTGTGATGAAATTCACAGCGATGCATCCAAGGCCCGGTCCGCGTTTGGCAGCGACGCATCGCAGTGCATCAGAAGCCCGGTTTGCGTTAGAATCTCGCTATGATCCTGTGGGGAGAGATAAGCGAGTTCCCGCTGTTCAGCCTGCTGCAATTCCTTGCGGGCCAGCGCTGGACAGGAGTCCTCGAGATCCAGGACTTCGAGGAACTCGGGGCTGTCTATCTAGTACGCGGCCGTATCGAGGCTGTGGGCATGGCGGCGTGGGACGAGATGCTCAGCGCCAGGCTTGTGGCGGCCGGGGTGCTCACCGAGGCGAAAGCCAAGGAAAGCCTGATGGAGTACTCGGTGAGCGACACTTTGAGACCGGTGCCGTCGTTCCTTCTGGAGAAAGCCCAAGGAGATCGGCGGATCCTTGTTGATGTGGTCAACCGGCACATATCGGACGTCATCGTGCAGCTTATGTACTGGAACTCGGGCACCTTCCGGCTCACCACGCCGGACGACCCGATCTTCTTCCCGGTCGTGCCTTCGCTCGACGTGGAGAGTTTTCTGCTGGACGCCTACCGCAGGGTGGACGAAGGGGAGAGGCCCTGGCGCGACAAGATCTCCGGGGAGCAGGAGCTCTGCCTGACCTGTACCATCGAGTGCACCCCCGAGATCAAGGGCCGCTATTTGAAGCGCGACGTATGCTTGTGGCGAAGCATGCCCAGCGTCCTCAAGGATCCGATATACCGCACCCTCCAGAAGCGACCGAGGCCGATCACTGAGGAGGATGAGATGGAAGAGCTTCCCTTCATCTGATTCATGCGGGTCAGCATCATCTGTGTCGGGCGCCTCACCCGCGAGTACCAGGGAGTCTGGCGACACTACGAGAGGCTTCTGCGGCCGTATCTGAGCCTTGAGGTCTTCGAGGTCCCGGAGTCGCCCCTGGCTCTGGGAGAGGACCAGGCTCGTGCGAAAGAAGGGGCAGCTCTGCTGGGACTCTTCCGGAAGGGGGCTTTTGCGGTCGCGGTCGACCCCCGGGGAACGGAATACTCGTCCGAAGCGTGGAGTGCCTTCCTGGCCGGCAAGAAGGTGGACGGGCAGAGCAGCTTTCAGTTCGTGCTGGGTGGTGCGTCAGGTCTGGACTCGCGGGTACTCGAGGCGGCCCACACGCGCTGGTCGCTTTCGTCCCTGACCTTCCCTCATCAGATGGCCCGCTGTATCGTTCTTGAACAGTTGTACCGCGGCTTGCGGATCGAACGCGGCGAACCGTACCACCACTAGCCGAGTGAGGGAGCGGCCCATGAGGCGGGAGCTTAGAGCGGGACTATGGGTCTTGGGCGCGATCGTCTTGGTCGTGGTGATCGGCACGGTCGGGTATATGGCCATCGAGAAGTGGACCTTTCTCGATTCCCTCTACATGACGGTGACGACCATATTCACCGTCGGTTTCGGGGAAGTGCACACGCCATCGACTGCCGGCAGGGTCTTTACCCTCGTTCTTATTGTCGGGGGGGTGGGGACCATCCTCTACGGTATCGGGTCGATGGTAGAGTTCGTGGTGGGAGGGCAACTTTCGGGCATGTTCCGACGGAGGGTGGTGAAGAGGCAGGTGGACAGGCTGGATGGGCACTACATAATATGTGGATATGGTCGCGTGGGCGAAGCCGTGGCCCGTCAGTTCGCGGCTCATAACGTCAAGTTCGTGGTGGTCGACCACGACCCCGAGGTTCAGGTCCGTGCTGACGCCGCTGGGATCCCGGTGGTCCAAGGTGACGCGGCGACCGATGAGGTCTTGGAGGCCGCGGGAGTCAAGAGGGCGAAGGGTCTGATATCCGCCGTCGGGTCGGACGCGGGCAACATGTTCGTCGTCCTCTCTGCGCGGGTGCTGAATCCCGGCCTCCTCATCGTCGCCCGTGCTGGTGCGGAGGATGCCGCCAACAAGTTGGAGCGAGCAGGCGCCGACCACGTGGTCTCGCCTTATGGCATCGGCGGGAAGCGAATGGCGACTCTCATGCTCAAGCCGCTCGTCAGCGACTACCTCGAGGTGGTCACGGGAGGCGGCGAGCTGGCTTTTCTGGTGGAGGAGTTCCAGTTGAGCGGTGACTGCTGCGTCATCGGTCGGACGATCGAGACACTGGACGTGCGCAAGCGGACCGGGGCTACCATCCTGGCGGTGCAACGGGCGACGACGGGCGTCTTCGACACAAATCCGTCGCCGGATTCGCACTTGAATCCCGGAGACAAGATCATAGCCATCGGGACGTCGGCAGAGATCCGCCGGCTGGAGGAGCTGATCGGCTCTCCCGCGGGCACCTAGGCGACGGGGAGGATAGGAGTCAGGTGCTAGCTGAACGGGTCCAGAGAGTCATGGCGGCGTGGGCTGCCGAAGAGGGATGGCGTGAAGCTCCCATCTGTCAGTTGGAGCGGCCCGCCGAGGAGGCGCACGGCGACTACGCGACCCCGGTCTGCATGCAGATGGCGCGTGCCGCCCGTCGGTCGCCGCGCCATCTGGCCGAGGAGCTTCGGCTGCGACTCCTAGCCGACAAAGAGGTCGCCCGCCTGGTAGAGAGCATCGAAGTCGCGGGCCCCGGGTTTCTCAATCTTTACCTCAACGGCACCGCCTATTCCGAGGCTATGACCGAGATGCTTGCTCAAGGTGAGGAGATCGGCCGAGTCCCTCCGCGGGCCCACCCTCGCATCAACCTGGAGTTCGTCAGCGTCAACCCCAACGGGCCTCTCCACGTCGGTCATGGTCGCTATGCCGCATACGGCGATTCGTTACATCGCCTACTTGCCTTCAGCGGGGCGAACGTCACCACGGAGTTCTACATCAACGACTTCGGCCGGCAGATGGATCGATTCGGGCGGAGTGTGGCTGCCAGGTATGCGCAATCGTTCGATCTCGACCTGCCGGTGCCGGGAGACGGATATCAAGGCGACTATGTGAACGAAATCGCCGCTGGGGCTCGCGCCAAGGTTGGCGATCGATACGTCGCAGCCCTGAGACCGGCCGCGGTAGAGCGGCGCCCGGCGGCTGCCGCGGGCGCGGAATCGGGTGGCGCGCCCAGCCCGCGGGCAGGAGAAGACCTCGCGGCTATGGCCGAAGAGGTCTTCGAGGACGAGGGTGCCGAGGAGTCGTCAGATTGGCCGCAAGATCCGGGCGTGTTGGAGGCGGTCGCCTTCTTCAAATCGTGGGGCTGTCAGGCGATGCTTGAAGGGATGCGGACCGAGCTGGCGGGGTTCGGCGTTCTCTTCGACTGCTGGTTCAGCGAGACCGCGTTGCACTCGAGCGGCAGGCTCGAGCGGGTGGTGCAGCGATTGCTCGAAACGGGCGAGGCCTACCGGGAGGGTGACGCCGTCTGGCTCCGCACGACCTCGCGCGGCGACGACAAAGACCGCGTCCTGATCCGCAGCAACGACCAGCCCACGTACTTCGCGGCCGATATCGCCTACCACGAAGACAAGCTCGAGCGGGGCTTTGAGCACCTGATCAACATCTGGGGCGCCGACCACCACGGGTACGTGCCGCGTATGAATGCGGCTGTGGAGATCCTTTCCGGCAGGCCGGGAACGCTGGAAGTCATCATCGGCCAGCTGGTCAACCTGCTCGAAGAAGGCGCACTCAAGCAGATGTCTACGCGGCGAGGTGAGATGGTGACCCTGGCCGAGTTGATCGACGCGATCGGCGTCGATGCGGCGCGGTTCTTCTTGGTCTCGCGCTCTCAAGACCAGACCCTGGATCTCGACATCGATCTTGCCAGGCGGCATTCCCAAGAAAACCCCGTGTACTATGTGCAGTACGCACACGCCCGGATTTCCGGGATCGTTCGAAACGTACCGGAGGGGACCGTGACCGCCATCTCGGAAGGGAGTGGGGTCTTCGCGTCGCCCTACGAGCGGGCCCTCATCAAACGCCTCGAGAGCTTCTCTTCGGTCGTGCAAGATGCAGCCGAGCGGCGGGCCCCTCATCGGATAGTCGCATACGCGCAGGAATTGTCCGCCGACTTCCACGTGTTCTACAAGCACTGCCGCGTGATCGGCGCGGAACCGGACGACGCTTCCGCGCGCTTCGCACTCTGCCTCGTGGTGAGGCGGGTCGTCTTCCGATGCCTCGACCTGCTTGGTGTGAGCGCTCCCGAGAGCATGTAGGCCGTAGCGCTCATGCCCGAGCTTCCGGAGGTCGAGACTGTCAGGCGCCAGTTGGCCGAGTCGCTGGCCGGAGCCAGGTATTCATCGGTGGATCAGGTGGAGCCGGCCATGCTGCGGGACTGCACTGAGCAGCAGCTTCGCGTGGAGCTCCCGGGCCGGAGTATCGAGCTCGTCGGCAGGAGAGGGAAGTACATCGTCGTTACGCTCGGGGGCGAGGGATTCCTCACGCTGCATCTCGGCATGACCGGCCAACTGCTTGTCGACCCCAAGGATGCGGGAGCGCACACGCGGTTCATCTTCGGTCTGGAAGCGGCGGATGGACGCCCGATGAGGCTGGAGTTCCGAGACACACGGAAGTTCGGCAGACTGCACTTCACGTCCGGCGGGCCGGCCCCGCGCCTCGCAGCGCTCGGCCCCGACGCTTGGAAGGGGCCATGGGACGCAGGCTATCTTGCGGACAGGCTGAGTGGCCGTACGGCGCCGATCAAGGCCTTGCTGCTCGACCAGAGGCATCTGGCCGGCATCGGCAACATCTACGCCGACGAGATCTTGTGGTGGTCAGAGTTGTCCCCGCTCAGGCCGGGTGGAACACTGTCCACCGCCGAGGTGGTCCGGCTCGCTGAGGAGATCCCGGCCAGGCTCGGGGAGGGAGTCCGTTTGCTTGGCTGCTCGGTGTCGGACTTCGTCGACACTGCGGGGAAGGAAGGCGACTTTCAGAACTGGCTGCGCGCGTACGCCAAGCAGGGCCAGGAGTGTTCGCGTTGCGGGGGTACTCTTGTGCGCGTGATCATCGCTGGGCGGGGAACGTCTTACTGCCCGGACTGCCAGCACTAGCTCGCCAGGAAGTTGCTAGGAAGACCGGGTCCAGGCAAAAAGAAAGGAGCCCCGAGTGTACTCGCTCTTCGCCTTTCAACGGCTCCTACTTCGTTCCCGCTTCGCTGTACTCCGCGGCCATTTAGTTCCGCGTTTTCTCGGCGGGCCCCTTTGTAGTCTCCTCAGACGCTGCGTCTGAACTCTCGGGACTCTGCAGATGATTCTAGTCTTCTTGGTGGGGAAGTCAAGGGCCTGCGCGGGCCGGTGAGTCCGGAAAATGCCGCAGGATGCGGTCGACCCCAGCGGAACGTCCGTACGCCCGCAGCGGACTCGGCACCAGCGCTCGACAAAGGGGGCTGTGCTATCATGCCGCGTACCCGGCGGTCCCAGCCGGCGAGCGGAGTTAACTCAGTTGGTAGAGTGCCAGCTTCCCAAGCTGGATGTCGCGGGTTCGACCCCCGTACTCCGCTCCAACTCCTGGCGGTGAGCACTCTCCCACGTCGCTGCGCTGGGCTCCGCGGCCCCGGCCTAGAATTCCGCGTGCCGTGATCCGCGGCTTCCCGCTCCGTGGCCGACGACGAGACCGGGGGCGGCGCTTTGCAGCCGGCCGGACCGAGGTCGAGCGGGCAAGTAGGGGTCGCCGTCAGTGCAGGAGCCTTAGAAGAGCGTGGGTTGATCGGGCCCCAGCCGCAGGCAGGCCACATGCGGGATGTTGCGGTACGACTGGCGGTAGTCGAAACCGTAGCCCACGAGGAAATCATCGGGGGCCTCAAAGCCTCGGTAGCGCACGTCGATGTCCGCAAGCCGGCGGTGCGGCCGGTCGAAGAGCGTGCAAACCTCCAGAGACCGGGGTCGCCTCAGGTTGAGTGAGCGCATGATGTAGTGCAGGGTCAGACCCGAGTCGATCATGTCCACGACGACCAGGACGTTCTTGTCCTTCACCGGTTGGTCGAGGTCCTTCAAGAACCGTATGGCTTTTGCCCCCGTGTCGGAGTGCTCCTCGGTATAAGAGCTGATGGCCAGGAAATCCAATTCCAGGGGGAGATCGATTGCCCGGGCAAGGTCGGCCGTGAAGAATAGCGCTCCTCTGAGGATGGAAACGAGAAGAAGTTCTTGGTCCTGATAGTCCCTGGTGATCTCGGCGCCCAGCTCGCGGACGCGCTTCGCTATCGCGTTCTCTGTGAGGATGACGTCGCCGATCCGCTCGTCCGGATGCTGAGAGTGGTAAGGAGACAGTTGAGGAGGGACCAAGGCGTCCATGGTGGCCTCACAGGTCGTACTTGTGCGCCATGCGGACGAAGTCCTTGCGATAGAAGAGCTTGATGCGAACGTCGGGGTACATCTCACGCAAGCGGCGGACTTTGCGATTCTTGGCCGTGACCAGCGATTGCTTCATCTCGGTCACCTCGACGAAGAGATCGAGGTCGGGCAAAAAGAAGTCGGGCGTGAACGCCTCGACGATGTTGCCACGCTCGTCTTGTTCCAGAATGAAGGTGCGTGGCTCGTACTCCCATGCGATCCGGTGATAGTCGAAGAGCTTTGCTGCCTCGAGCTCGGTCCGGGTGGCGAAGCTGGGTTGCTTGGTGCCCCGGTAGTAGGAGAAGGTCGGTGTTTCGTCGCTCATCCTGGAAGTCCATTCTACCAGCTTGCCTCTTGTGGTAACGTACCGGTGTTTTCGTGCTCTGGAGGCTGTCTTGACCCACACTCTCGTCTATCCCATCACGTCCTTGCATAACTCCGCCGGGCACCTGGAGATCGACGGCTGTGACGTCGTCGACCTCGCGGCCGTGTTCGGCACTCCGCTCCTTGTCTACGAGGAGGAGACCATCCGCGACCAATGCCGGCGCTACATGGCGGCGTTTCGCGAGCACACCGACGATTTTGAGGTCATCTACGCCAGCAAGGCCTTTTCCTCGGTGGCTGTGGACCAACTGGTCATGGAAGAGGGCTTGTCCATCGATGTGTCGTCCGGAGGGGAGTACCACATGGCCAGAGTGGCCGGGTTCCCCGCGGAACGGATCTTCTTCCATGGCAACAACAAGACCCGCGAGGAACTGGAATACGCGCTCTGTGGGGGAGTCGGGTCCGTGGTGGTCGACAGCTTCCAGGAACTGGCGCTGCTCGAAGAGATAGTGGCGGGCCGCGGAGGCTCCCAGCGCATACTGCTGCGCATCACCCCGGGCGTCGAAGCTCATACTCACTCGTTCATAGAGACCGGGCAGGTGGACTCCAAGTTCGGCTTCGGCCTGGCGGACGGGGTTGCCCTCGAAGCCATCCGGGAGGCTCTTGCCGCTCCGCATCTCGATCTTGTCGGGCTGCATGCGCATATCGGGAGCCAGATCTTCAAGTTGGACGCGTTCCGCAGGGCCATCGGCATCCTGGTGAAACTCATCGGGCAGGCGCATGCCGGTTTCGGCTTCGAGTGCCGCTGTCTGAATGTCGGCGGCGGGCTTGGTATCCGCTACACGGTTGAAGACGCGCCTTCGTCCATAGGTGACTATGCGACGGTGAAAGTCGAGGGGGTGCGTGAGGAGATGGCCGCGATGGGCCTGCCCATGCCCCGGGTCCTCATCGAACCAGGCCGTTCCATCGTCGGCAAAGCGGGTATCACCGCCTACACGGTGGGCACCATCAAAGAGATCCCCCGCGTGCGCACGTACGTGAGCGTGGACGGAGGCATGAGCGACAATATCCGGCCGATGTTGTACGACGCCCAGTACCTGGGCATGTTGGCCAACAAGGCGGACGAGCCGGCCGACACCAAAGTCACCGTGGCGGGCAAGCATTGCGAAAGCGGCGACATCCTCATCCGCGACGCTGTCATCCAGCGGCCGGAGCCGGGAGACATCCTTGTCATGCCGGCCACGGGAGCTTACTGCTTCGCCATGGCTTCGAACTACAACGGGAGTCCCCGGCCCGCGGTCGTATTGGTGAGGCAAGGACAGGCGCGCGTGATCATCGAACGAGAGACATACGCGGATCTGGTGGCGAAGCACCGGCCGCTGAGAGACTAGGCCGACCAGGAGACGAGGGGCGAGGCATGGAGCGGGACAGGGTCGTACGTATCGCGTTGTTGGGCTTCGGGACCATCGGGTCGAACGTGTTCCGGCTCATCCAGAAAGAGCACGACCAGATCTTGGAGGGCACCGGTATGGACCTCCAAGTGGTGAAAGTGCTCGAGATCGACAAAGGCAAGGTGCCCAGCGACGCGGCTCCAGGGTTGTTCACGGCTGACTTCGCCCAGATCGTCGACGATCCGTCTGTCGACATCGTGGTGGAGCTCATCGGCGGGACCGGAGCCGCCTTCACGTTCGTCGACGAAGCCATGCGCAAAGGGAAGAACGTGGTGACCGCCAACAAGCAGCTTCTCGCCTCGCGCGGTGAAGCCCTGTTCACACTGGCAAGGCAGGAGCGACGGCACCTTCGGTTCGAGGCTTCTGTGGCGGGCGCCATACCCATCATAAAGGTGATGCGCGAGAGCATGATCGCCGCCGGTCTGCACACGGTCTACGGGATCGTGAACGGGACGACCAACTACATCCTCACCCGGATGTACAACGAGGAGGGCGACTACGGCGAGATCCTGGCCAGGGCGCAGGAGCTCGGCTATGCCGAAGCCGATCCCACCGCCGACGTGGGCGGAGCCGACGCGGCCGCCAAGATGGCAATTCTCGCTTCCATCGCCTTCCATTCTCGGGTCACCCTGAGCGACGTAGCCTTCAACGGCATCGAGAATGTCACTCTGGGCGACGTCCGCTATGCCAAGGACCTGGGTTTCGTGGTGAAGCTCATCGGTGCGGCCCGACTCATCGATGGCAAAGTGAGCGTGCGGGTGTTCCCCGCCCTGTTGCCAGTCGCGCATCCGCTGGCCTCCATCAGCGGCTCCAACAATGCTGTGTTCCTCCAGGGGAGCGCCATCGGCGAGATCATGCTCATGGGCCCGGGCGCGGGCGGAGTTCCGACGGCGACCGCGGTCGTGAGCGACATAGTCTCTATCGCCAATACCAAGGACGTGGGCTTCTTGCAGAGTTGCTCCTGCTACCGAAGCCTTGGTTTCTACCCGGCGGAGGAAGTGGAGTCGGCCTTCTTCATCAAGATGAACGTCACCGACCGCGCCGGTGTGCTCGCGCAGATCGCTTCGATATTCGGGGAACACACAGTGTCCATCGCCAGCATGCTCCAGAAGGGAAGGGGCGACGAGGCCGAATTGGTCATCATCACCCATCCCACCAAGGAGAAGGACTTCTTTGCCGCCATCGACAAGGCCAAGGGCCTTTCTTGTTGCAAGAGTGAACCCATGACCCTGCGGGTGCTCTGAGATGGCCGCGGCCGGCCCAAGCCCGTTCGGGGTCATCGAGCGCTACCGCGAGTACCTGCCGCTCAAGCCCGAGACCGTTCCGGCCACACTCGGCGAGGGAAGCACGCCTCTGATTCCAGCGGCTTGGCTCAGCTCCCAGCTCGGATGCCGCGTGTATCTGAAATACGAAGCGGTCAACCCCACCGGCTCCTTCAAAGACCGGGGGATGACCGTCGCCATCACCAAGGCCATGGAGGACGGCGCCAACGCCGTCATATGCGCCTCCACCGGCAACACCTCGGCTTCGGCCGCAGCGTACGCCGCCAGGGCGGGCATGCGCAGCGTCGTGCTCATCCCCGAGGGGAAGATCGCCATGGGCAAGCTGTCTCAGGCGCTGATGCACGGAGCGGTGGCCATCGCTATCGAGGGCAACTTCGATCTGGCACTCGAGTACGTCAAGGAGATCTCGGCCAGGCAGCCCATCACCTTGGTCAACTCGCTCAATCCCTACCGCATCGAGGGGCAGAAGACGGCTGCCTTCGAGATCGTGGACAGCCTCGGCGACGCGCCGGCTATGCTGTCGATCCCGGTCGGAAACGCCGGCAACATCACCTCCTACTGGAAAGGGTTCCGGGAGTACAAAGACCACGGCATGGCCGAGAGGCTGCCTGTGGTCTGGGGATTCCAGGCCGAAGGTGCGAACCCGCTGGTGCGAGGAGAGATAGTCGAGCACCCGGAGACGGTGGCCACAGCCATCCGCATCGGCAATCCGGCCCGGGCGGAGGAAGCGCTTGCGGCGGCGCGGGATTCGGGCGGCGCCATACGTGACGTCACCGACGAGGAGATCCTGGCGGCTCAGCGCTTGCTTGCCCAGAAGGAAGGCGTGTTCTGCGAGCCGGCTTCGGCGGCCAGCGTCGCCGGGTTGCTCAAATACGGCAGCTCGGGACTGCCGCTCGGCGACACGCTCGTCGCAGTGCTTACCGGCCATGGCCTCAAAGACCCGCAGACCGCCATCGACCAGTCGCGGGCCATCATCCACTGCCCGGCCGACCTGGCCGCGGTGGAGGAGATCATAGGAAACGCCGAATAGCGGGCTTGCCCGGATATGGACAACAAGAATCGCTCGTGCGTCATCGCTCACCTTTCCGATCTGCACACCGGATCCCAGTACTTCGTCCCCAACTTGCTCGACCGCACCCTTGTGGAGATCAACGATCTGGCGCCGGACATGGTGGTGGTGACCGGCGATCTCACCAGCATGGGGTACCGGCAGGAGTTTCGCGAGGCCAGGGAGTACCTCGACCGCTTGACCTGTGCCGACGTGCTGGTAGTTCCGGGGAACCACGATAGCCGCAACGTGGGCTACGCCCATTTCGAACGACTGTTCGCCACAAGAGAGATGGTGATACGCAAGAACGGCGTTACCGTGGTCGGGGTGGATTCGACGGAGCCGGACCTCGACTATGGGCGGATCGGTAGGCATCGGTATCCCTGGATACGAGAGGCGTTCATGGAGCAGCCGGACGACTTCAAGATCTTCATGCTCCACCATCACCTGCTCCCCATCCCGGGAACCGGGCGGGAGCGGAACATCGTGAACGATGCCGGCGATGTGCTGGAGGTCCTGGTCGAATGCGGCGTGCACCTCGTCCTCTCGGGGCACAAGCATGTCCCCTACGCCTGGCGGCTCGAGAACATGTACGTGGTGAACGCCGGGACCGTGGCGACGCTCAGGCTGCGGGGCGACACCAAACCCTGCTACAACGTCATCGAGATCGCGGGCGACCGCGTGAAGATCTCGCGCCGCTACCCCTTTCACGGCGGCGAAGTCATCGTGGAGTTCGACGCAGGGCCATGAAACGCGCCGCCGTAGCTCTGATCGACGGCGAGCACTACCCTCCGGTGGTCGCCGATGCTCTGAGGCAGGCGGGAGACCGGTTCGATTTCCGTGCGGCGCTCTTTCTGGGGGGGACGGAGAAGATCGACGCCGAGGGCCTAGAACGGAGCGCTGAGGACCTCTACGGTCTGCCGGTGGTCTTCGACGCAGACATGTGCCGGGGGCTTGCCCGCGTCATCGAGGAGTTCCATCCGGAAGTGGTCGTTGACCTGAGCGACGAACCGGTGCTAGGATACGAGCAGCGTTTCCGCCTTGCCAGCGAAAGCCTGGCACGAAACGTAGGCTACGAAGGTCCAGATTTTCACTTCAGCCCCGCGAGTAGAGATCGCCTCTGCAGAAGCCCTTCGCTCTCCGTCATCGGTACCGGGAAACGAGTGGGCAAGACGGCGGTCAGTGGATATGTCGCGCGGGTTCTTCAAGAAGTCTTCACCGGGCGGGATGGCGGCCCGGGGGTAGTGGTCGTGGCCATGGGACGCGGCGGCCCGGCGGTGCCTGAGATCATCGACGGGGCACGCAGCGCTCTGACCATCCGGGATCTGCTGGCATGGAGCCGGCAAGGCCGGCATGCAGCCTCCGATCACTTTGAGGACGCGGTGCTGAGCCGGGTCGTGACGGTCGGGTGCCGGCGGTGTGGCGGGGGAATGGCGGGCGAGCCGTTCGTCTCCAACGTCGCGGAAGGGGTCGAGCTTGCGAACAGCCTGGGTCCTGGTGTGGTGGTTCTCGAGGGGAGCGGCGCAGCCATTCCACCGGTGAGGTCCGATGCGTGTGTGCTGGTCGCCGGTGCGAACCAGCCGGTGGCGTCGATCACGGGCTACTTGGGGGCATACAGGCTGCTCATCAGTGATGCGCTGGTGCTGACGATGGCGGAGGAGCCGCTGGCCTCCGCCCAGAAGGTGCGTGAGGTCATGGAGAGGGTGGACTGGGTGAAGCCGGGTCTGGTCGTGATCCCCGCGGTCCTTAGGCCCCGGCCCGTGGAAACGGTCGAAGGCAAGAAGGTCGCCTTCTTCTCGACCGCACAGATCACGCAGGAGGCGGTGCTGCGAAGGTATCTGGAGGAGCGGTGGGGCTGCAGAGTTGAGTTGTTCTCGAACCACCTGGCAGACAGACCTGCTCTGAGGGCCGATCTCGACCGGCCGGAAATCTCGCGGGTCGATGTGTTGCTCACCGAGATCAAAGCGGCGGCCATCGACGTTGTGGCCGAGGCGGGCCAAGCGCGCGGATTGCCCGTCGTGGCTGTGGAGAACCTGCCGGTGGAAGTCCCGCCGGGGCGCGAGGGAGGTTTGGCGGCAATGATCGAGCGGTTGGCGGCAGTGGCGAGGGAGAGGTTCGAAAGCCGGGTGTGACCGAGTGGCCGCTCTAGACGAGGCTGGGGAACTGGGAGGCGCGGTGTCGGAGCCTGGATGGCTTCCTCTGCAGTTGGTCAGCGAAGGGAATAAGGTCCCCTTCTCAAAGGGACTGTTGGCGACGACGCTGACAGCCACCGGGTTGCCACCCGAGCGGGCGTTCGTCGTGGCGATGGACGTGGAACGTCATCTGTCGCAACGGCCGGACCGCGATATCCCGGTGGACCAACTGAGGCAGGAGGTAGAGGTCTGTCTCGCGGAGATCGAGGGTGACCGGTATCTGCGGCGATATCGCCTGTGGAACCGCTTGGCACGGGAAGACAAACCAGTGGTCGTACTGATAGGCGGGGCGACGGGCGTGGGCAAGAGCACCATCGCGGCCCGGGTAGCCGACAGGCTAGGGGTGATACGGATCATTTCGACCGACTCGATAAGGGAAGTGATGCGGGCCTTCTTCTCAGAGAGCCTTATGCCGGCCATCCATCACTCCTCCTATGAGGCGGGGAGGGGCGTGCGCATCCCGCTGGGATCCGGTTTTGACTCGCACGTCGTGGGCTTCATGGAGCAGGTGGACGTGGTCAACGTCGGGGTGCTGGCGATCCTCGACAGGGCGATAAAGGAACGGACCAGCATGGTAGTGGAAGGCGTGCACATGGTCCCAGGCATGCTTGCGTCGGCGGGAGTGCGAGAGAGGATGTCGGAGGTTCTGCTGCTTCAGATGGTCGTCGCAGTGAACGACGCCGCTCTGCACCGCGGCCACTTCTTGGTGCGGGAGCAGGAGACTTCCGGCCGGCGCGCGATCGCCCGCTACCTGAAAGGGTTCGACGAGATACGGAGGATCCAGGATTTCATCCTCGAACGCGCGGAGGCGGAGGGCACGCTGGTCGTGAACAACGTGAGCATCGACGACACGGTGAACCTGGTCGTGGATGCGCTATACGGCGTCATAGACAAGACCGAGGAGGGTAACGGTGCCGGAGAGTGAGGGTCGGTGCATCTGCGGCCGTTTCGTTGCCGCGACAGAAGCGGCAGCCCTTGCCGCCGCGCGCTGGGTGGGAAAAGGCGACGGCTTGGCAGCCGACCACGCGGCTAGGGAGGCTATGGCTGCCGTGTTCGCCGAGATGCCTGTAAGAGCGCGCGTCGTGGCGGGCCGCAGCGGTGATCGCGAGCAGAACATCCTCCGCGTCGGCGCGGGACTGGGGAAGGAGTTCGGGCCCTGGTTCACGAGCTCGATGAACGTGGAGGATGGCCTGGACGATCGAGCTGACGCCTGGGACCTCGCCGTGGATGCCCTGCAGGCGCCTAATGCTCTGGCCCGGGGCATGGATGGGGCTCTGGCCATGATCGCCGCGGGACCCCCGGGCAGCCTGATGCCGGTTCCCGAGATGTACATGCAGAAGCTGGTAGTCCCTACTCAGGCCGCCGCGGCGATCGACCTCGACGCGCCCGTGGAGGAGAACATCAAGGCAGTCGCTGCCGCGTTGGGGCGGCGAGAAGAAGACCTGGTGGTGGTAGTCCTGGACCGACCGCGCCACGAGCAGTTGATCGCGCAGATCAAGCGGTGCGGAGCACGGGTGGGCCTCATTGTCGACGGGGACGTGTCGGCCGGGTTGGCGGCGGCATCCGGTGATTCCGGTGTGGATATGTACATCGGCATAGGGGGCTCTACGGAAGGGATCCTCACGGCGGCGGCGTTGCGCTCTCTGGGGGGCGAGATGCAGGCCCGATTCTGGCCCGTGTCGCGGCATCAGGTCGAACTGGTCACCATCGCGGGCATCGCCGATATAGAGGCCCGTCTGACCAGCCGGGACATGGCCGGCGAGGGCGTGTTAGTGGTAGCCACAGCGGTGACAGGGGCCAGATTCTTGAGAGCGGTCGATGCGCAACCCGACGGGATCCGCACCGAGAGCATGGTGCTGTGTTCCAGGTGCTGTGCTATACGCAAGATACAGACCATCCATCGGTCGACGAACGGGGGACAAAGGGTGAACCTTGGGGCCAGATAACAGGACCTTGCCAAGTGACGAGACCGGATATGACAAGACGACCGCGAATGAAGAAGAGGTACATGATCATGGAACCCGACCGGAGAACAAGACCATGGCGATAGCCGAACTCGAGCCGAAGCTCCTTTCCGACCTGCATATGGTGGCGGGAGAGCTCGGCATCAAGAACTTCCGAAAGTACTCGAAGCAGGATCTCATCATGAAGATCCTGAACGAGCAGTCCCAGGACAGGGGACTCCAGTTCCGTACCGGGCTGCTCGATATCCTGCCCGACGGATACGGCTTTCTGCGAACTCAGGGGTACACGCAGTCCGACTCCGACATCTACGTGTCCCTCTCGCAGATCCGCCGTTTCAAGCTGCGCCGGGGCGACGAGATCACCGGCCAGGTGAGGACTCCGCGTGACAACGAGAAGTACCATGCCCTGTTGAAGATCCAGACTGTTAACGGCATCGATCCCGAGCAGGCGCGTCACCGCCCGACATTTGATTCGTTGACGCCCCTCTTCCCGGACGAGCGGCTTCGTCTGGAGACGACTCCGGACCGAATCGCCGCGCGGGTCATGGACATAATGAGCCCTCTGGGCAAAGGGCAGAGGGGCCTCATCGTATCGCCGCCCAAAGCAGGTAAGACCACCATCCTCAAGGACCTCGCGCACGCCATCGCGACCAACAACCCCGAGGTGCACCTGCTGGTGCTGCTCGTCGACGAGCGCCCCGAGGAAGTCACGGACATGGAGCGCACGGTTGCCGGCGAGGTCGTCGCCTCGACCTTCGACCAACCGGGCGAGAACCACGTGCAGGTCACCGAGTTGGTGCTCGAGCGCGTGAAGCGTCTGGTGGAAGTGGGCAAGGACGTGGTCGTGCTTCTTGATTCCATCACGCGCATGGCCCGCGCCTACAACCTGCAGGCGCCCGCCAGCGGCCGCATTCTGTCCGGTGGTGTCGATTCCACCGCCCTCTATCCGCCGAAGAAGTTCTTCGGCGCAGCGCGCAACATCGAGGAAGGCGGCTCGCTGACTATCGTCGCCACGGCTCTCGTGGAGACCGGCTCCCGCATGGACGAGGTCATCTTCGAGGAGTTCAAAGGCACCGGCAACTGGGAAGTCCGTCTTACCCGGCAGCTGGCCAACAAGCGGGTGTTCCCGGCCATCGACATCGAGAACTCCGGGACCCGCAAAGAGGAACTCCTGATGGACGACGCCGAGGCCAAGATGGTGTGGAAACTGCGGGGGGTCCTTCACGCGCTCGACCCCAACGCCGCCATCGAGCTCCTCATCGGCAAGTTGAAAGAGACGAAGTCGAACACCGAGTTCCTCGATCAGATGCGGAAGAACTCCCGCTAAGACCCGGGAGAGCGACTGTGACGGCGTGGATCGGCATCGAGAGCCTCCCGATGTGCCACTACTGATGACCAGCCAGTGAGCGGGGGGTGCGAGCGATGAGCAGGACGATCCCCTGTGCCACCACGATCGCCGAGATCAGAGCGACACTCGGGCAGTCGCGGGACCGAGGCGCGACCGTTGGGCTGGTGCCCACTATGGGGGCGCTGCACGAGGGACATCTGTCCCTGATCAGAGCGGCCCGGGCGGAGAACGACGTCGTCGTGGTTTCCATCTTCGTGAACCCCACGCAGTTCGGGCCGAACGAGGACCTCAAGCACTACCCGCGTGATCTTGCGGGCGACCGGGCGCTTAGCGCGGAGGCCGGCGCCGATGTGATCTTCAACCCGCCCGAGGAGGAGATGTATCCCGGGACCTTTTCCACATGGGTGGAGGTCGAGGGCCTTACCGACGGGCTTTGCGGCCGGTCGCGGCCAGGCCACTTTCGCGGGATGTGCACGGTGGTGACTAAGCTGTTCAACATCTGTCAGCCCGACCGGGCGTACTTCGGCGAGAAGGACGCTCAGCAACTCGCGGTCATCGCGCGCATGGCGCGGAACCTGGACATGGCGGTCCAGATCGTCCCCTGTCCGACAGTGCGAGAGCCTGACGGCTTGGCCATGAGCTCGCGGAACGCGCGCTTGGCGCCAGAGCAACGGGCGCAGGCGCCGGCACTCTACGAGGCGCTGAACGCCGCGAGGGTCCTGGTAGGCGCAGGGCAGCGGAGCACTGCCGTGCTCGACCGAGCCATGCGCTCGATCTTGGCCGAGGCTTCTCTGGGGGAGATCGACTACCTTGAGATCGTTGGGGCGGACGATCTCGTGCCCGTGCCTACCATCGCCGGGGAGTGCCTGATAGCCATGGCTGTGCGCTTCGGGCCGGTCCGGCTCATCGACAATATCAGGGTCCAGGGCTGACCGCCGCCGGCAAGGGCGGGCGGCGCCTCGCGTCCGACCGGCCGTCCACAGCGCGCCGAAGTGCGCCGCGTTCCGCCGGCGGGGCTCCGACCGGCTAAGTGTGGGCCTTGTCTTCGACGATCGAGTTGCCGCCGTCGACGATCATGAATTGACCCGTGATGTACGACGCCGCGGGCGACGCCAAGAAGGAGATGAGCGCCGCCGCCTCGTCGGCCGTCCCTGCGCGGTGCATGGGAGTGGCAAGCCCAGCCTCGGCGATGGAGGGAGTCTCGGCTGCAGTAGCGATCCATCCCGGACCGACGGCGTTGACGGTGATGCCGTCGAGCGCCACCTCGAGCGCGAGCACGCGTGTCAAACCAACTATGGCGGCCTTGGCAGTCGCGTAGGCTGAGTGGAGTCTCATGGCCACGAGCGGTCCCGTGGTCGAGGAGACGTTCACGATCCGTCCGTAGCCTCGGGCCGTCATTCCAGGCAGGAACGCCTGGGTCACCAAGAAGACGGTGCGCAGATTCCTGGCGATGGCCTCGTCCCATTCGGCCAGCGTCAGGTCGGCAAAGAGCTTCTCGGCATCCCAGCCGCTGACGAGTGAGGCCAGCCCGGCGTTGTTGACAAGCACGTCCACTGAAGAGCGCCAGGCCGTGATGCGCTCGGTGAGACCCGCAACCTGAGAGGGGTCGGTGAGATCGGCCACGAGCCCGAGAGCGGAAATACCTTCTTGCTCCAACTCGGCGACGCGTTCGAAGATACGTTCAGTGGTCGAGGCAATAGCGACCGCCGCACCCCACCGGCCTAGAAGCCGCGCCGTGGCGAAGCCGATCCCACGTGGACTACCGGCACCGGTGACCAGGGCGGTCTGTCCTGCAAAGACGGATGCAGGCGCCGGCGGCGCTATCGGAC
>Ga0154815_119_pt3 | contig 22683 bp, 24 predicted proteins | sample Rifle2008BG16ft_FD_105823 | JGI IMG/M metagenome (GOLD analysis project Ga0154815, IMG submission 105823) | Actinobacteria bacterium RBG_16_64_13
CAGTCTAGCCATGGCCGGGTTCAGATACTCGATCCTCCCGTTGACATGGACGAACACGCCGTCCGGCGCCGCGTCCACCAACGTGCGAAAGCGTTCCTCGCTTTCCAGCAGCGCCACCTCCGCCATCTTGCGTTCGGTGAAACCGTCGAACAGGGTCATGAGGTGGGGCTCTCCGCCGAGGGAGAACGGGGCGAATATCTCTCTCAGCCAAAGATGCGTCCCGAAGCTGGTGCTTACCTCCGCCTCCACTGTCACCGGCCGGCCCGATGAGAGAGCTTTATTCGCAGCGTCGTGGAGGCCATACTTCTTCCACGATTCGATCTGGTGGAAGTTCTGGCGCATCAATTGCTCCGTGCTTCCGCCCAGGATCCCACCGGCGGCCTCATTGGCGGCGACGCACTGCCCCGTGGCCTTGTAGATGACAACTCCCATTGGGGAATGCTCCACGAAGGCCCGGTTGATCTCCAGCGCGTCGGCGATGGCCCTTTCGACCCGTTTGCGCTCGGTGATGTCCACCGCGGTCGAGATCGCGCACTTGACGCCCTTCAACTCGATCGGCTCGACCGAGGCTATGAGGGTCAGGACCTCTCCGGAACGGGGCTGGAACGTTGTCTCCCTTGCCGATAGGCGACCTTCCGCCTCGAACGCATCGAATGCAACGTGGTGATCGTCTTCTGTCTGCCAGATACCCAACTCGGTGGTGAGCCGGCCGATCATCTCTTCGCGTGTGAATCCGAGCAGCCGGCAGTACGCGTCGTTAACGTCGAGAATCACGCCCTCCGGGATAGTGGTGATCATCTGGCAGGCGGGACTCGCGTGGAAGATGCGAAGAGAAGCGTCCTTGTCCATAGTCAAGGGAGACTAAAGGGCCGGTGGTTGATTGAGCAACGGCCAGCACGGTCCCAGATCCCTGACCGTCGCCGCGAACTTCTCGACATCTCTTTCTTCGCGAGATGAGGTGAGCATGACCACGGGGAACGACCGGGTGCGCGAATCCCCGCGGAGGGCGGGCAGTATCTCCAGTCCATCCACTTTCGGCATCTTGAGATCGACCAGGATCACCTCGGGGCCGTTCGCGATGCGCCCCGTCTCGTCGAGGACAAGCCTGTAGAGCCTTCCGGGAGTCGCCGCCCCGTCCCGCTCCCGTTTTGGCCTGGCCTCAATCGAGCGCTGGGGCATGCGGTGTCCCCCCACCCTTCGGCGATAGGGAACCCCAGCGCCCAAGCCTTGAGCGCACAAAACTGGAAGCGTTCCGGTGTCGGCGGCTTTGCCATACTGCTCTCCCCGGCCACCTCTGGTCATGCCTGTTCGGTCTCTATATCCCGTCCGTAGGCTTTATCTAACCCTCTTGGTGCACGCTACTGGCATACGCCTACTCGGCCAACGTCTCTACCCCAGGCGGTCGCCTACTTTGAGCCCCACGGATGACACGAAATCAGGCGCGGCGATCTTGGCCGCGCCGGCCGGTTGCACGCGCTTGACAAAGACGCTGCCGCCGCTCGCGGCCACCTGGAAGCCGTCGCTCGTGATCTCGGTGACCGTGCCGGGTCTTTCGGGACCGCTGATGACGCGTCTCTCGCAGTCGAGTATCTTCAGCGGCGCCCCCCCGAACGAGGTAGCGGCGCCCGGCGACGGGTTGCAGCCCCGGATGACGTTGTAGACCACACCGACCGGATACATCCAGTCGATCGTCATGCTCCTGCAGGGAGGCTCGTACTCACCCCGCGCCAGATCCTGGGCAAGTTCCGGTGCGTTGCCCTCCCTGACCATACGGACCGACTCCACCAAGGCCCCGACACCCAGGGGGAACAGTTTGCCGAAGTAGACCGTTCCCAGCGTGTCGTCCGGTTCGATGGTGACCTCTTTCTGCATGAGGATGGGCCCGGTGTCGAGGCCCTCGTCCGGCCAGAAGATCGAGAGACCGGTCTTGGCCTCGCCGTTGATAACGGCCCAGTTGATGGCGCTCGCCCCCCGGTGCCGCGGGAGCAGTGAGGGGTGATACTGGATGGTTCCAAGACGCGGATGGTTCAGGATAGAGAGCGGCACGATGTCGGTAACGAAGGCCATCACGTTGAGATCGGCGGCGAAAGCCTTGTAGTCGTCTAACAGCTCGGGGTCGCGCATCCTGGCCGGCTGACGCACCGGGAGGCCGCTTGCCTCGGCTAGTTCCCTGAAGGTATTGCTCTTGCCGGGAACGGCATCCGGGGGCATATAGACCACCGCGACTTCTTCCCCCGCCTTCAGAAGTGCCTCCAGCACCTTCTCCCCAAAGGCCGCCTGGCCGATAAGCGCGATCCTCATGCTCCGCTCCCACCTTTCTGCGTGCTCGTGCGTCTCCAGAGCTACGATTCTACCTGCCGCTCATTCTCCAAGCACAGGGGAATCGCCCGCAGCGGCGACTCCCGGCGCCTCCATGCCCGTTGAGGGAGACATGCGGGCGACCAAGACCCCGGCCGCGATCACCGCCGCGCCGCCCACCGCGGTAGCCCAGCCAAGGGGCTCCGACAGGAAGATCGCGGCGAACATCACGCCGGTGACCGGCTCCGCATACGTGAAGACGGCCGCGTGGTCGGCCCGCACGAGGCGAAGACCCGAGAAGAAGATCAGGATGGCGAAAGTCGTGTGGACCACGCCTAGCGTGGCAAGAGCCCCCCATTCCTTGGCCGAGGACGGACCGGGAAGAAGAAAGACCGCAGGCAGCAAAAGCAGGGCAGCGAAGACGTACTCGCCGAAGGCGATGACGGGGGCAGGAATGCTCGCGAGCAGCCGCTTGCCGGTAAGCATGAGCCCGCAGTAGCAGAGCGCGGTGGCGAACGCCATCCCGGCGCCTAAGTAACTCCTGCTCCCTTCCAGGGACAGCTCCCCCAGTCCTATGATGAGCGCCGTGCCCCCGAGGGCAAGAGTGAGAGGCGGCACGATCCGCCGGTCGTAAGGCTCCTTGGCTGTCAGCGGTCCCAGGGCCGCGACAAAGACCGGCCCGACGTAGGCAAGAAGCTCGACCACGGCCACCCGCGTCAAGTAGAACGCACCAAAGAAGAGGACCCAGTTGGCCGCCAGCAGCGCGCCCACGGCAAGCAGAGACAGCACGCTCCGCCGGCCGAGCCGCGCCAGTTCCTTCATCCTCCGCCTGACCAGCAGATAGATCAGCACCGCCGCAGCACCGAACACCACCCTCCAGAAGACGACCACGAACGGTGAGGCGTCCAGCATGCGCACGAAGAGGGGGATCGTCCCCCAGATGACACCGGCAAAACCGATGCGGAGAAGTCCCGAGAAACGGTCAGTGCCGGCGAGCCGACCCATCAGACTTACTCCGCGGGCTGTGCGCGTTCAGGTGGAGCGGCCTGGCTCGATTCAAGCGCTCTCAGCCGCTGGAGCACGGGCGGATGCGAGTACTTCAACACCACGTAGAAGGGATGAGGTGTGAGATTCGTCAGATTGTCCTTGGACAAGCGTTTCAGTCCGGCCGCCAGCAGGTCGCCCCGGCCGGTCGTGGTCGCCGCGAAAGAATCGGCCTGGCGCTCGTTGTGACGGGACAGCGCGGCCGCCCCGACCGAAAGCACCAACTGAAGCGGCCGAAGAAGGACCGCGACAAAGACTATCCCTGCGTAGACTGAAGGACCGTCCACGCCGAAGGCCTCGAACAAGCCGACTTGCTTCAGAAAGACCGAGAACAGCCCTAAGAACAGGCCCGTCTCGAGCGCAGACACGATAGTGCGGACAAAAACGTGACGCTTCCTGTAGTGACCGACCTCGTGGGCGAGGACCGCCACCAGCTCGTCGGTACTATGACGCTTGATCAACGTGTCGAAGAGCGCGATCCGCTTGTTCCTGCCAAACCCGGTGAAGAAGGCGTTCCCCTTGGTTGAGCGGCGGGATGCGTCGATAGAGAAGAGTCCCTTGAGGGGGAAGTCGACGCGCCGCGCGTACGCGAGGATCGCCTCCTTCAACTCGCCGTCTTCCAGTGGGCTGAACTTGTTGAAGAGCGGCATGATCACCCGGGGGGCCAGCAGCTGTATAAGGAACGTAAATGCCGCCACAGCCGCCCAGGCGTAGATCCAGGCGAATCTGCCGGTGTATTCGAACAACGCCAAGAACGCAATGGCGAGAGGTACCTCGAGCGCAGCGGACAGACCCACCGTCTTGACCAGGTCGAGGATGAAGGTGCCCGGTGAGGTGCGGTTGAAGCCGAACCTCTCCTCGGTGACGAACACGGCCCAGATACTGAAGGGCATCTCCAAGATGCCGCGGGCAGCGAAGAGTATGACCAAGAAGGCCAGCCCGGTCCATACAGGGCCCGCCCCCAGCGACCGTACCACCCCGTCGAGCCAGCCAAACCCGCCTGCCAGCCAGAAGGCCAGCAGCACGGCCAGGTCGAACAGCGCTGAGACGATCCCCAGACGGGTCCTCGCCCGGGTGTACTCCTGAGACCGCCGGTAAGTCTCGGCGTCGAAGAGATCGGCGAACTCGGCCGGCACCCTGGGGTCGAGCGCCCGCAGGTTGAGGAGTGTGCCGCCCAACTCGACCGTCTCAACGACGATTACTCCGGCCAGTGCTGCGATCAGGTATGCGTTCAAAGCTTCACTCCGGTTGATAGAAGAGCGAGGGCCAATAGTCGAGGCCTTCGAACTCGTTCGAGACGAGGGTGCCCGCAAGCCCGTCGATGATGGCGACGGCGTCTTCCAAGGATCCGATGCCGGCTCGTCCGCCGGTGACCCGGGCAAAGTCGCAGGCGGCCGCGACCTTAGGCCCCATCGACCCGGCAGCGAAGGAAAGCGTCTCCAAGGCCGCCGGTGAAACCCGTCGGAGGGCTCGGGAATCGGGTGCTCCCCAATGATCCCAGACTGCCTCAGCGTCGGTGAGCATGAGGAAGACCTCAGCCCCTAGCGATTTGGCGAGAAGAGCGCCGGCGAGGTCTTTGTCGATGACCGCTTCCACCCCGACCAACACGCCGTCGGGGGTCAGCATCGTCGGAATGCCACCGCCTCCGGTGCAAATGACCACGACCCCGCGCTCGACCAGCCACTCGATGACGCGGAGCTCGAAGATACGCTTAGGCCGCGGGGACGGCACCACCCTCCTGAACAAGCCATTGTCGGGGCCTATGCTCCAACCGTGTTCCCTGGCAAGGCGTTCGGCCTCAGCCCGGAAGTATTGCGGCCCGATGGGCTTGGTAGGGCTCTGAAATGCTGGATCAGCCGGATCGACCTCCACCTGGGTTAGGATGGTGGCGAAAGGGACGTTCTCAGGCAAGATATTGCCCAGCTCCTGCTCGATCATGTAGCCGATCATGCCCTCTGACTCGGCCCCCAGGACGTCGAGCGTGTACGGTTCGACCCCAGTGTAGGCCGCGGCCTCGAGCGCGAGCAGGCCGACCTGCGGCCCGTTGCCGTGGGTAATGATCAGGCTGTGCTGGCGCGCCAATGGGGCCAAGGCGCGAGCGGCGGTCTTGACGTTCTCCCTCTGGTTCTGCACCGTGAGCGGCTGCCCCCTCTTGAGAAGGGCGTTGCCGCCGAGCGCCACGACGATCCTCATGCAGGGCTCGCTCTACGCCTCGTCCGACTTCTTGGTGTTCTCAAGGTCGGCTCCAGCCGATCGCAGGGCGGCCAGCAACTCTTCCGGTTGTTGCGATCCGACCAGCACCAGAGCTCCGCCGTCAAGGATCATCTGGACCCCGCGATTGCCATAGGCGTTGTAAGCGCGGCCGTTGGAGCGCGAGATCCGCATACCCCAGCCGCCATACTCCTTGAGGGGTGAGTACTCCCGGACTATCGCCTTCCGGATCGTGCGCACCGGGATGTGGGCGCGGCGGAAAGGAACGAGCTGCACCCTCAGCTCTCCCGGCCAGACCTCGGTCACCACGCGGACCATCCAGCCGAACGCCGGGAAGCCAAGGCCGAACACAAGGAAAAGAACCCAGGCCAGCCAGTTGGGGATGGGATCGGAGCCCTGGGGATTACCGAGCACAACCTGCTGGAGGAACTGCCACCACACGATCCCCGTGACGCCCAACACCGGGACCACAAAGATCCACTGCCGGAACCTCTGGACCTCGTGGAACAGGGGCGGGACCCCCGTGCTCTCGGATGAATCATTGGGAATGCCACTGTCGCTCATTGCGAGCTATCACCTCCGTGTGCGGAAGCACTCATAGTACACTAAGCAGACATGCAGACCGACCCCGCGACAGACGCCCGGGCCGCGGGAAAGCGAACCCGCCTGGCTTGGTACGCTTACGACCTGGGCAACACCTCGGTCGAGTTTGCCGTGCCCCTGTTCCTGACGGTGTGGATCGTGACCGATCTGGGCGTGGATGCCTGGGTGTTCGGCCTCGCCACCGCCATTTCTTCGTGGGCTATCGGGCTCAGCGGGCCCTTCATAGGCGTGCACGCCGACGAGACTCACACCCGGCGCCGCTGGTTCATCTCCTCAGCATCGCTCGCCGCGATCCTCTTCGCCTCACTCAGCTTCTTCCCACGCTCCGGTACGGCGGCCCTGGTAACCATCCTCGTAGTGGCAATGGCGGCCAACTACTTCTTCCAGCTCTCCAGCCTCATATACAACGCCTCGATGCTGAGCGCCGCCTGCGGAGCAAACGTGGTCAGCGTCTCCTCACTCGGCATGGGACTGAGCTTCGTCGGCGGTCTGGCTGGAATAGGCATCATCGAGTTCGTCGTCGAGGGACACGTGATACCTGGAGTGAGCGGCAGAGGCTACGCTATCGTGCCTGCGGCCCTGCTCTTCGTCGCCTGCACGATACCAAGCGTGTTCACGGCGAATCTCTGGCAGAAGAAGACCGATGCGGTCGCTCTACCCCCAGGCAACCTGAGCCAACGCATGAGAACGCTCTGGAGGGAGTCATCGCGCGAGTACCGGGCCGGCTGGTTCTTGGCCGGCTACTTCATGCTGAACTCGTCGATCATGGGGCTTACTCTCTACCTCCCCCTGCACGTGGAGGAGGTCACCGGCCTCCGAGGGATGGACCTGTTGATGGTCTTTGCGACCGTCGTCATCACCTCGGCGATAGGGGCGGGAGCGGTGGCTCTCATGCGACCCACTGGGGCGATGGTAAAACGGATCATCTTGACGGGCTCGATACTGCTGTCCGTCAACGCCATTCTCTTCAGCCTCGTCTCTTCGCTGCCGCTGGTCGCGGCCTGCTCCTGCCTGCACGGGCTGTTCTCGGGTGCGCTGGTACCGACCGTCCGGGGAGCGTTCGCCCAGACCTTCCATTCCGACTACCAAGCCTTGGCGTTCGGCCTCTTCGGAGCCGTACAGAGGGTGTCACAGGGCCTGGGGGCCGCCCTCTGGCCGCTGGCCAGCACTCTCGGCGCCGACAGCGCCACGGGGGCAGGCATTGCCGCCATGGCAGTGCTGGCGCTCATCGGGGTGCCACTCTTCTCGCGCTGGAGACCGGCGGATTCCATGATCGCCTGCGCTGACGGGGTCGACACGGCGCAGGCGGCCGCGGGCGAACAGACGGGTTCTCCTGCTCCCTGACCTCTGGCCTCCTCGCGCCCGTGGGTCCGCGCGGCGGCCGAGAGTTCTCAGCCCGCCTTCATCTCCAAGGCGCACGCGAGCATCACATCGAACAGATCGGCAAGGTCGACCTCGTCAACGCAGGAGATCGCAACCCGGATATCGGTGCTGCTCGTGGAGATGACACCTACCCCGTAGTCGTTTAGGAGCTTGACTCTGTACTCCTCGGCGTTGAGTTCGTTCATGCGGACGCACAGGAAGTACCCGGAGTTGAACGGGTACATCTTCCAGACTTCGTCAAAACGCGGTTCCGCCAGGATCTCCCGCACTTTCGCGGCCCGGCGTGCCAGCACGGCGAACTTCTCGGCCTTCTGGGCGCGGTAGTCGCCGTCGCCCATGGCCCTCAGAACCAGAGCCTGCGACAAGTTCGGGGAATTGCTGATGGTCCCGCGGATGCAACCGCCGGTCTTCTTTTCCAGGGCTTCGTAAGCGCCCGAGCCGCCTGCCACCCCATAGGTGATGAACCCGACTCGCAGCCCCCACGCGTAGTCCTCCTTGGAGGCCCCATCCAGTTTGATGGCCAGGATCCTCGGGTGCAGCGCGGCCAGACGAGTGAACAACGATTCCTTGAGCACCTCGTCGCCGTAGAAGAGGCCGAAGTAGGCGTCGTCACAGATCGCCACGATGTCGCATTCCTGCCGGGTGGCCCCCTCGAGCAGGATGTCGCGTATGCCGTCGGCCTCAGCGGGGGTGATGGAGTAACCGGTGGGGTTGTTCGGGAAGTTGAACAACAGCACCAGCTTGCCTACGCGGGAGTGCTTGTGGATGATCTCGCTAAGACCGCGGAGGTCGAAGCCTCCGTTGGCGTCATAAAGGGGATAGCTCCCCACTCTCGCTCCGCGCTTCACGCCGAAGATGAGCCTGTAGTTGCCCCATACCTGGTCGGGCAGGAACAACAGGTCGCCCTCGTCGACGAACATGTCGGCTACCGTGCTGAGCCCGTGAGTGATGCCACTCGTGACAACGGGCAGGCTGACGGGAGTATCGCCGAGAGATGGATTCTTGGCTTTGATCTCTTCCAGCCAGGCCGCGCGCAGATCTGCCCGTCCGGCCGAGGGGGCGTACGGCAACGCCTGGTCGGGGTCCAGGTCGCACAGATGGCGGGTGATGGCCTCCAGTCCCATCGAGTGGTGCAACTCCCGCGCCTCTCCGATGGTGGCGTTGAACCGCGTGGCTTTCTGCTTGGCCTCGGCCGATTGAGTGAGTATCCCCTTGGGATAGTAGAGCTTCTTGCCCAACTCCGACATCACCCGCGTGACCACGGGAGCCTGCTGCCTGAGTGTCTGGTTCAGCTCCGCCGCCAGCGGGTTGAGTTCAGCGTTCACTCTGTTCATCGATCACCCCCTGCTGAGACGTTCCTTGAGAGCCGCGAGCTGCTTGCGCAAGGCGCCGGGAAGCCGATCCCCAAACCCGTCATAGTAGGTGCCAAGACCCTCCGCCTCACCTTTCCAGCCCTCGATGTCCACCGCGAGCAGTGCGCTCAGGTCTTCGGACGGGAGATCCAGCCCGGAGAGGTCTAGGGCGTCGGGCGCGGGCAGGTAGCCGATGGGAGTCTCCACAGCCTCCCCGCCTCCCTCGACCCGCTCGAAGATCCACTTGAGAACACGGCTGTTCTCGCCGTATCCCGGCCACAGCCAGTGTCCGTCGTCGCCTTTGCGGAACCAGTTGACGAAGAAGATGCGCGGAAGCTTGGCCGCGTCGGTCCGGTCGGCCATCGACAGCCAGTGGGTGAAGTAGTCGCCCATGTTGTAGCCGCAGAAGGGAAGCATGGCGAAAGGATCGTGCCGCAGCACGCCGGTCTTGCTCAGGTTTGCCGCCGTGGTCTCCGATCCCGCCGCCGACCCCATGAACACGCCGTGCTCCCAGTCGAAGGCCTCGTTGACCAGGGGGATGGTGCTCGCCCGGCGGCCGCCGAAAAGGAAGGCCGAGATGGGCACCCCCGCCGGGTTTTGCCAATCGGGATCGATCACAGGGCACTGCGACGCCGGCGCGGTGAAGCGCGAATTGGGATGCGCAGCCTTGCGGTCGGCGTCGGGAGACCAGTCGTTGCCCTCCCAGTCGATGGCATGGGCCGGAGCCGGCACGCCCATCTCCTCCCACCATACATCGCCATGGTCGGTCAGCGCGACATTGGTGAATATGCTGTTGCGGGTGAAGGTGTCCATGGCGTTGGGGTTCGACTGGTACGAAGTCCCCGGCGCGACCCCGAAGAAGCCGGTCTCTGGGTTCATAGCGTAGAGACGGCCGTCCGCTCCGATTCGCATCCAGGCGATGTCGTCGCCCAGGCAGGTCACCTTCCAACCGGGCAGCGTGGGCTGCATCATGGCCAGGTTGGTCTTGCCGCACGCGCTCGGGAAGGCGCCCGCCACGTAGTGCTTCTTGCCCTCAGGCGAGGTAAGGGCCAGGATCAGCATGTGCTCGGCGAGCCAACCCTCTTTGCGGGCCACCGCCGAGGCGATGCGGAGCGCCAGGCACTTCTTGCCTAGCAGGGCATTGCCGCCGTATCCGGAGCCGTAAGACCAGATGGACGGGTCTTCCGGGAAATGCACGATGTACTTGTTCGCGGGATCGCGCTCGCAAGGCCAGGTGACGTCCTCCTGGCCGGGCGCGAGCGGCGCTCCCACCGAGTGCAGACAGGGGACGAACTTGCCGTCCGCGCCTAAGGCCTCTAGGACCTTGGTGCCCACACGGGTCATGATCGTCATGTTCACCACCACATACGGCGAGTCGGTGACTTCGACACCGATCATCGAGAAGGGTGAGCCCACGGGCCCCATGGAGAAGGGGATGATGTACATGGTCCGCCCGGCCATGCAGTCCTTGAACATGCAGGCCATCTTGAGCTTCATCTCTTCGGCTGGCGCCCAATTGTTCGTCGGGCCGGCCTCTGCCTGGTCGCCGGTGCAGATGTAGGTGCGGTCTTCCACTCGGGCTACGTCGCTGGGGTGCGAGCGAGCCAGGAAGCAGTCCGGTCTGAGGGTTTCATTCAGCCGTGTGAATGTACCTTGCCTGACCAACTGGTCGCACATGTACGCATACTCCTCCGGGGAGCCGTCGCACAGGTAAACGTTGTCCGGCATGCAGAGTTGCGCTACGTCGCGTAGCCAAGCTAGTAACTCACCGTTGCCGATAGCCTCGAATCCGGCCGCCATCCTGTCTCCTTCCGTCTGCAAAAGCGGTCGTGTCCTAATCCAAATACACGTGAAGCCGGCGCGCACTCCATGAGTGTCGCTCCGGCCCCCTAACGCGGCCGGTGGATGCCTCTACTCTCCGCCGGTCTGTGAGTGAGAAAAATAGCATATCTCTGAGTATTCCGGACAGGGCGGGAGGCCGCGAAGCCATGCTATTTCGCCACGGCCTGGCGCACCATCTCCAAAGTGCCGGCCGACTGAAGCTTCTCGTTCTTGTGGGCGATGAACTTCGCGTACTCGGCAACGAAGATCTTGCCGGGGTCGCGCAAGTCGAACCTCTCCGGGTTGTCGCGGAAGAACTCGCGATGCACGCGGGTCCAGACCAGACGGCCATCGGTGTCGATGTTGACCTTCGTCACACCCAGAGGAACCGCCTTGGCGAACTCGTTCTCGTCCACCCCTTTGGCTCCCTTCAAAGCCCCGCCGGCCTCGTTGATGCGCGCGACTTCCTCCTGCGGGACCGAGGACGAGCCGTGCATAACCAGGGGGAAGCCGGGCAGGCGCTTCTGGATCTCTGCGGCCACGTCGAGATGCAGACCCTGATGGCCGCTGAACTTGTAGGCGCCATGGCTGGTGCCGATGGCGACGGCCAGGCTGTCGCAGCCCGACTCCCGCACGAACACCTCCGCGTCGGCCGGGTCGGTGAGGTTCGCGTTCTTCTCGTCCACCTGCACGTGCTCCTCCACCCCGCCCAGTTGGCCCAATTCGGCCTCCACCGAAATGCCACGGGCATGCGCCGCATCCACCACTTGCCGGGTGATGCGGATGTTCTCCTCCAGCGGCTCGTGAGAGGCGTCGATCATCACCGAGGAGTAGAAGCCGCTCGCGACGCAGTCAAGGGCGCTTGCGAGGTCGCCGTGGTCGAGGTGCACGGCGAAGACGGCCTCGGGAAAGATCTCGTCGGCCGCTTTGATCATCGCCTCGAGCATGCGCTTGTCCGCATAGGAACGAGCCCCTCTAGAGATCTGGATTATGAAGGGAGCCTTGGAGTCGAGATTGCCCCGGAACAATCCCAACGTCTGTTCCATGTTATTGATGTTATAGGCGCCAACCGCGAACTTGCCGTAGGCCACCTTGAAGAGTTCCTTGGTAGTGACGATCATTCAAAACTCCCGATACGACTCGTTTGCGAGAACAGTTGTCGACGCGCTCTGAGGCAGCTTGCGCTCCCCCAAGGCCCGATGACGACCATACCCCGGGAGAGGGACTACTCTAACATCGTCGGGGCTCGAGCTTGACACGAGCGCCAAACCGCGCCAGGATTTCCGGACCACATCTTTCTGCAAACAACCGGGAGGAGCGGAGAAGATGAGCAACTCGGGAGACGACGGCAGAGCGGCGGTGCAGGCGGTGATGGAGAGGTATGTGGACGCGGTATTCAACGCCGACATCGCCACTCTCAAGGAAGTGTTCCATCCGCAGGCCGCGATGTGTGGCTACCTGGGGGACAAGTTGCTGATAGGTACTCCCCAGCCCTTCCTCGAGGACCTCGCGACTCATCCCTCGATGGCCAAGAACAACGATCCCTTCAGGGGCATCATCTCCGGCGTCGGAGTGATGGGGCGAGCGGCCACCGCGACCCTGGAAGAGACGGGCTTCTTCGGCGCGGGTCACTTCGTGAACTACTTCCACCTGCTCGACTTCGACGGCGAGTGGAAGATCACGAGCAAGATCTTCGCCTCCTTGTAGGACGCCGGGGAACGCCTGCCTGTCGGCGCCGCTGGTCGGCGCTCTCCCGTACCGCCGCCCCGGAGGCCCGGCCGGCTTCCTACGGGCCTTTCTGGGCGTCCCAGTACGCCTCGGCAGCCTGCTCCATTTCCTCCAGGCGGTCGTAATAGTCCGGGAACTCCTTGAGGTGCGCCCAGGCGATCTTGCCGGTCAACGTGAGGTCGTCACCGGTGACGTTGGTCTCGGGATCGTGAAGCCCATGCTCGAGCTCCACCTCCATACCCAGGCGGAACTGCTCGACGGCGATGGCCTTCCAGTCGATGCCGAGCCCGTCGCCGACGGCCTTCGCCTCGGCGGCCGTGAAACGTCGTGAACCGCTCATGTAACGTCCCCCTTAGGCGTCGGTGTCCATGATCACGTCTACGACGGTGGCCCGAGGCGGCATGGAATCGCTGGCCCACTGAACAGCCTCGCGAAGTTCGTATGACTCGGCAAACTTGCGGGCGTTCTCGACGGTGTCCCACTCGAAGAGCGCGAACAGGTTGTTGGGGTCGGCGACATTACGGAAGAGCTTGCCGCCTTTGGACCCAAGCCTCCGCCGCCGCTCTTCGTCGCCCGTGAAGACCGGTTCGAAGGCCGCGTATTTTGCCACGTTGTGTTGGATGAGCACGTACGGCATCGTCCACTCCTTTGGTCGCCAGCGGGACGCGTCAGGGAATCCTAGACTCAGCTTACCCCGACACCGTTTCCTTTGATATATCTCCCGATCGAGTTCTGACCGATGCGGCAGCCTCTTTGAAAGTCGGCTGCCTCGAACGGGGATCGAAGCGCGCATGGGCAGCGCCGATGCGAAACGGGCCCGCTCGGTGACTGTCGCCGCCCGGCCGACACAGCCTCAGCGTACGGTGAGTGTGGTCTTGATCTCGGGCAGGACAGAGCCGGCGCCCGCGAGCATCATGGTAGCCTTCACCACCGCGGTGACTTCGTAGGCCCCCGGAACCAGATCGACGGCATCGTTCAGCACGATCGCCGTTTGCCTTCCTGGTTGCAGCGTCATCACCATGCTCGACTCGACGAAGGCCTTCCCGGCGCTCCACCGGTACTTCTCGGTGCCCGCCTGCGAGAGCACGACCTCACCCATCTGGCCGTCCGCGAAGGTCAGGTCCGCCGGGGCAGCAGCAAGATTCGTCACGTCGAGCACCCACCATATGGTCTGGCCGTCTCCCAGTGTCTCTATGACAGGGGTGAAACGCACCCGCACCTCGGGCGTGCCGGCCTCGACGACCATCGGGGTCGTCTTGACCGACAAGATGCCAGCTTTGACGACACCTTCGAGCACCACCGGGTAGTCCGACCACGTCACCTGGGCCAAGTCAGGCTGGTCGGCCGTGGAGCTGAGTCCCACCAGGGCAACCAGGTCGAGGCCCTCCACGCGCAGCGTGCTGTCCCCGGCTTGCGGTGGATAGGACTCGAGCAACGCCGACGCCAGGACGACTTGAGCTTCGGTCGCGACAAGGTGCCCCTGCACTCTGACGATCTGCCCCGATTCGGAAGCGAGCGCCTGGTCGATGCTGAGAACGGGGCCACCGGCTTCCTCACTCGCGCACGACCCGGAAGTCGCCACCACAAACGCCGCCGCCGCGAGAAGGCAGAGAGCGGCGACGACGCGCAAAGCCCCGGCGGCGCCGTTGCCCCGGCCGGCGGCGCCACCCAAAGCGCCGGCGGCGACACCCGCCGCGCGAACCGCGACAAAGGCGCGCCGAACGCTCATTCTTTCTCCTCTTGGAGCGCCTTGCCTACCGTGAAGCCCCGCCCCAGCTTCTCACCCAGAGCATAGTAAAGGTTATCGCCCGGTGCCCAGGTGAACGGTCGAACCAGGTCGGCGGAGGGTTTCCCCTCGGCATCAAGGCAGTCCTCCTCGATCTTGACATCCAGGATCTCCCCCACAAAGAGCGTGTGCAGACCCAACTCGGCGACATGCACCACCTTGCATTCGAGAACCAGTGGGAACTCGGCCACGTACGGCGCATCCACCAGATCTGATCGCGCCGGGGTCAGACCGGCGGCCGCGAACTTGTCGACATCGCGGCCGGAGGCTATCCCGAAGTAGTCGGCGGCCACCACGTGGTCCCGTGACGGGACGCTCACCGTGAACGCCTTGCTCTCCACCAAGCTGCCGTAGGTGTACGTAGCCTTGCGCAACGAGATGGCCACGCACGGCGGCTTCGAGCAGCACACGCCGCCCCAGGCTACAGCCATCGCGTTCGGCTTGCCTTCGGCGTCGTACGTCCCAACGCAGAATACAGGGGTGGGATACACCAGGGTCCGAGCCCCGAGCGAAATCTTCACGTCTTCTCCTGCCAGCGATCGAAGTGGATACGATTCTCGTCGAAACGATCTGCCGGCTCAGGATGGTCCGCCGGATAGCCCACGGGCACCACCGCGAAGGGAACGATGTCCTCAGGAAGACCAAAAAGGCTCCTCAAGGTCGCCACGCGCTCCTCGCGCGGGTAGAAGCCCAGCCAGACGGCCCCCAGGCCAAGCGCGTTGGCCGCGATCAGCAGATTCTCGGTCGCCGCGGCGCAGTCTTGCACCCAGAAGCCCGGGTTTTGCTCCCGGCTCAGGTCGCCGCAGATGACCACGGCCAGTTGAGCCCCTCGCGTCATCCCCGAGTACGGCGTGGCAGACGCGATGGCCTCCAGCAGGCGCCGCTCGCGGACGACCACGAACTGCCAGGGCTGCTGGTTGCCCGCCGACGGAGCGGCCATCGCCGCCCTTAGCAACTCAGTGACAAGTTCATCCGGCACCGGCTTGTCCGTGTACTTGCGGATGCTTCGGCGCGTCAGTATTGAGTCCATTCGTCCTCCAGAGCTCGCTCGTGGAAGCGAAGCGCCGCTTCGTCGCGGAGAACGAAGCGCACGCGTCGCACGGATCTGAGGGTGCTCGCCGCGGAGACGACCGCAGCGAGCGCCACATCGGCGGCCTCCTCCATAGGATAGCCAAAGACGCCCGTGGATATCGCCGGGAAGGCGACAGAGACGAGCCCTCGCTCGTCGGCCAGCCAGAGCGCGTTGCGATAGCAGCTCGCGAGAAACTCCGCCGAGGGTTCATCCAGACCGTAACGCGGACCAAGAACATGGATAACGTGGCGGTTGGGCAGGTCGTAGGCGCCCGTGATCACCGCCTGGCCGGGCTTGAGGGGTGCGAGCCCCCGGCATTCCTCGGCTAATCCTGGTCCCGCCGCCCGATGTATGGCGCCGGCCACCCCGCCTCCGGGAAGTAATTCCGCGTTCGCCGCGTTCACGACGGCGTCGAAGTCGGCCTGCATTGTGATGTCACCAACCAGGCACTCGACAGTGACACCATCGACGATCCGCTCCATGATCTACCCACCTTTGCTCGGGTCACCCCTGCGTGGGTCAGTTCTTCCCCGACGCGGCGCCTGTCAACCGCGTTCGGCTGCGCGTGCCCCCCGCTTACGTTGCCTCATCCCAAACAGAAAGCGCAGTACTCCCACTCTGCGCACGATCTCGTACAGCGCGAAAGTCCCAAGTACCGCCGCGACGAGCAGGATCACCCAGAGCACCGGGTGGGGCGCCGCCCAGCGGACCACGTAGAAGCCGATGACCACGATGACCGTCTGGTGCAGGATGTAGACGGGGTAGGAACCCTCGGCCAGGTATTTCTGGGTCCTGGAGGTGCGATCAAGATATCGCCTACCGAAGCCCATCATGCCCACGATGACCAGCCAGGTGCCGCCCGCGCCTAGGACGGCCAGACCGGCGAGCCCCGCTGAGGGGTCGGAAAGCGAGTCGCGAAAGTCGCCGCTCAGCACCCAGAACAGGGCCAGCCCCACCCCGGCCACCAGGGCGGGTATCCGATACCTTTGGGCCGATTCCATGAACTTGGGATCGGACACGGCCGTGAACCCCAGGACGAAGATGAACAGGTAGTAGACAAAGGGCCCACCCGGGATCTCCGGCACCGCTCCTCCCAGGAAGAGGATGACGACCGGGACGATCCACCACATCGGCCGCGCCAGAAGCCGGCAGAAGGCCTGCGCTCGGCCGACGCCTCTGCCCCGCGCCATCCATACCACCAGGGGAAGGGCGATGAGCGAAATGAACAGCAAGAACATGATGAACCAAAGCTGGCCGATACCGAACCCGCCGTAGTAGTCGCCACCGTCCCGGATATTCCAGCGCAAGAAGTCGCCGCTGACCAGGTAGTGCCCGAACGAATCCGTGTACCCGGAGTTGAACCGGCCGCCGAACCAGGTCTGAGGGGGTATGAGGATGAAGATGCCGAACACCAGGGGGACCAGGAGGCGCTTGACCCTCTCCCACGCGTACCGGCCGCCGCTCCGCTTGCGGAGCGAGAAGTATGTCGAGCAGCCCGCCAAGAGAAGAGGACCGGCATGTGCCAAACGGAGATGAACCCGAGGACGTCGCCCACCCACTCCGAAACCGGAGAAGCCTTCGCGTAGAAGTCCTCGTCGTTGAACACCCGCAAGGTGTGAAACGGAAAGAGCAGCAGAACGGCGAGGATCCGTAGCCAGTCGATGTAGTGGATCCTCGATGCGCCTCGGTCGTCCATGTTACCCGAGCACCTCCTTCACCAGATCTTCGAAGGCGTTCACGTACCGGTCGATGTCCTCGTCGGTGTGCTGCACCGAGAGGGTCCATTCCTCTTCGCGGCCCGGAGCGATGATGACTCCGCGGTTCATGTTGTAGAGCCAGGCCAGATAGCAGAGCTCGACGTTCTGGTACTTGATGAACGACTCGTAGTCGGTGATCTTAGCGGTAGCGAAGTTGAAGCAGCCCTTGGAAGAGATCCCGACCGTGTAGCCCGGGAAGCCATACTTGGCGCCGATGGCGTCGCACTCCGAGATGAGCCGGTCGTTCAGGTAGTTGAGGTGCTGGTAGGCGTCGGGGGTCATCACCTGCTCGAGGCTGGTGCGGGCTGCCGCCATCGACAGCGGGTTGCCGCTATAGGTGCCTACCTGGTAGACCTTGCCGCTCTCCACGACCTGCATGACCTCCTCGGTGGCCCCGATGGCGCCCGAGGGCAGCCCGCCCGCCAGCGCCTTGGCCAGGGTGACCATGTCGGGCACTACCCCGAACCGCTCGACCGCACCACCGGCGGCCGTGCAGATGCCCGTCTTCACTTCGTCGAAGATGAGCACGATGCCATGCTTCTTGGTGATGTCGCGCACGGCCTGCAGGTATCCCGGCTCGGGCAGCACGACGCCCAGATTCATCATGGCGGCTTCCATGATGACGCAGGCCGGCGCGCGCCCCTCGGTGATGAGACGCTCGATGCGAGCTTCCATCATGGGGGCGTCGTTGAAGGGAACGGCCGCCGTCATGTCTATGACAGCTTTGGGGATGCCGGCCCCATACGAGATGGATTTGTAGTTGTCGCGGGGTCCGATGTCTCCGAAATCGGCGACACCCAGACTCACCATCACGTAGTCGTGATGACCATGATAGGAGCCAAAGATCTTGAGCACCTGTTCCCTGCCCGTGTACGCCCGGGCGATGCGGATGGCGTCCATGGTGGCCTCGGAACCGGAGTTCACAAAGCGCCACTTGGGCAGGCGGAAGTTCTTGGCCAGGTGCTCCGCGACGATGAACGAGTCCTCGGTGGGAAGAGCGAACTGGGTGCCAAGCTCGCAGCGCTTCTTGATAGTCTCGACGATGGCGGGGTGCGCGTGACCCTGCACCATGCAGCCGAAGCCGTTGTGGAAGTCGCTGATCTCACGCCCGTCGACCGAGTAGATCTTGGAGCCCTTGCCGTGGCTGAAGTAGATGGGATACGGGTCGCGCATCTGATACGTGGACGACACGCCGTTGACCAGCGATTTCGAGGCCCGCTTGAACAGCTCGTACGACTTGGGGGTCTCGTCCTCGAGGCGTTTCTCTTCGCGCTCGGCCAGCTCGGCGACGCGCTTGCTGTCGATTGCGACGGGTGCTGAGGCCATCAGTTATCCACTCCTCCTGCCAATTTGACTGCCATTCACGGCCCGAGGATACGATCGGTCGCGTCAAGGAGTTCTTTCCGCATCTCCCGGTCGGATAGCCGGCGGCCCCAAACCTCCCACTCGCCCACCGAGCCGCCTCTATCCAACGGCACCGGGGGCAGTTCCACCCAGCGTGTCACCCGGTAGAGCCCGCCTTCGTGGTGCACGGTCTGCCCAACCACCCACTCCGGAGAGCGGAACTCCGGCTGGTGTGTGCGGAAGAGAGCTCTTTCTCGTGCCCGCAGCCAGCGCACGTCAGGCTGTCATCTCCTTGAGGCCGAACGGGAAGTCGTATTTCGGCATCAACTCCAAGAACGGATCGGGGTCGAACGCCTCGGGACCCAGGACCCCCGTGCCTTTCCAGACCCCGGTCTGCAGCAGTTCCCACGCGATTACTGGGCCGACGGCTGTTTGCCACACCACCGCCTGCACCCCGTAGTTCCTCATGCAGGTCTCGTTGTCGGCCACCTGGTACAGGTACACCTGGCGGGGCTTGCCGTCTTTGGTGCCCTTGACCCAGGTGCCGGCGCAGGTCTTGCCGAACATCTGGTCGCCCAGATGGGCCGGATCGGGCAGGGTGGCAGCTACCACGTCGCGTGGAGCCACCTGGACGCCTTTGACGTCGATGGGGAAGCGGTTGTCGAGGCCGAGCATCTTTATGGTCTTGAGCACGTTGATGAACTCGTCACCCAGACCATACTTGAAGGTGACCCGCTTACACTTGACCCAGCGCGGCACCAGCAATACCTCTTCGTGCTCGACGTTGACGCACTCTACCGGTCCGATGCCTTCAGGGAAGTCGAAGACCTCGGGCTCGGAAAAAGGTTCAGTGGTGCACCAGCCTCTGCCTTCCTCCCATACCACCGGGGGATTGAGGCACTCTTCAATGGTCGTCCAGATGGAGAAGTTGGGGGCGAACTCGTATCCCCGCACTTCGAGGTTGGCGCCGTCGCGCACGCCTATCTCCTCGATCTCGTCGAAGAGGTGTTTCTCGGCGTACTTGGCGAACACGTCGGCCATGCCCGGCTCCACCCCCATGCCGACAAGTGCGAGGAGACCTTTCTTCTCCCAGGCCGCGGCGCGGTCGAACTGGTAATCGCCCAACTTCACGCCGCAGGCGCGGAAGGGGTCTGTGGCATGGGCTGTGGACAGGGTCATAGCCATGTCCATGTAGTTGCAGCCCACCTCATGGGCGGCGTCGAAAATGGCTTCGTTGAAGACCGGATCGACCGCGTTGTGAATGAGGTCCACCCCATGCTTGCGGGCCAGCGCCGCCACCTGATAGCGGTCGCTCGCGTCGATGAACTCGACCGGCATATGGGCCGGCGCGCCCACCTTGTGCCAGACTTCCATCGCACGCTCGAGGCTGTAATCGGCGAGCACCAGCTTCTCCACCCAGGGCTTGTCCTTGGTGAGCACGGCGATGGCCTCGCCGACGCCTCCAACACCCACTAGCAGAACCTTCACATCTAGACCTCCGCCGTCGATGCCATCTCAGCCCGATCTTCGTCCGAGGTGTACGGGTCGACATCCGGAACGTTACGCTTGTCCTTGAGGTAGTACTTGAACGGGAAGTACGCAATCGCCCCCAGGATGATGGCGATGGCGGCATACCAGATGGACGTCCAGCCCACATCTTTCACCTGACTGACGATGGAGAAGATGATGACGGCCGCGGGCAATAGGGTGACGATGATGCCTCCGACCAGACCGCCCGGGATCTTGCTCCGCGGGATCTCGGGACTGGTGCGGCGCAGCATCCAGAGGGCGGCGAACTCCAGCAGCAGGGTGAGCGAGTTGAGCAAGACGTCGAGGACCACCAAAGAGGCGAAGGCATTCACCGAGAAGACCGCGAAAAAGAAGCCGGTCACCAGAATGGCCACCCACGGCGTCCCCCACCCGCGGTGGACCCGAACCAACCACTTGGGCGCCATCCCATCCTCTGCCACAGCGAACGGGATGCGGGTGGCCGACACGCTGTTCCCCACCAGAAGTCCGACCATGCTGAGCACAGCAGCGGCCGTCATGAAGTGGCCCAAGAAGCCTGCGAAGCCACTGCCGGGATGCGTGGTGGTCTCCGCCACTGCCGTGGCAATATCGGGCAAGAACCAGCCTTCGGTACTGGTAGGGTCCACACCGGCCGCATCCATCTGCTCCTGCGTCATGCCGCCATCCAGCAGCACCTGTCCGATGCCATCCTCTTCCTCGAGGCCCCAGAGCATAACCTTGTTGTCCTCGCCGGCGCCCCCATAGAGAGCGGCCACCGTGGGGATGGCGTAGGTGGCGATCGACGCGATGAGTACCAACAGCATCGCCAGGGGGTAAGTGCGCCTGGGTTTGACGATCTCGTCCCCGGCGGACGAGGGCAGCTCCCAGCCCATGTAGTTCCACATTACTACGAACAAGCCGACGCTGAAGGCCCCCCAAACCGAGGTGTCTTGGGGGAGGAACGTCATGCTGAAGCCGCTACCGTGGACTCCCCAGTTGTAGAAGCCGAGCACGCTCATGATGACGAGCGGGATGATCAGGATGACCCCGATCCAGATGCTGGTCAATCCGGCCAGGCGTACACCCCGCATCTGCAGGAGTTGGATGATGAGGATGATGGCTATCGCCGCCAGCCACTGCACCGCCCACCCCGGCAGACCCCAACCGCCGTCAGTCAGTTGAGGCACCCAGAAGCTCAGATAGGTGACGGCCAGTACCGGGTAGATGGCCACGTCGACCAACGACATCACCCAGTTCATCCAGCCGGTGAGGAAGCCGGCAAAGGGCCCCACCCGCTTGCCGAAACCCTGCTTGGTCCAGTGGTAGTAGCCGCCTTCCACCGGCATCATGGACTGCAGCTCGCGCACCATGAAGATGTTGGGGAGACTGTAGACGAAGGGGATGATGCAGATCAGGAGCAAAGCCATGCCCGCTCCCGAATAGCTGAAGAGGGACTCGATGCCGAAGGTGCCCCCGCTCACAGTGAAGTAGATGATCCCGAACAGCGGCAGCAGAGTCAGCGAACGCTTGAGCATCTGCCGTTCGCGGGAGATCTCCAGCGCGCCGCCATATGTCTGTTCCTTTGCCATTCGCTCTCTTTCTCCCCTCTCCCGGTGTCGTGAAGTCCGCTAGTCCCGCCGCCAACCAAGTATCATGCCCAGGCCCACGACGATCAGGATCACCGGCCAGACTTTGCCCCAATCGAGCTTCAGCAGGAAGATCACGGTTATGGCCAGGAACAGCAGGCCGAACGCCAGAGATCGAGCCGCCTTGGCGCTCAAGCGCCGCCCGCCCGCGTTGTAGGAATTCCAAGCGTCCGTGAGCGAGCCGAACGCCGGGATGAGGATGAAGAGAGCCCACCAATTCTGGAAGTCCCAGTCGTTGCCCAGCCAACCGGCATTCTTGACCAAGAAGACGATCCCCACCACGATGATCACTATCGCGACCATCCAGTTCTTGCCTCCGTGGGACCACCTGCGATGGGATGTATCGGGGGGGAGTTGCGATGTGCCCGGAGGGGCGTCAGAGCGGCCCGGGGGCGGTGCTTGTTCGGCTAAGACCTGCGTCTCGGGTGTCTGCTGATCGTCCACCGCTCCTCCCTCGCCTGGGGTTCGCCACGTGCGCATAGAACGTCTCATACTCGCATAGGCGAGCGCAAGAGAAGACCGTCCCGACGAGCATATGAGCCGTCCGCTAAGGGACAAGCTCGGGTATCATGGCCACATGGATCTCGATCCGACGCCACCCAAGGATCTGTTCAACCTGCAGGAATCTCGCCGTGAGCGCAGCACCAGGCGCGCGGACTCTCGCCGGCGAATGGCGATCGGCACCATCATCGCGATCGTGGTGCTGGCGGCGGCTGGGTACGGTGCCTATCTGCTGCTGACCCGAGAACATCGGGGCTCAGCGGTGACGACGACTTCCGCCGCGCCGGGCGGCTCGACGAGCAGCACGGCGTCCGCCAGCACCACCACCGCACCCACCAGCACCACGCTGGCCAACCTGGCTCCCGAGAGACTGGATATCAGCGCGAACCCCGAGTTCGTGAAGCTCGCCATCACCCTGCAGGACGGCACCACCCTCACCGGAAAGACGCCTTTTTCCGAGGAGGTCCCTGGGGGCAATATCCGCATCGAGCTCAGCAAAGCAGGCTACAACACCGCCACGCGCGAACTCACGCTCGACAAGGCCACTGCGCTCAAGGCGTGGCTGGACCTGGAGGGCCAGCTCTACCAGAGCCTGGTGCGCTTCAAGTGCGGCGGCTCTCCGGCCCAA
>Ga0154815_107_pt4 | contig 21136 bp, 19 predicted proteins | sample Rifle2008BG16ft_FD_105823 | JGI IMG/M metagenome (GOLD analysis project Ga0154815, IMG submission 105823) | Actinobacteria bacterium RBG_16_64_13
CCGCGCTCAGGACGACCTTGCCCGCGGCGAAGCGGCAGGCGTTCTCCACCACCGGCTGGATGATCTGCACAGCGATGTCGGCCCCCACGCCCACATGCAGATCGCGGGGTGGAGGAACGACCATGACCTCCACCGAGTTCTCGGCGGCCAGAACCCCGACCGAGGTCAGAACGTCGGCCAGCACGCGCCACGCGTTCGCGCGGCCCCGAGCCAGACTGCCTTCCTCCTGGGCGGCGGCCAGGAGGGTCTCCACGGTGCGGGCCATCTGGTCGGCGCTGTGCGATACCGAGGCCAAGGCCTCCTGGTAGTACTCGGGGTCTCGCTCCCGGCGTAGGGCCAGTTCGGCTTCCGCCTTGATCTTGGCCACTGGGGTGCGGAGCTGGTGCGACACCTCTGCCGAGAAGCGCTGCTCGCGCCGCAGGCTCGCGGCCAGTCGATCCAGCAGCCCGTCAAGCGTGTGGGCGAGCCGAGTGACCTCGTCGTGCGGCTCCCCCATCTCGAAACGCCTGTCGAGATCGGCCGTGCTCCACGCTTCCGCTTCTGCCGTCATCTTCGCGACGGGCCGGAATGCCGCGTTCAGGACCCAGCGCCCCATGAACCCCACAATAATGAGCAAGACCGCCGTGAGAGCCCCGCTGCCGATAAGAGCTATGCTCTTCGTGCGGGAATATGAGCTCATGAGCAGTCCCGCCACGATTGTGCCTAGTCGTTCTTCTCCTTTGTCGTCATACAGTGGCTCGCAGTAGAGTCGAACGGCTTGCTCCGGGATATCGACATACTGCGCCAACTGGCCGGACAGCGCCTTTGCCGCCGCCTCGATCGCCGGGTCGACATCCGGACCGGAGAAGGTGTAATCACCAAGGAACACCCATACCTGGGAGCCCAATTCCTTGATGTCGCCCGTGGGGTTGGGGAGAGTCGGGCCCCGATCGGTCAACACGATGGCCGCGCTGGCATCGTGGACCATGGTCTTGAGCCGCTTGTCGGCGTCGGAATCGAGACTGACAGCAAGCAAGAGGTTGAAAGCCACGGTCATCGCGATCAGAGCAATAGCTACCGTGACCAGCACAGCCAACAGGAGGCGGGCACGCACGCCCACGCGGGCGAACGGGAGTCTCATTGCAGGCTATACCCCACGCCGCGGACGGTGGCTATCTGCGGCGCGCCGGGGAGCGTGCACACCTTGCGTCGCAAGCGAGCCATGTAGGCATCGAGCGTATTGTCGTAGACGATAGCGCCATGGGGCCAACCCGTCTCGATCAAAGCCTTTCTCCGTATCGCTTCCCCCGGAGACGCAGCCAACTTGGCAAGCAGGCGGAACTCGGTGGGAGTCAGCGGCCCCGTCTCGCCGCCGCAAGTCGCGGCGTGCTTGGCAGGATCCAACACCAGTGCACCAGCCTCTACGTTCCTGTCGGCGCCGCTCCGACGGATCAACGCTTCCAGGCGAGCCAGCAGCTCAGCGAAGGCAAAGGGCTTGCTGAGGTAGTCGTCGCCACCCACGTGGAACCCGGAGAGCCGGTCGGAAAGGGAATCCCGAGCGGTGAGAAACAGTACCGGAGCCGTCACCCCTTGGGCCCGGACGGCCTGGCACACGTCCCGCCCGTCGGTGTCGGGCAGCCCGATATCGATGACGAAGAGTTCCGGGACGACCTCGGCTACCTTCCGCAGCAACTCCCCGCCCGTGGCGAAGCCTTGCACCTCATAGCCCTCCTCGCGCAGGCCTCGGACCAGCAAGGAACGCATCTGAGGGTCATCCTCAAGAACGAAGACGCGAGGCTCCATCATGGTGCACGTAGTATCGCCCGCCGCAAGGCCGCACACAAGCGGCGCGGCGGCGGCGATTCCAAGGGGAGACCAGCAAGTGAGGGAAGTGGCTAGCAGTCACACGGCGGGCGCGGCGTTCGGCTGTGCCGAACGCCGCATACGCCGTCTCCGCCGTGTGGGCGTGGTGGTGTCTCGCCCCGGTTGGGTCCGACATCCACCGGACAGGGTTGGGGCCACAGCTCAGGAGGGGGGTTGAGCAATGCTGTGTGACTCCATGCTGGTATGTTGACATGCCTTTCCTGAACTAATCCTGAACGCGTGTAGAGCTCCATTCCACTTATGCTCAGTAGACGTTTTGCCGACACAATCCTTAAGCACAAGGAACAATTTGGATTTCTCACTCACATCAAGCGTTCTGCTGCTCGGCACCACCGCACCCATCGCTTTGGGTCTCGGTTGGTACGCCCTGCGCAATCGGGTGCTGCCGGGGGCTCCCGCGTTCGCGGCCATGGTTCCGCTGGTGACTCTCTGGGCCGTCTGCGGCATGTCCGAGCTGTTCTCGGACACTCTCCAGGCCAAGCTCATCTGGGCCAACGTCCAATATCTGCCTATCGCGCTGGTCCCCGTCGCCTGGATCGTCATGACCATTGATTACATGGGGCATCGGCGCGTGCTGAGCCGCTGGCCTGTCCTGGCCCTCTGCGTTGTGCCGCTGATCACTCAGGTGATGCTGTGGACCGACGCCTATCACCATCTCGTGCGGGCCACGGTCTGGCTCGATACAAGTGGCCCCTATCCCGTGGTGGGCAGGACTTTCGGCCCCTGGTTCTGGGTCCACTCGGCCTACAGCTATGCTTTGGCCGCGGTCGTCGTGGGGCTGCTGATCCACGCGGTCGCCTCCGCTCCCTCCACCTACCGGCGGCAGTCCGTGGCTCTCCTGATGGGCGCGGTCATACCCGCCGTCTGGAACGTCATCTACGTCTTCTCCCCAGGGAGTCTTTTCTTCGTCGACTACACCCCGGTCACAACGGCTTTTGCCGGCATCTTCGTTGCGTGGGGCCTCTTCCGCGTCCGGCTCTTCAATCTGGTCCCAGTCGCCCGGTACGCGTTGGTGGAGAACATGTCTGACGGCGTGTTGGCCCTTGATCAGCTCGACCGCGTCATCGACCTGAACAAGTCTGCCCAGGCGCTCATCGGCCTGCCGACATCACGCATACTCGCCCGTCCTCTAGCCGAAAGCTGGGAGCCCTGGGCGCAAATGGCAGCGCCGTATGCCGCAGGCGCGAATCAGGCGGAGCTTCGCTTGGGTGAGGGCAGCAACCGCCACCACTACGAGGTCAAGTGGTCGCCACTGACCCGGCACCAGCACATCGTGGGCCGGCAGGTGGTGCTCCGAGACATCACCGAGCGAGTGCTGATGGAAGACAACTTGCGTCAACAGGCATTGACCGATGGTCTCACAGGACTGCCGAACCGCGCCCTCTTCATGGCCAGACTTGATGACGCCATTCACCAAGCGCGGCGAAGCAGCAGCGCGCTGTTCGCGGTGATGGTCCTCGATCTGGACAGGTTCAAACTCATCAACGACAGCATCGGTCACCTAGCTGGCGACGTGCTGCTTCAGAGCGTCGCCACCAAGCTTAAGCGGTGCGTCCGCGAGGTCGACACCGTCGGCAGGATGGGCGGAGACGAGTTCATCATCCTCCTCCACGGGATCTCCGGCGCTCGGGATCTGCTCCCTGTGCTGGACCGGATTCAAGAGGAACTGCGCACGCCGGTCTTCTTCCGTCAGCAGGAGATGACCGCCGCCTCAAGCGTGGGTGTGGTCATCTGGGACTCCTCCTACGAGGACCCAGAGGACCTGCTACGCGCGGCCGACACGGCCATGTACCAAGCGAAGGAGGCCGGCCGCGGCTGTCATCGTATCTTCGACGAGGAGATGCACAAGTCGGTGCTACGTACTCTCAAAGCGGAGACCGACCTTCGTGTCGCGCTCAGGCAGCGGGACTTCGCGATGGTATATCAGCCCATCGCCGACTTGAAGACCGGAACGATCCGCTCGCTCGAGGCGCTCATGCGCTGGCAGCATCCCAAGCGGGGCACGGTGTTCCCCGACGAGTTCATAGCCATCGCGGAGAACAGCGGCCTCATCATCGCGCTCGGCGAGATGGCGCTGGACGACGTCTGCAGCCAGATCAGCCGCTGGCAGTCTCCACGGAACCCCGCGGCGGAATTGCCGGTGAGCCTCAACCTGTCGCCCCGACAACTTATGGAGCCCGAATTCGTCAACACTGTGGTCAGCCGGTTAGCGGAATGGCGCATACCCTCGGACCGGCTCATTCTTGAGATCACCGAGACCGCCCTCATCCGTGACCCGCTCAGATCGAAACAAGTCATACGCGAGCTGCGGGCTCTGGGGATGCACGTGTGCCTCGACGACTTTGGGACCGGCTGGTCGTCTCTGCAGCATCTCACCACCTTCCCAGTTCAGGAGCTCAAGATCGACCCCACGTTCATATCGAGGATCGCGCCCGGCAACACCGACTTCGAGATCGTCCGCTCACTCACCGCGCTGGCCCACTCCCTCGGCCTTGTCGTGACGGGCGAAGGCGTCGAGCACAGCGGGCAATGGCGGTTGTTGGAGGAACTGGGCTGTGACAGCGCGCAGGGCTACTACGTGGGCCGGCCCATGGACCCAGAAGACCTCCTCGAGTACTTGGAGGATCTCGACCGGGGAAGCTGCCGCGTGGACAGGATCGCGGAGGCGCCGGCTCAGCCCGCCTCGGAAGGGGTCCCAAGGCCCAGGGATTGGGAAGCTCGGTCTGGCGGCCGCATGCCCGCCTCGCGGGCAAGCAGCCTTCCTGAGGCGAGCGCCTAGCCTAGGTGCTCTTCGTCCCCAGTGACGAAGTAGCGGACCCGCTCGCTCAGATTCACCGCGTGGTCCCCGATGCGCTCCAGGTAGCGCCCGACCATGGCCAGGCGGATAGCAGAGGCCAGGCTCTCTTCACCCCTCAAGTCCACCAGTCTCTCGATGAGCTTGGCGTGCAGGTTGTCAAGAACGTCGTCTTGAAGAGCGATACCGGCAGCCATCTGATCGTCCTTGGCCGCCCAGGCATCGATAGCCGCCCCCATGAGCTTGGCGGCCGCGTGGCCCAGCTCCGCCACCAGGGAGCGTACCGCCTTCAGCTCAGGCTGACAGAAATCCTCGAGCTGCGCCAGCTTCGCGATGTTGTAGGCAAGGTCTCCCGACCGTTCGAGATCGTTGACGACCCGTAGGATGGCCACGATCAGGCGAAGATCGCCCGCAACCGGCGCCTGCTGGGCGAGAAGAGTCAACGAACGCTTTTCGATGTCAAGGAACACGGCGTCTATCTCGTCGTCGCCGTCGCGAACCTTCTGCGCCAACTCCTTGTCGCACTCGATCAGGGCAGTGGTGGCCATCTGAGTGCTCTGCTCGACCAGCGCCCCCATGCGCACGATCTCGTGGTCGAGGCTCTCGAGCTCTCTGTGGAATGATTCCCGCATGTCTTCTTGCCGTCCCTTCCGGACCGCTTATCCGAAGCGGCCCGAGACATAGTCCTCGGTGCGTTTGTCTCGTGGTTTGGTGAAGATCTGGCCCGTGTCGCCGAACTCCACAAGTATCCCCCAGCGAGCGGACGTCTCCGCGTCCACTTCAGTGTAGAGGAACGCGGTCTCGTCGGAGACCCGAGCGGCCTGCTGCATGTTGTGCGTGACTATGATGATCGAGTACTCCTGCTTCAGTTCCTGCATGAGGTCTTCGATCCGGGTGGTGGCGATGGGGTCGAGAGCCGAAGCAGGCTCGTCCATCAGGATCACGTCGGGCTCCACCGCGATGGCCCTCGCGATGCAGAGTCGCTGTTGCTGACCGCCCGAGAGATCGAGGGCACTCTTCTTGAGCTTGCCTTTGACCTCGTCCCATAGGGCGGCCCGGCGTAGGGAGCGTTCCACCAACTCGTCCATGTCGCCCCTGTATCCATTGATCTTGGCGCCAAAAGCGACGTTGTCGTAGATAGATTTCGGAAAGGGATTGGGCCTCTGGAAGACCATGCCGATGTGCCGGCGCACCACCACGGGATCCACTCCCGAGGCGTAGATGTCTTCTCCGTGGTACAGGATCTCCCCGGATACCTGGGCCCCGGGGATCAGCTCGTTCATGCGGTTGAAACAGCGGATGAGTGTGCTCTTCCCACACCCCGACGGTCCGATGATGGCAGTTATTCGCCTTGGCCGGATGTCCATGGTCACGCCCTTGAGAGCGATACTCTTGCCGTAGTGCACGCTCAGGTCGCGCACCGCGAACACCGGCTTCTCCGCGAGTCCCTGCGAGATCTCGGAATCATCCCGCGCCGCCACGGCGGCCAGGGGAGTGACGCCTGTCCGCTCGCTGTTCGCATCCACCGGCAATGTCTCGGGGCTCATCTTGATATCCGACTCCTTGAGGCCACGACTCGGGCCACGACGGTGAACACCAGTACGATGATCAGTAGTTCGAGCGCCCCCGCCCAAGCCCGAGCCTGCCCGGCGGCAAACGGGTTCCTGGCTCCGTCGAAAATCGCCAAGGTGAGCGACGACATGGGAGCGCCCCACAGTTTCGCGGTCAGTTGGTACGACCCGAGAGCGGTGAGTATCAGGGGTGCTGTCTCCCCCGCGGCGCGCCCCACGGCCAGCATCACTCCGGTGCTGATGCCAGGGGCAGCCGAGGGAAGGATGACTCGCATGATCGTCTGCCATTTCGCGGCTCCCAGCGCATAGCTCGCGTCCTTCAGCTCATGTGGCACCAACTTGAGCATCTCCTCGGTCGAGCGGACGATGATGGGCAGCATGATGATGGCGAGTGAGGCAGCGCCCATAAGCGCGCCGAACCCGAACTGGATGACGAGAGCCGTGTACACAAAGAGGCCGACGAACACCGACGGCACGCCCGCCATCACGTCTGAGAAGAACCGGATGAGCTTTGCCAGCCAGTTGCGCTTGCCGTACTCGACAATGTAGACCGCCGCAAGAATACCGAGAGGGATGGAGATCGCGCTCGCTAACCCGACCATGATCGCCGTGCCCACCAGCCCGTTGAGGAAGCCTCCCCCTTCGCGGCGGAAGCTGAACGGCATGGAACTCGTCAGGAACTCCCAGTCCATGGTAGCGATGCCCCTGGCCGTGATCTGGTAGAGGATCATGATCACGGGTATCAGGGTCAGCCCCACCGCCAGCAAGACAAGAGTGGTGTTCCGGCGATTCCGCCAGACTCGCCGGCGTGCGGGCTTGCACTCCCTGAGGCACACGCCCGGAACGATCCTGCTCCCTGCCCAGCGATCCATGCGACCGCCCGTGGGGTGAGTGGTGTCAACGTCCCTGCTCACACCCGGTTGAACCTCCACACGAGCGCCCGCGCGCCCATGTTGATGATGATGGTCAGGCCGAAGAGCACCACACCGATGCCCACCAGGGCCCGGATGTGGTCGCCCGTGGCCTCCTGGAACTGGTTGGCGATGACCGCAGCCATCGAGTAGCCCGGGCTGAGCACCGACGTGTCCACTTTCACAGAAGAACCGATCAGCAGCGCAACGGCGATTGTCTCGCCCAGCGCCCGTCCAAGACCGAGCATCGTCGCACCCACTACGCCCGCCCGACCGCGAGGAAGCACAGCCTGCCGGATCATCTCCCACTTCGTGGCTCCCAACGCGTATGCCGCCTGCCGGTCGGCGTTGGGCACGGTGTCGAACACCTCTCGGCAAAGGGACGTGATGATGGGCGTGATCATGATCGCCAGTATCACGCCGGCCCCGAAGTACGACAGCCCCGACGCGGGTCCCTTGAAGATGGGGATGAAGCCGAGGTTGTCGCTCAAGAAGTCGGCTGTGGGCTGCAGAAACAGGGGAAGGAGGATGAACACTCCCCACAACCCGTAGATCACGCTCGGTACCGCCGCCAGGAGATCGACAGCATATCCGATGATCCCTCTCAACCGCCTCGGTGAGTACTCGGTCAAGAAGAGAGACACACCCAGGCTGAGCGGCACCGCGATGACAAGGGCGATCACCGACGTGACCACGGTCCCGTAGATGAAAGCGAGAATTCCGAATTGCCCATTGCTCGGACTCCATTCGCTGCCGGCGATGAAGGAGATGCCCTGAGACCCGAACACCGGAAGCGCCGTAGCGGTGGTCGATATCACCATATAGGCGAGCACCAGCAGGATGAGCACGCCCGACAGCGCGGCCATGATGGCGAACAGGGAGTCGGCCTTGCGGCCGACTCCCTTGCGCTGCCAGGAGCGCGCGGACACAGTCCCGGCGGGGGGAGCGCTAGAAGGAGCTGATCGAATCGATCTTCGCAAGCGTCAGTGCCTTCAATTCCTCGGACAGGGGAGCGTAGCCGAGTTCCTGGGCGATGGCCGTACCACCGTTGAGTGACCAAGTCAGCCAAGCTTTCAGGGCCTCGACTTCGGCCGCGCCCTTCATCTTTTCGAACACGAGGATCCAGGTAGCGCCCACGATCGGGTAGGCCTGGGCTCCGTCGCTGTTGCTGACCGAGAAGCGCAGGTCGTCGGGGAAGGTCACGCCCACGGCCGCCGCCGAGGTGGACTCCAGACTCGGGGTCACGAAGTTGCCGGCTTTGTTCTTGAGGATGGTCATGGCCAGACCGGACTCGGTCGCGTACGACAGCTCGACGTAGCCGATGCTCCCGGCCTGCTGCTGCACGACCGCCGCTACACCGTCGTTGCCCTGACCGCCGATGCCGACCGGCCACTGTACTTCTTTGCCCTTGCCGACTTTGTTCGCCCACTCGGTCGATATCTGAGTCAGATAGCCGGTGAAGATGTTGGTGGTCCCCGACGAGTCAGAGCGATGGACAACTTGGATAGACTTGTCGGGTAGAGTCACGCCCGGGTTGAGCGCGATGATCTTCGCATCGTTCCACCTGGTTATGCTGCCCAGGAAGATGGCCGCCAGAGTGTCGGGGTCGAGCTTGAGTTCATCGATTCCGTCGAGATTGTAGGCCAGCACGACTGCGCCGAACACGGTAGGGATATGGAGAACCTTGGCCCCGCCCGCGGCCTCGGCGGCAGTGATCTCCTCGTCCTTCATAGGAGCGTCGGAAGCGCCGAAATCGACGGTCAGCTTCGTGAATTGCTCGATACCGCCCCCGGAGCCGATGCCTTGGTAGTTGATAGTCACATCTGGATTCGCGATCTGGAACTCCCCGATCCACTCCACATAGAGCGGTTCAGGGAAAGTGGCGCCAGCGCCGTTGAGGTTGGCGCTGAGGGTCGCCTCACTGGTGCTCGTCGCGACTCCAGTGGTTGACGTCGCCGTACTGGCCGTGGTGTCGGTGCCGCCGGCGCTTGGCAGGTCGGAACCCCCGCAGCCGGCCGCGACGATTCCTGAAACCACTACCAGGAGAAGCGCTACCGCCAGGAAGGCGGCCAGGCGTTTGCGCCCACTCTTCTCGGTCATCCCTGTCTTCCTCGCTTTCGTCTTCTTTGCCACGCCTCTTCTTCTGCCTTCTTTCCCTGGGACGCCGCTGACAGTGAGGAAATCGCGGCTCCTGTCTGGTAGGCTAGCAGCGCCGGAGAAGGCCGGTGTTAACGTTCCGTTACCGGTGCGTTAATTGTCCGGTGGAGCGCAGCGGACGCTGCATCCAAGGAGAGCGGGTGGCCGACAGCGAACAAAAGCGCATCCTCCTCGTGGAAGACGACGCCACCATCTCTGATCTTGTCGCCTACAACCTGAGGCGCGCGGGCTATGATGTATTGCAGGAGCACAACGGCCGCGCCGGCTTACAGGCCGCACTTGCCACCGAGCTCGATCTGGTGCTCTTGGACCTGATGTTGCCCGGTCTGGACGGTATGGCGATCAGCAGAGAGGTCGCCCGGCGCAAGCCCGGCCTACCCATCATCATGCTCACGGCCCGCAGCGAACGCGAGACCATGCTGGAGGGCTTTGAATCGGGAGCTGACGACTACATCACCAAGCCCTTCGATCTCGACGTCCTTCTGGCCCGCATTCAGGCGCGCCTCCGGCGCGCCCCCTCCGGTGCGACCGCCGCCGCACCATCCACGGATAGCGGCACCATCGGTACGGGCGACTTGGTCCTCGACCGCGACGTCCATGCCATCCGGACCGCTCGGGGTGAGTCGCCACTCAACCCCAAGGAGTTCGACCTCATGGAGTTGCTCCTGTCGCGCCCGGGGCACCTCTTCCCTCGAGAGGAGATCGTGGAGCGCGTCTGGCATCATCGCTACATGCCCGCTTCGCGCAGTTTGGATGTGCACGTGCGCCACCTCAGAGCCAAGCTGGAGCAGATCGGAGCCGAAGTCTCGATCCAAACGGTCCGCGGAGTGGGTTATCGATGGGGAACGCGATGACGGAGAACTGAGCAATGCGCATCCGCTGGAGACTCCCGCTCGCATTCGCCGTTGCCACGCTGGTATTCGCCGGGATCGTGGCCCTTGTCGCCGCGTTGGCGCTCCGCGGGGCTTTTCTTGACCGGCTCGAGGATGAGATGTCGCGGCAGGCGCACCAATACGCCGCCGCCCTGGAAGCGATTGCGGTGGACGCCGGCGGCACGGCGACAGGGGCGAACGGCGGAGCCACGGCCCTCCAAGAACTCACCGTGAGCGTCGGCACCGCCGCCGATGCGCGCTTCACCCTGATCGACGGTGCGGGCTGGGTGCTGGCCGATTCGCAGGCCGACCCAAGCGCTCTCGAAAACCACGCCAACCGCCCCGAGGTGGCGCAGGCTCTGAACGGGCACGAGGGACGGGAGCGACGCCATTCTGCCACGCTTGGGCAGGAGGAAGTCTATGTGGCCATCCCGCTGCCGGCGAGCCAGGCCGTCTGGTCAGGAGGAGTGCTACGGATCGCCCAACCGGCAAGTCGGATCGACTCCATGCTGGCCGCCTCCTGGCGGATACCGCTGATCGTGTGGGCCGTGCTCTTGCTGCCTACCATCGCGGTCGCCTACTTCCTAACTCGCTCGATAACCAACCCACTGGAACGCCTGCGCCAGATGACCGCGCAGGTCGCGTCCGGCGATTTCACCCATCGTACGAGCGTGCATCGAAACGATGAGCTGGGGGAACTGGGTCAGTCGCTCAACAGCATGGCCGCCCAGTTGGAGGCGCGGGACGGCCAACTCGGAGCCGAGATGGAGCGTTCGAGCCAGGTCCTGACGGCTATGAGCGAAGGAGTACTGCTCCTGGAAGCCGACGGACGTCTGCTCCGGAGCAACCCGGGGGCCGAACGGATGCTGGGTGTCGACCTGGCTGGAATGGTGGGCAGTCCCCTCGTGTTGGCGGCCCGTTCCTTCCCCGCTCGGATGCTCGCCGAGAAGGCTCAGAAAGCCGGACGGGCGATAACTGAAGTTCTGGAGCTTCCCAATGGACGCTCGCTCACCGTCGAAGTCGTCCCTTTGCAGTCGCCCGGGCGGCAGGCCTCCGGGACGTCGTCCAGCCAGGCCCAAGGTGGGCAGACCTTGTTCGTGGTACGCGACGAGACGGCCCGTCGTGCCACCGAACTCATGCGGCGCGACTTTGCCACCAATGTTTCCCACGAACTCAAGACACCTCTGGCCGGGCTCTCTCTCTTGGCCGAGACTCTCCATGACACCGTGCGAGAGGACCCTGAGCAGGCGGAAAAGTTCGTGGCCCGGTTGTCGGCAGAGATAGACCGCCTCGTTGAGTTGACCAACGACCTGCTCACCCTCTCGCGGCTCGAAGAGCCGGAGGCTGTAGCCGGAGCGAGCTTTCTCCCTGTAGACCTGACGCCGCTGGCTTTGGACATGGCAGACGAGGTCAGGCCTCAGGCTGACGCCAAGCGCCATGAACTGGCGGTCGAGACGCCGAGCAAGAGCGTCGTCAACGGAGACGACGTGGCGCTGCGCACCCTCATTCGCAACCTGCTCGAGAACGCCATCCGCTACACCGAACCGGGAGGGCACATCGCCCTTCGCCTTAGGGCCGACCAGGACCCAGGTGGCCACGAGTGGGCGGTGCTGAGCGTGATCGATGACGGTGTCGGCATACCACTCGCCGACCAGAAGCGCGTCTTTGAGCGCTTCTATCGAGTGGACAAGGCCCGCTCGCGAGAAACAGGCGGTACCGGTCTAGGCCTCAGCATCGTCCGCCACGTCGCCGAGAGGCACGGGGGCAGGGTGGAGCTTGAGAGCACAGTGGGCGTGGGATCCACGTTCACCGTTCGTCTTCCCCGCGCCTGACCGCCACTACACGCTCGGCCCGCGGCATCCGGCGGGCGGAGCTTCGATGCTAGGATGTCGGAAGACGGCCTCGACGACGGGAGCAGACATGGGCGGGACGCGCAAGTTCACCATCCTCCACTCCAACGACATGCACGGTGACTTCCTCGCCGAGCAGGCCGCGGGCGGGGGAGAGCTCATCGGCGGGCTACCGCTTCTCTCGGGCTACATCAACAAGGTGCGCGCTGAGGAAGAGAACGTCCTTTACGTGATCTCGGGCGACATGGTGCAGGGCTCTATCATCGACTCCGATTTCAAAGGCACCTCGACCATGCAGATCATGAACTACCTGGCTCCGGACGTCGTGGCCCTCGGGAACCACGAGGTCGATTACGGTCTCCCGCATCTGCTCTTCCTGGAGAAGATCGCCAACTTCCCCATCGTCAACGCCAACCTGTACATCAAGCCGTTCGAAAAGCGGATGATGCGGCCTTATCACATCATCAAGAAGGCAGGCTTCGAGATACTTTTCACCGGCATCCTCACCGAAAAGGTCATGGACTCCCTCAAGATGGACGAACTCATCGGGACCTTCGTGACGCTGGAGGAAGCAGGGACGGAGGTGGGCAAGATCTGCGATGCCTTCAAGAACGACGACATCGATTTGACCATCCTGCTGACCCACATCGGCTTCGAGTCCGACAAGGAGCTGGCCGCGATGCTCCGTCCCGAATGGGGCGTGGACGTGATCATCGGCGGGCACAGCCACACCCTGCTTTCGGAGCCCGCCCAGGTCAACGGCATCCTCATCGTTCAAGCCGGCACAGGGACCAACCAGATCGGCCGTTTCGACATCGAGGTGGACGACGACACCAACTCCATCGTCGATTGGAAGTGGCGGCTCATCCCCATAGACGAGCACCTTGCCGAGCCCGACCTGCGCATGGCCGAGTTCATAGAGTCGTTCAAGTCGGTGGTCGACCGCAAGTATGGCGTGGTCATCTCGAAGTTCTCTCAGACCCTCACCCACCCGCTCAGGGAAGAGGAGAGCACTCTCGGAAACCTGCTCGCGGACGCGCTGGCCGAGGGCACCCAGAGCGACGTAGTGTTCCTCGGCGCCGGATCGGTGCGGGTCAAGCAGATGGGCCCCGCCGTCACCCTCATGGACTTCATGTCGTGCTTCCCCTACGACGACTCCCTCACCCGCTTCACAGTGTCCGGGTCGGCGCTGAGACGGGCTTTCAACCATTGGATGCGGCCGGAGAACCGGGACGGGGAGGGCGAGTGCTACCAGGTGAACTCCGGCGTGCGGGCGGTGTACTCCAATTCGGCTCGGGGGCTGGTCTCGCTGACCGTGAACGGGGTCCCGGTGACAGATGACGCCACGTACTCATTGATTTTGCAGGGTTACCACGTCCAGAACTCGAAGCCCTATCTCGACTTGGATCCGGACGAGCTCGCCGCGATCACTCCTGGCAGAGTGGCCGCCACCTCTGCCCAGACGGTCCTGAAGGAATGGCTTATCGCGCACCAGAACGTCGACCGCCGGATCGAGGGCCGGCTGGTCTACGAAAGGTGAGTGCAAGGCGGTATCTTGCCGTAGCGGGAACACTGCTGTTCGCGGTGGGCACTGTGGCGTTCGGCGAGTCGAGTCGTCTCGCGGGGCTGGGTATCGGCGGGGTTGAACGTTGGGTGGCGTATCCCATCCTCTCGTGGGTCACGGGCCTCGGAGGCCACCCGCTGGGCCGGGCTCGCCAGTGAGCAAGACGGGCAGCTCGAGGAGCGCCCCTTGTTCCGTGGTGCGGGCTACGTTGGTGACCTGAACGATTCCCCCGGTCTGATCTACGCTCGAGTTCGTATTGGCACAGCCGCCGGCATGATGGAACTGGTAGTTGACGCGGACAGCCGCGGGACGCAAGACGGCGCCCGTATCGTCGACGGCCGTGAGTTCGCTCCAGCGAACGGTCAGCGAGGGGGCGTCACAATCCGCGAACACCTCCGACCACACTATCGGGCGGACGAGGTATCCCTCCGACCGCGCCAGATCGGGGGGTGGAAGCAGGTCGCGCACGGTGACAGAGGCTCCGGAAGCCAGATCATCTACCGCGGCCCTCCAGGCGCCGGGAGTCTCGGGGGAGCGGAAGATCCGGAGACGATAGGGACGGCCTGGCCGCCAAGCAAGAGCCAGAGTGTTGGGGTCGTCAGGAAATCCTGAGAGAGACGAACCGGTGCCCGCGAGCACGCCTCCGCCTCGCTCGGCTGAGGCGTAGCCTCCCCAGTTCACCGCGGTGCCGTCCGGGTAGCGCCGGTTCCACTGCAGACCGGTGTGGCCTCCGCCCCACACTTCGTCGCCTTCGACGAAATCCACCTGCAGCGCCCAGAAGTGCAGCGCCTGCACCCGGGGTGGCGCCAGCACCTCGAGCACCGCGGATACCTCGACCAATCCCCTCCGCCCACCAGTTGGTCGAGGCAACTCCCAGGCCAGATGGAACGAGGAAGCGCCATTGGCCGACCGGGGCGGGCCCGTCACACGTGGCGCGTCCGTCTCGCGCGGCCCCGAATAGGCCATGCCGCGGAGCATTCTCGTCAGCCACGACATATGCGGTACTCCCGTAGTCGCTCGGCGTTCCTTCTTGTATTACCACTCGTAGGTGAGGCCTAACCGTTTCCGCAGCCGTTCGTCCCGCGCCGGATTTCTTACACCGTCTTTATGGATGCTCTGTTAGCCTGCGAAGAGCCTCGTCGCACTGAGAGTCGCGCGGTTCACCCCCCGCCACTCGTCTCGGCGACCCCCGCGTCGCCGAATGCCGCCCGGCCCCCGCACCTCTGGGCCGGGCGGCCCCTTCTTCTGGTAGCTTGACGCGACCACGCGGCGCTGATAAACGTCAGATACCCATAGAGCAGGCCGCAATCGGGTACACTACGCGTGTCCTGGTTGAACGTGATTTCCGACCCGTGGAGGGACTCGCATGCAACCTGAGATGGATCCGGATCCCCTAGCGATGGAACGAGCCCGCCGGCGCCAGCAAAGGGCTGAGCGGGTGCAGCGGCGACGTCTGGCCCTCGGGGTGATCGTGCTGGGCCTCATCGTGTTGATCGTCGCGTTGGCCATAGGTCTTTCTGGCGGCGACGAGACGGCGACCACCACCACGTCATCCACGGGTGTGTCCAATGACGACCTGGTATCGGCGACGTACAGCGCCACTCTCGTCGGCGCCGACGCGGTGCCTCAAGTCAACACCGTCGCCGCGGCCGACTTCATCCTGACTTACGACGCAGACACGAAAGAGCTCTCGTTCGTGTTGGAGATCACCAAGGGCCTCACCAGCCCCACCGCGGCCAGCGTCTACGAAGGGACTCCGGGAACCAGCGGAGCGGCCGTGTACACGCTCTTTGTCGCCGAAGCGGGCAGCGAGGGGACCAAGACCGGCATTCTGGCGCAAGACATCATCGACGAAGCCAAGCTGATCGGGCCTCTCGCGGGAGGCACCATCGCCGAGCTTGTCCAGCTGATAAAGGACGGCAACGCCTACGTGAGCATAAGTAACAAGACCCACCTCGACGCCATACGCGGGCCCATCAACTAGACAGCGCGCGCCGCTCCAGCCGCACCCGGCGGCGCGCCCGTCGCGTGACCCGCATGAAGCTCACGAAGTGCGACCAAGGACGGATGTCGCTCGTCTCGGTGCCATAGATGGTCTTGATGGGCACCCAGGCCAGCTTGTATCCCCGGCCGACACAGATGGCGATCTCTTCCACTTCGAACGCAAAACCCACTTCGGGGCTGGAGAGGGCGGCTTCGGCCAGGCGGCGGGTGCGCAGCCTGTATCCCGATTGGTTGTCGGGGATCCTCTCGCCTAGTGCCCAGGAAAACAGTAGCCGGCTGACGCTGTTAGTGAACCATCGGATCGGCGGCATGCTGCCATAGTCGCGGGCGCCGACCACTAGGTCCGCTCCACTGTCATGCCAGACCTTGATGATCGCCGGCGCCTCCGCGGGATCGTGTTGGCCGTCACCGTCCAAGGTGAGGATCGCCGTCCAAGCGGCACCAGGGCCGGCCCCTCCCGCGAGCAGTTCCCCGTCGAGCGCTGCGCGAAAGCCGGCCTTGAGGGCCGCTCCCTTGCCGCGGTTGGGCGTCACCGAGAGGACGCTCGCTCCTGCGGCGCGCGCCGCCTCGCCCGTGTCGTCGGTCGAGCCATCATCGACCGCCAGCACCGGGAGGCCCTGGGCCAGCAACGCCCGCACCACCGCGCCAATCCGGGGCCCCTCGTTGTGCGCGGGCACAACAGCAAGCACCTCCGAGAGTCCCGACGAGTCGTTGGCGCTCACCGGCATGCCTCGCCGGGCGCCCGGCTCGCTATCCACAACGCCCTCCCTTGTTGTGCGTCATCGTCGAAGCAACCGCGACCTCGCGCCGGCACCGCGCGACTCCGGGCTGGAGCGGCGTTCAGCGGGGATTGCGCTTCCAGGCGCTCGGCCACCACCAACTGGCCTTGCCCAGATACACCATCACGGCGGGTAGGAGCGTCAGCCGGATCAGGATCGTGTCGACGATGATCGCCAATGCGATCCCCAAGCCCAGGATCTTGGTGGTACCGATACTTGTGAACACCCAGGCCCCAGTGACGATGACCACAAGAAGGGCGGCGCTCACAATGACCCGCGCAGTTCGAACGATGCCTATGGTCACGCTTTCCCGAGCGTCCCCTGTCCTATGCCAGCGCTCGTGCATGCGCGTCAGCATGAACACCGCGTAATCCATGGTGATGCCGAACAAGATGCAGAGCATTAACACCCGGTTGACGGCATCGATGGTGCCGGTCGACGTGAAGCGGAGAACACGCTCGAAGGTGTCTCCCTGGAACAACATGACCAACAGTCCATAACTCATCGCCATGGTGGCCAGATTCACCACCACAGCCAACACCGGAAGGACGAGGCTGTGCAGCAACAGAGCGAACACGATGAGGCTCGTGAACACCACCCAGACGATGACCCACGGGAACAGTGTGTTGAGTTCGTGGGCGAAGTCGTAGCTGAAGACAGCTTCGCCCGCCACATGCACCGAATAGCCGGCGGGCGGGCTTGAGTCCACGAGTGCCGCCACTAGATTGTCCGTCCGCAGAGGCGACAGATCATTCTGCCCGACCACGCGATAGAGCACAGCCCCCGGTGCGACCGTAGCCTTGATCAGTTGCTTGAACTGTTCGAGTTGCTCCGCCGTGATCGTCTGTCCCGAACCGAGCGTTATCCCTTCTGGGGGCACCGTGAAACCGTCGGGATCGTTGAGCAGTTTTTCGAACTGGGGCCACAGCTCTGCCAGCGCCGTGGGATCGCTGAGCCCGCCAAGGGTGAACGGGCTCTGCGCCGAGGCCACCCCGTCCAGCGCCAGGAGCTGTTGCCCGTAGAAGAAGAGGGACGCGGCCCGAGTCAGATCGATGGCCGGGTCGCCCTCCCATGTGAGCAACACTAGGATCGGGGAGAGGGCTTGCCGGTCGAATTCTTGATCGAGAATCTCGAGACCCTGCCGAGACTCGGCCGCCGGAGGCAGAGCCGCCGCGGACGTCATCTGCGTCTTCATGTTGACCGCGGGATACGCCACTAGGGCGATAAGCGCCATGGCGACGACGATGGACAACCAGGGCCGCCTCAAGAGCACGCGGGCCCAGCCTTTCCATAGGCGACTGTCATGGGCTTCGTGCAACCTGATCACGGGGATGGAGTTGATACGATGGCCAAGCACCGCCAGGATGGCCGGCATGAACGTGACCGAGGCAGCCACAGAGAAGAACACGACCAACGCGCCCCCGATGCCGAGAGAGCGCAGTCCCGGCGACGGGAAGAACACCAGACCCACCACCCCTACCATGACCGCGGCGCCGCTGTAGAGCACCGACCGGCCCGCGCGGGCGGTGGTGACTATGATCGCATCCTTCACCGAAGCGCCTTTGTGCAGCTCCTCCCTGAACCGCCAGACGATGAACAAGGCGTAGTCGATGGCGACAGCCAACCCGAGGAGCGTCGCCACGTTCATGGAGAAGATCGACATACTGGTGAGTTGAGCAAGCAGATACATGCCGCCGAGAGTCACCGTCACGGCCAGGCCTCCGACGATGACCGGAAGCGCCGCCGCGACCATGCTGCCGAAGACGAACAGTAGAGCTATGAGAGCGACCGGAAGACCGTATACCTCCACCTTTCTCAGATCGGTGAACGAATACGTGGAGATGTCGGCGTAGACGGCCGGCTCGCCGGTCACATAGGTCTGGAGGACTATGCTCCTGATGGCATCGCGTATCTGCCCCAATTCCGCCTGAACTTCCTGTTGAGACGCAGAGAAATTGAGCGCCGCCACCGAGCTCCGTCCGTCCCTGGAGACCATCAGAGTGCTGCCGGTGCTGGCATAGGTTTGGACACCGGTCAGGTTGGGGATGCCGGCCGCCTTCAGCACGTCGAGAGAAGCCTGCTCCGCGGCTTGAAACACGGTGCTGTCGGCCAGCAGGGTGTCGCTCTTGAAGATGACCACGAGGTTGGTCGGGCCCTGGGCGAACTTCTCCTCTATAAGCGCGCCGGCCCGCGCCCCCGGAGCGTCAGGATCGGCGAAGCCGCCGGTCAGCACGTCTTCGAGGAACGGAGTCGCCGCCAAGCTGACCCCGAACAGCACGACCCACAGGCCTATGACCAGCCACTTGAATCGACACGAGAATCTACCGAGCGCCTCGAACATATCTTCACTCCGGCTTGGACGACATAAGCAGGGTGACAAAGGCTTCAAGCACCCGGCGCGGATCGGCCGACACCTCGTCGGCCACTTCGGTCAGGTCGATCGCGTTTATGGACACCATCCCATGGACCAAGGCCCAGCAACCATAGGCCATCTCGGCGGGCGACAAGAGGGGGTCGGCCCCGAAGATCCCCCGCTCCATGGCTTCGCGGATGGGCTCGCTGATGAGCCGGACCGCCCCCAAGCCGACGGCGGTGCCGCTCGAAGAAGGCAGGCCTTCCTGAGAGGTGGCTGCGAGGATGCAGCGTAGGTCCATCGGGTTGTCCCGAGCGAAGTCCATGTACGCCATTCCCAGCTCCACCAGTCTCTTCTGCAGCGGCAGATCCGTAGGCACCCGCCGCAGGTACGCGTCCAGTCGCGCGAACGATTCCGCGAACAGCGCCGCCACTATGTCATCCCGGCTGGAAAAATAGGTGTACAGGGCGGCGGGGCTGAAGTCGGCCCTCCGCGCCACCTGGCGGAGGCTGAGGGCTTCCGGGCCGACCTCGAGGAGAAGCTCTCTGGCCGCCACCAGGATCTCTTCTCGAGTGCTCATGCGCCGGCGGTCGCGCCGGGTCAGGCGAGGTTCAGGCTCCATGATGGACTCCATTGGTGCGAACATACATCGTTTGGTAAAACGATGGACGCCACTACGAACACTGTTCGGTTGATATGCTACCCCGGGTAACCACCGAAGTTCAAGGCCGCCCGGTCTCTCCGCTGCTTCCGAATTCGAACTGATAGACTTCCGGGCATGAACGACGTGAGACTGCCCCCAACCGTCCAGACTCTTTGACCCTGCGCGCGTTTGACCCGAGCGCTGCCGCCTCCGCTCGGGGTAGCCATGTCCTGTTGGTGAACTTCCTAGTCGCGTGGGCAGCGGCCTTCACCACCACTTCTATCAACATTGCCCTGCCCTCTATCCAAACCGAGTTCCATCTGGGCGCCATGGCCCTCGGTTGGCTGCCGCTCGCGTACGTTCTCGCCACCGCCGTGTTCTTGCTTCCCTTCGGGAAGCTGGGCGACACCCTCGGCCGCCGTCTTCTCTTCTTGACTGGCGTGGCGATCTTCTCCGTCAGTTCGGTGACCCTGTTCTTCGCGAACTCCTATGCGCTGTTGGTGGTCTTCCGTTCCACCCAGGGCCTCGGCGGGGCCATGATCTTCAGCACGTCAATGGCCATGGTCACACTCGCCTACCCTCCGGCAAGGCGCGGCTGGGCCATGGGCATCAGCGTGGCGGCGGCATATCTGGGACAGACCACCGGGCCGATCCTTGGTGGAGTCATCGTGCATAATTTCGGCTGGCGGAGCCTGTTCTTGGTCACCGGATGCTTCACCTTCTTCACACTCGGCCTTGACCTTACGTTGCTACGCAGAGCCGAATGGAAGGAGGAAGGCGTCTCCGGCTTCGACTGGACGGGTGCTACTGCCTGTGCGGTAGCTCTCTCGGCTCTCCTTCTTGGGTTGTCATGGCTGCCGCTGGTGCGGGGTCTTGTCCTTGTCGTTTTCGGGGTCGCCGGGCTGATACTGTTCGTCTGGTGGGAGGCCCGAGCCAAGGCACCGCTGATCGCTGTGCATCTGTTCCGGCATAACCGGGTGTTCGCCCTCTCCAACCTCACGGCGCTCGTCAGCTACTCGTCCGTGTGGGCAGTCAGCTTCCTGATGAGCCTCTACCTGCAGTTCATCAAGGGCCTCAACCCTCAAACCGCTGGCCTGGTGCTCATCACGGGGGTTGCGCTCCAGTGCGTCATGTCGCCCTTCGGCGGCCGCCTATCCGATCGCATCCAGCCTCGTTGGATCGCCTCGTGGGGCGCTGTGCTTTGCGTCATCGGGCTACTGCTCTTCAGCTTCCTGCAACCCGATACGCCGTACTGGTACATCATCCTGGCCCTCTGTCTCCTGGGCGTCGGCTACGGCTTCTTCTCTGGGCCCAATCAGAGCTCGATCATGGGGAGCGTCGAGCGACGCTACGTGGGGTTCGCGTCCGCGAGCATCGGCATGGTGAGGACGGTCGGCATGGCCATCAGTATCGCCTCCGCGACCCTCGTAATGGTTCTGATCGTGGGGCGGCACGACATTCAACCGGCGGACTATCCCAATCTGCTGACCGCAGTGCGCCTGTCGTTCGCCATCTTCACATGCTTGAGCGCTCTCTCGGTAGTGGCTTCTCTGGTACGGGGGAAGATGCCGGAGCGCGACGCACCGACCGGCAAACCAGCGCCAGGCGCCGGGTAGCCGTCTGCCTCGGGCGCTTCGTGCGGCGGCGGGTATCGGCCCCAGTTCTTACCAGATCGTCATCGAATCGAGGAACAACCGGCGAAAGTCTGCCTCGTCAGCGGGTCGCGGCGAGAGTTTGGTCACGCGGTGTTGGGGCAGGACGCCCTCAACGAGCGC
>Ga0154815_122_pt24 | contig 20686 bp, 21 predicted proteins | sample Rifle2008BG16ft_FD_105823 | JGI IMG/M metagenome (GOLD analysis project Ga0154815, IMG submission 105823) | Actinobacteria bacterium RBG_16_64_13
CCGCTGGCGAAAGAGCTGGGGCTGATCGAGGAGCGTATCGACGACATCGACGCCTTCATTGCGCAGCTATCGGAACACAACATCATTCCCATCGCGCGGGTCGTGTGCTTCAAAGACAGCGCCCTGGCCAAGAAGCGGCCGGACCTGGCGGTGATGGACAAGGACGGCGGTTTGTGGGAGGACTTCAAGGGCCTCAACTACACGAATCCGTATAACCATGAGGTGTGGGAGTACATCGTGCAGGTGGCGGAAGACGCTGCCAGGCATGGTTTTCGCGAGATCCAGTTCGACTACGTCCGTTTCCCGAGCGACGGCCGCATCTCCGATGCGAAGTATCCTGGACAATATTCCAGCAAGCCGGACGCTATCGCCGGCTTTCTCTCCTATGCGAAGGCTCGCCTGGAGAGACTGGGCGTGTGGGTCTCGGCCGACGTCTTCGGGATCGTCATCCAGGATACGGCAGATACCCTCACCATCGGGCAGAAGGTCGGGAAGATGAGCGCGAACGTTGACATAATCTGCCCCATGGTCTACCCGTCGCACTACAACGATGGCTCCTACAACGTGGACGACCCGAACTCGCAGCCCTACGAACTTGTGAGCGCCGCGATGAAGGAGACCGCAAGCCGGTTAGCCGGCACGGGCGCCATGGGCCGGCCCTGGCTCCAGGACTTTTCGCTATACGGAGTGAAATACGGGGTGGAGAGGGTCAAGCTCGAGATCAAAGCCGCCGAAGAGCAGGGATTCAGCGAGTGGATCCTCTGGAACGCGAGCAACAACTACACCGAGGGTGCGCTGCGGAGCGAGGGGAGCTAGACCAGGAGCGGGACCAATTCTTGCGCCTGAACGTCCAGGATGCCGCCCAGGGTCAGTCTCAGCCGGGGAATGACGCTCAGGGTCACGAAACTGAGCACCATGAACGGCTCTTCAAAGTCCACGCCGAGGTCCGCGACGGCGGCCTCCAGGGAGCGCAGCCTCCGCCCGACAACGTCCACCGGAAGGTCGGTCATGAGACCGGCCAGGGGCAAGGGAAGGGTCTGGACGACTCCCCTGTCGACCACAGCCAGTCCTCCTCCGCCCGAGGCGACCGCCTGAGCGGCAAGTAGCATGTCCTCAGGGTCTATCCCTGTCACGAGCAGGTGGTGAGCGTCGTGAGCGATCGTGGTAGCTATGGCTCCACGGCCAAGCCCGAGCCCGCTCACCAGACCGTGCCCCATCTGGTTGGGAGAGGGGCCTGCGGCGGTGATCTGCCCGCTGCGTTCCAGTAGGGCTGCCAAGGCTACATCCTTGTCAGGATCGGCCAGCACCCGGCCATGGCGGGCTCGGATCTCGACGATGCGTTCGTCGGTCACGATAGTGCGCGGGGCGAGGTGGATCGCCCGCGCCCGATGCGAGCCGTCCGCGGCCGCGGGAGCGAGGTCCTCGGGGCGAGCGACGCTGAGGTGGAACGGCGTGGAAACAAGTGCCGGCGTCGCCGGGAGCGGGACCGTGACCGTGCCGTCTTTGGCGACGAGGGTCCCTGCCTGGACCACCAAGCGCGGGTGGGGGAAAGAGGGATCGTCGACCACCAGGAGGTCGGCACGCAGGCCAGGGGTGATGCTGCCCCGGTCGTGCAGGCGGTAGAGGGTGGCGGGGTTCAGGGTCGCGGCCCTAAGGGCATCACTGAGTGCCACACCGGCTCGCACCAAGGCGCCCACGACGCCGTCGATGTGGTGGTGCTCGGCCAGGGCCGCAGCGTTGCGGTCATCGGTACAGAGGGCTGTGCGCTCGGTGCCGTGCTGGACGAGGAAGGGCGTCGCTCGCGAGAGGTCGCGCGCGGCCGAGCCTTCACGAACGAGTATCCACATTCCAAGCCTGCGCCGCTCGAGGAGGAGTTCCGGGTCGCTCGTCTCGTGGTCGCTGATGGGTCCGGCGATGAGATAGGCGGCAAGATCCCTGCCGGTGATGTCGGGGGCGTGACCATCGATCACATTGCGGAAGGGATCCTGCGCGAGAGCGGCGGAAGGCTGCCCACCCACCAGTCCCATGTAGTCCATGGCCTCGCCCAGGCCCGTCACTCCTTCCCGGGCAAGAAGGTCGGCGACGTCGTCACCGGTCAGCCGGCCTGTGGCCTGTTCGAAAGGCGAAGCAGGCACGGTGGTCGGGACCATCAAACGCAGATCGATCGGGAGGCCGGTTCGCGCCTGCAAGTAGAAGTCCATTCCTGCGCGCCCCACTACGTTGACCAACTCGTGCGGCTCTGAAATGGTAGTGGTTATGCCGTGAACGGCCAGGGCTTCCGCGAACCTAGGGGGAGAGAGGAGGGACGTCTCGGGATGCACGTGGGCGTCGATGAATCCCGGCAGGAGGTAGGCTCCCCGCGCATCGATTGTCTGAGCGGCTTGGCCGGGATAATCACCGACCCCCGCGATCAGCGATCCGCAGAGAACCACGTCGGCCGTGAAGAACTCTCCGGTGAAGGGCGAATAGACTTTGCCCCTCTTGAGCAGCAGACTCGGAGGATCGAGGCCCAAGGCCACGCGGCGGCATTGTTCGCGCTCATGCATCGTCTGTACTAGAATAGCGTCCGTTCGTGTGGTTCTGGGGAGTTGACTCGCCGACAACGCCGCTGTCCATGATACTCGGGGGCCTCATGAGTATTACTCAGTTGTCCGTATTTGTTGAGAACAAGCCAGGGCATCTCGCTGATGCTCTAGGTACCCTCGCCGCGGGTGGAGTGAACGTTCTCTCGTTCACCATCGCGGATACGACCGACTATGGGATTCTCCGGCTGGTCGTCGATCAGGTGGAGAGGGCCGAAGCCATCTTGAGTTCCACCGGCTACACCGTGGTCGATCACCAGGTGGTATGCGCCGTCTTGCCGAATGAGCCGGGCGTATTGGCTGCTGTGGCTCGACTGGTCTCGGATTCCGGCCTGGACATCGAATATATCTATCTTGGGGCCCGGGATTCGCTCCTGCTCAAGACCGAGGAGTTCGAGCGGCTGGAGATTCTGTTGATCGAAAACGGTTTCCGGGTGCTGGGGCCCGGTGATCTTCGCTAGCGGGGTGGGTAGCCGGCGATGAAACCGTGAGTTTCGACCAGTTCCTCCAGTACATCTTCAGCGGGATCACCAGCGGGGCGATCTACGCCTTGACAGCGATCGGGTTCACGCTGGTGTTCAACGCCACGCAGATCATCAATTTCTCGCAAGGCCAGCTGGTGATGCTTGGAGGCATGACGGCCGTGGCCCTGCACGGTGCCGGAGTACCCCTGTGGGGGTGTTTCTTCGCCGCGGTGGCGATCGTGGCCCTGCTGGCGGTCGGCTTCGAGCGGGTGGCCATCCGGCCCCTGTTGCGCAAGGGCGTGCTGGCTCAGATCATCGCTACGGTGGGCGCGTCGTTTGTGTTCGAGACCGCCGTCATGCTGATCTGGGGAAGGGACGCGGTGGGCCTGCCGGCGTTCTCCGGAGAAGAGCCGCTTAAGGTCGGCGGTGCGACGATAGTACCCCAGACGCTGTGGATCGTCGGACTTACCCTCGTGATCGTGGTGGCGCTCCAGTTCTTCTATCGGCGGAGCATGTTCGGCAAAGCCGTCCGGGCGTGCGCGGTAGACCCCGTCGCCGCCCGGCTCCAGGGGATCTCCTACAGCCGCGTCGTCATCTTCAGCTTCGCGCTGACCGGCGCCATTTCCGCCGCGGCCGGGGTTATGATCACGCCCATCAGCTTCATGAGCTATCACTCGGGGTCGCTTCTGGGACTAAAAGGATTCGCCGCCGCTACGCTCGGTGGACTGGGGAACCCCGTGGGCGCTGTGGTCGGGGGGTTCGCTCTCGGCATAGTGGAGGCGCTGGGCGTAGGGGTTGTCTCAGCAGGCTATAAGGACGCCATCGCTTTTGTCATCCTGCTGCTGGTGCTCTTCCTCAGGCCTGTAGGACTACTGGGCGCGAAAGTGGTGGTCCGGCAGTGAAGGCGGGGACCTTATTGTCAGGCTATCTCCGGAAACACGCCGGTTTTCTGATCTTCGCCGTGGTGGTCATGACCATTCCGGCGTATCTCAGCGACGGCTACTACCTGTCCGTGCTCGCCTTCATGGGGACACGATTCATGATGGCCCTCGGGCTCAGCCTTCTGCTCGGCCAAGCCGGCCAGATCTCGCTCGGGCAAGCGGGCTTCGTGGGGATCGGGGCGTACGGGGCGGCCATCCTGACGACGCGCCTGGGCCTGAATCCGTGGTTGGCTATTCTTGCGGCTGCGGCGCTTTCAGCGACCATCGCCGGACTGGTGGGGGTGCCTACCCTACGGTTGAAGGGTTACTACCTGGCCATGGCTACCCTTGGGGTGAACGAGATCATCTACATCCTTCTGGTACAACTGAAGCCTCTTACAAACGGCACGGACGGGATCACCGGCGTTCCGGCCCTTGCGATCGGCGGGCTCGACCTCGGGGGTCCCAAGGCGTACCACCTTGTGGTGTGGGGAGTGGCCGTGTTGATGCTTCGCTTTGCTCTCAACCTGTCGAGATCGCGGGTCGGCCGTTCTCTGCGCGCCCTGCACCGCTCGGAGCCGGCGGCTGAGTCACTGGGGGTGGACACCTCCTACCGCAAGGTACAGGTCTTCGTTCTGGCGGCCATCTTTGCCAGCATCGCGGGCAGCTTCGATGCCTACTACGTGCACTACGTAAGTCCTGAGAGCTATACGATCACGTTCTCGATCATTCTCATCACTGGGGTCATCATCGGCGGGCTGGGGACCCTATGGGGAGCGTTGTGGGGCACCTTGGCCATCGTGATCCTTCCCGAAGTGCTGGAGCGCTTCAACGGTGACGTCACCAATCTGGTGTTCGGCGTGCTGCTCATCGCCATCATGGTGTTGTGGCAGGGCCGCGGCCGTGGGCTGCTCGCGGGCGTGAAGGCGCGGCGATCGAAAGGGCTCGAACAACAGGCGGCCCCGCCCGGAGCTGAGGAGTAGCAGGCAGTATGGCGCTTCTCAACATAGAGGGTGTGTCCAAGCGCTTTGGCGGCCTCGACGCCCTGCGCGAGGTCAGCTTCGCCGTCCATCAGGGGCAGATAAAGGCCTTGATCGGACCGAACGGGGCCGGGAAGACGACTCTCTTCAACGTAGCCTCGGGCTCGTATCGGCCGACCGAAGGGCGCGTGCTGTTCGCCGGGGTAGACGTCACCGGCCAGGCTCCCCACCGGATCTGCCGCATGGGTCTGGGCAGGACCTTCCAGCGCAGTCTGGTGTTCGACGACATGAGCCTCCTCGAGAACGTGGCGGTAGGGCGCTACTCTCGTACCAAAGCGGGCGTGATCTCGGCGACGCTGAGTCTTCCGCTGCATCGCAGGGAAGAGCGGGAGACGCTCAAGGCGGCCCACGATGCCTTGCGCCGCGTTGGACTGGATGAACGCGGAGAGGAGGCGGCCGAGAACCTCCCCATGGGCGAGCGGCACCTTCTAGAGATCGCGCGGGCGTTGGCCGCCGAGCCGAGGCTCCTGCTCTTGGATGAGCCCGCGGCCGGGCTGAACGACCAAGAGTCGGCGCGTTTGGCCGAAACGGTAAGGAAAATCAGGGACGAGGGGATGACGGTGCTCCTGGTCGAGCACGACATGACCTTCGTCATGGACATATCGGACGAGGTAGTCGTACTGGACTACGGGCGGAAGATCGCCGAGGGGCCTCCGCTGATGATCCAGGACAACGAGGAAGTGATCAAGGCGTATCTAGGAGAGGAGCTGGGGTGATGAAGAAAGTGTCGAGAGTGTCGCTGCTGGTGCTTGTGTTGTTGATCGGGCTCTTGGCCGTATTGGCTTTGGGCTGCGGAGGGGAGACCACCACTACGACCGCGGGAGAAGTCACGTCCACGAGCGTTGCTCAACCTACCGGGGAACCGGTGGTCATCGGTGCGATCGTGGCGGCGACGGGCCCGGGTGCGGCTCTGGGCGAGCAAGAGCGTAACGTGCTGCAGATGATGGAAACCCAGATCAACAACGCGGGCGGGGTCTTGGGACGGCCGGTGAAGATCGTGATCGAAGACGACAAGAGCGACCCCAAGGAAGCCGTCACGGCTGCCAACCGCCTGATCGATCAGGAGAAAGTGGTGGCCATCATCGCCGCGACGACCTCGTCGTCGACGTTGGCGGTTAAGGAGATCACCGCGGCCAAGGGCCTGCCTCAGATGGCGATGGCGGCTGCCAATGCCATCACCGACACAGCTCCGATGGAATGGATCTGGCGGACCCCGCAGAAAGACGCGATGGCCGTGGCTCGGGCGCTCACGTACATCTCCGGCACGCTGAAGTTGAAGAAGATCGCAGTCTTGCACGACGAGAACGCGTTCGGTTCCTCGGGCGCCGCTGAGATCGAGAAGACCGTGGCCAGCGCCGGTCTGGAGATCGTGGCCAAAGAATCGTACAAGACCGACGAGACCGATCTCACCGCTCAGCTCACCAAGATCCGGGGCGCGAATCCCGAAGTCCTGGTGGTCTGGGGAACGAACCCGGGACCTGCCTTGGCCGCCAAGAACATGAAGCAGCTCGGCATGGAGATCCCGTACATCGGTAGCCACGGCATCGCCAACAAGACCTTCATCGACCTCGCCGGAGAAGCGGCCGAGGGTGTGGTCTTCCCGGCGGGTAGGCTGCTGGTGCCTTCGTCGATCACCAACCCCGATCAGAAGGCCATAACCGACTTGTTCATCAAGCAGTACACCGTTGACTTTGGTTCGTCGCCGAACACCTTCGCCGGTTACGCTTTCGAGGCCATCACCCTGCTTGTCAACGCCATAAGCAAGGCAGGCAGCACCGAGCCGGCGGCCATCCAGACGGCGCTCAACGCTACGACGGGCTTCGTCGGGCCTGACGGTGTGTACAACTACTCCCCGACCAACCACGACGGCCTGACCGCCGAAGACATGATCATCGTGAAGATTCAGGGCGGTACGTGGGTGCTGGTCGAGTAGGATCTGAGGCGATCGGTGCTTGAACTGCACGGCGTCCGCGCCGGCTACGGGAGGATCGAGGTCCTTCACGGTCTCGATCTGACCGTAGCCGAAGGCGAGATAGTCACCATCATCGGCGCCAACGGAGCGGGCAAGAGCACGCTGCTGCGGGCGATCTCCGGGGTGGTGCGGATCTCCGGTGGCTCCATCTCTTTCGGGGGAGAGCGGATCGACACCCTCGGAGTGGAGACCATCGTCAAGCGGCGGCTCGTTCAGATCCCGGAAGGCCGGCAGTTGTTCGGACCTCTGACCGTCGAGGAGAATCTGCAACTCGGTGCTTATTCGCAGAGACGGCGCGGGAGTTCGATGACCGCCCGGTTGGAAAGGGTGTTCGCGCTATTCCCGAGGCTGGAGGAGCGGCTCGGCCAGCAGGCGGGCACGCTGTCGGGAGGGGAACAGCAGATGCTGGCCGTGGCTCGGGCCCTTATGGCCGAGCCACGGCTGCTGTTGCTTGACGAACCCTCCATGGGTTTGGCACCCATCGTGGTGCGGGACATCTTCACGAGTCTGCGGAGTCTCAACGAGGAAGGTCTGACCATGGTCCTTGTCGAGCAGGATGCCCGCATCGCTCTGAGCCTCGCGCATCGAGGTCTCGTCATGGAGCGGGGGAGGATCGTGCTCGCGGATGCGGCTCAAGCCCTGCTGGACAACCCCGAAGTGCGGGCGATCTACTTCGGCCGCCGCAGCGCCCGGCACAGAAGCGGGATGGAGAACACATGAACGAGATCTGGAACCCCGAGTACGAGAGCATGAGCAGGGACGAACTGCGTGAGTTGCAGTTCAAGCGGCTGCAGATGACTCTGCGTTGGGTGTACGAGAACGTTCCCTTCCATCATGAGCGATGGTCGGCTATGAAGCTCAAGCCTGCCGATATCCGCTCACTGGAAGACGTACGGAAGCTGCCGTTCACGGTGAAGGCCGACTTCAAGGCCGCCTACCCTTACGGACTATTCGCTCTCCCCCTGGATAAGGTCATCCGCATCCATGCGTCTTCGGGCACGATGTCTAATCCCACGGTTGTGGGCTACAGTCGGGGCGACCTTAGTACTTGGTCGGAATTGTGCGCGCGGGTCGCGGTCGCGGGCGGCGCTCGCTTCCACGACGTCGCGCAGATCGCGTTCGAGTACGGTCTGACGACAGGCGCCTTCGGGATGCACGCGGGACTGGAGCGCGTGGGCGTGACCGTGATCCCGGCCTCCACGGGGAATACCGTGCGCCAACTGCAGATCATGCGCGATTTCAAGACCACGGTGCTGGTGGGTACGCCATCGTATGTGATGCACCTCACCGACGTGGCTCTCGAATCGGGGTACGACTTCAAAGACCTGCAGCTGCGCGTGGGGCTGCTCGGGTCGGAGCCGTGGACCAACCAGGTGCGGGCCGAGCTGGAACGGCGTACCGGCATGTCCGCGAGCGACATCTACGGGCTCTCCGAGGTCATCGGCCCCGGTGTGTCGTACGAATGTTGGAACAAGGACGGCCTGCATATCAGCGAGGATCATTTCCTGGTTGAGGTCGTCGATCCGCAGACGGGCGAGCCGGTGCCCGAGGGCAAGGAGGGCGAGCTGGTCTTCACGTCGCTTACGAAGGAGGCCGTTCCGGTCATCCGCTACCGCAGTGGCGACCTCGCGAGCGTCAGCTACCGCGCGTGCGCGTGTGGCAGGATCTTCGCCCGGCATAGCAAGGTGTACGCCCGCACCGACGACATGATCGTCATCAGGGGGGTGAACGTCTATCCCGCCTCTATCGAGGCGGTGCTCCTCGACATCGAGAAGGTGGAGCCGCACTATCAGATAATCCTCTACCGGGAAGGATCGCTGGACCAGATCGAGATACAGATCGAGGTCACACCGTCTTTCTTCACCGACGCGGTGCGCAAGCTGCAGGCTTTTCAACACCACGTCGAAGAACGGCTTCGCCAGGAGCTGGGGATCCGTCCCCGGGTGCGCCTTGTCGAGCCAAAAAGCATACCAAGACACGCAGAGAACTCCCCTCGGCTTATCGACAACCGGGGGGTCTGATACACTGCCGCAACGGTAATTATCGGCCGGGCTGCACCCGGCTTTCGTGAACGTCTGCCTTGGAGGTCGCTGTGGAGTACCGTGATTTCTTGTTCACGTCGGAATCGGTGAGCGAAGGCCATCCCGACAAGATAGCCGACCAGATCTCGGATGCCGTGTTGGATGCGGTGCTCGCGGAAGACCCGCGGGGCCACGTCGCCTGCGAGACCTTGATCACCACCGGTCTTGTGGTCGTGTCGGGAGAGATCACTACGTCGACCTATGTCGACGTAGCGTCGCTGGTTCGGGAGACGATAGAGCACATCGGCTACACGCGGGCCAAGTATGGTTTCGATGCCTCGACCTGCGGCGTGATCACTTCGATCCACGCGCAGTCGCCCGACATCGCGCAGGGCGTCAACGAAGCCTACGAGCACCGCGTCGATCCGCAAGACACGGATCCGCTCGATACTCAGGGGGCCGGGGATCAGGGGATGATGTTCGGCTACGCCTGCCGCGACACCGACGAGCTCATGCCGATGCCCATCCTCCTGGCGCACAGGCTGGTCCACCGCATGAGCGAGGTCCGTAAAGGTGGGGTCATCCCTTACCTTCGGCCCGACGGCAAGAGTCAGGTCACGGTCAAATACGTCAACGGCAAGCCGGAGTTCGTCACCGCCGTGGTCGTTTCCACTCAACACAAGGACGGCATCGACATCGACACGTTGATGCGGCCCGATCTCATCGATCATGTCATCAAGCCCATCCTGCCTGAAGGTCTCTACGACCCCGAGTTCAAGAAGACGAAGCTGTATGTGAACCCCACCGGGAAGTTCGTGGTGGGCGGCCCCATGGGCGACACGGGCCTGACCGGCCGCAAGATCATCGTCGACACCTACGGCGGCTTCGGGCGTCACGGCGGGGGAGCTTTCTCCGGAAAGGACCCTTCCAAGGTCGACCGTTCCGGGGCATACGCGGCGCGGTACGTGGCCAAGAACGTCGTGGCTGCTGGTTTGGCGGATCGCTGCGAGATAGAGATAGCCTACGCCATCGGCGTGGCGCACCCGGTGAGCGTCATGGTGGAGTGCTTCGGGACGGAGAAGGTGGACCCGGCCCTGATCGAGGAGCTAGTGGCGACGCATTTCGACCTGCGGCCAGCCGCCATCATCCGCGACCTCAGATTGCTGCGGCCCATCTACAAGAAGACGGCGGCGTACGGTCATTTCGGCCGCGAAGACGCCGACTTCACCTGGGAAAGCACCGACAAGGCCGCTACGTTGCGGCGAGACGCGGGGCTGAGCTAGGAGGCTAGGTCTAGTCCCGCGTAGCTGGCCGGGCCGGGGTCGCTGGAGGCAAGCGTGACGGCGGCTTTGGGAGGAACAGAGGGGCGCATGGTGCAGCTTGTCCCGCTTCTCCGCCTGCGGCATCTTGGCGACCGGGTTTTCGATTATCTCGTGCCCCCAGAGCTGACGGACCGCATCCACGTGGGTTCGGTCGTCTGGGCTCCTTTCGGACGCCGGTCGGCACGAGCCGTAGTCGTCGCGATGGCGGACTCTGTGTCGCGCGAGCTCGCGGAGCTGCGCGCCATCGAGTCGACCACCGATGACGCCATTCCCCAGGAACTGCTGGCTCTGGCGCGGGCGGTGTCGGAGAGGTACCTCTCCTCATACGAGTCGTGTCTAAGGTTGGTGGCCCCCCCTTTGGCGGCGCGGCGCCGGTTGGGCGGCAAGCCTGCCCGAAACACGTGGGTGACGCGTGTCCCGGCCTCCACGGCCGAGGCTACCGTCGCGAAGCTCACCACCAAGCAGGCGGCGGTCTTGGACGCGATCCCGCCTGGTGGGTCGGGTATCGGCGCTCTTTGCGCGTGCGTGGACGTGGGAAGAGGGGTGCTGCGCGCCCTGGCGGCCAAGGGCGTCGTCGAGCTGGGCGTGGCTCCTGAGGGCAGCAGCATGAGGCCGGAGAGGCCCATTGCGGAGGCGCTCCCTTGTGTCTCAGGCGCGGCGATGCCAAGGCTCTGGCCGGAGCAAGAGCAGGCCGTCGAGCAACTAGTCGCCGCTTATGAGCAACCGGGCTCAGCGCAACGGCTTCTCTGGGGCGTGACGGGAAGTGGCAAGACCGAGGTATATCTGCGGCTTGTCTCGCGTGTCCTCGAGGACGGCGCCGGAGCCATCCTGCTCGTGCCCGAGATCGCTCTTACGCCGCAGATGATCGCGCGGGTCCGCGCACGCTTCGGCGACAAGGTGGGAGTCCTCCACAGCGGGCTTGCGCCGGGGGAACGCGTACGGGAATACCGGCGCATCGCCCGGGGCGATGCGCCGGTTGTCGTGGGCGCGCGTTCGGCAGTCTTCGCTCCTCTAGCCAACGTGAAGCTGATCGTCGTGGACGAGAGCCACGATACCTCTTACAAGCAAGAAGAGGAGCCTCGGTACCACGCCCTCACGGTGGCCCAACTGCGGCTTGGGCCGAGCGGGGGTCTCCTGCTGGAGGGGAGTGCTACTCCCCGGGCCGAAAGTGTCGGCCAACCGGAGGAGTGCGTTCGGTTGACCCGTCGGGCGGCAGGGGCCGTGCCCGAGTGTGAGGTCGTGGACATGCGCACCCAGGGTGGTGGCCAGCTATTGGCGCCTCGTTGCAGGGAGGCCTTGGCGGAAACACTTCGCCGGGGCGAGCAGGCCATCGTGTTACTCAATCGGCGTGGGTACGCGGGATACGTGCATTGCGACCTCTGCGGTCACGTCATGATGTGCAGCGACTGCGAGCTTTCCGTCACTTACCACAGCCGCGTCGGACGCCTCCTTTGCCACCATTGCGGCAGGACTTACGCTCAGCCGGCCTTATGCCCTGCATGCGCGGGGGCGCCGCTGACACGGGCGGCACCCGGCACGGAACGCCTCGACCGGGAGCTCCGCACCCTCGTCCCTCACGAACAGGTCTTTCGCATGGATTCAGACACCCTCACCAGTGGAACACGGGTGCAGGCGCTCCTCCGTGCGTTCGAATCCTCGCGACCGGCGGTACTGGTCGGCACGCAGATGGTGGCAAAAGGCCACGACTTCGCCGACGTGACGCTCGTGCTGGTGGCCGACGCCGACACCGGTCTGTATGTCCCTGATTTCCGGGCGGCGGAGAGGACCTTCCAGCTCCTCACACAGGTCGCCGGCCGGGCTGGGCGGGCCGAGAGGCCCGGGAGGGTCTTGGTGCAAACTTGGAATCCCGGCGTCCCCTGTATTAGAATGGCGCTGCTGCGGGAGGAGAAGGCTTTCTACGAGCAGGAACTCGAGAGTCGAAGACGTCTTGGCTATCCTCCGTTCGCGGACTTGGTCCGCCTGATGACGGTGGCTGAGAATGGTGAGCGTGCGCAGGTGGGGGCTCAGTACTTGGTAGAGCGATTAAGCGCCCACTTCTCCGGCCAGGAACTGCATGGGCCGGCCAGGCTGCCGACCCTTCGCGGTCGCGCCAGGTGGCATCTGGTGATCGCCGCGGGCGACGGTGAGCGCGCCCGGGCGATAGTGAAGCAGGCGATGACCCAACTGCAGGAGCCCTACAGGCGGCGAGGAGTGACACTCCTAGTAGATGTCGACCCGCAGTCTTTCAGCTAGTGGCGGCGGGGACTGAAGCGAGATCAGCGTGAGCATGAAGAAAGCCCTTGAAAACTCTGAGGCCCAGCAAACGTGTTAGAACAGTTGCGTATGCTGGGCGATCCCGTTCTGCGACAGCAGACGAAACCGGTGACGGAGTTCGACGCCCGACTGGAGAAACTCGCCCAGGTCATGATGGAAGTGATGGATAGGGGGGAGGGCGTAGGCCTTGCCGCCAACCAGATCGGGGTGCTCAGTCGGGTCATGGTCTGGCGCCACCCGGAGAACGAGGGGGAGCGCTATGTCTTCGTCAACCCGGAGATCGTCGAGAAGTCGGAGACCTGCTGTACAGAGGTGGAGGGCTGCCTGTCCGTCCCCTGGGCCACGATGGAGGTCGAGCGCGCGGAGGAGGTCGTGGTAGAGGCCCAGGACCTGAATGCCGAGCAGTTCCGGGTGCATCTGAGCGGTCTGTTGGCCCGGATCGCGCAGCATGAGATCGACCACCTGGACGGTCGCTTGATACTGGACCGGACCTCGCCCGAGGAACGGCGCCGTGTGTTGAAGGAACTCCGCGAGCGGACCCTAGCGACAGATACGTGAACTTCGCGTTCGCAGGCACGCCAGAATTCGCGGCCTGGGTCCTCAGAGACCTGGTGAGCCTAGGCAGGCGGCCGTCGTTGGTCGTTTCCCAGCCAGACCGTCCGCGAGGCCGCGGTCGCAAGGCGTCACCTCCCCCGGCTGCGGCGGAGGCGGAGGGACTGGGCATCGAATGCCTGCAGACCGACGACATCAATTCCGCCCGGGTGCTCGATCACCTGAGGAGCAGGGGATTGTCGACGTTGGTCATCGCCGCCTTTGGCCAGATACTCCGAAAGCCGCTGTTGGATTCTGTGCTTTGCCTGAACATCCACGCGTCACTGTTGCCCGCCTACCGGGGCGCCGCTCCGATCGAGCGGGTCTTGGCTGCCGGAGAGGCGTGCTCGGGCGTGAGCATCATGCGGGTCACGGAGGGCCTGGATCAAGGCCCCTGGGCTTGGCAGAAGTCGGTGACTCTGGGGCTTCATGACGACGCTGGCGCCGTGGGCCGGATCTTTGCGATGATGGGCGCTGTGGGGGTGGACCAGGTGATGAGAGGACTCGGCGATGGCACGGTCAAGTGGACCGCGCAGGAGGGGATGAGCGTCTACGCTGAGAAGCTCTGCGCCGTCGACTGCGCACTCAACGTGGCGGTTGGCGCGAAGGCCGCGCATGACCAGGTGCGGTCGCTCAGCCCGCACGTCGGTGCGCGGGCAGCCAGCGGTGGAGTCGGGTTCAAGGTGTGGAGAACGTGGCCCTTCGGCGAGGCCGACCTGGACTCGGCGCCCGGCGGGGCCGAGAGAGTCGCGGGTTCGGCGGGCAGCCTGGCTGTGGTCCAGAACCGGCTTTTCGTCGGTTGCGCCCGGGGGGTGCTCGAGATCCTGGCCGTTCAACCGGCGGGCAAGGGAAGGATGACCGCCGCGGCCTTCCTCCGCGGGTACGGCGGCCGTCTTGGTGCGCGTTTGGAGAGCAATGACCTCCCCAGCGAATGCCGGAGTTTGGAAGAGGACCCTCACTCATGATCCCATCGGCCGTCTATCGCGAATTGCAGCTTCTTCCATCGCTTCTTTCGGCGGACTTCGCACGCCTGGGGGAGCAGATCGACGCCGTCATGGACGCAGGGGCGCGGATGATCCACGTCGATGTCATGGACGGTCACTTCGTGCCGAATATCACCGTCGGTCCACCCGTGCTCAGGTCGCTGTCGCCTCGCGTACGTGAACGAGGTGGGTTGTGTTCGGTGCACTTGATGATCGAGCGGCCCGAGGACTACCTGGTGGACTTCGTGCAGGCCGGGGCCGACGCGCTCAGCGTGCACGTGGAGGCTTGTCCGCACCTCTACCATTCGGTCGCGGCCATCAGGGCCTTGGGGGCGGGCGCGGGGGTCGCCGTCAACCCAGGAACCGACCTGGCCGGCGTGCGAGAGGTCGCCGACATCGTGGATTACGTGCTCGTGATGACGGTGAATCCTGGCTTCGGGGGGCAGAAGCTTATCGCCGCTGCTTTGGAGAAGGTGACGGTTCTCAGGCAGATTCTGCCGGAGGGAGTGGCCATCGAAGTTGACGGCGGGGTCCACCGGGGCAATATCCGCCAAGTGGTCGAGGCGGGCGCCAATTGGCTCGTTGCGGGATCGGCGGTGTTCGGGGCGGAAGACCCCGCGGCCGAAGTGAGGGTCCTGCGGGGTCTGATGGCAGGGTCCGCCCCCGTGTGGTAGATTCTGCTGTGCACCGCAGAGGTGCAAGTAATACAAGGTCTTCAGGGTTGGGTGAGATTCCCTACCGGCGGTGACAGCCCGCGAGCCCCAAGGGGCAGACCAGGTGTGATTCCTGGGCCGACAGTGACAGTCTGGAAGGGAGAAGGCCGAAACGGCACGTTGCCGTCCGTACTCCCTTGACCCCTGGGCCGTTGAGCAAAAGGGGTACGTGCGTGCCGTTGAGTGAGAGGGACACGAGCTATCTGAAGCGGGCGATGGACCTGGCCGAGCTGAGCCGGGGTCGCACGAGCCCGAATCCGCTGGTAGGCGCCGTCATCGTGCGTGGCGCGGATGTTCTCGGTGAGGGGTACCACATCGGTCCGGGGCACGATCACGCGGAGGTGGCAGCCATGCGGGACGCTCTTCGCGGCGCCGGCGTGGCGGCCGGCACCGACCTGACGCGCGCCGATGAGTCTGTCAGGGCCGTTCTGGGCGGAGCCACCATGTACGTCAGCCTCGAACCTTGTTGCACATATGGCCGGACTCCGCCCTGCACCGATGCGCTCATCGCCGGAGGTTTCGGCAGGGTGGTGGTGGGCGCGATCGACCCTTCTTTGGAAGTGAACGGCACCGGAGCCGATCTCCTGAAAGGCGCCGGGATCCAGGTGGAACTCGCCGACGGAGAGGTGGCGCATGCCGCGAGGCGGCAGAACGATGCGCTGCGAAAGGTCGTGACGACTGGCCTGCCGTTCGTCACTTACAAATACGCAATGAGCCTGGACGGCCGTGTCGCGACCGATTCGGGCGACTCTCGCTGGATATCGAGTGCCGAAAGCCGCAGCCGGGTGCACCAGTGGAGAGCGTGGTCAGACGCCGTTATGGTGGGAGTGGGCACGCAACTCGCCGATGATCCGAGGCTGACCGCCCGGGACGCGGGGTGCGAGCGGCAACCGCTACGGGTCGTGATCGACCGGGAATTACGGCTCCGCCGAGAAAGCGCCTTGGTGGAGACCGCGGGCGAGGGGCCAGTGCTGGCCATCTGTGGATCCGAGGTGGCGGCCGCGCGGCGCGCAGAAGTCGACTCATGGGGGGTAGAGACGGCAGTCGTGGGCTCAGGGGACGACGGGACTCTCGATCCATTGGCCGTCGGCCGGTATCTCGTGTCCCGCGACGTCTTGGCCGTTCTTCTCGAGGGTGGGCCGCGCTTGGCCGGCGCCTGGTGGGCCGCAGGACTCGTCGACAAGATCACCGCGTTCGTGTGCCCGCGTCTGTTCTCCGGGGAGGACGATCGGAGCCCCCTGCACGGAGTGGGCGCCCGTCTTGTCGAGGATGGCACCGAGTTGCGAGAGGTGACCGTGGAGCAGATCGGGTCGGATGCGCTCGTGACCGGATACACCGGAGGGCCCTTCTGATGTTCACGGGTCTGGTGGAAGAGGTCGGCGTGGTGCGCCGCATGGAGCGCCGAGGAGAAGGGGGTCGATTGAGCGTCCAGGCGCAAGTGGTCCTGGAAGGGGCGAAGCTGGGTGATTCGATCGCCGTGAGCGGCGCCTGCCTGACCGTGGTGGATCTTCGCCAGGGCGGCTTCACCGTGGACTGCATGCCCGAGACCCTACGGCAGACGACGCTGGGATCGGCGGCGGGGGGAGATCGTGTGAATCTCGAGCGGTCTTTGGCGGTCGGTGGGCGCATGGGTGGTCATTTGGTGCTGGGGCATGTCGACGCCGTGGCCGAGGTGTTGGCGGTCGAGCGGGCCGGGGCGGCGTGGGGAGTGAGGTTCTCCCTCCCGGCAGAGATCAGGGCATGCATCGCCCCCAAGGGATCGGTCGCGATAGACGGCATATCACTCACGGTCATCGGGGTGGACGAGGATGGTTTCGAAGTGGGGATCATTCCGCACACTCTCAAAGAAACCACACTTGGCTGGGTGCAAGCAGGCCTTCGTGTGAACGTGGAAGCCGACGTCCTCGCTCGGTATGTGCAGCGGGCGCTGGATGTCCGCCGAGAAGACGGCGAGCATCGAACAAAGGCTCCTTCTGGTCTGACCGAGGAGCTACTAAGGGAACAGGGATTCGTATGAGAGACCGGACGGACTTCGCCACCATCGAAGAGGCTCTGGAGGAGATGAAGAGCGGGCGCATGGTGGTTGTCGTCGATGACGAGGATAGGGAGAACGAGGGCGATCTGACCATGGCGGGACAGTTCGTCTCTGCCGAGGCGATCAACTTCATGGCCGTACATGGGCGGGGGCTCATTTGTCTCGCCATAACCGAAGAGCGCGCCCAGACTCTGCGTCTCCACGCGATGGCTCGGGAGAATCAATCCCGTTTCGGGACTGCTTTCACCGTGTCCATCGAGGCCCGTCAGGGGGTGACCACCGGCATCTCGGCGGCTGATCGCGCCCACACCATTCAGGTGGCTATCGACCCGCGTAGCCGGGCGGAGGATCTGGTTCAGCCGGGACACGTCTTTCCGCTGGTGGCTCGGCCGGGCGGGGTCCTGGCGCGAGCAGGGCAGACGGAAGCGGCGGTGGACCTGGCGCGCTTGGCGGGGCTGATCCCGGCCGGAGTGATCTGCGAGGTCATGAACGATGACGGGACGATGGCGCGGGTGCCCGATCTGGTGCGCTACTGCGAACGGCACGGACTGAAGATGGTCACCGTCGCCGATCTAATCCGGTATCGCCGGCGTACGGAGAAGCTTGTACGCCAGGTGGCTGCCGTGCGGATGCCCACGAGTTCCGGGGACTTCGTGGCCTATGGCTATGAGAGCGTCCTCGACGGTGAGCAGCACCTGGCGCTTGTGAAGGGCGACGTGGCAGGCAAGGAGAACGTGCTGGTACGGGTCCACTCTGAGTGCCTCACCGGCGACGTGTTCCACTCGCTGCGGTGCGATTGCGGCGAGCAGCTGCAGGCCGCGTTGGATCTCATCGAGGAGGAAGGCCAAGGAGTGCTTCTGTACATGGCTCAAGAAGGGCGTGGGATCGGGCTGCTCAACAAGTTGCGCGCCTACGAACTGCAGGAGCAGGGTCGCGACACTGTCGAAGCCAATGTTGAGCTGGGGTTCGCGCCGGATCTCCGCGACTATGGCATCGGCGCGCAGATCCTGGTCGACTTGGGGCTGACGTCTATCCGCATCATGACCAACAACCCCCGGAAGCTCGTCGGGCTTGAGGGGTATGGCCTCACGGTCGCGGAGCGGGTCCCGCTGGAGGTCAAGCCGACCGAGGACAACCTCCGCTATCTGCAGGTCAAGAAGGAGAAGCTGGGGCATATCCTCCATCATCAGGGACTGCAATATGCTGAAGAAGACGGAAAGGACGGCGGAGATGAGTGACAAGGGGCGCGTGTTCGAGGGGTTTTTGCAGGGAGAAGGTCTTCGGTTCGCCATCGTGGTGAGCCGGTTCAACGAATTCATCGGCAGCAAGCTGCTGGCCGGCGCGCGCGACTGCCTCACCCGGCATGGAGTAAGCGAGACCGACGTGGACGTCGCCTGGGTCCCGGGAGCGCTGGAGATCCCCCTGATCGCCCAGAGGATGGCCGGGAGCAAGAGGTACGACGCTGTCATCTGCCTTGGCGCAGTGATCCGGGGCGGAACGCCCCATTTCGACTATGTAGCCGGTCAGGTGGCGAAAGGCATCGCCCAAGTGCAGTTGGACGCCGGAGTGCCCGTCGTTTTTGGCGTGCTCACCACGGAAACCATCGAGCAGGCGGTGGAACGGGCGGGGACGAAGGCCGGCAACAGAGGCTGGGATGCCGCCATGTCGGCGATCGAGATGGCGACCCTTATTCGCGGACTGGAAACGAGCGCCGGCTAGGCGCTCGCGACCGGCGCGAAGGTCAGGCTACCTTCTCTACCTTGTGGGCCTTGAGGCACTTGGCGCACACGTAAGCCTTGGCTGGCTTGCCGTCGACTTGGATGCGCACCTTCTGGACGTTGGGGTCCCAGCGGCGCGGAGTGGCGCGCATGGAGTGGCTCCTGTTGTTGCCGAAGCTAGGTTTCTTGCCGCAGATCACGCACACCTTGGACATTCCCGGTCATCCTTCGTCGAATTGCCCACACTGGGGAGTGGCATAGTATGCCGCAGTGGGCGGTGCTCTGACAAGTGCCTGGCTGCAACGAGGACTCGTGCGTCCATTCGGTACGATAGAATACAAGCCATGGTAGACAGGCTGCCAGGGAAAGGAGACGGCCATCTTCACCAAGGATATGTCGATAATGGAGGCGCTGCAGGCCGATCCGCGCGCCCGCGACGTATTCGTCGCCTACGGGATGGGGTGCATCGGCTGCATGGGTGTGAGCATGGAGTCCATCGAGGATGGCGCCAAGATGCACGGCATCGATACTGAGGCCATCCTGGCTGAGTTGAACAAGCTCAGCGCGTTGCGCGAGCCAGCGGGCAAGTGACGGGAGACGGCGGGGCGGTGTACAGGTGAGCCGGACTGGGAATGACGGTGCCGTCGAGGGGCGCATGGTCGTTACCGACCGAGCCATCGCGGACATAGTGGGTTGGACGGCCCTCGAGTGCTACGGGATCGTGGGGATGGCGTCCCCCAACCTGCGGAGAGGAGTGGCGTCGCTGCTCTCGCGGGCCCGGCTGCATCAGGGCATCAAGGTGGAGCAGGACTCGGAGCAGCTGCGGGTCAAGCTCTACATCATCGTCGAATACGGTCTGAACGTGGCCGAGGTCGCCGGAAACGTCCGTTCGCAGGTGGCCTACAACGTGGAGCAGATGCTCGGTAGATCCATAACCGCCCTTCAGATCTATGTGCAAGGGGTCCGGGTTGGCGAGTGACGACGGAGCGCAGCTGACGGTCTCCGTAGCTCGGGCTCTTCTGGCCTCCGGCTTCCACGCGCTGGAGGAGCGGAAGCAAGAGATCAACGACCTCAACGTGTACCCGGTCCCGGATGGCGATACGGGCACCAACCTAGCCCTGACGATGCGGAGTCTCTTGGAGGCCACCGCCAGGCTTTCCGAAGAGGTCTCGGAGCGCGAGCTGTGCGCCGCGATCTCACAGGCGGCCCTTATGGGGGCCAGAGGCAACAGCGGGGTGATCCTCTCTCAGATCATCCGTGGTGCGATGGAAGTCCTGGGGCAAGAAGGAACGGTCACTGGGGATGTTCTCAAGTCAGCGTTCCAGAATGCCACCGAGACGGCGTATAGGGCCGTTCGGAAGCCGGTCGAAGGGACGATGTTGACTGTCCTTCGTGAGATGGCGGAGGCCGCAGCAGAGGCTCCGGAGGGGTGGGCCCGGAGGCCGTTGATGGAGCGCGTCATCGCAGCAGGCTGGAAGAGCGTGGAGAAGACACCGTCGCTCCTGCGTGTCCTCGCAGATGCGGGTGTGGTCGATGCGGGCGGCTACGGCCTCGTTGTGCTCATCGAGGGCGCCGCGAACGGCCGCAGCGGTTGGGAGACTCCCATCGCCACCAGGGTGACGCGGCCCCTCCTGGTGGACGGAGCAGCATACGAAGACTCCCCCGAAGAGGAGAGCGAGTTCACGTACTGCACGAGCTTCCTGCTCACCGGGCAAGCGCTCGACCAGGCCTACTTTGAGGAAGCCCTTGGGCGTCTGGGCGACAGCCTCTTGGTGGTCGGTGACAAGGACCAGCTCAAGGTGCACGTGCACACCGACGACCCCGGGAAGGTCCTGACCCTCGCTTCGGCGCGCGGGATCTTGAGCGAGATCGAGATCGACAACATGAAGCAGCAGACCGCGCAGCGCACGGAGCGCCTGGCGCGGGCGGCGGCCCAGTCCGTGGCCGACGCGGGGCTGACGCAGGTCGTGGCAGTTGTATCCGGCGAGGGGAACAAGGCTCTGTTCCGCAGCTTGGGAGTCGGTCTCATCGTCGAGGGTGGGCAATCGATG
>Ga0154815_112_pt1 | contig 19566 bp, 23 predicted proteins | sample Rifle2008BG16ft_FD_105823 | JGI IMG/M metagenome (GOLD analysis project Ga0154815, IMG submission 105823) | Actinobacteria bacterium RBG_16_64_13
CCGGACTACCTTCGGTCGACTTGCCATCCGGGTCCGCGATCGTGCCGACATTACGCGGGTGGCGAAAATGCTCTAGAACCTTTTCATTGTAAGGGAACGCCATCTCTGCCTTGCCTCCTCAGTCGTTTGGGGTAAGGGGACTGATGGCGCGCAGCTCGGCCACCACTTCGGCGATAGCGTCCAGCACCCCGTCTACATCGGCCTCGGTATTGTACCGACCCAAGCTGAAGCGCACGGACCCATGGGCCCTCTCGTGGTCTCCCCCGATGCCCAGAATCACATGGCTGGCTTCCAGCGACTTGCTGAAGCAAGCAGAGCCCGTGCTCACAGCAAATCCCCGCATGTCCAGATGCAGGGTGATGGACTCGCCCTCGACGAAGTGGAACGTGATGTTGGCGTTCTGGGGCAGCCGGCGGGTGCGATGCCCGTTGAGTGTGGTGTAAGGGATCTCGCTCAAGGCGCGATCGAGCAGCCGGTCGCGAAGCGCGCGCAGCCGATCGTTCTCCTCGGCTGTGACAAGTTCGGCGGCTCTGGCAAATCCTACCGCACCGGAGATGTCTTCAACTCCGGCCCGGCGGTTCAGCTCCTGGAACCCTCCGTCCATCCATTTGCCCAGGGGGGTACCCGTCCGCACATAGAGACCGCCCACGCCCTTGGGCCCGTGGATAGTGTGGCCCGCGACCGTCACGAGGTCCACCGGCACACGGTTCACGTCAAGAGGCAGTCGGGTGAAGCTATGGGTGGCGTCGACGTGGAACAAGATCCCCTTGGCCTGGCAGGTCTTCGCGATGCTCTCGACATCCTGCACGGTGCCGATCTCCTGATTGCCGTGCTGAATCGAAACAAGGATCGTGTCTGGGGCGATCGCCTTCTCCACGGCGACTGGGTCCAACAACCCATCTCCGTCGACATCCAGCACAGAGACCCGAAAGCCGCTCTTGCCGAGCGCAGCCGCGGTATTCAGCACCGGGAAGTCTTCGATGCGCGAGGTGACCAGGTGCCTGCCTTTCTTCTCACCCAAGGCCAACGCGACCCCCTTGAGGGCCATGTTGCTCGACTCGGTGCTCCCGGAAGTGAAGATGAACTCTTCAGCGTGAGCGCCCAGCCTGCTCGCGAGCGAAGTCCGGGCCTGCTCGAGCGCCTCTCGTGCTTCGATCCCCATGGAATAGCCGAACTCCGAGGTGGCCACCGCGTAGGTGTCGAAGAAATATGGCTTCATCGCTTCGAGCACGCGCTCATCCAGCCTCGTAGCGGCGGCGTTGTCGAGATATACGGTCTCCCCGAACATGCCGCCTCCTAGATAAAGAGCGTCACAATGGAGTGGCGAGCCTCCTCGATGTAGGTTCCCACCGAGCAGTACTCGGCGATAAGATCCTGACGAAGGTCCTCCGGTCCGACTCCCATGATGTCCATGGTCATATCGCACGCGAGAATCTTTCCACCGAGGGCCTTGAAGTCTTGGGCCAGGCGTTCCAGCGAGACCACCCGGCTTTGGTTCATCCTCCGTTTGATCATCCACTTGCCCAATCCCAGCATGTGCATCTTCGAGAGCGGGCCTTTGTCGAGTTGCCCCTTCTTGAGCCGCAAGAGTCCCCAGAATGTGAAGTACATGGACACTTCCATGCCCATGGCGAGGGCGCCATTCCCGATGATGAACGCGCTGTAAATCTTGTCGAAATCTCCGCTGTGGACAACCAATGTGACCTTCTCGGCGCTTGTATTCTCGTTCAGCGCCGTATCTTGATCTTCCACTCTTCACCCTCCTCCTCCACGCTGAGCAGTTCGAGCTTCAGAGCTTTGGCCGCGAGCGGGATCTCTTTCTTGGACGATGGATGCGTGCCGATTACCTCGACGATGTCTCCTGGAGCCGCTCGCCGGAGTGCTTTCCGCACCTCCACCAAAGGCACCGGGCAGGTTTCGCCGCGAACGTCTAGTTTGATTTCAGCCACTACAGGTTCCTCCCCCGTCACGGCTGCTTCGCACACAGCCTTTTGCTGACAATCCGCTAGTGCCGGGATACCCGCAGCCGGGGGGGCCGCAAACAAGACCCGGTCGTGGTATGTTCCCAAGACCCAGTGCGAGGACTCGGCTCCAGACTGGATTCTCTACGGCTCTCGCATCAGGCTGCTTTGCGGACAGATACGTAGAAAGGCGGAACGATGCATGTACTCATGATCAACGGGAGCCCCAACGAGAAAGGCTGCACGTACACAGCGCTTTCGGAGGTTGCCGGGCAACTCGAACAAGCGGGCATCGCGACCAACATCTTCCACATCGGAGACAGGGCGATCCGGGGATGCATCGGGTGCCGTGGCTGTTTCGAGAGCGGGTACTGCGTCTTCAAGGACGACCCCGTCAATGCGTGCATCGCCCTGGCCCGGGAAGCGGATGGCATCGTGGTCGGCTCTCCCGTCTATTACGCCGGTCCGAACGGCTCCCTCTGTGCGTTTCTCGACCGGATGTTCTTTGGAAAGGCTGCGAGATACGCCTACAAGCCGGCGGCCGCCATCGTGAACTGTCGCCGGGGCGGCGCAAGCGCCGCATTTGACCGGCTCAACAAGTACTTCACGATCTCCGGCATGCCCGTCGTCTCCTCGCAGTACTGGAATTCCACCCACGGACTTACGCCGGAAGAGGTGAAGCAGGACCTCGAGGGCATGCAGACCATGAGGACCCTGGGCCGAAACATGGCCTGGCTGCTCAAATGCATCGACGCGGCGAAAGGCACAGTGCCCTACCCCGAAAAAGAGCCGTGGGCGATGACCAATTTCATCCGCTAGGCCGACCCCCCTATTGCGACGGCGGTGGGCGTGAACGCCAGCCTACTTCACCGCGTGGAGGTAGCTGTTCTCACTGCCGAAGTAGAGCACCCCGTCGGACAGGGCCGGGGGGAAGCCAGGGGGATAGCCAACCCGCCCGCCCGTACGAAACCTCCAGACGAGTTCACCCAGTCGGCCGACGGTGGTTCACGGGGATCTACCCGTATCGGTAGTGTCGTCGTATCTCCTGAGAAAGCTGTGACGCCGCGAGCACGTCCCGCTAGTTCCTTGTGCCCTTGCGGTTCACATACTCAAGGGCTGCCGCCGCGATGAGCATGATTCCGAACAGACTCACGAGCAGGCTGAGCCAAGGGGCATGGAGCCCGGCAAAGGAGGTTGACAGGACCACAAGAAGCACTACACCGGCGACACCAAGAACAATCCAAGATGGCTGTGGATGGCTTCTCGCCAGCGCCGCGCCGGCGATACCCGCGATGCCGGCCGCGGCAAAGAGGGAGACAGGCAGCAGCCACCTGACGTCAGTCTCCCCCTGCATAACGAGGATTATGAGGGCAAAGGCGCCGAACCAGGTGCCGACAACACCGCCAACGATTCCGAGAATCATCGCCAACGTTCTCATCTGGACCCTATTCCACCCCCGCGTTCTGCCCGCTTAGGCCGCTGCGCGGTCAAGTATAGGCCCATCCTTCGGTGCCAGCTTGTCGCCGCGGCCCTCGTAAGTAGTCCTGCCGGATAGCGCAACCCAGACCGATTGGCCCAAGGGAAGACCCCCTCCTCGGTGATCGAGGAGGGGGTCTTGTGTCAACTAAGTGCCGTGCTGACCTGTCAGTCGTCTAGGACCTGAGGCCGTCGGCGGTTGACCGATCTCTACCTCTGATCCCAGGGGACGAACGTCACCGTCTTTCCTGTAGCGACTTCTGTCGGGTAGAGGACCACGCGCGCTCCGCCGGCCGCCCATTGGAACGCGAGGAACGGGATGTCGGCGATGCCCTGGTCGTTGTACTTGATGTCGCCCATAACGGTGCCAGGGAAGCTCCCGTTGAAGACCTGATCCCTGACAGGACCGGGCTCGAATACTCCGGCTCTCTGTATGGCCTCGGCGAGGATCTGCACCCCGGCGTAGTAGAGGCCGATGCTGTTGGAGGTGGCGCCGGGGTGGTCAGCCGTGAAGGCCGCTCCCAGTTCTTTGGCGTAAGGATACGGCAACGTTTCCGACCAGAAGCCGTCGTAGCAGATGTAGTCCGCGTCAGCCCCAAGGCCTGAATAGAAGTCGACAGGCCAGAAACCCTTGTATCCAAAGATGTACTTCGGCGACCAGTTCTGTTCCTTCATCTGCTTCACGAACGTGATGCCGTCGGAAGGAGCAATCAGGGTCACTACCGCATCCACGTTTGACTGCTTGAATTTCAGGATGATCGAGGAGAAGTCCTTGTTGCCCTCGACGAACTTTTCGTACGACACGACGTTCCAGCCTTGCGCCTCGAGTCCCCCCTTAGTGGCATCGCCGAAACCTATGCCGTCCGGGTTGTTCTCGGTCATTACAGCGAAGTTCTTGGGCTGGTCAGCCGGATCCATCGCCTTTGCCCCACCCACGGCCACGAGGCCGGAATCGCCGGCCGACTCGAACATGTCGGTGGACCACTTCAGGTCCATACCGCCGATGAATCCCGGGAACGATCCGTCCGGGCTGGCCTCGTCTGTCCAGCTCGAAACGATGTGGTAGTAGGCCTGATACTGCTCGGCCACAGTCGCCGCGGCCTGGTTGTACGGGGTGGTGTTCGAACTAAGAACGATCTTGAGGCCGTCGCTCTTGATCAGCTTCTCCATGGCCGCCGCGGCTTCAGTATCCGAGCTCTTGTCGTCGACGTACTTCAGCACGAGGTTGTGGGCTTTGCCGTCAGCGAGCATGACGCCACCGGCGGCATTGATGTCGGCGACGGCCTTCTCCTGTGCCCATTTCTCCTCCTGGCCGGTCAGGACGTTCGAGCCGGTCATGGAGTTGATCGCGCCGATGACGAGGTCATCGCCCTTTTCTACGCCCGCCGCGGTGGTCTCGGTCGGAGCCGCGGTGGTCTCGGTCGGAGCGGCAGTGGTTTCCGTCGGTGCTTTGGTGGTGGTGGTCTCATCTTCGCCGCCGCAGGCAGCTAGGAAGATGAGAGACAATGCACCAAAGGCAAGTAGCAGCAGCATCAGAACGAAGTGTTTCCTACTTCTCATGTGTCCCTCCCAGTTAGTCCCCCTGGTGAGAAGCCAGATGGGTCGATGAAGACGAACCCTGTTCTCTCGTTACCTGTCGCGCCTGCACCCGGAACTCAGCTCTGGCCCCCTCCCTCCCCCCTCGCGCTTCATGAGCATAGCGATATGCTCACCAATGGTAATGGATTCCGTTCAGTGTTTCCACCGCGGAGTGATGCTGGAGCCGGCGCCTTTCGCCCAAGCACGGAGGACTTATTGTGAAGCGGTCAGGGGTCAGCCCTTGGCTCAGGCGGGGGGCGGACCATACGTCAGCGCTAAGCGCGTCGCTCCGAGATGCCGATATCACCTTGCAGATGCCAGCAAGCGGCGTGAGCCAAGGACTCGCCGGCCGGATACGGGGGCGTCGTGGAGATCGTGAGTTGTCCGAAGTGCGGAAGACCTCGGGCCCTCGGCCACCGCTGCCCGTCGTGCGGAGATGCACCGACGGTCGTCAACGAACAGCCGACAACGCCGGATGAGGCCGAATCCTGGCGGGGAGCGGCCGGATCCTGGCGGGGAGTGGCCGAACCGGGCGGGGTTCCGACCGGACGGGCCCTCGCCGCCCCGCCCCAACGTGCACCAGGTGGGAAGAAGGGGCGAGGGCTTCTGGCGACCATCATCGTGGCTGTTGTGCTGATCGTGGCTATCGCCGTCGTTGTCGCGGTACTGACGGCCGGCGGTGCCGCGGTTCTTGAAGAAGAGGCCTCGGTGGCATCTGCTCCGCAGAAAGCACACGATCTGGCAGCCCAATCACTCCTTCGAAACGCGATGACGGCGATAGACGCGGCCTTCGTTGAATCTGCCGATTACACGGCCATCACGCAGTCGACGCTTCAAGCGATGGAACCAGCGATAACCTGGATGCCGGGGAGTGCTGGCGTGAGCGCTTCCCCTCCTGCTGGAGCCAAAGCGCAGCAGAACGCGGTCACTTGGGCCTGCACCGGCCGTATGACCTACGAGATCGGCACCTGGTCGGCATCCGGCGTAGAGTTCGGTGTGCGGGTGAACAGGGCGGGCGGAGGCAACACCTTCTATACGGGTGGCTCGGTTGCAGCTTGGTAGTCGCTGATACCCGATACCCGGGTGAGAGTGGAGCCGCGAACCACACTCGCTGCTCCCTGCGGTCACGGCCACCGGGTGCCTTCCTTCTTCTGGGCGAAGTGGAGTAGGACCCGTTCGTGGAAGTCTTCGGGCGGGGAAGCGCTCTCCCTCTCCCCGTCAGATAGTACCTCCCTGAGGAGTTCGTCTCGTCTTTCGGCTGGAAGGGCGAGAAGAGCCTCGGCCACTGAGGCGTTACGGAGCCATCTCTCCTGCTCCTCGTCCATTTCGGGGACCGGCTCGGGGCTTACGAGTTGCCTCTTGAAGACGTAGCGTGGGTGATCGGCCAGGCTCGTGTCTATCCCGGCCAGTTCCCAGCCTTCGCCACCAAGCTCGTTCAGCACCTCTTCGGTCGGAGTGTGTACAAGGTGGTCCGGTACGGAGAGGACCCTATACTCCCAGCGTGGTACCTCGCCCTGATTCACTTCTCCACTCTCCCTCAGGTCTTCCTCTGGAACCAGCGGATGTTCTTCTGCGGTATCTTGCTGACCTCCGGTGCGGGTATCAGCGCCTTGGTGACTTTGTAGGCCAGCCGGCTTACGGAATCGGTGACCGGCTTCAATCTGGCGTATCTCTGCCCGAATGACTGCGCCACGAGGTCGGTGTAGAGGCTGAGGGTCTGGGTCGCCGTCAGCAGGTCCCAGCAGACGAATATCTCCTCGGCAATGCCAAAAGGCACGCTCGCCGGAATGAAGCCCCTGGCGTACTCCACCGCCCACACGCCGCTGGTGAAGTTCATGGCGCGTGCCTGGCCGGGCCCCACGTAGACCCGGTCGCCGGGCTTGTAGACCTTCTTCTCGAACTCCCCCTCGCCGTAATACCACATCTCGCCGTCGATTACCGTGTCCCAGAAGCCGGTGAAATGGCGTCCGGAATGCCCCTCTGACCCTATCGGCGTGCCCCATATCATGATGTACTCCGTCATGGAGGCGTAGTACAGCTTCATCTGTATCATCGCCCCGCCGGCGATGCTGTATATCCAGGGCTGGCTGAAGTCCAGCACCTTGGGGTAGTGCTCAGCCAGTGACCGGGCGAAGATGTCGAACATCTGCGGCTTGGGCAACCCCAGGCATTCCATGGAACACTGGTGGACTATCTCAGGGTCGAAAACGGGCATTGGCAGCAACCTCCATTTGATGATACTTGCGGCGACTCAATCGGTCTCGCTGAACGGCCCGAACATCCTCTCCATGGATCTACCCAGCGTGCGGATGGCGCCGGTGCGAGACATCATCTTGCCCATGACGAGGTAGCCCAGCCGGTTGCTTCTCCCAGAAATGATACTCGGCCGCTTGCCCAGCGCGTCCAGGGCCTCGGCTACTGCCGTCCTAACGTCCATCACCTTCACTAGTCGGTGGGGTTTGGCCTCGTTAGCGTCCCAACCGGGCGTCTTGGTCGACCCGGCCATGAAGCCAAGTACGTCCACGCCGTGCCGCCCCAGCTCGTACCATAAGGTCTCGGCGATTATCAGATTGTAGGCCTTGGTGCCGGCATAGTTGGCGCAGTAGGCAGTGCCGTGCAAGGCGGAGCCCGAGGAAAGGAAGATGATGCCTCCTCTCGTTTGCTGCACCATCTTCTCGCCGAAGTGGTGCGCCAGCATCAGCCCGGCGCGGGCGTTGACATGCAGCTGGCGCAAGAGTTGGTCGAGGCTGTGGTGGAGGAAGGGTCGTACCGTGGAAACCCCGGCGTTGTTCACCAACAGCCCGACCTGCAGGGAGTCTGTGACCGGGGCCAGCTGCTGCAAGATGTCTTCTCGGCTGAGATCCAGCGCTACTGTCCGGGTCTCTATGCCGTGGTCCCGCTCCAGTTCATCGGCTCGGGATCTCAGCAGGCCCGCGTTGGTGGCCACCAGTACTACGTTGAGTCCCCGCTCGGCGCACTGCCGGGCGAATTCCGCTCCCAGTCCTCGGGACGCGCCGGTGACCAGAGCCCACGGGCCGTATTTTTCAGAGAAGGAGGTTGCCATCTCGATAATCGGCATCATACCCTTGAAACGGTTGCGGCCGCTACGCTGCCAAGAACGACGGGTGAATCATTTGTTAACCGGGACGATGAGTCCGTCGGCAGAAGTCTCTTTCACCCCTGCCTGATGCTGGCGCGCCCGACCGTCGATCATCCAGTTCAGGTGCCTTCCCTCTTCTGGGTGAAGTGGAGTAGGATCCGTTCGTGGAAGTCTTTCGGCGGGGAAGCGCTCTCCCTCTCCTCGTCAGTTAGTATCTCTGTGAGGAGTATCGTCCGGCGGCCCTCGAGATCATACGCCCAGCGGGGGTGAGATCGTGCGGAATCTGCAGGATTTGTCGGTGTATGCTGAGTGAGTGATGGCTGGAGGTTCCCCCAAGCTCGTCTGCTTCGACCTCGACGGCACGGTGATGCTCCGCCCAAACTCGCTCCAGTACCTATGCCGGCTTAACCACGCATCAGAGCAGATCCTCGCCGACATAGACAGGCGCGAGCGTAACGGCGAGGTCGACTGGATAGCGGCCGACTACGAACGAGTGCGACTCATTGCCGGCCTTCCAGTCGCCAACGTCGAGGACAGCATCGACGGTCAACTCCTGACGATCGCCAACCTCGATCTTGTCCTCTGCGCGCTTCGGAGCCGCGGCATCCTGACGGTGCTCATCACCTCGGGACCCATCGAGGTGGCCCAGGCCGTCACGAGGCGCTTCGCTTTCGACCATTGCTTCGGTAGCGAGTTCGAGACCTCCGGCGCCGGCAATGGCGTGTATACCGGCCGCATCACCAGACACCTCGGCTCCACGGGCAAACTCGATTGCTTGCTGGAGCTCTGCCACGCGGCCCGGATCGCCCTCGAGGATTGTGTCGCCGTCGGCGACGGTGAATCGGACATCGCCTTGTTCCGGGCAGTGGGAACGTCGATTGGGATCAATTGCTCGAACGACATGACGGACTTCGTGCAGCGCGAGATCCGCGGACACGATCTGTCGGCGATCCTGCCGTTCATCCTGCAGGAACCCGGCTCCTAAACCGGCCGTCCCGTCCCGGCCCGCGGCCCGCCTCGTGTGACAGACCCACCCGGTGCGGTAGCATGCGGGTGTCGCGACGATCAAGAAGCGGAGTGAACATGAATGTGATCGCAGTGAACGGAAGCCCGAGGAAGGACTGGAACACCGGCACCTTGCTGAAGAGCGCGCTGGAGGGCGCCGAAAGCGTGGGGGCGCGGACGAAGCTGGTCCATCTCTACGACCTGACCTACAAGGGCTGCACGAGCTGCTTCTCGTGCAAGAGGAAGGGAAATACCTGCGACGGCCTCTGCGCCATGCGCGACGAGCTGCGGGACGTGCTCGCGGAAGCGCTCGAAAGCGACGTCCTCCTTCTGGGCTCACCCGTCTACTTCGGCGGCGTCACCGGAGAGATGCGGTCGTTCCTGGAGCGCCTGCTGTTCCCTAACGCCTCCTATGACGAGTTCGGCAAGTCGACGTTCGCGAGGCAAGTGTCGTGCGGGTTCATCTTCACGATGAACTGTCCGGAGGAGTTCGTGAAGACCGTCCACTATGACGTTCTCATCGAGACTCACGCCCTCATCATGGGGATCCTCAAGGGCACGACAGAGGTTCTCACCTCGCACGAGACATGGCAGTTCGAGGACTACTCGGCGATGAACGCGGCGATGTTCGATGTAGACGCCAAGGCCAAAAGGCGGGCCGAACGTTTCCCGGTCGACCGCCAGAAGGCGTTTGAGATGGGCTTTCGGCTGGCGGGCGTGTAGGACCCAGGTCCGTTCCCCGTGGCCTATGAACGCTTCTGGGACCTGGTCCCATCTCCGGCTACCCGGTACTCTTAAGGAAGACCGCCCAGGAGGTACACGTGCCCGAGACGCTACGTCAGCTTATCAACCGAGGTCCCGTCGATCCTTCGACCGCCCTGAACATCCTGGGGCAACTCCTGAAAGCTCTTGAGTTAGCCCACTGGCGGGGGGTCATCTATGGAGACATAGCGCCCGAAAATATTGTCCTAACCTCTACCGGCCAGGCGCCCCTGGCCCGTTTCGGCATCGACCACGCGGGCGATGACTCCGCCCCGACTCAAGACGACACTGCCATGGGCACCCCGGGATATGTGGCCCCCGAGCAGATCAACGGGGATCCAGCGGACGAGCGGACCGACATCTTCGCCCTGGGGGTGGTGGCCTACGAGATGCTTACCGGCAAGCACCCCTTCGGGGCATCCGACGGTCTTTCCGCCGGCTCTGTCATGGACCGCATTCTGCACGAGACTCCACTAGAGATCCCTGAGGCGACTCTGGTGGGTCTCCCGCGACACCTCCCGCCGGCTCTCGATGTCGCCCTGGGCAAGCGCGCGACGGACCGCTTCCCCGATGCCACAAGGTTCCTGGAGGCGCTGAAAGGGCCTCCCGCTGTTGCCGATGTGGTCGTCCCGGACAAGCCACATCTCCCTAGGGCCGGCTCACCTCGCGTCTCTCGTTCACGGCGAAAGTGGCTGGTCGCCTCTGCGCTGGGAGGTCTTGTGGTGGCCGCTTTGGTGGTGTTGTGGGCGGTACCTCTCGGCGGGGACTCAGGACCCGGTAGCTCGGCGACTGTGACTTCGGGAGGCACTACCTCGACTGGGCAACCCGTGCCGGCGATCGTCCCGGCCACGACTACGACCAGCGTTGCGCCCTCGACCACCACGACCACCACGACCACGACAATCGCGATCGTCCCTCCGAGCCGTTACGAGGAGACCGAGTCCCACCTGGTCTACGCCGGCGCCTGGAGCACCACCGCCGACGGTTCCGCCTCCGGGAGCAGCTTCCTCTTCGCGAACTCCAGCGAGGCGTCGGTGAGCGTCACCTTCGAGGGCACCTACCTGGCTTGGATCGCCAAGAAAGCGCCTGTCTATGGTAAGGCCACGGTCACGCTTGACGGAAAGAACCTAGGCACCATCGACCTCTTCAGTGCAAGTATCGGGTGGCAACAAAAGGTGTGGGGAACGGGCACGCTCAAGTCCGGCCTGCACACCGTGACCATCGCCTGGACGGGGACGAAGAACACTGCCGCAACAGATACCAACATCGGCGTGGACGCCTTTGACGTGGTGGGCGCGCTTCGCGACCCATCGTTCTAGCCACTTGGGACCAACGCTATGAATCGCCCCGGGTTCCGCGTCGGCTCGTTCAATTGGATGCCACGACCAGAGTGGCGACTTCCTGATTGTAGCGCTCGAGCATTTCAAGGGGTGCGAGTCGTCTGACCCGGCGCTTCTCCATGACCTTGAGCGAGTGGTGCCTGCCCGGGCGTTGTACCAGCCGATGTAGGCAACGAGCGCGAGCTCAAGGTCGAGCCCGGTTCTTCCCCCGCCCGAGACGGCGAATGAGCTCGCAACGGTGTTCGAGGGCGCTCTCGTAGGTCCGGCGCGAGGTGTCTAGCGCGCGACGCCACCAAAAGGGCCTCTGCGTTGGACAGAACGACCAACAACAGGTTAGGGTTACTGCTGGAGGAAGGGCCTGCGCCATGCGTTGACGACGGCCGCAGCCCGGTGATAGGTTACCGAGCGTCAGGCCGCATGCGGCCTTCAAACAACACGACTGTAGTGAGCTGTGATAATGCAGTAACCGGAGCGGCGGTCCGCGAGGACCGAGGAGCCATTCACTCCGCTGAAAGCCATGCAGGGAGGATCATGAAGCGGTACGGCGAGAACAACCGAATGGGCATCGAAGGCAAGGTGGCCGTGGTGACCGGGGCGGCCTCGGGCATCGGAAGGGGCGCTGCTGTCGTGTTCGCCCGTGAAGGGGCGAAGGTGGTCGTCACCGACGGGATCAACATCGAAGGTGGGCACGAGACGGTCCGTCTCATCGGGGAAGCCGGAGGAGAAGCCACGTTTGTCAAGTGCGACGTCTCCAAAGAGAGCGACGTCGAGGCGATGGTGGCAAAGACGGTCGAGCTGTATGGCTCGCTTGATTTCGCCTACAACAATGCGGGCGTCGGTCCAGACGCGGTACGCATCCCGATAGAACCCATCACGGAATCATCCACTGAGCTATGGTTGCGGCACCTGGATGTGAACCTCACCGGCGTGTACCTCTGCCTGAAGTACGAGATGAGGCAGATGATCAAGCAGGGGAAGGGCTCAATAGTCAACTGTTCTTCGGCCCAAGCGTTCCGCCAGATCCCTGGCTTCGCCGCCTACGGCTCCACCAAGACCGGCCTCGTAGCTCTCACCAAGGTGGCGGCCCTCGAAGGTGCCAAGTCCGGTATCCGGGTCAACTGCGTCTGCCCCGGCCCCATCGCGCACACCATGCTTTCCGACAACATCTGCTCGATCGAAGGTATGCGCGAGCGGATGACCGAACACGTTCCCTTAGGCAGGATGGGTGATCCAGAGGATGACATGGGTGAGGCCGTCCTGTGGCTTTGCTCAGATGCAGCCTCGTTCATCACCGGGGCCATCGTCCCCGTGGACGGGGGTCTGGCGATCTAGGGCCAGACAACTGGTTAGACACAGGCCTAGCACGTGACCGGGAGGGTCAGTGACAGACTCCGCCGCCTCGCATCGCAAGCGCTTCATATCGGAGGCCATAACCCCCGTTGATGCCTCCTTTGACACTTCGTCCATGTGCGCCGGCGAACCGGGATTGCCGACGCGCTTCGTTTGGCGTGGCACCCAGTACGAAGTGGCGAGGGTGGTCGAAAAATGGAAGACGACCGGGGCGTGTCACCACGGGGGTGGGGAGCAGTATGTCCGCAAACATTGGTTCAAAGTAGAGGTCACCGGCGGAACCCAGATGGACATCTACTTTGACCGGCAACCGCGATCGCGACAAAAGAAACAGAGATGGTGGCTTGCTACCATCTTGGAAGAAGAGACTGATTGAGTGCTGCTGGACGTGATGGAGGCGAACGTGGCTGACCGCAAGTACGGCAAATATTTCTTGACAGAACCTTGGGGAATCCCCAACCCGGCCAACACCGACCCTGATCAACCCGTCTACATTGGAATCAATCAGCAAGGCCCGGCGGAGGGATGGGACGAGCCCTTCACGCAGGTACTGCGTCCAATCTATCGCCCGTACCTCATGATCCCCAAACCGCACGCTCACAACTGCGCCGAGTTTCTTTACTTTATCGGCGGTAACCCCATGGATTTCCGGGATTTCGGGGCCGAAATCGAGTTCGTCATGGGCGAGGGTGATGACGCTGAGACCTATACCATTACCAGCACCACATGGGTATACGTCCCTGAGGAGTTACCGCACTGCCCGCTCAACTTCAAGAGGGTAGACCGGCCGATCATGTTCGGGCACATCATGTTTGCACCCGGATTCGCGTCAACCACCAGCTTCAACCCAGACCAGAGTTAACCCGGGCCAGCGTTACTTGGCGCGCGATCGATCTTCTCGATCATCTCCTCGACCGTTAGGACCTGGGCGAACAACAAACCCAGCGTCGCCAGGGACGCCCGTTGCAGTTCGGGCGCCGAAACCCCGCCAATGGCCGACGTCGCAGTGCCGTCACTCAAGAAGAAGACGCGCAGTTCTCTCTACGTCGCCTCGCGGGCCGTGGTCTCACAGCAGATATTGGTGGCAATACCACCGATGATGAGGGTGTCGATACCACGCCGGCGCAAGATCTCGGCGAGGTCGGTATCGAAGAAGGCGCCGAATCTGGGCTTGTCGAGGATGATGTCTCCCTCTCGGACCGCGAGCCCGTGATCGAGCTGGGCAGATCGCGCGTCTTCGTTGAGAATGCCGGCTCGAGCGGGGGGAGGGGTCTCACCCAGGAGTCCGAGGTTGGAGCCGTCAGGTCGCAGGCTGAGTCAAGCGAACTGGCTTACCGGTTTCCCGGGCCCACGAGTTGGCCCCGTCTCAGGTACTGGCCCGTTCGCCAGTGGCAATGCGAGCCGCCTGCGTGTTCGCGAAGACGCGAATCCTCGGATCGACGAGAAGCCCGTCGATTTCCAAGAGGCGGCGGATGTCGGCGTTCAGCCCGATCAGCCCGAGCCATCCTTTGTGACCCAAGGCTTGCACTCCCGCGCGGAGAACCGAGAGACCGCCGCTGTCGATGTAGGCGACATTGCCGAAATCCAAGAAGATGACGTTATAGCGGGCCTCGAATAGCCTGTCCAACTCTGCTTGCAGAACACTGCAAGTGCCGTGGTCTATAGCGCCAGTTGCTACAAGCATGGGAACGTCGCCCAAGACGGCAGTCGATAGTTCCATTGCCACTCCATTGCTTTCAGTGAGATACATCATGGATGTGCGAGATCAGATCACCGTTCCCATCGATGATACCCGCGACCTCGGCGCGCGTCACGCCCATCTCCAAGCTCTCGAACCACCCTGGACTGAAGCGGAGAGGCCGAGACTCGAACCATCCAGTGCCCACTAGTGGCGGGGATCTGTCATATTGTCGACACATACCACTCCGTTATCAGGACAGACCCAAGCCCTGACGGTCGACCCTGGCAGGTGCGCAATGGCCGCTAATCCTCTGCTGATGAGATTCAGCTCTCTCCTTGAGGACGAGAGCCTGGAAGGTCCTATCCTGGATCTGGCTTGTGGCAGAGGGGAGAACGGGCTCTTCCTGGCCGGCTTGAACCTGCCGGTCATTCTTGCGGATCGATCCCCAGAAGCACTGGAAGTGGCCCGAAGATCTGCAGAAGACCAGGGAGTCAAGGTGGAATTCTGGGGGGTTGATCTGGAAACCGGTAGGAATCCTCTCCAGGAGGGATACTACCGGGCGATCCTGGTCTTCCACTACCTCTACCGGCCGTTCATCCCCTATTTGCGAAAGGGAATCCGCGAGGGAGGAATCCTTATCTATGAGACCTTCACCAGCGAGCAGCCCAAGTACGGCCACCCGCACAATCCGGACTATCTGCTGCAACCTGGAGAGCTGGCGGATTGGTTTCAGGACTGGCAAATCATCCACTATTATGAAGGTCTCTTGGAAGATCCTCGAAGAGCCGTGGCCCAGATTGTCTGCCGGAAGCCTAGGGAGTAAGAGGAGCCGCGCGCCTCAGCGGGTACCACAATCCGCCAAATGCGGGTCGTGTTCCCCCGATCGTCGCGGACTGAAGGCCGCCCTGAGTTGCTCCGTGAGCTCCGCCAGGGAATAGGGCTTGTTCACGAACCCCACCGAGCCCTGCCCGGCGAAACGGGTGGCGATGTCGCTCTTGGCATACCCGCTTGATATGATCACGCGGACCTCGGGGTCGAGGAGGCGCAGTTCCCGGAAGGTCTCTTCCCCGTCCATGCGGGGCATGGTCAGATCGAGCAGGACCAGGCTGATCTCATCCCGATGCTCGGCGTAGCGCGCCAAAGCTTCGCGGCCATCGCCTGCGGTGATGACCGCGAAGCCGAGCGAGGCCAGCATGCGCTCGCCCATAGTCCGGATGGTCTCCTCGTCGTCTACCAGTAGGATGGTGCCCTCCCCTTGCCAATCACTCTCAGTTGCGCCGTTCTTGCCGGCGAGTAATGCAGCATCGGTCTCCGAAGCGGGGAAGAGGATCTCAAAGGTGGTGCCTTTGCCCACCGCACTTTCGAGTCGGAGAGCGCCTTTGTGACCGCGCACGATGCCGAGGACGGCGGCCAGGCCCAGGCCTCGACCGGTGAACTTGGTGGTGAAGAATGGCTCGAAGATGCGCTCTTGGGTGGCCTCGCTCATGCCGGAGCCGGCATCGGAGACTTCGAGGCAGAGGTAAACTCCCGGCGTCAGGCTCTCATCCCCGTACATCTCCTTCAGGTACTTGGACGAGCACTCCCTGGCGCTGGTGGAGATGGTGATCGCGCCGCTCTGCTCGCCCATGGCCTCAGAGGCGTTCATTACCAGGTTCATGACCACCTGCGAGATCTGGCTGACATCGCCGTGAATGGGGGGTAGGTTCTTGCCCAAGTCCAGTCTGAGGACCGCCTTCTTGGAGACGGTGCTCTTCAGCAGGTCCAGCATGTCCTCGATCAGTGCCCGTAGATCGAGGGCTTCGGTGACGAAGTGCCCCCGGCCGGAGTAGGCCAGCATCTGGTGGCAGAGGGCAGCGGCCCGACGGGCGCTGGCTGTTATCTCGAGGAGGTTCTCCCGGGTGGGAGCCGACCGCGAGAGCTCCGACAGGGCGAGTTCGGCGTTGCCAAGCACGCTCGTGAGGATATTGTTGAAGTCGTGGGCGATTCCACCGGCCAGTACTCCCAGGCTCTCCAGCTTCTGGGTGTGTTGGAGTTGGCGCTCCATCTGGAGACGTTCTTGTTCCGCCCGCTTGCGCTCCCCGATGTCGCGGCTGAAAGCCAGAAGGTACTCCTGGCCCTCAAACTCGATATGACTGGTCGTCACCTCAACCGCGAAGATCTCTCCTCCCTTCGTCCGGTGAGTGGACTCGAAGGTCAGCGATTCATGCTTCATGGACTCAAGCCATCGTTCGTCCCAGGAATCGAGGATGTTGGGGTCGACGTCCCAGACGGCCATGTCGAGCAACTCCGCGCGGGTGTAGCCCAGATTCCGGCAAATGGAGTCATTGACGAAAAGGAAGCGCCCCTCGGGGCTTATCCACGACATCATGTCGGTGACGCGGTTGATCGAGAACTCGGTCAGTCTCTGGGTCTTCTCGGCCGCCTTGCGCTCGCTGATGTCGTAGGTGTAACCCCCGAGCAGGGTTGTATCGCCCTGGGCAATCGGGAACTTGACGCTGGTATAGCTTCGGCCATCGAACTCTTCCTCAAGCTCCAGCACCTTGCCACCAGAAACGACAGCCCAATCGTCGGCGGTGATCTTCGCGGCGAATTCGGCCGGAAACAGCTCCGCCATGGTCTTACCCACGATATCCCGACCTGGGCTGCCGATCATCCGCTGGTAGTTGTCGCTGGCTTGCACTATGCGGCTCTCGGTGGGCGTCACCGCCTTGATGAAGGTGTAGACGGGCGAGTGACGTCCCAACGACGAGAGCGATTCTTGCCTCTCCCGCAACGCCTCTTCGGCCTGTTCGCGCTTTGAAGACCGTCTATCCGGCCGGTGCTCGCCGGGATCGTCGGTACCCACGTGGCCTCCACTAACCGAAAGTGGTGAATCCGCTCCCCGTGCGGATCCCTCCTACGTTAACAATACCCGTCACCTCTCAAGGGAAACACGCCGCTCAGGGTGCCGTCGCTCTTTACCGATAGTTCTCCGCCATACCGGAGGTGCGGCGGGATCTGGCCCCTTTCCATTTCCTCCTCGAGCCTGTACGTGCCGAACCGCGGCACCGAGGTCGTTTCCTCTGTCACGGTGGTGGTTGTATGGTTACTCGGCCCCAATTGCGGGAAGTAGAAGGACACAGACTACCTAAGGGAGGAGGCGCATCGTGGCCGTCTATACGTCCGGGGATTGGCACGTGAAGCCAGGCCGCGAGCAAGAGTTCGTGGACGCCTGGAGGGAGTTGGCCGAGTGGAGCACCAATGAGTACGGCCCCAACGGGTGGGGCAAGCTGCTGCGGGACAAGGAAGATCCGGCCCGTTTCAGAAGCGTCGGAGCATGGCCCGACGAGCGCGTAGTCGAGGAGTGGCGCGCGAGCGACGGTTTCAAGCATCGTCTCGCCAAGATTCGCGAGCTGCTGGAAGATGTAAGCATTCGCACGTTTGATCTGGCCACCGAGGTCGGGCGGGTGCCGGCTCACTAGTAGCGAACGCGCGCGGGTCGTGAGGGGTCAAGCCTGGCCCTGAGGTGGCGAGTTTGCCTCCGAGTCGCCACCGAACTCACCCTCGTTTGACCATGCCACGTGAAGGCAACCCGGCTGGGCCGGAGTGAACACGACCAAAGATGCATTGTCGGATGGCGGTATTCATGAGACTCCCGGGGCGGGTCATCTTCTCCTGGAATCGGAGTCAATCGCCGCAGACATCTTGACTAGGCTCCTGTGGATTCAGAGCTGAGGCGGACACCCCGGAGTTGTCCCGTCGGGCTTCCGGGGTGGTGCAATAAGATGTCCGTCGCCCGTATACTTGATCACGATCACTTCTTGATCGCTGAATCGTCAGCGGCGTAGTGTCAGGTAACCGATTCCCAGAGGGGTCAGACTCATGAAGATCGTAGAAATCTTGAACTCAAGAATGAGCTTCTCGTTCGAGGTCTTTCCGCCCAAGACCGATGCGGGCATGGAGAAGCTGAGGGAAGCACTGAAGCACTTCTACAGCTACAAGCCCGACTTCATCAGCTGCACCTATGGAGCCGGTGGCGGCAACGCGGGTCGCAATGTTGAAGTGTGCAAGGGCATCAAAGAAGACGGCGTGACCGAAGTCATGACGCACTTCACCTGCATCGGCAACGCAAGAGGGAAGATCACCGGCGAGATCGAGCACTATCGATCGCTCGGCATCGAGAACATCCTGGCCATGCGGGGTGACTTGCCGGCAGGTTGGGAGGGAACGAACGGCGATTTCAGCAACGCCGACGGATTGATCGGGTACATAAGGCAGGGATTCCCAGATTTCTGTATCGCGGCGGCCTGCTATCCAGAGAAGCACATTCTGGCGCCCTCATTCGCCGCCGACATCGCTCATTTGCGCAGCAAACAGGACAATGGAGCCGAGTTCCTGTGTTCGCAGTTGTGCCATGACGTTAAGGCGTTCAAGGACTTCGTCTACCGAATAAGGGAAGCTGGGATCACCATCCCGGTAGTGCTTGGAATAATGCCGGCATTGGACAAGGACGCCGTCATCCGCATGACCGTGAGCAACGGCTGCTCGATACCCGCTGAACTGGCGACGATCATCGGTAGATACGGCGACGATCCTGATGAGTTCAAGAGGGCGGGCATCGAGTATACGATCAATCAGATCTACCGGTTCATGGAAGCGGGAATCGGGGGATTGCACCTCTACACGCTGAACAAGTGGGAAGATGTCGATGCGATCATGACGGGGTCTGGAATCCGCAAAGACATCTAGCCGGAGGGAGCCGGGCCTGTCACTTGGGCTGGTCTCCGGCGGCGTTGCGCCGCTTCCGGAGCCACACCGCGCTATCGTCGCCTCGTCCGAGTGGACCTCGACGGTGAAAGTGAACTTGAGGTACTGTCTTCTCGACCCCGCCCGTCCGCTAGGTGCGGGCAATCGTCGGCGAGTCCGCCACCGACTTGCCCCCGAAATCGCCCGAAACACGCAAAGGCCCGGCCTCTTGAACCGGGTTCCGACACACGGTTCTTGGCGTTCCTAAGCGGAGAGAGGGGGATTCGATCCCCCAGGTACCGCCGCCGCGCAGCGACGGTCCGCGGCTTCACAGATGGGAGACAGCCTCCACGACTTCCACGACCAGGGCCCCACGGGCCCAAGGGAAATGAGCCTTCACGCGATCCATCTCCTCGCCAGAGTCGACGATCTTACCGGTTCCCTTCAAGGTGAAGCCCTGTCCAGGTCCGAGCTTCCCCTCAACCCCGCGTGATGCTACGAGGAGCTGGATCTCTGGATTGCTCTCGAGATTCGCCTCCATCTGGTGATAGTAGCCCGCGGGGATGAGCAGGCGATCGTCTTCGAACC
>Ga0154815_136_pt6 | contig 19325 bp, 17 predicted proteins | sample Rifle2008BG16ft_FD_105823 | JGI IMG/M metagenome (GOLD analysis project Ga0154815, IMG submission 105823) | Actinobacteria bacterium RBG_16_64_13
CGTTGTCGCCGTGGGATACGCCGCGGAGGGGAGTAGGCACTCCCGGATCCGTGAGCGCGCGGGCAGCGAGCGCCGGCTGCCACCCGAGCAGATCTTCTGGGAAGGGAAGCTGGGAGAACCCCTCGATCTCGCCGGCGCGGCTGGGTATGCGGAGGTGCTCGAGTCGGTGAGGTGGGCGCCGTCGGCTTCGAACAAGCAGCCCTGGCGGCTGGTACGGTCGGGAGAGGCCTGGCATCTCTACCTCCAGCGGACCAAAGGCTACGGCAAGGGCACTACGGTCTTCTCGCTGCTGAGGCTTGCCGATCTGCAGCGCGTGGACATGGGCATCGCCATGTGTCATTTCGAGATGGCTGCCCGGGAGCGGGGTCTGGCCGGCCGGTGGCTGGTCGAGCAGCCCGCGCCTGAGGCTAGAGCCGCGGGTCTGGAGTACACGGCCAGCTGGATTCCCGAGGACACCTAGTCAACGCTCACTTCTTCCGCTCGACCCCACGGGCACCGTTTACTTCCCACCTCTGGCCGGGTATCTGCCTCCCAAGGGAGGACGGACTTCCCGAATCGGGTAATCGCGGCAAGAGGAGATGGATGGAATGGCTGGTCTGAGAGACATACCGGTCGCCGGTGTTCTTCGCGCTGAAGACTATCAGCGCGCGAGGAAGTTCTACACGGAGGTGTTGGGACTCGCGGAGGCCCAGGAGTCGAGCGGGCCCACACGCGAGGGGATGTTCATGGCGGGGGCGGGGACCATGGTCACCGTCTACGAGCGTCCGGGGCTCCCGGCTCCCGAAAACACGACCCTGGGCTTCGGCGTGCCGGCCGACAAGTTCGATGGGCTGGTCGCGGAACTGCGCGGCAAAGGGATCGTGTTCGAAGACTACGACATTCCGGAGATCGGCCTCAAGACGGTCGGTGGGGTGGCGACGTTCGCTGGTGACAAGCTTGCGTGGTTCAAAGACAGCGAGGGGAACATCCTCAGTCTGGCCACCATGTAGGCCGCCATGGAGCAGCAGATATTCACACGAGAGAGCTTGTCTCAGTTCGACGGCAAAGATGGACGGAAGGCCTATGTCGCCTACCAGGGCAACGTCTACGACGTCACCGATAGCGTCCTGTGGGAGTATGGCGATCATCAGGGTGAGCATTCGGCCGGGGCCGATTTGACGGCGGAACTGGACGACGCTCCGCACTTTCCCGATGAACTGGAAGCCTTTCCTGTGGTGGGGTCGCTGGGCGAGTGAAGGCCGCCGGCACCATCGGAGCGGCAGCCGTTATTCCCAACCTACTGGCTGACGTCCTTGTTCGAAGCCCGATGGGATAGCCGGTAGAGCGGCGCCGCCACGAAGTAGACGACGCCTCCGATGGTGTAGGCGACGGCTTTGGAGGCAGCCTGAGCCGCGTACCCCAGGCCCACTTGCCCCACAACACCGCCGACATCGGAGAAGACCGAGTCGAACGACAGAACGGTGGCACGCTGCGCAGAGGGGATGTGGTCGTTGATGTAGGCTTGACGTACCGGCCCTAGAATGCCGGAAAGCAGGCCGAAGCTCACCAGCAGCACGACCAAGACCGCGAAGGCGGCGGGGTTCCCGTCGCCCGTCACCAGTCCGAGCACTCCGAGGCCGGCCGCGCAGGCAGCCATACCGGCTGAGGTCCATGCGAGCACCATGGCGGGTCTGGTCCCCAGCTTGCTGTGGGAGATCCGCCCCACCAGGGAGTTGCCCGCGACCCCGGACAGCGCGAAGAGCGCGGTGATGACGCCGGCTACCCAGACCAGGTTCCCTCTCCCGAGCATGTCGAGGGCGTACGGCTGCGAGGCGTAGAACAGGTACCAGACCAGCAGTCCGTTCGCGAGCGAGGTGAACAACAAGGGCCTCACCACCGGGTGGCGCCACCCGTAGGTGATCCCAGTGCCGAAGATCTTCCGGCTCTCCTCGCCAAAGCGTGCGAATCTGAAGGAACGCGGCGTGAAGCCGAGTTCTCGCATGAACGCGAAGGTGATCGCGAACGCCACGACCAGCAACCCGGTGCGGACGAGGTAGGGGATGGCCAGGCTCAGCTGCCCGAGCAGTCCGCCCGCCAGAACTCCGGTGAGCATGGAGATGCCCGTGAACATACCGCTGCGTGCGAAGACCCGGTCCTTGCTTCCCGAGTAGCCCAGAGAGTCGAGGGCATCCACCATCCAGGCGTCTACCGCTCCGGTCTGGCAGGTGAAGCCGAAGCCGAGCACGACCGAAGCCAGGATGAACCCGGGAAGGCCCCAGTGGAAGACGGATGATCCCACGTACCCGAGGGTAGCCACCGCCAAGGACGCGATTCCGATCAGGAACGATGCCCGCCGGCCGACTGTGTCGGCGATGACGCCGGTGGGCACCTCGAACACGATCTGGCCGGCGCTGAAGGTCGCATTGACGAGCATCACATAAAAGATGTTCAATCCCGCATCGAGCAGGAAGAGCGTGTTGACGCCCCAGATGACCGAGGCCGACAGGGTGAAGAGCGAGTTGAGGGAGTAGTAGGTGCGTTCGATCCGGGTGATGTTTGCTGTGGCGTCAGGGTCCATGGCTCACCTGTAACGGATGCGTGGATTGAGTAGGGCGTACATGATGTCGGCGGCCAGATTGGCGAGGGCGAAGATCGTGACGATGACCATGGTCGTGGCTTGGATGAGAGGCAGGTCACGCCGTTGCACGGCGAAGAGCACCAGTCGCCCTAGACCGGGATAGCCGAACACCGACTCGGTCACGATAAGCCCTCCTATCAGCCAGCCCACGCCGGCGGCGATCACCGTGACCGTGGGAAGCAGGGAGTTGCGGAGCACGTGTCTGAAGAGCACATTCCCGGCCGAGAGTCCCTTCAATCGGGCCGTGCGGACGTAATCGGTCTCGAGGACCTCGGCGGTGCCGGCCCGCGTCATCCTCACCACGTAGGCGAGACTGGTCAGCGAGACCGTGAGCCCTGGCAGGATGAGGCTGGGGAGCGCGGAGAAGAACCCCGTGCCGGGGGCGATCGCCGACGACGACGGGAACCAGTGCAAGGCGCGGGAGAACACGGCGATGAGCAGTACCGCGGTGACGAATTCTGGCAGGCCCACGAAAGCGAGAGAGCCCGCCGATATCACTTGGTCGATGTACGAGTTGCGCCGCCACGCGGCGATGACCCCCAGGAAGATTCCCAGGGGCACGTACATGAAGAAAGCCACCAGGGCCAGCATAGCGGAATTGCTCAGTCTCTCGAGAGTGACGCCACGGACATCTTCACCGGTGCTGAGGGAGGTGCCCCAGTCTCCGCGAGCCAGGTCGCTCAGCCAACTCCCGTACTGTACGACCAGGGACCGGTCGAGACCCAACTCCTGGCGCAGGGAGTCCTTCGCCTGCTCCGAGGCCTCCCGGCCGAGGATCATGGTGGCCACGTCGCCGGGCAGCACGTGCGTGGCGCCGAAGACCAGGACGCTCGACAGGAGCACGGTCAGGATGACGAACCCCAGCCGGCGAAGGATGAAGCCGGTCATCTCCGGCCTGCTTCCTGCAACGCCGCGAGATCATGCAGGGGGATGTGGCAGCAGATAGCATGCTCGGCGGCGGCGGCGGCGGCGTCCGCGGTCGCCGGCGTCGCGGCATCGCGGGCGATCACCCCCCCGTCGGACAAGCGCCAGGGCGGCGCCTGGTCGCGGCAAAGGTCGCCTTGAAAGCGCGGGCAGCGGGGATGGAAGCGGCACCCCGAAGGGGTCTCCGCGCTGCTCGGCGGGCTCCCGCGCAACCTCATCCGATGGTCGCGTGAGGTCGGATCTGGGACCGGCACCGCCGAGAGCAGAGCCTCGGTGTAGGGATGATAGGGCGAGGCCAGGACCCTCGCCGCATCCCCCATTTCCATCAGCGCGCCCAGATACATCACGCCGATGAAGTGCGAGAGGTGCTGTACGGCCGCCAGGTCGTGGGAGATGAACAGGTACGAGGTTCCCGCTCCGTCTTGCAGATCGCCGATCAGGTTCATGAGCGCACCCTGCACAGACACATCGAGAGACGAGACGGGCTCGTCGCAGATCACGAGATCGGGTCCGGCGGCGAAAGCCCGGGCGATCGCCACCCGTTGCTTCTCGCCGCCGCTCAACTCTCCAGGGTAGCGGTCGAAGTACGACGCCGGCAGCCTCACAGCCTCGAGCAACTCGCGCGCCCTCTGCCCGGCTTCTCTTCGCTCGAGCCCCGCAAGCAGCACGAGGGGCCGCATGACGGCCTGACCAGCTGTTTGTCTTGGGTTCAGCGACGTTTCCGGGCTCTGGAACACCATCTGCAGCCGGCGGAGCACCGAGGGATCTCGGCCGGAAACGCTTGGTCCGAGCGGGGTCCCTTCCAGGTGGACGTGCCCGCGGGTGGGGCGGGTCAGCCCGGCCACGATCCGGGCAAGGGTGGTCTTGCCGCTGCCGCTTTCGCCGACGAGGCCGAACGTCTGTTGCGCGCCAACGGAGAGAGTCGTACCGTCGACGGCCTTGACCGTCGAACGGGGGCGAGGCCCGGGGCATTCTTTGGCGGCGTCCTCAACAGTGAGGAGATCCTGCGGCATCGCGACGAGAGTCCCCGGCGGAGAGGAGCTCCCGTCACGGACCCGGGGCGGGCCAGCGGGGGCCCGGGGTACGGCGGAGAGGGTCAGTGGCGCTGCAGCGCGCAAGTCAAGTTGAAGCGCCGTCTGGCGCCCTTCCTCCGAGCGCAGGATCTGCCATCTAAGGCAGGCCGTCTTCCGGCCGGCATTCGCCTCCACCAGCGGCGGCCGGGCGGCTCTGCAGTCCTCCACCGCCAGCGGGCAACGGGGTGCAAAGACGCATCCAGAGGGCAGATCGCCCATCTGAGGCAGCGAGCCCGGGATCGTCGCCAGCCGCTCCTGAGTCCCCTGCCCGCCGAGCCGGGGCACACAACGCAGGAGATTTGCCGTGTACGGATGGAGTGGTTGCGCGAAGAGGTCCGGCGCAGTCGCTTCTTCGGAGATCTCGCCGGCATACATGACGGCGATCCGGTCGCAAACGCGGGCCACGACGCCCAGATTGTGGGTGATGTAGAGGATGGCGGTGTGGAACTGGGCTTTCAGGTCGTCCAGCAGGTCGAGGATGGTGGCCTGCGAGGTGACATCCAGGCCGGTGGTCGGCTCGTCTAGGATGAGCACGGCTGGGTGAGTGAGGAGTGCCATCGCAAGGGCGCATCGCTGGAGCATTCCACCCGAGAGCTGGTGGGGATAGCGGGACGCCACGGCCTGGGGATCGGGCATGGCGACGCGCTCCAGCATGGCGAGCGATGCCTCGCGGGCGGCTCGCCGGCCGAGGCTCAAGTGCCGCCGTCCCATCTCGTCCATCTGCCGGCCTATGGTGAGGGTGGGGTTCAGAGCGGCCTGAGGGTTCTGGCTCACCAGCCCCACCTTCGATCCCCATACGTGACGCAGCTCGCGCCGAGGACGGCCGGCGAGGTCTACTCCGGCGAGTCGGGAAGTGCCGCTCTCGACCCGTCCGTTCGCGGGCAGGTAGCCGATGGCTCCAAGCGCCAGAGTGGTCTTACCCGAGCCTGATTCGCCCACCACGCCCATCGTCTCCCCGGCGGCGACACTCAGGCTCACGCCACGCACAGCGCGGAGCGGACCCTGCTCGGTCAGGTAGACGACCGACAGCCGCTCCGTCTTGAACGTCGGCGCCACCAGCTGGCCGGGGCCTCCCATCCGACCGGGCGTCGTGACATGACCTGGGACCGCGGCCATCTCACCGGCTCCCTCGTGCCACGGGCGGGCCGAACACGTGGCGCAGACCATCGGCCATCAGACTCGTCCCGATAACGAGCAGCGAGATCGCCGCGGCAGGGAAGAGCAGCATCCACGGGGCCGCGTCGAAGAAGGTCCGGGCCTCGTTCACCTGGCGGCCCCAATCGGGGTTGGGCGGAGGCACTCCCAATCCCAGGAATCCGAGGGAGGCCACGAGGAAGATGGAGTACGCGAAGCGGATGGACGCCTCCACCAGCAGAGGGGGGAGCGCGTTGGGCAGCATCTCCCGGAAGAGGATGTAGCTCCGCTTCTCGCCTCGCAGCCGAGCCGCCTCTATGAACTCCCGGGTGCGCAGGTCGAGGACCATACTTCGGGCGATGCGGGCGAACATGGGGATGTAAAGGACTGCGATGACGAGGATCAGATTGAGGTCCGACGGACCGGCGGTAGCCAGCAAGACCATCGCCAGAAGCAGGGCCGGGAACGCAAGGAGCACGTCCAGTACCCGCATGATGGCTTCATCCCAAAGGCGGCCGACGTAACCCGCCAGCAACCCCAAAGAGGTCCCGACAACGGCCGCCAGCAGAGTGCCTATCCCTCCCAGGTAGAAGACGTCGCGTGCTCCGACCAGGACGCGGCTGAAGACGTCGCGCCCGAAGTTGTCGGTGCCCATCCAGTGCCCGAGGCTGGGACTCTGTAGCCGCTGGGTCGCGTCTTGAGCGGCGTAATCATAGGGGGCGATGAGCGGCCCCAGAAGGGCTATCACCAGAAAGAGGAAGAAGATGAACGTTCCGGCCAGAGCGACCGGTTGCAGGCGGAGGCGGCGCCAGTAGACGGCGGCTCGCCGGGGGCTGACAAGTCGGCCGTGATCTGCTTCGACCTTCCCTTTCACCTCACGAAGTAGGCGGCGCGGAACAGCGTGCGAGACCAGTCGGGCGCCAACTCGATGCCCTTGACCGCCGCGCTCATCCCGGCTGCGGCTGTCTCGAAGAACGGCACGATGACCGGTCCCCGATCGATCAAGATATGCTGGGCATTCTTGTAGAGCTCACCGCGCTTGGCCTGATCGAGTTCGCTGTTGATCTGGGCGGTGAGAGCATCGAACTCCGGGTCGCTCCAGTGAGACTCGTTGTAGGCTGCCCCAGTGATATAGGCAGCGTTGAAGTACGTGTTGGGAGTGGCCCGGGCCCCCCACTCGGTGATACCGAAGTCGGCTTTGAGCCAACTGGCGTCGCCCTCGCCGTAGTACACATCCGGAGGCACGGTCTGGATGTCGACGGTCACCCCGATGGCCTTCATCTGCTCCTTCCACACGGTGGCGATGGCTGGGACCTCCAGGGCCTGCTGGGCATACAGGGTGATGGTCAGACCGCCGGCAAACCCGGCTTCGGCCAGCAACCTCCTGGCCTGGTCGGGATCGTAGCCGGGCGCCTGATCGAGATAGTAGTCACCGTACGCTGGGCCCACAGGTGTCCCATTGCCGACTACCGCCAGCCCCGGGCGGACCTGATCGATCAGTCCCTGGTGGTCGGTTGCAAGTTGCAGCGCCTTGCGCACGAGTGGATCGGCCGCCGGACGTCCGGCGTCGGAGCGCATGTGTATGACGTAATGGAAGGCGCTCGAAGGCCCGGTGAGGACCCTTAACTTGGAATCGGCGTTGATGGAGTCGACCAACTCGGAGGTCAGACCCGCCACGAACTGCACCTGGTCTCCCCGCAAGGCCTCCACCTGGCCTGCCAAGTCGGGCGAGAAGACAAACTGGATCTCGTCGAGGTAGGGAAGCCGCGCGCCTTGGCCGTCCTTCATCCAGTATTTCGGGTTCTTCTTAAGAATGGTCCTGTCCTCCGCTGAGTACGACTCGATGGTGAATGGGCCCGTGCCCACCCATTCGGTCGAGGGGTCGGCGACGGTCTTGGAGAGAACGGCCGCGTGATAGTCGGCGACGTCGCTCGGGAACTCCGGGTTGGGCTCCTTGAGATCGAACTCCACACGAGTGGGGTCAAGCGCCTTGATGCTGGTGATATTGGCGTAGAGCCCGACGAGCGGCGAGCCGACGTCAGGGTTACGCAGGCGGTCGAACGTGTACACCACGTCGTCGGCAGTGAATGATGACCCGTTGGAGAACGTGACCTCGGAGCGGAGGGTGAAGGTCCAGATCGTGCCGTCCGGCGAGGTCCATTCGGTGGCCAGTCCGGGGAGCAACTGGTTGTTCTGTCCGACCTCGACGAGCCAGTCATAGACCTGCTGGTTGATGAGGATGTCGGCCCGAGCGCTCGCGAAAGCCGGGTCCCGGTTCGCGGTCGGCTCGGTAGCCACCCGGAGGATCCCGCCGGTCGCGATGCCGCCGGTGGTGGTGGTCACGCCCGCCTGGGTCGACGTGGTCGTCTCCTGGCCGCCTGAGCCGCATCCTACGAAGAGAACGGCGGCGAGCGCCAGCGCGCAACCCAGGGCCAGCAGATGAAGCCGTCGGGATGAATTAACGCGCATATTGCCCCCCCTTGCTCAGGTGACAGCGGACGACAAGCCTCTGGTACTACGCCTACAAACCTACCCGGGGACGATGGCGCTCAAACGGTTCGGGCGCCAGCCGCCGCAGGCCCGCCTCGTCGCCCGCGGTCGGTAGGTGGGTGGTGTGGAACTCGCACCCGAGAGTTGTCTCAAGCGCGCCACGGTTGCCTGGGCGGCCGGGTCGCCGGTCGAGTCGCGCCCTGAAGACCCATGCCGAGGGCTGGCCCTCGAAAGTGGGTGACGACCACGGCGCGTACCAGCAGCCCCCAGTCGCCCAGATCGTCGATGAGCTTCAGCGCGTCCACGTCGTAGGGGGTCCCGAAGTTGGCGCGCATCTTGCGCCGCTCGATCGCCCCGCGTAGCTGCAGACGACAATCTCGGCCTGGTCCCCTTAGCCTTTGCGGCAAGCGGATCTTGACGTTCGGGTCATACCCGGAGAGAACACGCGCGGCGTGGAAATCGTACGGGATCTTCCCGCGCGCTCGACGATCGCATGGCTTTGCTCCTCGAGGTACTTCTCGCTGTCGAAACCCACGTTACTCGTCACGGCGAGCGCCGGTGACGCGCGACTGTCATTCCGCCGGCATGTCGTGTGAGTCGGCCAGCGGTTTCTCCTTGACGAAGAGGAACAGCACGACCCCAAGGGCCATGAGTGGCAGCAGATAGAGGAAGACAGGGGTAAGTGCTTCGCTGTACGAGCTCACGACGGCGTTCTTCAGCTCCTCGGGCAATTGGTTGACCAGCGCAGGAGTAAGGGAGTTGGGATCTACGGGCATGCCCGAGCCGGCAGCGGCGGAGACCAGTCTTTCACCCAGAAGGTCCATGAGACGCTTGGTGAACACGGTGCCCACGGCGGCCGAGCCGATGGCGGCTCCTATCTGCCGAAAGAAGATGTTGCCGGCGGTCGCCGTGCCGACTTCGCTCAGAGGGAAGGCGTTCTGCACGATGAGTACCACGATTTGGAAACTCAGGCCCGTGCCGGCGCCACAGATGAAGATGTAGACGCCCGCCTTCCACAGGGGGTCGTCGACGGCCATGGTCGAGAGGAGAAAGAGGCCCACACCGACGATGACGCAACTCGCGATAGGCATCCACTTGTAGCGACCGGTCCGGCTGGCCAGGGCCCCCGAGCCGACCGAGGTGATGAGGATCCCTGCCGACATGGGCGCGAGTAGGAGCCCCGACTTGGTCGCGCTGAGCCCGCCGACCATCTGCAGATAACTGGGCAGGTACGCGATCACCCCGAACATCGCTATGGACAAGAAGAGGCCGCCGGCGGTGCTGAGATTGAAGTTACGGTCGCCGAACAAGTGCAGCGGGATGACCGGATGGACCGCTCTGCGCTCAGCGAGCACGAAGAAGGTTGCGAACGCGACGGCTATGCCGACGAGACCAAGGATCGTCGGCGAATCCCACGGGTATTCGCGTCCGCCCCACGAGGTGACGAGGATGATCGCGGTTACGCTGATGGCCATGGTGGCGATGCCGATGACGTCTACCGTGGGACGGTCTCTCTTCTGGGCAGGCATCTTCAGAAAGGCGCTGGCGGCGACAACAGCGAGCACGGCGAGCGGCAGGTTGAACCAGAAAGCCCAGCGCCACCCGATGGAGTCCGCGAACCACCCGCCGAGGATGGGGCCAAGCACCGACGACACGGACCAGGCGCCCCCCATGATGCCCATGTACGTCCCTCGCTGCCGGGGCGGCACTATGTCGGCGATGATGGCCATCGAAAGGATCATGAGCCCGCCACCGCCGAGCCCCTGAACGGCTCGCGCGGCTACAAGAACCGCCATGTTGTGTGCGAGGCCTCCCAGGACGGAGCCACTAAGAAACGCGACCAGGGCTCCCAGGAAGAGGACCTTGTGGCCGATGAGGTCACCCAGCTTGCCGTAGATGGGCATCATGATAGTCGCTGCAAGCAGGTAGGCCGTGGTGACCCAGAGCATCTGGTCGACCCCGCCCAGGTCGCCTACGATCGTCGGAAGAGCGGTGGCGAATATGACCTGGTCGAGCGCCGCGAGTAGCATGGCGATCAGGAGGGCGACCATCACGAAGGCCAGGTCCCGTCTGCTCACCACCTGCTGTTCAAGGCCGGGATCCGGCCGGCCGCTCGAGGAGGGGTCGGCCGTGGTCATGAGTCCTTCCGGTGGATCTGGGCCATCATGTCGATGGTGTGTTCGATGTCATCCTCGCTCAAGGCGATGTCGACGTCGTTGTCGATCGCGCGGCGCACGTGGTAGTGAACGGCCGAGGAGACCGCCATGACCGCAAGGCGGGCCTCCTCCTCGACCGTCGCTTGCTCAGCGAGCCGCCGCCGCCATGGGTGGGCTGTGAGGTATTCGGCGACAATTCCGGCCAGCCAGGTGTCGAACTGGGCATCCGCGTTCACGTGCAGGTGGAAGAGAGAGGGGTTCTCGTGGATAAGGCGGCGCCGGCGGCGCATCAACTCCGAGGTGGGATCGGCCTCGGCCACGCAGGCTCTCGCGACCCGGGCGATGCCCTTGAGCAGGTCGGCGCCTGCGTCCTCCAGGATCTTCTGGGCTCTGCCGCCCTCTATTCGGGGGAGGCCCGGGCCGCCTATGGCGACGTCTTTGCTTGGGAAGTAGTTGAAGAACGTTCGGAGCGACACCTCCGCCTTCGTGGCGATGGCCTCGGCCGTCGTGGCCTCGTATCCCTGGCGGTAGGCGATATCTACCGCCGCCATTTCGATGGCGAGGCGGGTGGCGGCCTTTTTGCGCTCGCGAAGTCCGATGGGGCATTCATCGTGCATGGAATGCATTATTGCACGAAATGCAAGTTCATCCATCACTGCGGAGGGTCATCACCGCCGCTCGGGTGCGACAATAGTGGCCCCGATGGATATGTAGGAGGAGGGTGCCGTGACGTACGCAGCGATCTCGTTCGGGGCCTTCTTCGCCGTCGGCGCTGTGATTGTGCTGGGCCGGCCGCGACGCCAGGTGGAGGGCCGGCGGTGAAGAAGATCGTGGTCGCTCCCGATTCGTTCAAGGTCACCATGACCTCGAGCGAGGTCTGCGACCTGATGGCGGAGGGCATTCGCAGGGTCTTCCCAGACGCCACGGTGACGAAGCTGCCTACCGCCGACGGGGGAGAGGGCACCGTCGACGCGGTCGTCGGCGCCCTGGGGGGCAGCAGGCGGACGATCGCCGCCAAGGACCCCTTCTTCCACGATATTCGAGCCTCGTACGGCGTCGTCCACAATGGACGGACTGCGATCGTGGAGATGGCGGCGGCATCGGGGTTGGGGCTGGTGGGCGACCGCGGCAATCCTTGGCTGACAACCACCTACGGCACGGGGCAACTTCTTGCCCACGCTCTCGAAGCCGGCTGCGAGGAGCTTGTGGTTGGCATCGGGGGCAGCGCGACCAACGACGGGGGAGTGGGAATGGCCGCGGCGCTCGGGTTCAGGTTCCTCGACCGCGACGGCAACGACATCGTCCCCACCGGCGGCGGGCTTGCCGACTTGGCGAAGATCGACCCTTCGGGCAGACACCGCCTGCTCGGGCAACGGCCCATCACGGCGGCCTGTGACGTGGACAATCCCCTGTGCGGACCTCGAGGTGCCTCGCGGATCTTCGGACCGCAGAAAGGCGCCGACCCCGAGATGGCGGACCGCCTCGACCGCAACTTGCAGCACCTGGCCGAGGTCGTCTCCCGCGATCTGGCGGTCGACATCCTCGACCTACCGGGGGGCGGCGCGGCCGGGGGGCTGGGAGCCGGAATGGTGGTGTTCACCGGAGCCTCGCTGGTGTCTGGAATCGACTTGGTCCTCGACCTCATCGGCTTCGACGGCGTCCTGGAGGGCGCGGACCTGGTGATCACCGGCGAAGGGCGGCTCGACGCCCAGAGCCTCGGCGGGAAAGTGCCCATCGGGGTGGCGCGGCGCGCGGCCAAGGCCGGCGTGCCCGTCGTAGCCATCGTGGGGGAGATTGCCGGCGACTTGTCGCGCGTCTACGAAACGGGCATCAGAGCCGTGTTCCCCACGAATCGCGACGGCCGGCCGTTCAGCGAAGCACGCAAGACCGCCAGAGAAGATCTGGTGACAGCGGTGATATCCGCGATGCGGGGTCTAGAAACCCTCGGAGAACAACGGTAGTGTGGCGGGTAGTGCGGCGGCTGACGGCTCGAGCGGGTACGCGGGGGACACGATAGATCACCACCAGAAGGGGAGATCGATGAGCGTCAAGATCGAGCATGTCGAGTGGCCGGACCGGCCGGACGTGATGATGCCGTACTCACCCGCCATCAAGGTGACCGGAGGCAGCCTGCTCTTCTTCGCCGGGGTGACCGCGGCCCCCGTCTACCATAGCCATCCCCACATTCCGGCCGAGTTTGACGACATCCCGCCCGACATGGCCACCCAGGCCCGGATGACCATGGAGAATCTCAAGAAGTCGGTCGAAGCCGCCGGGGGCACCCTACAGAACGTGGTGCACTGCAAGCGCTTCCTGACCAATCTCGATCTCCAAGACGATCTGAACAAAGTCTGGAACGAGTATATGGGGGCCTACAAGCCGACCTCGACCACCGTCCAGGTGCAGCGCCTGGCGACCGACCCGCGTTGCCTGGTGGAGATAGACGCGATCGCGGTCGTCGACGATCGGTAAGACCGGCACACGGTTTCCTCGAAAGGAGCGCGGTGAAATGGCGAAACAACCCGAGGACCTGATCTTCTGCAAACCAGTCTCACTCGTTGAAGGAGGTTACCCCGGGTTCGCCCCTCGCACGGTGAAGACCCAGGGCGTGGTGATCGAGTACGACGTCACGATCCCCCTGCGAGATGGCGTGATGATCTACGCCGACGTGTATCGTCCGGACAGACCTGGCCGGTTCCCGCCGCTCATCCAATGGGGCCCCTACGGCAAGCACGGCCGGGTCCTCTATGCCCACCTGGGGAACACCGGGCTCTTCGACGAGGATTTCAACGAGTTCACCAAGTTCGAGGCTGCCGACCCGGTCTACTGGTGCCGGAATGGCTATGTGATCATCAACGTCGATCCTCGTGGCACCTGGAATTGCAAGGGCGACCTTACCTGGATGAGCGAGCAGGAAGTCGAGGACATCTACGACCTGATCGAGTGGGCGGGCACACGGGAATGGAGTAACGGCAAGGTAGGCATGCAGGGGGTGTCCTATCTCGCCTGGAGCCAGTGGAAAGTCGCGGCCGCCCACCCGCCTCATCTGGCGGCCATCAACCCTTGGGAAGGGGTGAGCGATTTCTACCGGGAGCTCGCCTTCCACGGGGGCATCCCCGAAACCCTCTTCTGCGCCATGTGGCAGGACAACGTTCGCTACTCGACCACTCGTGTCGAGGACTTTCTTGCCATGCAGAGACTCCATCCTCTCTACGACGAGTTCTGGGCCGGCAAGAACGCCGACCTCTCCAAGATAACGGTGCCTGCCCTCGTCGTCGCCTCCTGGACCGACCATGGCCTGCACAATCGCGGCACTGTCGAGGGGTTCAAGCAGATCTCATCCAAAGACAAATGGCTCATCGTACACGGCCGTAAGAAGTGGTGGCATTTCTATCTGCCGGAGAACGTGGAGAGGCAGCGGCAGTTCTTCGACCGGTTTCTCAGGGGCATCGACAATCACGTGAAAGACTGTCCGAAGGTCACCATCGAGGTACGGGAGAAGTACTACGTCGGCGAGACCCGCACCGAGAACGAGTGGCCGCTCGCCCGCACCGAGTACACCAAGTACTTCCTTGATGCAGGCAACAGGAGTCTCACCAAGACGCTCCCGAAGGACGAGTCCACCGCGAGATACAACGTCGATCGCGACTACGCGGTCGAGGACCCCAGCCGGTACAGCAAGTACTACCTCGAGTCGGCTGAAGCGATTCTGGCCGAGACCGCCTCTGAGGACCCGCTGTCGACCAAGTACCGGGCCGGCGGCCTCGACGCGGCGGCTCAGAAGGCCATGTTCGAGCTGGAGTTTTCCGAGCGGACAGAGCTCACCGGTCACATGAATCTGAGACTCTGGGTGCAGGCAGAGGGCAGCGACGATCTGGACCTGTTCGTAGCCCTCGAGAAGATCGACCCGGCGGGCTTTCTAGTGCCGCTGGCGTTCTTCGGGAACCATGATGATGGACCTGTCGCTCTGGGATGGCTCCGCGCCTCCCACCGGGAACTGGACGAAGAGAAGTCGACACCCTGGCAGCCGGTTCACAAGCATGCTCGCGAACTCAAGCTCGGCCCGGGAGAAGTAGTCCCGGTGAACATCGAGATCCTGCCCACGAGCATTCTGTTTGAAAAAGGCGAGAAACTCCGTCTTGTGGTTGGCGGCAGTGATCTCTATTGGTACCCGTCGGAAGGACATACCAACGGGCATCTGGACACGGTCAACCAGGGGCATCATGTGATCCACACGGGCGGGAAGCACGAGTCGTATCTGCTTGCCCCGGTGATACCGCCTCGATAAGGAGACCATCGTGGAAGAGTACGTGACGAGACCACCGAACTCGGCCGGCGAGAAGACGCTCGTCCGCGACATCAGTTGGTGCGGCGTGTTCAACGGGGCCAACGCTTCGATGGTCGACGTCAAGGACGGCAAGATCATCCGCATCCGCCCCGCTCGCTACTACGATCAGTACACCAAGGAGGAAGTCAAACCTTGGGTGATGCACGCCCGGGGCAAGACCTTCGAGCCCAGCGACAAGAGCTTGATCCCTCCGCTCAGCCTCGCCTACAAGAAGCGCGTGTTCTCGCCCGGACGCATCCGCTATCCCATGAAGCGGGTGGATTGGGACCCCAAGGGCGAGCGCAACCCGCAGAACCGCGGCGTCAGTAAGTACGAGCGGATCAGCTGGGACGAGGCCCTGGACCTCATCACCAGCGAGATACTGCGCATCAAAGAGACCTATGGTCCTACGGCCATCCTCAACCAGTCCGACCAGCACGGCGAGAACAAGGTGGTGCACGGTCCGCACGGCTGCATGCGCAAGCTGCTTACTATGCTGGGAGGCTACACGTTGCAGGTCCGCGACGCCGACAGCTGGGAGGGCTGGTGGTGGGGAGCGAAGCACGCCTGGGGTTGCGAGCCGGTCGGCCAGCAGATGCCCCAGAAGAACCTTCTCTGGGATATCTCCAAGAATGCTGAACTTCTCCTGTTCTGGGGCTGCGACCAGGAAACCACGGTGTGGGGGTGGCAGGGGCAGCTCACCAGCCGCTTGAGCTACTGGTGGACCGAGCTCGGCATCAAGCAGATCTACATCGCTCCCGACGTCAACTACGCCAACGCCGTGCACGCCGACAAGTGGATTCCCGTCTTGCCTAACACCGACGCCGCCCTCTATCTGGCCATCGCTCACCAGTGGTTCAAGGAGGGCACGTACGACAAGGACTACCTCGAGACTCACGCCTACGGGGTGGACAAGTTCGAGGACTACGTGATGGGGAAGGACGACGGCGTGCCCAAGTCCGCGGAATGGGCCGCCCCCATCACCGGGGTGTCGTCGCGGGTCATCAAGGCGCTTGCCAGAGAGTGGGCCTCCAAGCGCACCACGGTCGTCATCGGCAACGGCGGCCCGGGCATCCGGGGGCCATATGCCACTGAACCCGCCCGTTTGCAGGTGCTTTGTCTGGCCATGCAGGGCCTGGGGAGACCGGGGTGCAACCAGGCCAAGATGATCGAGTGGGGCCTCCTCGATAACTTCGAGCAAATGTCACCGCCGGCGCCTTCGGTTCTCACGAACCTGGGCGCCGCCTACACGGGCAGTACTCCGGCAGTGACCAATCATCCCTCGTTCATACCGAAGAGCCTTGTGCCTAAAGCTATACTTGAGGGTGAGATAGACTGGTGGGGGAACGAGAGCGAGTTCACCGTCCGGGAAGATCAGTTTGTCCACTACAAGTACCCGGCCGACGGCTGCTCGAAGATACACATGGTGTGGACCGACTCGCCCTCCTGGATCACCTGTTGGAACAGCGGCAACGACTATGTGCGGGCCATCCGCAAGCCGGACATCGAGTTCATGCTGGCGCAGCATCCCTGGCTGGAGAACGACTGCCTGTTCGCCGACGTCATCCTGCCGGTGAACACCACGCTGGAAGAGGACGATATCGGCAGCGACATCTTCAGCGGGCAGATGAATCTCCTGTTCCCAGAAGAGAGGTGCATCGAGCCGCTGGGAGAGTCGTGCAGCGACTACGAGGTGGTCTGTCGGATAGCCGAGCGGTTGGGGCTCCTGGAGGAGTACACCGGTGGGAGGACCATCCCCGAACTCATCAAGCTTGGGTATGAGACCTCTAGGGTCGCTCATCTCATCAGTTGGGAGGATCTCCAGAAGAAGGGTTACTACGTGGTCTCTCCCGATGCCGACTGGGAGAAGATCCCGGCGGGACTGATCGAGTTCTACGACGATCCGGAAGGGCACCCGCTGAGCACGCCAACGGGGAAGGTCGAATTCTATGCCACCGGTCTGGCCGAGCATTTCCCCGACGATCTGGAGCGCCCCCCTGTGCCCAAGTGGATCCCCCAGGGGCTCTACCACGAAGAGACCATCGGCACCGAGCGGTCGAAAAAGTATCCGTTGCTGGTCATGAGCAACCACCCCCGCTGGGGAGTCCACTCCGAGCATGACGACATCACCTGGCTGCGCGAGATCGAGACCTGCAAGGTGCGCGGCATTGACGGCTACCAGTACCAACCGCTGTGGATCAATCCGGTCGACGCGGCGGCGCGGGGTATCAAGGGCGGAGACGTGGTGTCCATCGTCAACGAGCGCGGGGTCGTTCTGGCGGGAGCGTACATCACCGAGCGCATCAGGCCGGGAGCGGTGGGCATCGACCATGGCGCCAAGTACGATCCTGTGGTGCCCGGTGAGATCGACCGGGGCGGGGCCATCAACACCATCGTCCCACGCAACACGACCTCCAAGAATGCCTGCGGGCACGCGGTCAGCGGTTTTCTGGTGGAGGTGGAGAAGACCGACCTGGAGGCATTGAGGGCCAAGTATCCCGAGGCCTTCGCCCGGGAATGCCATATCACCGCCGGGCCGTGTCTGGCCGGGTTTACGGAGGGAGGCGCCTGATGGGCAAGGTGATGATCATCGATCTGGCTATCTGCAATGGATGCCATAACTGCCAGGTGGCCTGCAAGGACGAGCACGTGGCCAACGACTGGTCGCCCGTCGCCAAACCTCAGCCGGACACCGGCCAGTTCTGGAACAAGGTCGTCAACATGGAGCGGGGGAGCTTCCCCAAGGTGCAGGTGACTTACCATCACTCTATCTGCCAGCACTGCGAGGATGCCCCCTGCCTCGAGGCCTGCACAGCTCACGCCATCTACCGCCGCGCGGACGGCATCGTCATCATCGATCCGGAGAAATGCCGCGGCAACCAGCTTTGCCTCGAGGCCTGTCCATATGAGAACGTCATCTACTTCAACCACGACCTCAACATCGCCCAGAAATGCACCTTCTGCGCCCATCTCATCGACCGGGGTTGGACCGAGACCCGGTGCTCCGACGCCTGCCCCACAGGAGCTTTCACGTTCGGAGACGAGCAAGACCTTAAGGAGAAGATCGCCCAGGCCGAACTCCTCAAGCCGGAGCTTCCCACCGGCCCTCGCGTCTACTACTTCAACCTTCCCAAGAAATGGATCGCGGGAGCAGTCCTCGACTCGGAGGCCGACGAGTGCCTAGAGGGGGCGGCCGTCACGGCGACCGACACAAGGACCGGCGGCGCCGTCACGACCACGACCGACAACTACGGCGATTTCTGGCTCAGAGACCTCAAGGACGGGCAATACACGGTCGCTGTCGAGAAAGAGGGGTACCTCACGCGAAAGCTCGGCCCTGTCGATGCCACCCAGAAGGACCAGAACCTGGGTGACATCGTGCTGTGGCGGGCGTGAACAGGAGACCGGCGAAATGTCCAGACTGACCGGCAAGGAAGCCCTGATCCAGATACTGCGCGCCGAAGGCGTGGAATACGTTTTCGGCATCCCCGGGGCCACTGAAGCGCAGTTCATCGACGTCATGGAGGACCACCCCGAGGTCAAGTACATGCTGTGTCTGCATGAGGTAGTGGCCGTGGGCATGGCCGAAGGCTACGCGCGCACCTCGGGAAAGGTGGGGTTCCTCAATCTTCACACGGGCACCGGTCTGGCCGCTTCGCTTCCCATGATGTCCAACGCTTATTATGGCGGCGTGCCCCTGGTGGCGACGGTCGGTCAGCAGGACAGCCGTCTGCTGGCCGAGGAACCGGCAATGTCGGACGACCTGGTCAAGATCGCCGGCCCCTTCGCCAAGTGGGCGACCGAGGTGATCCGCCCCGAAGATCTTCCGACCGTCATGAGGCGCGCCTTCAAGGTGGCGGCTCACCCCCCGACGGGGCCGGTGGTGGTATCGCTGCCCTCGGACGTGCTCGCCGACAGCTTCGATTTCGAGTATCCGGGCAGTTCTCAGTCGTACGCGAGGCTTCATCCCGACGATCGTTCGATCACGGCCGCGGTCGAGTTGCTGAAGGCGGCACAGAGCCCCGCCATCGTCGTGGAGGACGGGATCACTAAGAGCGAAGCCCTTGACGAGGTGGTCCGCTTCGCCGAGCAGATCGGGGCGCGGGTCTACCAGCCGTGGATGGCCGACGTCAACTTCCCGGTACACCATCCACAATACATCGGCGACCTCGACCCCAACACCCTGGCCACCCGGGACATCTTGACGGCGGCGGACGTCCTCATAGTGGTGGGGGCGCTCTTCTTCCAGCAGGCCAAGTACCTGCCCAAGCCGCTTGTGCCGCCGTCCACCAAGGTCATACAGATAGACAACGATCCCTGGCAGATCGGCAAGAACTTGCCCATATCCTGTGGTATCGAGGGCGACATCAAGGTGGCGCTGAGTGACCTGACCGAGGCCCTCGAAGGCGAGCTGACCGCCGCGGCGCGCTCGGCGGCCGCCGCCAGGATCAAGACCATCTCTCTCGAGAAGCAGGCAGTGGTCGACGCCTTTGCCAAGAAGGCCCAGGCGGAGCGCGACAACATACCCATCTCCGGCACCAGACTGATGGCTGAGATCCGCGACGCCATCGAGCCGGGAACGAGGATGGTGGACGATTGCTGGT
>Ga0154815_117_pt12 | contig 19231 bp, 19 predicted proteins | sample Rifle2008BG16ft_FD_105823 | JGI IMG/M metagenome (GOLD analysis project Ga0154815, IMG submission 105823) | Actinobacteria bacterium RBG_16_64_13
CGATGGCCGGCTGCGCCGAAGTGTCCTTGACGGCTCCGTTCATGACACTGCCCCTCCACTCTCGCTCTGCAGGGTCTCGGCCTGTTCCGCCGCTTCAGCCTGGGCGCGGGCGACGATGGACGCGTACGATCTCTGGAACTCCGGCCGGCCCACCTTGTGATGCAGCACGCCCGTCACGATCTTGTCTTCGAGCTCCTCGGGGGTGAGCCGTGCCGCCTCTGCCTTGGAGATAGACCGGGCTTTCTCGTCGTCGAGCATGGCGAGAACCCCTCCCGGCGCATTGCGCTTGCCGTATTCCATGGGACAGGGCACCACTGCCTCGATGAACGCGAAGCCGGGATGCTGGATCCCTTGTTTAATGTACTCCTCAACGGGCCTGATGTTGGCCGCCGTTCCCCGAGCTACGAAGGTGGCCCCAGCGGCCTCGGCCAACCGGCAGAGATCGAACGGCGTCTCCACCTGCCCGTAGGGGGCCGTGGTGGCCAGGTCGCCCCAGCCCGTCATGGGAGAGACCTGCCCCCCGGTCATGCCGTACACCTGGTTGTTGAACAGGATGCAGGTCAGGTCGATGTTGCGCCTGCAGGCGTGGATGAGATGATTCCCCCCGATCGCGGCCCCGTCCCCGTCGCCCGTCAGCACGATCACGGTGAACTCAGGTCGCGCCATCTTGATGCCGGTGGCGAAGGCCAATGCCCGGCCGTGGATGGTGTGCATGGTGCCCACGTCGACGTAGCCCGCCGCGCGGCTCGAACATCCCACGCCGCCGACAACCACAGTCTCCTCACGCTTGAGCCCCAAGTCGACCATCGCCCGCAAGAAGGCTCCCGTCACGATGCCGATTCCGCAGCCGGCGCACCACATGTGCGGCAGCCGCTCGGTGTGGAGATACTGTTCGATGTCGAGCGGCATGGCTTAGACGCTCTCGTACTTTCCGATTAGCCGGGTCACCTGATCGAGGATCTCCCGGGGTGTGATCAAGGTGCCGTCGATCTTGCCCATGCTGATGACCGTGGTCCAGTTCTCGGCCAGCTTGCGCACTTCGCGGGCGTACTGCCCCAGATTCAGCTCCGGGATGAGCATGAACTCCACCCTCCGTGCCACAGTCTGGATGACCTCAATCGGCAGCGGGAACAGGGTGTAGAGGTGGAGCACCTCCACCGGCAGGCCCTCCAGTTCGGCCAGCCTCCAGGCGGCCCTAGCGCTGCGGGCGCAAGAGCCGTAGGCCACGACGCACACCCGGCCTTTGCCCTCGTTCTTGACGTCGTAAAGGCACAACTCGTCGCGGTGGTTGGTCACCTTGTCGTAGAGCTCGTGCAGGAATCTTTCGCTCTTCTTGGCGTCGTTGGTGGGAAATCCGGTCTCGTCATGAGTGCAGCCGGTCACATGAGGGTGGGCCTCCGACCCCAGGATATGAGGTGGATGCACCTCCCGGGCAAGATCGGGATGCACGTAGCCGGGCGTGAAGTCGAAGTCGCCGCTCGTCAACCGATAGCGCCCCACCAGCTCCGGGGAGAAGCTTTCGCGCATGTGACCCACTACTTCGTCGGCAAGAAGGGTGACCGGGGTGCGAAAGCGCTGGGCGAAACGGACCGCAGCCATGGTCAGCCGGTACATGTCGGCCACGTTCGAGGCTGCGAGCACGATGGCGGGATGATCCCCGTGCGTGCCCCAGCGCGCCTGCATCACGTCTCCCTGTGAGGGGGCGCTGACACGCCCCGTGGACGGTCCCTCGCGCATGACGTCCACGATCACCAAGGGTGCTTCAACCATGATCGCGTAGCCGATGGCTTCCTGCATAAGCGAGAAGCCTGGGCCGGAGGTGGCGGTCATACCCAGCCATCCCGACAGCGATGCCCCGATGCAGGCGCAGATCGAAGCGATCTCGTCTTCCATCTGTACGAAGACTCCGCCCACTCGGGGAAGCTCGTAAGCCATGGCCTCCATGATCTCCGAGCTCGGGGTGATGGGATAGCCGGCGAAGAAGCGCACTCCGGCGTCGAGGGCGCCCAGGGCACAAGCGCGGTTTCCCTGGACCAGAAGGCTACTCTGATCGATCTTCTCGCGCAGTAGATGACTGTGCCAGAGTTCCATCGCCGCCACAGAGTCTAGCACCGCGGAGGTGGACCTGTTGTCCACCCCTCATGGCCGCGACGAGCCGGAAGGTGTTAGCAGGAATCGACCATCCACTCGGCATAGTCGAGGGCCAGCCCCCTGGCCAACGCCCTCGCATTCACCTCCGTGGTTCCCGCTGGGACGGCTTCCATCACCGCTTTCGTCAGCGATTCCACCGAGACGACTCCCGTGATCCCGACGACCGCGCCCAGGGTGAGCACATTGGTCGTCTGCGGCCGGCCGGTCTCCTCGGTCGCCAGGCGCGTGAACGGAACGCCTATGGTCATGCCCGGGAAAGACGGCGGGTTGGTCACCTTGCCGGAATCGTACATGAGGATGCCTTCGCGCCTCAAGCTCCGCGTGTAGCCGTCCGCCGCCTCCTGTGACAAAGCCACGAGCAGGTCGGCGCTGTCCAGCGTTGGATAGTCGATGGCCGTATCCGAGATGATGACGTCGCTGCGGCTGTGGCCACCACGGGCCTCGGGCCCATATGACTCCGTCTGCACCACGCAACGATGATCGTGGTTGGCCGCCACGGCAAGGATGAGCCCCATGAGAAGCAGACCCTGCCCACCGCTCCCGCAGAAGCGCACTTCGACGAAATCGCGGTCGGCCAGGAGTCCCACACGGGCTGAGACTCGCGGCGTTTCTGTCTCCTCAGGGCCGGCGGCCCTTACTCCTTGTGGCGCGTTTGCCGAAGGGTTCACTTCTGCTCCTTGGCGGCGGGCGCCGATGCTTCCTCAGCCTGGGCCCTGGCGTCGGCCGTGTAGGCCTGTAGGAATTCCGGCGCGGTCGTATCCTCGTGCAGGATGCCGGTCACGATCTTGCCCGCCAGTTCCTGGCGCGAAAGACCGGCGGCCTTCGCCTTCGAGATAGACCGGGTTCGCTCGTCGTCCAGCATGCGCGGCGCGTTGGCCGTACCGTTTCGCCTGCCGTATTCCGTCGGACAGGGGACCACCGCCTCGATGAAGGCGAAGCCGGGATGTGCGATCCCTTTCTTGATCAGCTTCTCCAGCTGCCGAATGTGCCCAGCCGTGCCCCGCGCGACAAAGCTCGCCCCGGCTGCCTCAGTCAACCTGCACAAGTCGAAGGGTGGCTCCACGTGACCGTGGGGAGCCGTGGTGGCGCGACCGCCGACTTCCATGGTCGGCGAGAGCTGACCCCCGGTCATCCCGTATATCTGGTTGTTGAAGAGGACGCACGTGAGGTCGATGTTGCGCCGGCAGGCGTGGATGAGATGGTTTCCCCCGATGGCGGCGCCATCGCCGTCGCCCGTCAGCACGATCACCGTGAAGTTGGGCCGCGCCATCTTGATACCAGTGGCCACGGCGATGGCCCGTCCGTGGATGGAGTGCACAGTCCCCAGGTCGATGTAGTTCGAAGCGCGGCTGGAGCAGCCGATGCCGCTCACCACCACGGTGCTCTCCCGCTTGAGCCCGAGGTCGAGCGCAGCCCTCAGGAAGGCGGCGGTCACAATGCCATTCCCACAACCCGGGCACCAGATATGAGGCAGACGCTCTGTGTGAAGAAACTCTTCGATCTCTAGTGACATCGCCTACACGCTTTCGTACTTGCCTATGAGTTCCGCGATCCGGTCGAGGATCTCGCGAGGCGTGAACAGGGTGCCGTCGATCTTGCCCATACCGATGACCGTGGTCCACTGCTCGGCCATCTTGCGTACTTCGTGCGCGTATTGACCCAGGTTCAGCTCCGGTATGAGCATGAACTCCACCCGTCTGGCCACCTGCTGGATGATCTCCACCGGCAGCGGGAACAGGGTATAGAGGTGCAGCACCTCCACCGGCAGGCCTTCTTGGTCGGCGAGCTTCCAGGCCGCCCGAGCCGTGCGGGCGCACGAGCCGTAGGCCACGATACAGACCCGGCCCTTGCCCTCGTTCTTCACGTCGTACAGGCAGAGCTCGTTGCGATGGTGGGCCACCTTGTTGTACAGCTCCCGGAGGAACGAGTCGCTCTTCTCCGGATCGTTCGTGGGAAAGCCGGTGTCGTCGTGGAAAAGGCCGGTCACGTGAGGGTGGCTACCCGATCCCAGCACATGGGGCCGATGCACTTCGCGCGCCAGATCGGGGTGGATGTAGCCGGGAGTGAAATCGAAGTCACCGCTGGTGAGACGGTAGCGGCCGATCAATTCGGGTGAGAAGCTCTCGCGCATCTGGCCCACGAGCTGGTCCGCCAGAAGGATGACCGGCGTGCGGAAACGTTGAGCGAAGCGGACTGCCGCCATGGTCAGCCGGTACATATCGGCGACATTGGAAGCGGCCAGAACGATCGCGGGATGGTCACCGTGCGTACCCCACCGGGCCTGCATGACATCGCCCTGCGAAGGCGCGGTAGGCCGGCCGGTCGATGGCCCTACTCGCATGACATTCACGATGAGGAGCGGCGTCTCCACCATGATGGCGTAGCCCAGAGCTTCTTGCATCAGGGAGAAGCCCGGGCCCGAGGTGGCGGTCATGGCCAACTCGCCAGTGAGCGCCGCCCCGATGCAGGCGCAGATCGACGCGATCTCGTCTTCCATCTGGATGAAGACTCCGCCGGCCGCGGGCAGCCTGTCGGCCATAGCCTCCATGATTTCCGAACTCGGCGAGATGGGGTAACCGGCGAAGAAGCGCACACCAGCATCGAGCGCTCCCAGTGCGCAGGCGCGATTGCCCTGAATCACCAGGCTGCTCTGATCGACTCTTTCTCCGAGTAAGTGACTGTGCCATTGGTCCATATGCATCGGGCAGTTTAGCATCCGAAGCCCGCGCGAAGGCCGCGATCCGCGTTGAAGTCGCCAGCTCTGGTGAGATTGCGCCCGGGAATCGGCTAGACTAGAAACAAGAGAGAAGAGGGTGGAAGGCGGCAGCCATGACAAGCATCGCGAAGCTCAGAATCGACGGGGCGACCCACGATCTTCCCGTGGTGGTCGGGACCGAGGGCGAACACGCCATCGACATATCCAAGCTTCGGGATACCACCGGACACATCACTCTTGACGAGGGCTACACAAACACCGGGTCGTGCCGGTCGGCCATCACTTTCATCGATGGTGAGAAGGGCATCTTGCGCTATCGCGGCATCCCTATCGAGCAGCTGGCCGCCAACAGCACGTTCGTCGAGACCTGTTGGCTTCTCATCTACGGCGAGTTGCCGACCCACGAGCAGCTCAAGCGCTGGAGCAGTCTCTTCACCAAGTACGAGATGATCCACGAGGGGCTCTATCACCACTTCGACGGATTCCCCTCTACCGGGCACCCCATGGCCATACTCTCGGCCATGATCAACGCCATCAGTTGTTATGAGCCGGATCTCATGGAAATGGAGAGCCCCACGACTTTCCAGATCTCAGCCGCGCGTCTCATCAGCAAGCTGCGAACCATCGCGGCGGCCAGCTACAAAGCGTCAATCGGCCAACCGATCATCTACCCCAAACCGCACCTGGACTACTGCAGCAACTTCCTCCACATGATGTTCTCCATCCCCTTCGGCGATTACGAGCCCGACCCGGAGACGGTCGCCGCTCTGCAGCTGATCCTCATCCTGCACGCCGACCACGAGCAGAACTGCTCGTCGAGCACCGTACGGATGGTAGCTTCCTCCGGGGCTAACATGTTCGCCAGCTGCGCGGCCGGTGTGTGCGCCCTGTGGGGACCGCTTCACGGTGGAGCCAACGCGGCCGTGGTGGAGATGCTGCAGAACCTGCACGACAACAGGGTCGACCTCAACGACTACGTAGCGCGCATCAAAGACAAGAGCACCTCGCTCCGTCTCATGGGATTCGGTCACCGCGTGTACAAGAACTACGACCCGCGCGCCAGCATCATGAAGGAGCGGGCTGACAAGCTCTTGAGCAAGCTCAAAGGCGTCGACCCACTCCTCGAGATCGCCAAACGTCTCGAGGATGTGGCGCTCAACGACCCCTACTTCATCGAGCGCCGCCTGTATCCCAACGTGGACTTCTACTCGGGTGTGATCCTGCGAGCTATGGGCATACCGGTCAATATGTTCACGGTCATGTTCGCCATGGGCAGGATGCCCGGCTGGATAGCCAACTGGAAGGAAGTGCACGACAGCGACGGCGTTCTGTACCGCCCGCGCCAAGTGTATGTGGGCTCAGGACCGCGCGAATACGTCCCTATCGACCAGCGCTGAGGCAGCACGGGGCCCAGCGGCCCGTGCGGCCTGGAGACATCGTCAAGCCCTGGTTGCCGGGCGACGTTTTCGCAAACGCCAGCGGACCAAGAAGTACGCAGCGATCCCGAGGACGATCACTCCCCCCAGCGCGCCGGGCAGAACGGTCCCGAGGGTGACAAAGCGAAGCGAGTGGCTGACCTCGGCGATGGTGCTGGTCCCGGCCACCAGTCGAGCACTCAGGCTGTGCGGACCCTTGCCGCTCGCCACCGGCACCTCTATCGTTGTGGCGCCGGGCTGCAGTTGCACCTCGAGCTGCTCTCCCCCGAGCAGCGTCACGCCGTCTCCGGCAAGATCGAGTTCGGCGGTGACTGGGTAGTCCGCCGCGTTCTCCAGTGAGAGAGTGACCACTCCTTCGCGACCGACGATGATGGCCGGCTCGGCTCCCAAGATCTTCAACTTGCCAAGTTCGGTCCGGGCCAGCGCCTGAGCTCTTTCGGCGTACTGCAGACCGACGTTCGCCTCCTGAGGACTCGTGTTTGCCCGGCCCCACCAGCGGCTTTCCGCGGCGTAGAGCAGTCTGTGGGCCGATTCGACCGGAGCCCGCGTGGCGTCGGCGATGGCAGCAAGATCCGTCACCGCGTTGTGTGCGCTCCGGAGGGCCGCCAGCAGGACATCTTCGATGTAGCCCCCGGAAGCCTTGTCGACCTTGTTGAGCATGACCGGACGGGTGCCGGGCGAGTGAGAACGGAGCAGTTCCGCCAAAGTCTGGGTCCTGACCCACCCCAGGCTCCCAAGCGCTTCACCGATGCTCGCGAGGTACGCTTCGGGCGGGAGCTCGAACTGAGCCCCCGAAGCGACGACCACGGCATCACGAGGCCCCCGAGCCAACTCTGCAGCCAAGGCGGCGAAGAACCGCCCTGGGTCCCAGGGAGCGTCAACAACGGCGCTGAGCGACTCGTCGGCAAAGACAAGCGTGACACGGTCATTCTCGACGTTCCGCGCCCTGACCGCGACGCTTCCGTCCACCACCGATTCGGTTAGGGCGCTCGTCAGCCCGGAGGCGACCACCACGCGGTCGATCGAGGCCTGCGCGTAGTATGCAAGGCTATCCGGGGTGAGATCCAGGTCGGGGGAGTAGGCGCTCGAAATCGGCGCCCCCAGCCCGAGAGTCTGTGTCAACTCCCGCTTGCCCATTTGGATCTGCTCGAAGCCGTCTCTCCAGCCCTCGGCTCCTAGCATGGCCAGGTCCGCTCCCGCGTATGGGCTGACGGCCACCTCCACAGACCCGGTGGCAGCCGACCCAGCGAACGCGGAGACGATCGCGGCGGCGCTCAGCGCCGCCGGGTCCTCAGCCGTGGCCCTTTCTCTATTGCCGGAAGCATCCAGGCGGACGTAGCCATCGGCCATATCCCGCAACTGGGTGAGCAGCATGGGTTCGACCGCCAGCGTGAAGTGCCACGCGGGAAAGCGCGAAGACAGGCCGAGCATCGCCTCGAGGCCGCCGGCACTCGCGCCGGCCGGGCTCATCGCCTGCTCCAAGACACGGTCGTAGAAGACCCCGTCGGCATCCCGGTGGATACCCAGCGACAGGGGCCAGACGAAAGCTAGGTCGAGAGCCGTGTCTCGGGGAGCAGCCTTTCCCATCCACACCTGTCCGCTGGCCACGACAACCCCCGCCGCTTTGACCTCGACCACGAGCAGGTAGGCCCCAGCATTGGCCGGGGTGCCTCCGGGAAGCACCACTTCTTCGCGCAGCTTGCCGGCCGCCAGATCGGCGTCGTTTACCGGCGGGCCGGTCGCGGGGCTTTGCCCGAGGACCACGACGATCTTGGCCGCTTCCGGAAGCTCGGGAGTGCCCTGATGGATCTGGGCGAGTTCGGCCGGGCCTTCTACTCGCACGACCAGCTTGGTGCCGATCAGTGACTCTCCCACCTGCCCCGAGATGGTCAGAGTGGCCTGGTCTGCAACCAAGCTGAGGCCGCGGTCGAGGTCTACGGTGAGCGGCGCCGGGGCCGCCAAGACCGCGGGCACCGGACCAACGGTGAAGGCGGCAGACACGCCGATCATAGCGGCTAGTACGACCGCCACAAGCGGAGAGAAAGGGCATCGGGAACCGGCGAGCCTCATGGCAATTCAGTGTAACACGGCGCTCCGGGGCCCCGGCTCGGGGGACGCTCCCCCGCTACCGCGGAGGCTCTAGTCAGCTAAGACCGGACGAGCTGTCAGACGCTTCACCAATCGGACTACACTGCCCTCGGTCTCGCTGTGCGTCTGCTCTATGGAGTCCACCAGAGCCTTGATGATGGTGAGGGCCAATCCACCCTGGCAGACATCGTGGCCGGGACCCGAGATGGGCACGCGGTGCTTGTGATCGGGATCGGAGATCGTGATCTCCCAAGCTTCGGGCATCACATGGAAATCTATGCGGATCGAGGAAGGCTCCCCGGGATGCCTTTCCGCCTCGTCGGAGGGAGGGCTCCCGTCCGGTCCCCAGAGAAAGCAGGTGCAGGCTTCGGTCACCACGAGCTTGAGATCGGCGATGACCTCCTCGTCAAGCGCCTCGCGCGCCCCGACCACACTCGCCACCAGACGGCAGAGACCTACATATTCCGCCTTGCCAGGAATGACAAGTGAAATCGGCTGCCGTTCGCTTACCCCCATACCGCTCATCTATTTCGCCATTCGTCTAATGCTGGGGACAGATGGTCGCACGTCGTCTCGCAAAGAAGCTACCCCGCATTCGGGCGCGTCTAAACAGCCGGGGCCTCCATGGCCCATCAGTCCTCTGCCTCCACCAAGCCCAGATCCTCGCCGCAAGCCGCGCAAAGCCCCCGCTCGACTCCAGAGCATTCGACCTTCGGCTCGCCTCGACGCATCACCGTGCGACCGCAGCCGGGACAGACGGTATGGCGCGCAGCGTGTCCCTGCACGTTGCCCACGTACACGAAGCGAAGACCGGCATCCTTTCCGATGCGCACCGCCCGCTCCAAGGTCTTGATCGAGGTGGGGGGGAGATACGAGAGCTCGAAATCGGGCATGAAACGCGTCACATGCCACGGAGTCCCGGGACCGAGATGTTCCCGCACCCAACGAGCCATGGCCTGCAGACTTGCCTCGTCGTCGTTGAGCCCGGGCACGATGTTGGACACCACCTCGACGTGGCAGCCATGCCTTTCCTTTGCCCGCACTGCGCTCTCGTAGGCCGGTGTCGGATCCTTGACCTTTGTGAGCCGTGCCCATTGCTCAGCAGTGGCCCCTTTGAGATCGAACTTGAAGGCGTCAACCACTTCCCCCACGTAGTCCAGAGCCGGCTCGGTCAGATACCCTGCCGTTATGAAGGCGGTGTAGAGCCCTGCCTCCTTGAACGCCGCGCACACATCGTGCACGTATTCGATCCACACAGCCGGATCGTTGTAGGTGAACGCCACCCCCGAGAGCTTGTGCTTGCGCGCCATGGCCACCGCCTGCGCCGGCGTCAGCTCCGGCAGCCTGGAGGTCTCGGTGCGGGCGCTTGCGTGGGATATCTGCCAGTTCTGACAGCCCGTGCAGAGTACGTTGCAGCCGTAGCAGCCCAGAGACAGGGCCCGGGTGCCGGGGTGGAAATGGAAGAGCGGCTTCTTCTCGATCTCGTCGCTGATGATCGTGACCGGCCGCGCATAGGTCAGCCCCACCATGCAGCCGTTCCGGACGCCGCGCGCCCTGCACAGGCCCTCTTCATTCTCTCCCACAAGGCAGAGATGGGGACACAGCGTGCATCGCACCTTGCCACCGGCGGCCTCTTCCCAGAAGAGGGCCTGGGCCAGCACGCGGACGGCCGGCTGCGCGACGCTATCGGACATGCTTGGGTGGGAGCGGCTCATGGTAGGGGCGAAGTATACGCGTCGAGCGGTCGACCAGCCGCTCATTTGGCCCAACTTCTAGGCCGATAGTTAGACAGGACGGGCGTTCCCGTGGTATCAATTCATATTGGGCTGTGGTCATGCAGATCGGGCCCGGGTATCCACACAAGCTCATGACTTGATCGGCGCCCGTTCGCGAATCCAGGAGGAGGAAAGTTGAAAAGGAATCATGTCCTATTAATTGCGCTTCTGCTGTTGGCGCTGATCCTCGTACCAGCGATAGCCGCCTGTGGGACGACAGAAGAGACGACCACCACGTCAGCCGGCCAGTCGTCAACGACCAACGTGGGCGGCGGCGGTGACGTGACCGCCATCGCCGACGCTGCCATCGCGGCTGTGACTAAGTCCGCCAACATCGAGACGCCTCAGACCATCAAAGCCGGCTTCGTGCAGGCCGGGTCGGACACAGCGTTCCCGCCCATGGAGTTCTCCGACGAGAAGGGCGGCTATATCGGTTTTGACGTCGATCTGTGCATCGCCCTCTCCAAGAAGATGGGCCTCGAACTCGAAGTGGTCTCGACGGCCTGGGACGGCATCATCCCTGGTCTTCTTGGCGACCGCTACGACATCATCATGTCGGCCATGAGCATCACGGAGGAGCGGCTTCAGCAGGTGAACTTCACCGACGCGTATCTGCCCGGTATTATCGCCATCAGTGCACCCAAAGCAGCCCCGATCACCGAGGCCGCCGGGCTTGCCGGCAAGATAGTCGGCGTGCAAGTCGACACCACCGGCCAGTTCGAGGTTGAGAAAGTCGCCGGGGTCAAGGAGATCAAGAAATACCCCACCATCCTTGACGCCTTCGCGGACATGGCGGCCGGCCGGGTGGACGCCGTCGTCAATGACGAGCCGGTGAACGCCTACATCATCGCCACCAACACCGATTACAAAGAGAAGTTCGCCAACACGGGCGGCATCGTCACAGTCAACGACTACGGCTATGCCATCAAGAAGGAGAGTGCGGCCCTTCTCGCCGCGATGAACACCGCCCTCGCGGAACTCAAAGCCGAGGGTGTCTATCAGAAGATCTGTGCCAAGTGGGGCCTGACCGGCGTCAAGTAGTCACCCACTTGAGGCTTGGCTTCAACGAGCCTGTCGGTCTATAGTCCAAGACAGGGGTCGTAGCTTCGGCTTCGGCCCCTGTCTTTGTCGATACGCCGCCCAGCGAAATAGGAGGCGACCGGAGGTGACCTGGTGAACGCGTTTTTCAACGGAGAGATCTTCAAGGATTCTCTTTGGCTGCTGGTCAAGACGTTGCCGACGGTGTTCGAGGTGCTGGTCCTGGGCCTCATCTGCGCATGGGCCTGGGGTCTCGCCCTTTCCTTGATCCGGCTCTCACGGTTTCGCGCTCTCCGTTACCTGGCCGGCGCGTATATCGACCTCTTTCGGGGACTGCCGCTGCTCTTGCTCTTCATCTTCATCTACTACGGTCTGCCACATGCCGGACTCAAGCTCAACGCCCTTTCTTCCGGCGTACTTGGCATCGCCCTCTGCTACGGCGCCTATTCGGCCGAGATCTTCCGGGCCGGCATCCAAGCGATCGCCAAAGGACAGACCGAAGCTGCCCGCTCTTTGGGGATGACGCACGGTCAGGCCATGCGCTACGTCATCCTGCCCCAGGCCGTGAAGCTCGTCGTCCCGCCGCTCACGAACGAGCTCATAGCCATGATCAAGGACACGTCGCTCATGTCGGTCATCGCGGTCCCGGAACTGCTCTTCAGGGCAAAGGAGAAGATGGGGGTGGTCGCCAACTCGACCCCCTTGACGGTGGCGGCGCTCATCTACATCGTCTTCACGATCCCGCTCATCCGAGTGGCCGCGCGCATGGAGAGCAAGCGTAGAAAACGGAGGCCTGGCGGCAAACCGCCCGCCGGGATCACCCCGGAGGCCGGGATCGCTGACGCGCAGCTCTACGATGCGGACATCGCCGCGCAACTACCCAAAGGGGGGTACGGTTGATGACCAGCATGATCGAACTCATCGATGTCCACAAGTCCTTCGACAGTCTCGAGGTCTTGAAGGGAGTCAACCTCACCGTTGTCAAGAAGGAGGTGGTGGTGGTCATCGGCCCCTCCGGTTCCGGCAAGTCCACCATGCTGCGCTGCATCAACGGGCTTGAGCCTATCCTGAAGGGCAAGGTCATCATCGAGGGCGAAGACCTCCACGGCCCCCACACCGACCCAAACAGGATCCGGCAGCGGATCGGCATGGTCTTCCAGAGCTTCAATCTGTTCCCCCACAAGGACGCCCTGCACAACGTCATGATGGCTCCGCTCAAAGTCCAGAAGAAGCCGAAAGCCGAAGCCGAGCAGATAGCTCGCGAGCAACTGTGCCAGGTAGGCCTCGCTGAGAAGATGCACGCTTACCCCGACGAGCTGTCCGGCGGCCAGCAACAGCGCGTGGCCATCGCCCGGGCGCTGGCCATGAAACCCGACATGATGCTTTTCGACGAGGTCACCTCCGCCCTCGACCCGGAGTTGGTGGCCGAGGTGCTGGGCGTCATGCAGGGCCTGGCCGAATCGGGCATGACCATGGTGGTGGTCACCCATGAGATGGGCTTCGCCCGAGAGGTGGGGACGAGGCTGATCTTCATGGACGGAGGCGTGATAGTGGAGGAGGGCGATCCGCGAGAGATGATCCCGAATCCAAAGGAGCCCCGGACGCAGAAGTTCCTGAGTATGGTCCTCTAGGAAGCGCGCGCCCGGTTTCGCCGCCGGCGCCACAGACCCCAGCCGATGAGGCCCACGACCACGACGGCGAGCACGATGTAGAAGACCTCGTTGTACCGGCCGAACTGCTCCTGCAGCTTGCCCCACGGGTCAGCTCCCGCGGCTTTGCCCGCGGCGTAGCCCAGGTACGCTAGAGCGGCGTTCCAGGGCACCGAGCCAAGAAGGGAATAGAGCAAGAATTTGCCCACCGGCATCTTTGCTATGCCCGCAGGCAGGGAGATGAAGGTACGCACCCCCGGCATCATGCGGGTGAAGAAGACGGTGGCCTGCCCGCGTCTTTCGAACCAGCGGTCGGCTTTGTCCAGATGATGCGCGCGAATGCCCACATAGCGCCCGTACTTGACGAAGAGCGCCCGGCCTCCATACCGGCCCACCGCGTAGGCTATGCTCGATCCCACCATGTTGGCGGCCGTGGCCACCACGATCACCATCCAGAGATGCGTGTGCCCCTGGGCGGCGAGGAACCCTCCATAGGGAACCACGATCTCGCTGGGAATGGGGATGCAGGCGCTTTCGGCGACCATCGTCACGAAGACGACGAGCAGGCCGTGGTTTTCCAGCAGGGGGATCAGCCAGTCCTGAAAGAAGCTCATGGGCGGCTATTCTACGCGGGGTCGGTCAATGAAGGCGTGAAGCCGGGCCAAGGCTTGCTCGAAGCACTCGCGCAGCCGATCTTCCAGGTCCCCGTAATTCGGCTGAGCGCGCCGATCTCGGAACCGGTGCCGGAGGTCTTGCTCCACTTCTCCGGCCAGATGTGTGGTCTCGTCGTCGAGCCGGCGCATGAACTCCTCGCTCCCCAGTTGCCGGAGCAGCGTGGACAAGTATTCGTACGACGCGGCGAACGCCGCGGTCGGATCGGCGATGACCGGTGCGTTAAGGTCCAGGAAGTAAGAGGTGAAGGCCCGCTTGAAACCCAAGCGCAGGGACTGCAAAGAACCGTGGGCCATGGCGCCGCTCAGCGGGTGTATGCCACCTCGCGCCAAGATGGGTGAGGAGGGGGCCCTATCTTCCGGGAGCGGTGACCCGCCGGGAAGTAGGCGAACGCGCCGGCCTCGTCGTCGAATGCGACCTCCAACTGCCCCTCGATAAGCCTGAGATCGAGCCACGCGCTGCGAAACACCAGTTCGCGCAGCCAGTACACCAGACACTCGCCATGCAGCGTGAGGACTTCGTCGCCGCGCTGGAGAAGGTATTCTCCCAGGGAACTGACAGGGAATTCGATGCTCCCGCCGGCGACCAGCTGCACCAGGTCAGCGCACTCATCGTGTAGAAGGATGCCGGGCTCGACGAGTCCCAGTTCGACGGCAGCCATCTCGACCCTTTGGGCAAAGTCTATGCTGTTGAACCCATATCTGAAGCTGCGGAACTCGAGGATATAGTCCTCGCCTGAGGCGTAATTAGGATGCGCGTGACGGTTTTCCGGCGTCATGGAAGTCCCTCTGGCGCTGTGAGACGTTGCTGCATACGTATTGTACCAAGGAGTCGGTTCCCCTGTTCGCCGTCGCCGTCTGCGGGCGGACGAGTATCCGGTGCATCCTTGTGCCCGCCATGACGAGGATTCATAATGGGCGCATGGACAGACGCCTGCACAGAGATTCTGACTTCCGTTTGCGACGGACGGCCGTGCCGGGGGCACTCGTCGCCCTCCTCGCCCTCTTGGTCTTGGCCATCGTGGGCCTCACCGCGTGCGGCGGAGGAGGTGCCGGCGCGGACCCCCAGACGGTACTCGCCGGGGCCTCGGTCAACATGAAGACGATCAAAGGATTCCACTTCGTCTACGAGGTGCACAAGCCGGCGGGGGCCGAGCCGGGCAGTGGGCTGGAGATCGGCCGCATCACCGGTGACATCAATACCGACGGCAATATGCAGGCCACAGTCGATGTAACGCAGGGCGGCCTCCCGCTCTCGCTGGAATTCATCGCCGTGGGAGACACTCACTATATCCGCGATCCGCTCTCGCAGAAGTGGACTTCGATCCCTGCCGCGAAAAGTCCGGTGGGCACCCTCAATCTGAGCACCGGCACTATCCGGATACTCGACCGCATAACCGAGACTTCGTATGAAGGACAGGAGAGCAAGGGTGGCGTCAAGTGCCATCACATCAGCGGCAAGGTTGCGGCCGAGGAAGTAAAAGCCATCGCCGGAATGGTCGATACCACCAACTTGTTCCCCACCGACATATGGGTAGGGGTCGGCGATGGCCTCGTCTACGAGGTCGACATCGAAGGACCGGCCACCCCTAACGAGGCCGAGGGGATCTGGCGCAGCATCGTGCTGTCAGAGCTTGACAAGTCCGTAGACATCCGGGCGCCACAGTAGTCGTGCGAGAACGAACGGCCGGCACGGAGGCCGTGATCCAGAGGGTCTCTCGGCGGGCGATTCTCGCCGTGGTCGCGTTGTGCGCAGCGGTCTTCGTCGCCGCTCTCGATCAGACCATGGTCCTCACGGTCATGCCTTCGATCATGCGCTCCTTCTACATCAGCGTGCGCGACCTCAACGACGCCGGCTGGATCATCACCGGCTACCTGCTGGGCTACACCATCGCGATGCCCCTCTTTGGCCGCCTGGCCGATGTGTGGGGACGGCGGCCCATGGCCATCGTCGCCCTGCTTCTGTTCCTGATAGGGAGCGCCTTCTGCGTCGTGCTGAGCCGGCTCGACCTCTTTGTGGCCGCGCGCGTGGTCCAAGCTGCGGGCGGAGGAGCGCTGGTCCCCATCGCGATGGCCGCCGCGGCCGACATGTTCCCGCCGGGGCGGCGGGCCCTGGTGCTCGGCATTGTCGGCGGCGCGGCCGAGGCCGGCGGAGTGCTCGGCCCCATCTATGGTGCAGGTCTGACGGCCCTGTGGACCTGGCAGCTCATCTTCCTTGTCAACGTCCCGCTCTGCATCCTTCTCATGGCCGTGTGCTGGCGCCTTCTGCGCCCGGGGCTAGGCTACCGCGCCTCCACGCCTCCCGACGATGAACCCGCTCCCGCCGACCGCGGGAGTCGCTGGTGGCAAGGAGGACGGGTCGACTACGTCGGGGCCTGCCTCATGGCCCTCGCCTTGGCCGGCATCACCATCGGCCTGGGCACGGGAACCCAGACCATCGACGCCACCACGACGGCGACTTCGACCCCCGTCAAGTGGCCGTGGCTGGTCGTCAGTGCAGTCTCCTTCGTCGCCTTCGTCCTCTATGAGCGTAGACATCAGCGGCCGCTGGTGCGGCTGGACTTCTTCAAACGGCCGCCTTTCGCCGCGGCCAATGTGGCGCACTTTTTCGTCGGGGCGGCGTTGATCATCGGCATGGTCGAGATACCGCTGTACGCCTACACGCTCTTCGACATGACGGAGATCGAGGGCGGGCTTTTGTTGATCCGCATGACCCTCACGATCCCGGTAGGCGCCGTGATCGGTGGATGGCTGGCCGATATCGTCGGCTACCGTATCACCGGAGTGATGGGGTTCCTCGTGGCCGCTGGGGGCTACCTGCTGGTCAGCCGCTGGCCCCTCGACCCCGGGCAGGTCCAGATGACACGGGATCTTATGATCAGCGGACTCGGGTTCGGTCTTGTCATCGGCCCTATCGGTGCCAGCGTGACTTCTTCGGCAGGGCCAAGGTGGATGGCCACAGGATCGGCCCTGGTGACGGTCTCCCGCATGATCGGCATGGTGGTCGGGCTCTCCGCGTTGAGTTCCTGGGGAGTGCGCCGTTTCAACTCCCTCGCGGCGAACATCTCCACCCCCATAGTGAGGCCCGAAGGCATCTCCGATGAGCAGTGGCAGGCCATGAAGGACACCGCGGCTGCGGCGACAAAGGCCGCGGCACACACCGTGTTCGGCGAGTTCTTCCTCATCGCCGCCATCGTCATGGCGGCGGCCGTCATCCCAGCCATGTTCTTCTACAAGCAGAAAGCCCGCGGAACCAGCCATATTCCCTTCCTGCCCCACTAACTGCCTAGCCCCGGCGGGTCCCCCCTGTCCGACGCCTTAGCTACAATAGACGTGGCTCTTGATACAGCGAGCGGAGACACCTTGAACGACGATCAACTCGATCTTGGAACGTCCTTTGGGACCCCCCGGCCCTCCGACCGGTCGGCCCGGATCTCGGTGTGCGACCTCGTGCCCGGCACCGTGATCGAGGGCGTCTACCTGCTTTCAAGCAAGGAGACAAGACATACCAAGGCGGGCAAGCCGTTCTTCAAGCTCAGGCTCAGCGACCGCACTGGCACCGTCGATTGCACGGTGTGGGAGGTCGAGACGATGGAGGCCGGTCTCGGCGCCGGTGATCTCGTGTCCATCGACGCCCGTGTCTCCGAGTACCAAGGGAAGCCGCAACTGGAGGCCTCGAGAGTAGTCCCCGCTCCCTCCAGCGCCGCCCAAGCTCGAGACTTCCTGCCCTCCACCTACCGCGATGTGGAGGAATTGAAGGGCTTCCTCCAGTTCCACATCGGCTCAGTGCTCGACCGGGATTACGGCGCCCTTCTGCGGGGTTTCTTCGAGGACCCCGACTTCTTTGAGGCCTTCACCAACGCTCCGGCGGCCAAACTCTACCACCACGCGTACTTGGGCGGCCTCATGGAACACACCGTCGGCGTAGCCGAGATGTGCGATTTCGTGGGTCAGCAGTACGGCCGCGTCGATCGCGATCTTCTCCTCACCGCCGCCATTCTTCACGACGTCGGCAAGACCCGCGAACTCACGTTCGATACCACCATCGACTTCACCGACGCCGGACGCTTCCTTGGCCACGTCATCCAGGGAGTGACACTTGTGTCGGAGAAGGCCAAGGAGATGCAGTCATTCCCGGAGGCAAAGCTCCAACAGCTCCTGCATTGCATCGTCAGCCATCACGGCGAATTGGAGTGGGGATCGCCCAAACGCCCCAAGACCATCGAGGCTCTGATCCTTCACCACGTCGACAACCTCGACGCCAAGGTCAAGGGATTCCTCGAGATAGTCGACGGGTCCCGGGACGCGTCCTGGACCGACTTGCGCAATCTCTTCCGCAGGCCGCTACACGTGCCTCGCGCCACCCACCAGGAGGACGACTTCCTGCCGCCGGGCGAAGACGGACCCGGAGGATCCGGCTAGTTCTCTTCCTCGCGAAGGCTGGTCTCGATGGTCTCGTTGACCTCGCTGTCGACAGCCGGGACCACTTTCTTCCTGTGCTCCGCGTCCTCGGTGTCGCGACCCAGCAACGACGACTCGCCAGTCATCATGGCGTCGAAAGCCTTGGCTTTCAGCCGGCTGCGGGTCACCTCTATGCGACTCCGCATGGAATCGTAGTCCACCGGCTCTTCTGGCTCGGCGTCCGCGTCCACGTCGAGGTCCACCACCGCGGGGGCAGGGGGCTCGATCAGTTCCGCGAGATCCTGCTCGAGATCCCGCTCGAGGTCTTGCGCAAGATCCTCGGGCACATTCGGCGCCGCGATCGCGGGTGAAACGGTCCAGTCGTCCTCGGGCGCTTCGGTCCCAGCGACGAAGGGCTGTTCGAGCTCGCGCCGGATGCGGCGGCGTGTCTCTTCGATCCGCGCCTTCAGATCGTCCACCGGTGCGGTGGCGGCTGCCGGCAGAGCCTCGGCCAGAGACGCCTCGGCGTGCAACACCTCGAGGACGGGCGCCTCTGCAACCTCCTCGACAACGGGCAATTCCACCACCGAGGTCTCATGATAGGTATCCTCGATCTCGACAAGCCCGGGCTCCTCAACCGTGGACTCGGACCACGCCGGGACGTGTCGTTCCCCTCGCTCGTCCATCGGGGAACGTTCGATCTCGGCAGCCGGCATGGGGGGGAACTCGTCCGGAACGACCTGCAGGAAGTTCTCGAGAGCCTCATCGGCCGCCGGTACTTCGGCGAGGGTCCAACCCGAACCCGGGAGCGGCTCCTCGAGGAAATCGCGCGTCAACACCAGCTCCGACTCTGCCTCGTCCGCCGTCGGGACGACCGGCTCCTTCACCTCCACCGGTGCTTCTGTCCCGATGGAGACTGCACTCTCGACCTCCGGGAGGTCCACGGGGAGTTCCACTATGGGCGCCTCGGCGGACGCTGCCGGTGCCGGCTCCCACTCCATGACGGGTGCGGCCTCGGGCTCAGACACGGGCGGCGCCTCCACCTCCGACGGCTCGACTACAGGAGCAGGCCATGATACGGGTTCCCACTCGAACTCCGAGACCACCGGGGGCGCAGCCTCTTCCGGCGTCTCTACTACTGCGGGCTTGATGACCGCCCAAGGGGCTTCCTCCGCCACCGGGGCTTCATCTACAACCAATGTGGGGGCTTCGGTGACTTCAGCGGCCGGCACCTCAGCGGCGGACTCCCACCACGGCACCGGCTTGGGCTCGACCGGCGCTTCCACCACTGGCATCTCCACGACCG
>Ga0154815_173_pt4 | contig 18897 bp, 15 predicted proteins | sample Rifle2008BG16ft_FD_105823 | JGI IMG/M metagenome (GOLD analysis project Ga0154815, IMG submission 105823) | Actinobacteria bacterium RBG_16_64_13
AAGGCGACGTGGTGTCGGTCGGGCACGAGGTGACAGTGAGTTCAACGTCTCGCCCGGCCATGCGGTCTCCCGGCACTTTCACGCGCACGCCCAAGCCGATGGCGACGTCGGGGCCGAGCCGCAGGCGCACGTGCCCCGAGCCCGGCGGCACAACCTCACCAAAAGTCTCTCTTGGCGGCCGTCTGAGCTCGAGGAACACCTCGGTGGCAGTCGTGGCCAGCGCCTTGCCGGAGCGGATGTAGATGGGCACTCCCGCCCAACGCCAGCTGTCTATGAAGAGCCTCACCGCGACATACGTCTCGACGGTGGAGTCTGGCGCTACTCCTGAAGCCGTGCGGTAGCCCGCGTACTGTCCTCTCACCACCTGATCTAGCCGGAGAGGCAGAACGGACTTGAGCAGCCTGGTCTTCTCATCTCGGTAGGTATCGAGAGTCCCGCCGCCCGGGGGGTCCATCGTCACGATCGCCAACACCTGGAGAAGGTGGTTCTGCACCACGTCCCGGATGGCCCCCGCTTCTTCATAGAAACGGCCCCGATTCTTGACACCATAATCCTCGGCCATGGTGATCTGGATGCAACGGACATGGTCCCGGTCCCAAATGGGCTCGAGCAAAGGATTCGCGAACCTCGTATAGGTGATGTTCCGGACGGGCTCCTTGCCCAGGTAGTGATCGATGCGGAAGATCGCCTCCTCTGGAAAATACTTCTGAAGTGTCCTATTCAGCTCTTCTGCCGAGCGCAGATCTCGGCCGAACGGCTTCTCGACGAGCACGCTGGCTCCCTCGGTGCACCTGCAACCGACCAGGGCTTCGGTCACCACCGGGAATACGCTCGGTGGGACCGCCATGTAGAAGAGCGGGTGTTGCGCGTCACCCAGCGCCTTTCGCAGCTCCACATACGTGCCAAGCGCTCCATAGTCGCCCGAGACATACTGCAGCATGGCCGCGAACTCCTCGAACGCAGCGGCATCGTATTCCCCGCTCTGCTCGAGGCTCTCGCGCGCGCGTGCCCGCAGCTGATCGACGGTCCACGGGGATCTGGCCACCCCGATGAGCGGCATCCTGAGGCGCTGGTCGCGGACCAGCCTTTGCAGCGCGGGAAAGATCTCCTTGTGAACCAGGTCGCCCGTGGCACCGAAGAACACCAGGGCGTCGGAACGAGGCGGCTCCACCACCTGGCTCATTCTGAGGACCTCCCGGCGAGAAGGGCGGCCGAATCGTCATCCAGGTACCAGACCACCGTGCCACTTTGAGGCCGGACTAGCTGGGCCGGAAGACGTTCGGGGTCGATGGGGCCTTCGAGCACTTCCCCGACCACAGCCGCTTTCGCGCGGCCGCTGGCAAGGAAGAGAACCGAGGCGGCCTTGTTGATGAAGGACGCTGTCAAACTAATACGCCATAGGCCCCGGCCGGCACCGCCTCTGTCATCCGGGCCGGCGCCAACCGGTCCATCGCTCCCCGGGCCGTCGCCGGCAATGACCGGCGTGACCCAACGCTCCGTCTCGCGCAACGCGTCCGAACCCGGGAAGAGCGAGGCCGTGTGCCCATCTGTGCCCACGCCCAGAAGGACGAAGTCGAGGCGCTCCCGCTTCCCCCTCTCGCCGCGCGACGGCCAGGCCCCCCCGACATCTCGGGTGGCGCCGAGGAAGCTGCGTAACAGGTGTTCGTAGTCGTCGGCCGAGGACGAAGCGTCGCGCGGGCCGTTCGCGCCCGCGCCGGCCCGGCACCTCATCGGGTGGATCTGGCCCGGCGCGATGGGAACATGATCGAGCAGGTTTTTGCGGGCCATGCTTTCGTTGCTGCGAGGGTCGTGCACGTCCACACACCGCTCGTCGCTCCAGAAGACGTGTACTTTGGCCCAAGACACCTGCCCCGAGAAGGGAGGTCGCGCGAGAAGCTGGTACATCCGCTCTGGGGAGGAACCACCCGACAGCGCCACCGTGAAGCAGCCCCGAGTCTCCACGGCTCGACGAGCTTCTTCGACGAAAAGGGCAGCCGCGGCCCAAGCAAGGCTTTCAGCATCCGGATGGACCACGACCAGCGGGCCTGCCGCTGGTGCCGCCGCATGAAACGCGGCGCCGTCAACAGTGGGGTGCTCCACCTATGACTCCTCCCCTCCACCCAGCCAGTCGGTATGGAAGATCCCTTCTTGGTCGGTGCGCTTGTATGTGTGCGCCCCGAAGTAGTCGCGTTGCGCCTGTATTAGGTTAGAGGGCAGCCATTCGGCCCGGTACGCATCGAGGTAGGCAAGCGCGGTCATGATCCCGGGAACGGCCACCCCCGCGGACACGCCCATCTTCACCGCCAGGGCCAGATCACTTCGCCGCGAGGCGACGGCCCTCGAGAGTTGGGTGTCTAGCAGCAGATCGGGCAATCCCGGCCGGCGTTGGAAGGCCACTTTGATGTCACGCAAGATCGCCGACCTGATGATGCAGCCGCCCCGCCATACCGACGCCACGTCCTCCAACCGCAGGCCGAAGTCCAGGCTCTCAGAGGCCGCGCGGAGATGTGCGAAGCCCTGCGCGTAGGTGATCACCAGGCCCGCGTAGAGCGCGTTCCGCACATGTTCGATCTTCTGCAGTCTGGAGGCGGCTCCATCGGTACTTTGCCGCGCGGGCGCGGCGATGTCGTGTAGATCGGGCTCCGGCCGGAGCATGGTGGGCGCTACCTGTCTCTGGTCGTCCAAGACGGACAGGTTCCGCATGGCCACGGCGATGTCGATGCTGGGGCCGGGAACGTGCAGATCCATGGCGCTTTGCGAAGTCCACATGCCGGTGCCGAGCTGCCCTGCTTCCCCGAGGATCACGTCCACGAGAGACCCCCCGGTCTTCTCGTCGCGCCGGCCGAAGATGTGGGCAGTTATCCCCACGAGGTATGATTCGAGCTCCGCCGCGTCCCACTCCGCGTAGACGGCGGCCAACTCCTCGTTTGAAAGACCCAGTACCTGCTTGAGTAGGGCGTAGCTGTCGGCGATAAGCTGCATGAAGCCGTATTCGATGCCGTTGTGGACCATCTTCACGTAGTGACCCGCGGCACCGGGCCCCAGGTAGGTCACGCACGGCTCCCCATCGACGTGGGCGGCCACCGCCTCGAGTATGCCCCGCAAGGACTCGTAGGCGTGCTTCGGCCCGCCCGGCATCAGGCTGGGCCCGGTCCTGGCCCCGTACTCGCCGCCGGAGATGCCCAGTCCGAAGAAGTGGATGCCCTTCGCTGCAAGGGACTTCCCTCGCCGCTGGGTGTCCTGGAAGTACGAGTTGCCACCGTCGATGATGACGTCTCCGCGCCCAAGAACTGGCACCAGCTCGGCGATGACGGCATCCACCGGCGCCCCCGCCTTCACCATGATCAGGACGCGACGTGGCTCTTCGAGCGACTCCACCAAGTGGCCGAGTGAATAGCAAGGCTGCACCCGCCTCGCCGGTCCGATCTCCGACGAGAACTCACGGGTCACCGCGTCGGTGCGGTTGTAGGCCGCCACCGCGAACCCATGATCGGCCATGTTCAGCACGAGGTTGCGGCCCATGACGCCAAGCCCTACCACGCCGATATCGTTGCCGCTCGGGTCCATTTCGCCCTTTCTCCCCTCTTGAAGGTCACCTCAGGCCGGCATCAGCAGGCGCGGCACGGCTTGCCACCGGCGGCGGCCGCCCCTAGTATAAGTTCATGCCCATTCTGGACGTATTTCTACGCATCCTCATCGCAGCCGTGCTCGGGGGGCTCATCGGGCTGGAGCGCGAGATCCGGGAGCATACTGCCGGCTTCAGGACTCACATCCTGGTGTCGGTGGGGGCGGCCGCTTTCACCCTGGCTTCATCATACGGTCTCGAAAGCACAGGTTTTGACCCAAACCGCATCTCCGCCCAGGTTGTCACGGGGATAGGCTTTCTCGGCGCCGGGGCCATCATCCGCTACGGTGTTTCGGTGCGCGGTCTGACGACTGCCGCGAGTCTGTGGACCGTGGCCGCCGTGGGACTGCTGGCTGCCCAGGGTTTCTATTCGGCGGCGCTGATAACGACTGCGCTGGTGATCGTCAGCCTGTATCTCTTGCGCCTGATCGAGGACAAGCTGCTCTATCCTCTCGTGGGGCAGACGGTCGGAGTGCGGGTGCACTTCCGTTCGGCAGGCTATGCGCCGCTCGCGCAGCTGATAGACATGCTGCAGCAGTCCCGAGTGGCGGTAAAGGAGATGGCCGTGGCGCCCGGCGACGACCAGAACGACACCATCCATCTGCTACTCAAGCTGCCGCGCGGCCTCGATGCAACCAAGCTAACGGCCCTGGTCGGCAACCTCGAAGAGGTGAAGTCGGTCCGCGTCGACTAGGTCCGTGGCGTTTCCGGGGACCGCCGGAAACGCCGCGCCGCGCACCCGCGACCGCTCAGTAATCCCGCAGGATGTCGATCATGATGTCGGTCGCCTTCAGGGCGTAGTCCCGCGGTATGGTCAGTGGAGGCATGAACCGGAAGACGTTCCCATGCCGTCCGCAAGGAGTCATGAGCACGCCGCTGTTCAGCAGCCTCATGGCGATCTCCCCGACCTTGGCTCCCTCCAGCGGCTCCTTCGTCTCTCTATCGGCCACGACTTCGCATCCGACCATCAGGCCGCGGCCGCGCACCTCTCCGATGCACTTCACAGAGCTCATGGCCTGCGTCAGACGATCCTTGACCTCCGCGCCAAGGGACACCGCTCTCCCCAGCAGATCGGTCTCCGGATCGGTGATGAGATCGATGTTGGTCATGCAGACTTCGCAGCTCAGGGCGTTACCAGCGAACGTGCTGGGCTGAGAACCTGGGGAGAGGCTCTTCTCCATGTCGGCTCGATAGGTGATGCCGGCCATAGGCAGGTCTCCACCCATGCCTTTTCCCCAGGTGAGGATGTCCGGGACCACCCCCGAGTACTCTACGCACCACATCTTGCCGGTCCGGCCGGCGCCGGATTGGACCTCGTCGGCGACGTAGAGGCAACCGTTCTTCTCACACGCCTGCTTGATGATCTGGAAGAACTCCGGCGGCGGAGCCACATAGCCGCCCTCGCCCTGCTCGGACTCCACGATGACGGCAGCCACGTCGTCCATTCCCGTGTACGGCGTGTTCAGGATGTAGTCGATGTACTTGGCGCACTGCATGTTGCAGGCCGGGTAGGTCATGTTGAAGGCGCAACGGTAGCAGTAGGCATAGGGTGCATGGGTCACCCCCGCGATCAGCGGCCCCCAGCCATGGCGATAGTTGTATCCCGTGGTAAGGGCTGAAGTCCCGCACCACACTCCGTGGTACGCGCCCTGGAAGGCGATAATCTGCGAGCGCCCCGTATGCCGGCGGGCGAACTTGATGGCCGTCTCGACAGCGTCGGAGCCGGCCTGGAAGAACGAGGTGTGGCAGTTGCCCCTCAGCCCCTCGGGCATGACTTCCGAAACCTTCTTGGCAAGCTCTATCCGCTTGGGGTTGGTGATGTCGGTGGTGTGCATGATCGCGCCGCTCTGCCGGCGGATCGCTTCGAGCACCTTCGGATGGCCGCGGCCGACCGCGTTCACAGCCACGCCCGCGGCCATGTCGATGTACAGGTTCCCGTCGGCATCTTTCGCGGTGGAGCCTTTTCCATGCTCCAGGATCACGGGGAAGTCGGCGCCCCCTCGCGTGAAGGCCTCATATTTGGCCGACTCTTCCATCAAGGCCTTCACTCTCGGCCCAGGCACCTGGGTGACCATGCGGGGAGCATCCGGGAACGACAGCTCTTTCAGTTCGGCTTCGGAGATCATCTTGTTCCTTTCCTCACAATTCCACGGACGCGCATTCGATGCCGACACTCTCGGCCACCGCGCTGCAGACCAGCTTTCCTTTGATGACGTTCAGGCCTTTGGCCAAAGCCGGGTCCGCCTTGAGCGCGGCTCTGTACCCCAGGTTGGCGAGTTTCGACACATAGGGGAAGGTCGCGTTGGTGAGGGCGAACGTCGAGGTCCGGGCCACGCAGCCGGGCATGTTGGCCACGCACACGAGAGTCACTCCGTCCACATCGATGACCGGCCTCTCGTGCGTCGTGGGGACCGAGCCTTCCACGCACCCCCCTTGGTCGATGGCCACATCGACAATGACCGAGCCCTTTCTCATGCGAGAGATCATGGCCTTGGTCACCACCTTGGTGGCACGGGCGCCGGGGATGAGCAGCGCACCTATGACCAGGTCGGCTTCGGCGACAGCGTGCTCCACGTTGACCTCGTGCGACGCAAGAATCGTGAGTCTGCCCTGAAGCACATCGGCCAGGTAGCGCAAACGGTCCAGGTTGACGTCGAGGATAGTGACGTTGGCCCCCATGCCCAGAGCGACCTTGGCGGCGTTGATGCCCACGACCCCGCCCCCGATGATCGCCACGTTCGCGGGAGGGGTGCCCGGGACTCCAGCCAGAAGAACGCCGCTGCCGCCGTTCTCTTTCTGCAGCCAGTGGGCGCCCACCTGGATCGAGAGCTTGCCGGCCACCTCGCTCATGGGGGTCAATAATGGCAGCGAGCCGTTCTCGAGTTGCACCGTCTCGTATGCAATGCCGATGACCTTCCGCCCGAGCAGAGCCTTCGTGAGTTCCGGAGCCGGAGCCAGATGGAGATAGGTGAAGAGCACTTGGTCTTCACGCAGGACAGGGTATTCCTGAAGGAGCGGCTCCTTGACCTTGACGATCATCTCTGCTGCGGCGAAGACTGCTTCAGCCGTGGGGCCGATCGTAGCCCCCGCTGCCTCGTACTCGCCATCGGAGATGCCGGAACCTTCTCCAGCCGATGCTTGGACGATGACTGTGTGGCCGTTGCGCACGAGACTCTTGACACCCGCGGGCACCATTGACACCCGGTATTCGTGGTTCTTCACTTCCTTGGGGACGCCGACGATCATGTTGTTCCTCCGGTCACTCGCCCTTCATGTCGGTCTTGGTTGTTTATACACTCGTATAATGCTTCTTATACTACTCCGGTTGGCTGCAGTCAAGCGCCTCGCGCCGACCATCACAGGGACGCAAGCGCCGGCAGGCGCGCTGCACAAAGCGGTAGTCAGCCACTTGTAATTATACGTATGTTTAATCCGTTGACAAGCGTGCTAGTATTCACCTGGAGTGCTTCTGCAGGGTGCCGAACCGCAGAGAGGCCAACGGTGAGCGGTGGTGGATAAACCCGAGTCGGACACTGGACCGGGCAAGCGTTCGACGAGCCGGGCAAAAGGCCAGGCCGTCAAGAAACCCCGGACGCGCACCCCGGGCCTTCCCGGGGCCGGACCGGGTCTCGCTCCGACCGCCCAACGCCTGCTCGACGCCGCCCGGCGGCTGCTCTCACGTTCCGGATACAACTCACTCTCGGTCGAAGCCATCGGTCGCGAGGCTGGTGAGAACAAGGCGCTCATCCGATACTACTTCGGTTCCAAGAGCGGCCTGCTCGTGGCCCTGGTCGACGGACTGGTGTCGGACACTCTGTGGCAGGCGCGGCAGCGGCTGTCGGCGCTCTCCAGCACGGAGGACCGTTCTCGCCTCGTCGTCGACACCCTTGAGGCCATTCTGAACGACACACAGTCGTACCGGCTTCTCTACGATCTTCTGCCCCGGCTTCTTGAGACCCCATCCATGGCGAGACAACTGGCCGAGCTCTATCGCGCCTACCGCGACTTGAACACAAGAGCACTCTGGGGCGATCGCACCGAAGACGCGCCCGTCGCGGTTCGCGACCTGGCGGCTATGACGGTGGCTCTCACCGACGGTCTGGCCGTGCAGCTTCTGGCCGAACCAGGCAGTGTCGACATCGCGAGCACCCTGGCCTTGTGGCGTTCGTTCGTCGAGACCGTCCTCGCGTCCATGGTCGCGCCGGACCAGGCCGGAAGCCAACCCAGCTAGCGGGGCGCTGGCCGGCCCCCGCTCGCGTCGCCGCGTAGCCGGGCGAGCTCGCGGGCCAGGTCTTTGACCTCGTCGCGTAGTTTAGCCGCGTATTCAAAGCGAAGGTCCTCGGCGGCCTCGAACATCTCTTCCTCCAGGGTGGCCATGAGCCGCTCCAGCTCCTCAGCCGACATCTCCTCACCCCGTGCGGTCTTGCGCCGCTCCTTGTAGGGCACGCTGCCGCTGATGCCGAGCAGTTCGGCGATATCGGAGACTGCCTTCACGATCGTCCGCGGCTCGATGCCGTGCTCCTCGTTGAAGACAAGCTGCGCGGCGCGGCGGCGGTCGGTCTCGGAGATGGCCCTCTCCATAGCCACGGTGCGCTTGTCCGCGTACATGATCACCGTGCCTTCCACGTTGCGGGCGGCCCGGCCGATGGTCTGTACGAGTGCGGTCTCTCCCCGCAAGAAGCCTTCCTTGTCCGCGTCGAGAATGGCGACGAGCGTCACCTCGGGAAGGTCGAGTCCCTCGCGCAGCAGGTTGATGCCCACCAGGACGTCCACCTCGCCCAGACGCAACTCGCGCACCACGCGGATGCGTTCGATGGTGTCCACCTCGGAATGCAGATAGCGGACACGAAAGCCCATCTCCAGAAGGTAGTCGGTCAGGTCTTCAGCCATCTTCTTGGTGAGAGTGGTGACCAGTGAGCGCTGGCCTTTGTCCACCCTCGCCCGAATCTCGTTCATGAGGTCGTCGATCTGGTGCTTGGTGGGCCGGACCTCCACCCGAGGATCCACCAGACCGGTGGGGCGCACCAACTGCTCCACCACCTGAGTCGACACCGAGGTCTCCCACGCGCCCGGCGTGGCCGAGACAAACACCAACTGTGGCGCCCGCTCGATGAACTCGTCGAAGCGCAAGGGGCGGTTGTCCAACGCCGAAGGCAGGCGGAAGCCGTGCTCCACCAGCATGGTCTTGCGGCTGCGGTCGCCCTCGTACATGCCGTGCAGTTGCGGCACGGTCATGTGTGACTCGTCGATGAACACGAGGAAGTCTTTGGGAAAGAAATCGAGAAGAGTGTAGGGCGGTTCGCCCGGGCGCCGGCCGGCGAGGATGCGCGAGTAGTTCTCGATGCCGTTGCAGTAGCCCAACTCGCGCAGCATCTCCATGTCGTACTGGGTGCGCTGGCGCAGCCGGAAAGCCTCCAGCTGCTTGCCCTGGGCTTCGAGCTCGGCCACCCGCAGTTCCAGCTCATCGGCGATCTCCACCAGGGAGCGCTCGATGGCGTCCTCGGAGGTGACGAAGTGAGTGGCCGGATAGATCGCCACAGCCGGCAGCCGGGCCACGATCTCCTGGGTGAGAACGTCGACCTTGACGATCTCCTCTACCTGATCGCCCCACAGACTCACCCGTAGCGCGTGGTCGTCGTATGCAGGCCATACCTCGAAGCTGTCTCCGCGCACCCGGAATTTCCCGCGGACGAACCCCATGTCGTTGCGCTCATAGTGGATCTTGACCAGCTTGGCGAACACCTCGTCCCGGCTGATGTCGTCGCCCTGCTTGAGCAGTACTACCTGCCCCAGATACTCCTGCGGTGAGCCCAGTCCGTAGATACACGACACCGACGCGACTATCACGACGTCGTCGCGCATGAGCAGGTCGGAGGTCGCCGCGTGGCGGAGTCGATCGATCTCCTGGTTGATGGAGGAATCCTTCTCGATATACGTGTCGGTGGCCGGCAGGTAGGCCTCCGGCTGGTAGTAGTCGTAGTAGGAGACGAAATACTCCACGGCGTTCTCGGGGAGGAATTCGCGGAACTCATTGCAGAGCTGGGCCGCCAAGGTCTTGTTGGGAGCCATGACCAAAGCGGGCTTGCCCACCTGGGCGATGACGTTGGCCATGGTGAAAGTCTTTCCCGACCCGGTCACACCGAGAAGGGTCTGATAGCGATCGCCGCGCCTGACCCCGTCGACCAGGCGCGACACCGCCTGGGGCTGGTCGCCCTGCAGCTGGTACTCTGCGCGCAACTCGAACGGGCTCACGGCAGCAGGGCGCTCAGATCCAGCTGAAGGTCACGAGGCGTCGTCGATCCCGACAAAGGCATCCGGATAGATGCGGTAATAGAGGTCCAGGTAGCCTTGCACCCGCTCGACGAAATCCCTCGTTTCCCGGAACCGGATATCGTCCAACGTGAGCAGTCCGACCCCGCCCACCTCGTCGACCCACACTTGCACGGCGCCCTGGCCCGCATTGTACGCGGCCAATGCCGGCAGGATCTCGTATCCGAAAGTCTCCAGCAGGTACCCCAGATAGCAGGCGCCCAGCTGGAGGTTGTCCCTGGGATCGGCCAGAACCGGGCGTGACCCGCCTTGCCAGGTGTTGAGTCCCGTGATCCACTCTGCCGTATCCGGCATGACCTGCATGAGGCCCACGGCCCCCGCCGACGAGACCGCCGCGGGGTCATAGCCGCTCTCGGTCTTGACCACAGCCGATACCAGGTATGGATTAAGCCCGTACTGCTCCGAAACCGCCGCGATCTCGGCGCGGTAGTGGATAGGAAAGATCTGCTCCGAGAACACGGGCACCACGGTCCTCCCGGTCACGATCAGGGCCGCGACGACCGCGATGATCACCAGAAGCGCCCCGTATACTGCCAGGCGTATCACGCGGCGCCGGTGCCTCCGGCGAGTGAGTGTCTCGGACATGGCCCGATGATGCTCCCAAATCGAATGCTCCTCGTTCACCTGCCCTCCTTGAGCAGCTCCGTCGCGCGGTCGTAGACCTCGCGCACGAATCCTCGCAGTCCGTCGAGATCGCCGTCGTTGAAGAAGGCCATATCGCTCCTTTGTACCCGAGTCTCACTGGAAGCCTGCATCGCCTCCAATTCGGAGAACTGGTCGAGATCGAAACGATGGGTGGAGCGCCGGCGGCGACTGTCCGCGCCCGCCTCCACGGTCACGATGAGATCGAACAGGGCCTCGTGACCCGCTTCAAAAAGTAGAGGAACCTCACAGATTACCACCGTCCCCCCAGGAGCCTCCCGGAGACGACCCCGTATGTCCCTTGCGACCAGAGGGTGCACGAGGCCCTCGAGCCAGGCCAGCTCCTCGCGCTGTCCCCGCACCATCTCCGCCAGACGTGACCTGTCGATCGCCCCGTTCGCGTCCAACACATCGGGCCCGAAATGCGCCGCGACGCGGCCCGACACTTTAGAACGGGAGTAGAGGTCGTGGACCAGCCCATCGGCCGACAAGGTCAGAGCCCCAAGCTCCGCAAAAAGCGCCAGCGCCGTGCTCTTGCCCGCACCTATGCCGCCGGTGAGGCCTACGGCCACGATTCTGCGCCGCTCACGGCTCATAATACCTCCAGAAACACGGGGAGCGCCCTGCGGCGCCCCCGTATCATGCCTCGTATTCAGGCTTTCCAGTCTCTGGGCGCCGGCCTCTTATTCAGTATCGGCTGACTCGGCCGCCGCATTAGCGTCCGCTTTGGGCGCGGCGGCAAGCGCCTCCTCGGTCACTGCCGTCTCTTCGATCGCAGGAGCGGCTTCTTCCGCAGGTGCAGGTTCGGCCGCGGATGGGACCTCTTCCGCAGGCGCGATCTCTTCCGCAGGCGCGACCTCTTCCGCAGGCGCGACCTCTTCCGCGGGCGCGACCTCTTCCGCAGGCGCGACCTCTTCCGCAGGCGCACCTTCGGTCTCGCCGACCGTCTCGTCGCCCTGTGTGGACTCGGTCTCAGAAGCCCCTGCTACGGCCTCGTAGCCTTCGTCTTCGGCCCCTTCTTCACCCTCTTCAGCCATGGCATCTTCGTGGATGCGGTATTCCGGCTCCAAACGCTTCAGGCTGAGGGACAGCCGGCGGCGTTCGGGATCGATCTCGATGATCTTGACGTTGACTTCCTGTCCGGGACGGACGATCTCGGATGGATCTTCCACATGATGCTGAGCCAGCTCGGAGATATGGATAAGGCCTTCAACGCCTTCCTCGATCTCGACAAAAGCCCCGAACGACACCAGTTTGGTGACTTGGCCGTGCACGATCTCGTTGACCTGGCGATTCTCGAACACCTGCTGCCACGGATCCTTCTGGGTCTGCTTCAGCCCCAGCGAGATACGCTGCCGGTCGCGGTCGATGTCGAGTACCCGCACTTCGACTTTCTGACCGATGGTCAGCACTTCGGACGGATGATTGACATGGCTCCACGACAGCTCGGAGATATGGATGAGACCGTCGATGCCTTCCAGGTCGACGAAGGCCCCGAAGTCCACGATGTTGGAGATGGTGCCCGTGACCAGATCGCCGACGTTCATACGGTCGAGGATCTGTTCGCGCGCTCCGCGGCGCTCCTCTTCAAGCACGGCCCGACGGCTGAGGACCACGTTGTTGCGGAAGCGGTTGAGCTCGATCACGCGGCATTCCAGCGCTTGGCCCAGGAACTCGTCCAGCTCGGCCACGCGACGGATGTCGACGAGAGAGGCCGGCAGGAAGCCCCGCACCCCGAGGTCCAGAATAAGGCCGCCCTTGACCACTTCGATAACATTGCCGGTAACGGGCGTTCCTTCTTCGGCCGCTTTTTCGATACGCTGCCAGGCCCGCTCGAACCGGGCACGCTTGCGGGAAAGAATCAGCCTTCCATCGGCGTCTTCCTTGGTCAGAACCAGCGCGTCTACGATATCGCCGACCGACACTTCCTCCGAGGGGTCGACCGATTTCCGGATCGACAACTCGTTGGCAGGAACGACACCCTCACTCTTGTAGCCAATGTCGACCAGGACCTCGTCCTTGTCGACCCGGACCACGGTCCCGGTGACGATATCCCCCTCTTCGAACGTCATGATCGTGGCATCGTAGTTGGGAATCATCTTCCCATCTACCTCGATCATCAGCTCGTGGCCGCCTTGCAGTTTTTCTGCGCTTTCGTCGGTGGGCTGCACGTTGTCGTCGATCTGTTGGTCTGGCATGTAGTTTCTGTTTCCTTCCCAAAGGAACGCGTAATTAAGCCGCGGCCTAACGCGGCTCATGTGCCGGTAGTATACCGAGGCCTATAGGAAAAGCAAACGTCGGCTATAGAAGCTCACTTGGCTGTTGCCCAGTCTGGTCCTATCCCGGCATCGACACACAACGGAGGCTGCATAGCGAAGGCGCCGGCCATCTCCTCCACAACCGCCGCACGGACCGGCTCGGCCTGGTCCTCGGGCACCTCGAAGACAAGCTCGTCATGCACCTGGAGCACGAGGTGCGATCCGAGGAAATCCCGCTCGAGTCGTTCATGACACCGGATCATTGCCACCTTGATGATGTCCGCGGCGCTGCCCTGGATGACGGAGTTGACAGCCAGCCGCTCCCCCAGCGACCGCTCTTGGAAGCTGCCGGAAGCTAGCTCGGGAATCGGCCGCCTGCGCCCGAAGACAGTGGCGACGTACCCTTGCCGCCGGGCCAGCTCGATGGTCGCCTCGATGAAGGCCTTCACCCGAGGCAGCCGTTGGAAGTACCGCTCGATGTAGGCAGCGGCTTCTTCGCGATCTATGCCAAGGTTCTGACCCAGCCCGAAAGCCGAGATGCCGTACATGATGCCGAAATTGACGGCCTTGGCATACCTACGGTGCGTGGTGTCGACCCCGTCCTCAGGCAACCCGAAGACCTCCGCCGCCGTCCTGGTGTGGATGTCCTCTCCGCGCGCGAACGCTTCGAGCAGCGCGGTCTCCCCCGACAGGTACGCCATGATGCGCAGCTCGATCTGCGAGTAATCGGCGACCACCAATAGATGACCGGCAACGGCCGTGAAGCACTGCCTGATCTGGGCTCCCAGGGCCGTCCGGACGGGGATGTTCTGCAGGTTGGGATCGCTCGACGACAGCCGTCCGGTAGCCGCGACGGTCTGGTTGAACGTGGTATGCAGCCGGCTGGTAACAGGATCGACGACCTGCGGGAGGGCCAGCAGATAGGTAGACATGAGTTTGGATAGTTCACGGTGATTGAGCAGGTGACACACGATCGGATGGCTGTCGCGAAGAGCCTCCAGCGTCTTGGCGTCGGTGGAGTAGCCGGTCTTCGTCTTGCGCTGACGCGCCAGCCCGAGGCGCTCGAAAAGGACACGGCCTAGTTGCTGTGGCGAGCCAAGGTTGAACTGCTCGCCCGCCAACTCGTATATGGAGGATTCGAGCCCCTCCATCTGGTCTTGGATCTTGCCTGTGATCTCGCCCAAGCGGTAGCAATCCAAGTGGATCCCCACCTGCTCCATCGCGATGAGCACCCGCGTCAGAGGTAGCTCGATGGTCCGGAACAGTTCCCACATCCCTTGGTCGCGCAGGCATTGCTCTTGCCCCGTCGCCACGGGTACCACCAGCGCGGCCGTGACCGCCCCGGGCTCGATCGGACCCACAGGCTGCCCGACGCCGGCCTCGCCGGCCAGTTCCTCCAGGCGGTACTCCCTCCGCCCCGGGGCGAGCAGGTAGGCGGCCAAATACGTGTCATGTCCCGCTTGGTCCAGCAGCCGGTGCAGCGTCGGCGCGGCCTTGAGGTCGTGGCAGATCGCTCTGCTGCCGCCGAGCAGAGGCCGAAGAACCACGGCGCGCTCGTCTGCTTCGTCCACGCGCACGAGAGTGAACTCTTTGTAGTCGTCCGGAGTGTTTCCCGGGCCGGCCTGGGCGAGCCAGAGGCGCCCCTGAGCAGCCGCGAGCCCGATGGCGCCGGACCAGTCGAGAAGACCCTCGATCTCACCGGGCGCCGCAGGAAAGGGTCGAGCCGCCGGAAGAGACGAGCCGCCGGACCGCCGCCCTTGCGGCTCCGAAGCCTGCAGGAGCGGCGCTACCCGTCCCAGAAGCGTGCTGAACTCGAACCGGTCGAACAGCTCTTCGAGACTCTCGCGTTGGAGCTGATGGGGCATGACCTCCGCGGCGTTGATGTCGATGGGAGCGTCGTGTTCGAGAGATGCCAGACGCTTCGAGAGAAGCGCGAGCTCGCGATGCTGGTGAAGCAACTCCCTCCTCTTGGCGCCGGGGACCTCGTCGGCGTGCGCCAGCACCTCCTCAAGCCCGCCGAACTGGGCCAGCAGCTGAGCCGCCGTCTTCTCCCCGATTCCGGGGATGCCGGGGATGTTGTCGGACGTGTCGCCTTTGAGTCCAATGAGGTCGGGTATGAGCCGGGGCGGCACCCCGAATCTCTCCTCGACCGCCGCCGCATCGTAGATCTTGACCTCAGACACTCCACGCGTGTTGGCCATGACGCTCACGTGCTCGCCCACCAACTGCAGCGCGTCCCGGTCACCGGTGACGATCACCGTCTCGCGTCCGGCCGCCTCCGCCTGCCGAGCGAGAGTGGCCAGGATATCGTCGGCTTCGAACCCCGGGACGGCCAAGTTGACGCATCCGAACGCGGACGACAGCTCGGTGAAGTAGGGCCATTGCTGGGAAAGCTGATCGGGCATCGGCTTGCGTTGGGCTTTGTACTCCTCGAACTCCTCGTGGCGGAAAGTCTTTTCTCGCGAGTCCCAGGCCACGATCACTTCCTCCGGACGGTAGTCCGCCAGTATCTTCACCATCATCAGGCAGAACCCGTACAGCGCATTGGTGGGAAAGCCGCCCGACGTCGCGATCTCTTCCGGTAACGCGAAGAACGCGCGATAGGCGACGTTGTTGCCGTCGATCAAGAAGAGCGGGCCCTTGTCCACGTGACCTACAGGATCTCTAGATAGCGATCGACTTCCCAGGAGCTGACGAAAGCCCGGTAGGCATCCCATTCCGCGCGCTTGTTGCGGATCAGGTACTCGAAGATGTGATCGCCGAGGGCCTCGCGCATGAACTCCGAGTTCTCGAACGCGACTATGGCCCCTTCCAGTTCGGTCGGCAGCGAGCGGATACCGGCCACCTTGCGCTCTTTCGGCGACATCTCGTAGATATTGTCAGTGGCCTCGGCCGGCAGCTCGATGCGTTTCTCGATGCCTTTCAGACCCGCGGCCAGCATCACGGCAAAGGCGAGATATGGGTTGGCGGCAGGGTCGGGGTTGCGGAGCTCGACCCTGGTGGCCTGCTCCCGGCCAGGCTTGTACATGGGGACTCTCACCAGCGCGGAGCGGTTGCGCCTGGCCCAGCAGCAGTAGATCGGGGCCTCGTAGCCCGGCACCAGACGCTTGTACGAGTTGACCCACTGGTTCGTCACCAGGCACATCTCTCTCGCATACTGGAGGAGTCCAGCTATATAGGCCTTGCCGACCGCCGACATGTTGTACTTGTCGTGGGGGTCGAAGAAGGCGTTGCGCTCCCCCGTGAAAAGCGACTGATGCACGTGCATGCCCGACCCCGCTTCGCCGAACATGGGTTTCGGCATGAAGGTGGCATGGATACCGTTGGCGTCGGCGACTTCCTTGACCAGCAGCCGGTACGTCATCACCGCGTCGGCCATGGTCAACGCGTCCTTGTAGCGCAGGTCGATCTCATGCTGGGACGGCCCGCACTCGTGGTGGGCGTATTCGACCTCGATGCCGATCTCCTCCAGGGCGGTCACCGTATCCCGGCGGACGCTCGTGGAGACGTCGAGCGAAGTGAGGTCGAAGTAACCCCCGCGGTCCAATACCTCCGTGCGGGCACTGTCCTTGAAATAGAAGAACTCGAGTTCGGGCCCCACGTACATCGTGTAGCCCATCTGGGCTGCCTTTGCCAGAGTGCGCTTGAGCGCGTAGCGAGGATCGCCGGCGTACGGCGTGCCGTCCGGCTGGAGGATGTCGCAGAAGATGCGCGCGGTCCGCCCGTTCTCCGGCATCGACGGCAGGATCGCGAAGGTCGAGGGGTCCGGCATCGCCACCATGTCGGATTCCTGGATTCGAGCAAAGCCCTCGATGGAAGAACCGTCGAACCCCATGCCCTCATCGAGCGCCGACTCCAGCTCCCTGCGCGTCATGGCAAGACTCTTGAGAAAGCCGAGTACATCCGTGAACCATAGCCGGATGAACTTGATGTCGTTCTCCTCGACCATGCGGATGACGTCGTCTCTGGTCAGGGTGGCGCGCACGGTATCCTCCTTGCGATCAGCCTTCCCCCTAAGACTAACATCACAGCGGCCAAGGATACCGCCGCTCAGACGAGTCTGGTCTCGACTCCCGTCTCGGAGACGTCGTAGCCGCCCAACGCAAGCACCGCTTCCCGGAACGGCGGGGAGCCGACCACCGAACGAAGCGACTGAACCGCGAAGTCCTCACAGCGCTCCAAGGGGATGACCAGATCGTATCGTTCCTGACCCAGGGGAATGAAGGTCAGCCCATAGGCGGTCGCCGCAGCTCCGATGCCAAGGCCCGCAGTGGCTCGCCCTTCGGCGACTGCCCATGCGACTCCCATGTGGGTGGACTCCTCCTTATCGTATCCACGGATCTCGTTCGACGATACTCCGGCAGCTCTCAGCCGGACGTCCAGCCAGACTCGAGTGCCCGACCCGGGCTGGCGGTTCACGAAGACCACCCCAGGCTTCTTCAGATCGGGGATCGCGCCCAACCCCTGGGGGTTCCCCGTCGGGACCATGAGACCCTGGATACGCTGCGCCAGGTTGACCAGAACGATCCGCCTGTTGGGTAAGACTCGCTGAACGAACGGAACGTTATATTGCCCTGTGGCCTCGTCCCATAGATGTGAACCGGCAATATCGGCTTCGCCGCGCGCCAGGGCCATCAGGCCCCCCAGACTCCCGATGAAGTCGGTCGAAAGACTCACTGCCGGTTTCTGCTCGCTGAGGAACCTCGCCAGGATCTCGACGGACAGGTCGTGACTGCCTGAGAACCTAAGCTCGTCCGCACTCGCGGGAGCCACAGGCTCCTCATCCGCCGGCCGGCGGCGCATTTCCTGCCAGCGAGCGATAGCTGCGACGAGCGCCGCTTCCGCATGTGCCGCGGAATGCCCCCTGTTCAAGGCCTCAAGAAGATACGTCTCGGCCCGGTTGACAAGATTGGCCCACTGCCACTCGGGAGGCGTGTGCTCGGCAGATCCGGCCGCTTGCGAGGCCACGCGCGTCCCTCCGCCCCGATGGGCGGACACCAGGCCCTCTTGAGCCAGTCGAGAGTAGGCGCGGCTGGCAGTGTTGGGGGTGCACCTCCAGCGCTGGGCCATCGCCCTGACTGAGGGGAGACGGGCGCCGGCGGTCAACTCGCCAGACACTATGAGCCGGCGAACAGACTCCGCGATCTCAAGGTAGACGAAACTCTCTCCTCCCGCCACGGAGACCCCCTGGTGGGCGGTGCTGGTCTATTCTGTCTTGGTCGTGGTGTCCGGCGTCGCCGGCTCGCCGGTGTCAACCTTGAGGGACAGCGCGTCCTTCATATCTTTGACGTCAACGGCCTGGCGCATTTCGGCCACCGTCGATTTCACCTCGTCCACACCCACGGCGTCGCGCACCTCAGAAACCGTGGTGTTGACCTCTTCTTTGCCTTCCTTCAGGCTCTTTCTGAAGCCCCGGATGGACTTCCCGAGCGAAGAACCCAACTCGGGCAGCTTCTTGGGGCCGAAAATCACAAGGATCAGCACCACGACGATCGCTATTTCCCAACCGCCAATCCAACTGGGCATGAATGACTCCTCCCTTTGGCCCCTTGGAGCGAAAGCCCCGAGACTTGCGTGCGCCAAGCCCGGGCCTGCCAGTATTTAACCACACGAGGGGCCCTGCGAGTCCCCTTCGCGCGGAGCGTAGCCCAGCCTGAGCGACAGGTCGTCACCAAGTTGCATGACCCGGCGGATGAGAGTGGGCAGCCGCTCCGCCGGGAAGCGCTGGACGATGCCCAGGATGCTCACCGCGGCGATGACCGCGCCGCCCGCATCGCGCACAGGCGCGCCGAGCCCGCAGGCGTGAAGTGCGTCGTCTTCCCAGCCGACGGCGCATCCTCTTTCCCGTATCTCTCGCCGGTCGCGCTCCAACTCATCCCTACTGACGACGGAATACTGAGTCAGGCGCCGGGCGTGCCTTGCCACTACCTCTTCCCAGCGAGCATCGGGCAGATGGGCAAGAAGGACCCGCTGGGCTGCGCCGCAGTTGAAGGCCACGTGCTTGCCGGCCTCGATAGAAAGCACCCGGATCGGCTGGCCCCC